>JGI12635J15846_10003930_pt1 | contig 12873 bp, 13 predicted proteins | sample BlaSpr_A8_OM2_M2_FD_15846 | JGI IMG/M metagenome (IMG submission 15846) | reverse complement strand
TGGTGCGCGATGATCGCGCTGTCCACGATCCACGCCATGATCAGCGGGATCGTGGCCTGGACGAGGGTAGCCACAAGCGACCCGCCCAGCGCCGCGATCTCCAGTCCGGGGTGCCGCCAGCAGTAGCCGGCCAGCCGTCGCAGCCAGCCCGCGCCGGTGCCACTCCCGGCCGGCGCCCCGCTCGCGGCCCTGCCGCGCGCGGGCGCCCTCATGCCGATCCCCGGCCAGTGGTGCGCTGTGCAGCCGACGGCGCGGCGAGAGCGGGAGGTGGCGTCGCGCCATGCCTGGCCCGCCGGATCTCGTCCATCGCCTCGTTGAGCGCGTCGAGCGCGTGCAGGACCGTCTCAGGCGTGCTGGCCTGGGCGAGCACCTGGTCCAGCCACCGGCCGTACGCGGCGTCCGCGCGCTGGACGGCGGCGTGGCCGGATTCGGTCAGGCAGAGCCGGACCACGCGCCGGTCACCGGGCTCGGTTTCGCGCCTCGCGTACCCGGCGGCGACGAGCCCGTCGGCGATGGCGGTCAGGGTCGGCTTGGCGACCGCCAGCCGCTCGGCCAGCTTGGCGGACCGCTCGCCGCCGGCGCCCGCGAGCTTCAGGATGCGGTACTGCTGCGGGGTCAGGTCCGTGTCGACCCGCTCCAGCGCGCGGAACAGCCGCAGCAGGATCATCACCACCCGGGATGCCCGCTCCTCGTCCTGGCCGTCACTCACCGTGCATGCTCCCGTCGGTCCGGCTTTAAGGTACGTCAGTCTTACAATTCGCTAGCCTAATAAATTCCCGGCCGAGTCGCACAGTGCCCGGCTGGGTACGTTCCGTGAGCAACCGGCTTGTCGTGGCAACGAGAGCCGATACGACGGGGGACGTGATTCGAGCTCGTGCAATCGCTGCAGCCTGAGGATCCTCAGCAGATTGGCAGATACCAGCTGCTTGCCAGGCTCGGCAGCGGCGGCATGGGCCGGGTGTACCTCGGCCGGTCGCCCGGCGGCCGGCTGGTCGCCATCAAGCTGATCCGCCCGGAACTCGCCGACAACGCGGACTTCCGCAGACGGTTCGCCCGCGAGGTGACCGCGGCCAAGACCGTCGGCGGGATGTACACGGCCACGGTCGTGGACGCGGACCCGGAGGCCACGGCGCCCTGGCTGGTCACCGCGTACATCGACGGCTCGTCGCTGGCGGACGTCGTGGCCACGCACGGCCCGCTTCCGGCCGGATCGGTGCTGCAGCTCGCGGCCGCCCTGGCCGAGGGCCTGTGCGCCATCCACGCCGCCGGGCTGGTGCACCGCGATCTCAAGCCGACGAACGTGCTGCTGGCCGGGGACGGGCCGCGGATCATCGATTTCGGCATATCCCGGGCGATGGATGCGACCGGCATGACCATGACCGGCCTGGTGGTCGGGTCGCCCGGGTTCATGTCCCCGGAGCAGGCCGAGGGGCGCGAGGTGGGGGCGCCGAGCGACGTCTTCAGCCTCGGCGCTCTGCTGGCCTTCAGCGCCACCGGCGAGGGGCCGTTCGGCGAGGGCAGTACGCCCGCGCTGATCTATCGCGTGGTGCATGGAGCGCCGGACACCTCCCGGCTGCCCGAGCAGGTGCGGCCGCTGGTCGAGCGCTGCCTCAGCAAGGATCCGCAGCAGCGGCCCACGTCCGAGCAGATTCTCGACGAGCTCGGCGGTGCGCAGCCGAGTGCGGACTGGCTGCCCTGGCCGGTTGCTGGCGCGACGCCGGGTGGCGGCCTGCCGCCCGAGATCGCCGGGCTTTCCGCTGCACGCGGGATTTCCATGCCGACGCCCACCGAGTCTGCCGGCCCGCGCCGTGGCGGGGTGACGCCGGACCCGGCGACGATCGATTCCGGTGCTGGCGCCGGTTCCGGTGCTGATTCTGGTACTGGTTCCCGTTCCGGTGCTGCTGGTGGTGGTGGTGGTGGTGCTGTCGCCGCTGCTGCTGGCGGCGCCGCTGTTGCCGGTGCCGGGCCGGCGGCCAGCGGCGGGTCGTCCGGCAGTGGCCGGCCGCCCGACGGCACCTGGCCCGAACCGCCGCCCGGCGACCAGGACAAGGCAACATCATCTGGCCGTGGCCGGCGGTGGCTGCTGGTGGCCGTAGTGATCCTCGCCGTGGCCGCAGCCACGGGCGGCGGCGCTGCCGCCGTCCTGGCCCTTACCCACGACAAGACGCCATCGCTCACACCGAGCAACCAGCAAGCTCCAGTCACGTCCACGCCAACGACCGGGAGGTCGGGGGCCGGGGGAGGCGGCGCCTCGACCTCGACGTCCAGGGGCGGTGGACGGCCAACGCGGTCCCCGTCCCCCTCGCCCTCTCCGTCACCTTCGCCGTCCCCGAGTCCGTCGCCATCGCCATCGACCTCGCCGACCGCGACGCCGACTCCGACGCATTCATCGCCTACAACCGCCCCGACCACGGCGCCAGCGCCTACGGCTCCCGCCTCCCCCTAGACGGTCCCCGTCCGCCTCACTCAGCCGGGCGCTCGATCGATGTACCAAGCGGCCAAGAACGCACCTATCCGTTCATTCATGCGGGCGGAGGGCAGCCCCGCCGGCACTTCACTCCTGACCGGAGGTGTCGGCATAGCGGGGGAGCTTCGAAATCGGGTTGTGCCGCCGCACTGGAACGCCTTAACGTCGCCGGAATGTACTCGGATGCAGCGGCCCGCGTTCGGCAGCACCTGGAGGCACTCGGCGCCGTAGGCGAGATCAGGGTGCTCGCCGGGCCGGTGCCGACGGCCGCCGCCGCAGCCGCGGCCCTCGGCTGCGACGTAGGTGCGATCGCGAACAGCCTCATCTTCGAGGCGGATGGCGCACCGCTCTTGGTCGTGGCCAGCGGCGCGCACCGGGTGCACCCGGTGCGGCTCGCGCGGCGGATCGGGACCGGCAAGATCCGGCGCGCCGATCCGGGCTTTGTGCTCGCCCAAACCGGCCAGGCGGTTGGCGGCGTCGCGCCCGTCGGTCATCCCACGCCGGTGCGCACAGTGGTGGACCAGGCCCTGGCCGCCTACCCGGTCGTGTGGGCGGGCGGCGGCGACGAGTACACGATGTTCGCCACCACCTTCGACGAGCTCGTGAAGATCACCGGCGGGACCCCCGCCGACGTCGACTGACCCCTGCGCCGAAAGAGTTGCCGCTGCGACCCTGTGTGAGGGCGGCGGGCTAGCGGGCTGAGTCGGGGGTCGGCCTCATCGTGGCGGCGTAGACCAGAACGACGAACAGCAGGAACGTGATGATGTGCACGGTCGTGCAGTCCAGGCAGAGGTTGCCGATCTGGATGACCTCCGCGTAGATCAGGTAGAGCACGAAGCCGATGCCGGTGATGATCCCGACGAGCCGGGCCCACCAGACCGCGGCGATTCCCGAGCGCCAGGCCCATGGTGTGTTGATCGCGGTCATGAAGACGTAGAAGGCCAGGCCGAGCACGGCTACCGGGAAGACGTTGAAGACCATCGACTCAGGGCTCGTCGTGACCTTGGCGCAGTCGATGTATCCCTTGTTCGAGCAGACCAGGATGTTTGTCGAGGTGTAGTGCGCGATCGTCATGTAGATGGACATGCCGAGCCCGGCCAGGGACAAGACCAGAGAGGTCCACTGCAGCCACGCAGGCGCGCTGAACGGTATGTCTGCTTTGCTGGCCGCGGCCTGAGCGGCCGGTGCGCCGCCGCGGCCCTGGGCCTGGGTGACGCTCGGTCGTCCCTGGCCGGCCCGCCCGTTCTGTGCCCGCCCGTTCTGTGCCCGGCTGGCCTGTGCCCGCCCGTTCTGACTCCGGCTGTTCTGGCCGCGGTCGGCCTGCTGGGTGCTGCCGCGGCTGCCGGAGTTGGCCGGGCCAGGGCGAGTGGCTGTGCCGCCGCTCTTTCCCTGGCGGGACGCGGACCGGTTCCGCTTCTGGCTGGCCATCAGAGGTGGGCTCTCGCTGCGACGACCCCGGATGCGGTGCAGACGTTGCCGGGCTTGCCGCCCGTCATCTTGCAGATCGCCGCGGTCATGAGGTTCGCTGCGCCGAGGGCGTTCTGTGCGACCTTGCTGCTCGGGTCGTGCAGGGCCGAGGCGACCTGTGCCCAGGACATGCCCGCCAAAATCCCCGGGTCGTAGGTCGGGTCTTTGAGTATGTACTTGTTGCCGAAGTCGATGAACGGGTAGCCGACGCCCTCTGCCGACGAGTCGTACTTCTGCCAGAGCGCCTGCTGCGCGGACGTCGTCGCCTGCAGCGCCCCTCGGCTATCGTTCTCGTTCTCGACCGGGGTGAACGTCAGGTACGGGCTGGTGTAGTTGGACTTGTAGAAGGTGAGCGTCGGTGTGTTCGGGTCTGTGTCCGTGCTGGATGAGTGGATGCCACGGAACGGCGTGGTGAAGTGGCCGAACCGGCTGAGCGCGACCGCTATGGCCCAGCGCTCCGCGGCGCAGTACGGGCAGAACTCGGCACCGATGAAGAGCATCTCCGGCTTGCCGTTGCTCGTCAGCGCGGTGTTCGAGACTGCCTCGAGCGGCGATGGGTTGTAGCTCAGGATCGAGCCGATGCCGACGGTGTCGAGGGTGCTGGCGGGAACGCCCTTGATGTCGTTCTGCACGCTGGCCGGCAGGACCGTGCCGGTCACGCCACCGGAACTGGTGCTTGGCGAGTTGTTGCTGGACAGCTTGATCACGACGAAGGCGACCACGATCACGATCACCAGGACGACGGCGCCTCCCGTCCACAGCGCACGCCTGCGAACCTCGGCGCGCCGGGCCGCAGCCCGCTGAGCCGCGATTTTCTCCTTGGCGTTCTGCTGCTTGATCCTGGTTGCCTTGCCCATGCCCGCCTCTGCCTCACACGTCCGGATATCGCTAACCCGACAACGGCGCACGCCGGAGTTCGGTTCGCGCCGCCCCGCTCAGGCAGGCCCGCGCGTAGAGGCGGCCCGCTCGAACGCCCGCCCGACACTATGCTAAGGCGCGTCAGGACGCAGGGTTACCCCTCCAACGCAAGCGTATCTACCTGAGTGCGGGCTGAAAGAACTCTCTCAGAGAACTTGCCGTGCCCCTGTCGTGGTTTCTTGCGGCGCGCAAGTGGCGGTAGCTATGGTCGGACGATGGTGGCAATCCCTGGAAAGCAGAGAGGCCTTCGCTTCGGCGGCCTTCTCGTAATTACCTGCATCGCGCTCGCTGCAGCAGCCTGCAGCAGCTCCTCCTCGAGCACCCCGGCAAAGGCGAAGGTCACGGGCACGGTGAACGTCGCGGCCGCGTCCTCCCTCTCCTACCTCAGCGAGAAGGTGATCAGCCCGAGCTTCACGAAGGCAGAGGGCTACAAGTACACCGGTACCTACAACGCGTCCGGCGACCTGGAGTCGGACATCGCCTCCGGCGAGATCACCCCGAACGTGTTCGAGAGCGTGGGTGGCGACAACATCATGCCGCTCGAGCCCAAGTTCACCAAGTGGTATGTCCAGTACGCCGGAAACTCGATGGTTCTCGCCTACAACCCGAACAGCAAATACGCCAGCCAGTTCAAGGCCTTCGCCGATGGGTCGAAGCCGCTGAGCGGGCTGTTCACGCTGCTGGAGACGCCCGGCCTCAAGCTCGGCCGGACCGACCCCAACATCGACCCGCAGGGCCGGGACTTCATCTACATGCTCGAACTCGCCCAGTCCTATTACCACCTGCCGTCAGACACGGTCTCCAAGATCCTGGGCACCACGGACTTCGGCACCCCCACGTCGTCGCAGATCTTCGCTGAGTCCTCGCTGGANGCGACGCTNCAGTCGGGCCAGCTCGACGCCTCGAGCGCGTTCCTCACTCAGGCGATCGAGCTGCACCTGGACTACATCCCGCTGCCGTCCGCGATCAACCTCGGCGATGTGGCACTGGCCACGCAGTACGCCAAGGCGACGATCACGGTCACGAGCAACGGCCAGAAGACGACCAAGTCCGGGTCGCCGCAGTGGATCGACATCACGATCATCGGCAAGCCGACCCCGGCCGCGATCGCGTTCGTCAAGTACACGCTTTCGCCGGCCGGCCTGGCGCTGTACAAGACGGGCGGTTTCAGGCTGGCCACGCCGGTGGTGACTGGTGATAGCAGCGCGATACCGGCCGCGATAAAGAGTGAGCTGGGCAGCTAGCCCGGCGGCGGCCGCTGGCGGCGCCGTCCGGGGGGACGACCCCTCCGGGCGGCGGCGTCAGCCGAGCCCATCCTCCTCGGCGGCCCTGCGCCGGGTTCGCTCCGTGTCCGGGCTGGCATCGGTTCTCGGCGCACTGGTTATCTGGCTGGCTCTGCTCGGCCCGGTGATCGCACTGCTGACGCATCTGTCCGGCAGCGCCATCGCCAGCGCGCTCACCGGGCCAGGCGACCTCGACCCGCTGTACACCTCGCTGGCGTCCGGGGCCGTGACGCTGGCAGTGCTGCTCGTGTTCTGCACCCCGCTCGCCTACATGATGGCCCGCGGGACGCTGCCGTTCCCGCGGGTGTGGGAGGCGGGCGTGCTGTGCAGCCTGCTGCTCCCGCCGCTGGTGATTGGCCTACTGCTGATCTTCATGGTCGGCCCGTACACCCCGCTGGGGGAGCTGCTCAACGCCACCCCATGGCACCTGTCCGCGACCAACACCTTCCTGGCCCTGGTGATCGCCGAGGTCTACGAGTCCGCGCCGTATTACGTGGTCGGCGCGCAGGCCGCGTTCGCCGACGTCGACCCCAGGATGGAGGAGCAGGCCGCGCTGCTCGGCGACCGGCCGCGCCGGGTGTTCCGCCGGGTGACGCTGCCGCTCGCGGCTCCGGGCCTCGGCGTGGCGCTGTCCGTGGCGTGGGCCCGTGCCATGGGAGCGTTCGGCGCCGTGATCATCATCGCCTACCATCCGTATGGCCTGCCGCTGCAGATCTACGTCACGCTGCAGGAGACCGGCCTGGCTTCCGCGCTGCCGTATGCCCTGGTCCTGCTCGTGGTCGCGCTGCCACTGCCGCTTGCCGCCTTCACCTGGAGCGCTCATGCTCGACGCCGACGTCGAGGTTGACCGCAGGGAGTTCACGGTGCGTGCCCAGCTGCGGGTCGCGCCGGGGGAGCGGCTGGCGCTGTTCGGGCCTTCGGGCGCGGGCAAGACCACGCTGCTGGAGGTGATCGCCGGGCTGGTGCGGCCGGCCCGGGGGCGGGTGCAGCTCGGCGGGCGGGTACTGACCTCGACCGAGCACCCCAAGACTTTTGTCCCGCCGTGGCAGCGGCGGGTGGGCCTGCTCCGCCAGGATCCGGGCCTGTTCCCGCACCTGTCCGTGCGCGGCAACCTTTGCTATGGGCCCGGGGCCGATCCCGGGCGCGAGCTGGCGCAGGTTGCCGACGCGCTGGGGATCTCGGCGCTGCTGCCGGCGATGCCGGTCGCGCTGTCCGGCGGCCAGGCGCACCGGGTCGCGCTCGGGCGGCTGCTGCTTGCGCACTGCGACGCGCTGCTGCTCGACGAGCCCTATGCCGGCCTGGACGCGAGCCTGCGCCGGTCGCTCACCGAGCTGGTGGCCGAGCTGGTCGACGCCAGGGAGGTGCCCGCGATGCTCGTCGCGCACGAGCTGGCCGAGGCGCAGGCGTTCGCGCACCGGCTGGCCATCCTCGACCACGGGCAGCTGCTGCAGGTCGGCGCCCCCGATGAGGTGGTGCTGCGGCCGGCCTCGCGCCGGGTCGCCGAGCTGGTGGGCTACCTGGGGTTCGTGCCGGCGGCTGGGCCGGAGGGCACCGTTGCAGGCGTCCATCCGGAGCGGGTGACGAGCGGAGCCCACGACGAGCGCGGGGTGGTGTTGACCGGTACGGTTACCGGATGCAGGCCGTCGGGTGCCGGCTGGGAGGCCGACCTGGCGGTCGACGGCACGACGATCACCTGCCGGCTGCCGGAACGGCCCGCCGAGGTGGGTGGCGAGCTGGTCGTCACGGTGGTCGACCCGCCCTCGTTCGGGCCGGACGGCGCCGCGGTCGCCCGGCCGGGCGGGTCGTACCTCCCGAGCGGCCCTTCGAACCCAGAGCAGGTGGGGCGTTGACCGATCAGGGTGCGGGCGGCAGCGGAACGGTGCTGCGGCTAGCCCGTCAGGCCCGCGGCTTCTCACAGCAGCAGCTGGCCGGCATGGCCGGGGTATCCCGCCAAGCGGTCTCGGCGGTGGAGTCCGGCCTGTCCGATCCGTCGCTGCGGGTGGCGCTGGCGCTCGCCCGCGCCCTGGGCATGACCGTCGAGGAGGTGTTCGGGCCCGCCATCCCGGCTTCGGCGGTGACCGCCCGCCCGGTGGCGCCGATCGACGACGAGACCGCCAGGGTCGCGCTCGCCCCGATGGGTGATGAGTTCGTGGCGCTCCCGCTGTCCGGCTCCTCGGTCAGCAGAGCCGGGTTCCTGCCGGCCGGCGGTCTCGCGTTCGGCACCGACGGCGACGGGGCGCACATGGTGCAGCCGATCGGGCTGCCCAGGCCGACGCTGCTGGTAGCCGGGTGCGATCCGGCGATGCCGCTTCTCGAGACCCCGCTGGGCCTGCTGGACCCGCCGGTCGGCCTGAGCTGGTGGGCGTGCCCGAGCACGGAAGCGCTCCGGCTGGCTGCCGACGGCCTGGTGCACGTCGCCGGCGTGCACCTGCGCGGGCGCTCGGGCGATTACAACACCGGCCCGGCCGGGGAACTGCTGCCACGGGGCGCCGAGGTGATCGGGTTCTGCTCCTGGCGGGAGGGGCTGGTGCTGCGGCCGGACCTCGCCGACGGCATCGCCGGCCTCGGCGACGTGGCCCGCCGGGGGCTGCGCCTGGTCAACCGGGAGCCGGGCTCCGAGGCGCGCAGCGTGCTCGACCGCGAGCTGGCCACGCTGAACATCGACGCCCGCGACCTGCCCGGCTACGGCACCCGGGCGACCGGGCACCTGCAGGTGGCCGCGGCCATCACCGCCGGGCTTGCGGACGTCGGCGTGGCCAGCGAGCCCGCGGCCCTCGCCCACGGCCTCGCCTTCATCCCGCTCGCCGCCGAGCGTTTTGACCTGGTGATCCCGGCCGACCTGACCGGTTCCCGCGAGGTGCAGGGCCTGATCAAGGTGCTGTCCTCGCGCTGGCTGCTCGACCAGCTGGCGAGCCTGCCCGGGTACGATCCCGCACGGTGCGGTGAGCACGTCGCGACGCTGCCGCCCCGCGACACCGCGGGNTTAGCGGCAGCGAGGGCTAACTGAGCCGCCGCGCCATCCGCAGCCGGGTGCAGTGCCTGACCGACATGCGGCCGTCCGGGAATCGCTCAATGGCAATATCACCTATCTGCGATAGCAGCAGATCACGGTCGGCCGCTGGCATCCGGCCCACGTAGGACTTGCTCCGCTCGTAGGTCAGCCACTCGCCGATGCTCAGCGTCCGAGTCCACGGAACCTCGGTCTCGGTGCCGGATTCGAAGAGGCCGATCTCCTCGATGCGCTCGTCGGCCCAGCGGGCGTCACGGTTGCGCCGGTCGTAGCCGGGGCAGGCGGACTCCAGGAGGCTCTGATAGGCATCGAACCACTCCTCGCCGTCGGCCCACTCCTGGTTCCACCATGCCGCCCAGAATCCGCCCGGCCGCAGCACCCGCGCGATCTCGCGCGGCGCGTTGTCGCACGAAAACCAGTGCCAGGACTGTGCAAAGCAGGCGAGATCAATGCAGCCGTCGCGCAACGGCGCCGCGTTCGCGTCGGCGAGCAGGAAGCACGCCTCGGGGCTGTGCTCCCGCGCCTTGCGGAGCATCCTCTCCGCTATGTCGACGGCCACGATCCGCCCTCCCCGCGCGGCGAGCTGCCGGGTGGCGATTCCCGTTCCCGCGCCACCTTCCAGCACCCGCTTGCCCGCCAGCGGGCCTGCGGCGTTCTCCAGCGCCTGGTAGACGCCATCGGGGTAGGACGGCCTCGCGGCGTCGTAGTCCTCGGCCAGCGGGTCGAACTGCGATCTCGCCATCTGCGCAGAGACCTCCTCATGCTTCCGGTTCCTTCATGCTTCCGGTTCTTTCATCCTGCCGTCTCGTCGGCACCCGCCAGACGGCAGGCGGCAAGGGATTCTGCTGAGGGCAACGAAGCTACGCCGAGGATGAACAGGGCTCGGCGGCCGGGCGCGAGTGCGGCAAGGTGTCTGACATGAAGCTGCTAGTGCTGGGCGGGACCCACCATGTCGGACGGGCGGTGGTCGAGACGGCCCTGGCGCGGGGGGACGACGTCACCACGCTGAACCGCGGGCTCACCGGGCACCAGCCGCAAGGCGCGCGTGCCCTGCAAGCCGACCGGACGGACTCTACATCGCTGCGTGCCGCGCTCGGCGACGAGTCCTGGGACGCGGTGATCGACACCTGGAGCGGCGCGCCCGCTGTGGTCGGTGACGCGGCCGCGCTGCTGGCCGGCCGGGCCGGGCACTACGGTTACGTGTCGAGCGTGTCGGTATACGCCGACCCTGTCCCCCGGGGATCCGACGAGAGCGCGCCGACGGTGGCCGCGGACGCGGCCAGTACCGACGGCACCGACTACCAGGCGGCCAAGCGCGGCGGCGAGCTCGCGGCGGCAGCGGCGTTCGGCGACCGGGCGCTGCTGGCCAGGGCCGGCCTCATCCTCGGGCCGTACGAGATCGTCGGGCGGATGCCGTGGTGGCTGCGGCGGATGGAACGCGGCGGCGACGTGCTGGCCCCGGGCCCGGCGGACATGCCGCTGCAGTACATCGACTGCCGCGACCTCGCCGCGTGGATGCTCAGCGCCGCCGACCGCGGCCTCGGCGGTGCGTTCAACACCGTGAGCCGGCGCGGCCAGGCAACGATGGGCAGCCTGCTGGAGGCCGCCAGGGACGTGACCGGATCCCACGCCAGGCTGGTCTGGGCCCCGCCCGACGTGATCGAGGCGGCGGGCATCCAGCCGTGGATCGAGCTGCCGGTCTGGGTGCCGCCGGACGGGGAGGACGCGAGCGTGCACGACATCGACGTCTCGGCCGTCTACGGGGCCGGCCTGGCCTGTCGGCCGGTCGAGGAGACCGTCGCCGACACGTGGAAGTGGCTGCAGGACGAGAACTGGCAGCCCACGTCGCGGCCCGGGCGCCCGCAGCACGGCCTCAGCCCGGATGCCGAGCAGAAGGTCCTGGCCAGCCTGGCCGGCTAGCGGCGGCCGAGCGATCTTGGCGTGTTCACCTTGTCCGGGGCGACCTTGAGGATCACGCGCCCCTGCGGGCCGACCGGGGGCTGGTAATCGGTGCCGACGTATTTGCGGGACAGCTTGTCGATGTGCTCCCGCGCCTCGCTGCCGTCCACGGTGGCGACCACCCGGCCGCGCACCTCAGACCAGTCCCAGGGGTCGCTGTCGGAGTGAATCAGCACGGTGATCCTTGGGTCCCTGCGGACGTTCTTGGCACGCTGGCGCTGCGGCTCGGTGTTCACGAGCAGGTGCTCGCCATCGGTGTCCACCCAGGTCAGCAGCGCCTGCGGCTGGCCGTCGGGCATCAGGGTCACCACNGTGGCCAGATTCTTGCCNCGGGCCAGNCGCACGGTGTCCTCGTCNAGTGGCATCTTCTCTCCTCNGCTGGTCAGTGGCCAAACACGGGANTGATCAAGCCTCGGGCGATCGTGTGGAACCGGAGGTTGAACCCGGCNACGGCGGGGGAGACGTCGGAGTCGATCCCCAGCTTTTCGGTGTCGAGCGCGTGCACCGCGAACACGTACCGGTGTGCCGGGTCGCCAGCTGGCGGGGCCGCGCCGCCGAAGTCCTTGGTGCCGTAGTCGTTCCTGACCGAGAACGCGCCCTCCGGCAGGCCGGGACCGCCTTCGCTGCCCGCGCCCGCCGGCAGCTTGGTGACGGACACCGGTATGTCGATGACCAGCCAGTGCCAGAACCCCGATCCGGTCGGGGCGTCGGGGTCGTAGGCGGTTACCGCGAAACTCTTGGTTTCCGGGGGGAACCCGTGCCAGCGCAGCTGCGGTGAGATGTTCTGGCCGGTCATCCCGAACGAGTTGTACACCTGGGCGTCGCCCATCTGCTCGCCATGGCTGACGTCGTCGCTCTCCACCGTGAACGACGGCACCTCGGGGTGGAAGTCGTAAGGCAGCGGGGCCCGTTCGGTCATTGCTTCTCCTCATTCCTGTAACGACGTCGGCGATGCCAACGCTACTCATTGGTGCGGGGCTATCGCTCGCCACCCTGAAGCATCCGGGTAACCGCTACGGTGGACCGCAGTAATCGCGGCAGTGAAGGGGTCAGCACAGGCGTGAGGGTGACTCGGGGGTCATCGGCGTTGGTGCGGCGCGGACTGGTGGAACGAGCGTCACCGGCGTGGCTGCGGCGCCGACTGGTGGCGCGGGGGTCGTCGGCGTCGGTGTGGCACGGAGTGCGGCGCGGACTGCTTGCCGCGATGCTGGCCGGCGCGACGCTCATCCCCGGCTACGCCTCGGGCTCCGCTTCGCCCCCGTGCCCGGCCCGGGGCTGCGCGCACCAGGGCACGGTTCGCTGGACCCGCGGGTTGACCGGGTCATGGATAGCCGAGGGCGGGATCGCGGGCACCGTGCCCGCCGCCGGGCAGGCGTATGTCTCGGCCGGCCCGCAGGTGGCCGCCGTTGGCTACGGCATGAACGTCTACGCGTTCGACGAGGCGACCGGGCGGCCGCTCTGGACGTCGCCGCTGGCCGGGTTCCCGGCCGGGGCGTCGATCGTCTCGGTCCGGTCCTGGCAGCGGGTGGTGACCGCGGGGGTGGATTTCACCGATCCCCGGACCGATAGCACCGTCCGCAACGAGGTGGTCCTGTCCGGCCAGACCGGCCAGCGGCTGCGCGGCTATCCCGCGACGGCCTACGGCGGTGCGGTCGCGGCAGACCACGCGCACACCGTGATCGTCGGCAACACGTCGGTGACGAGCTACGACAACGCCTCCGGCAAGCCGCTCTGGCGCAGGTCGACCGGGACGGTACCGCAGGCATGGC
>JGI12635J15846_10003929_pt1 | contig 12875 bp, 14 predicted proteins | sample BlaSpr_A8_OM2_M2_FD_15846 | JGI IMG/M metagenome (IMG submission 15846) | reverse complement strand
TGCAGGGTCGCTTCGCCGAGGCCGAAACCATCGTGAAGGCCGACCTTCCGGCCGACGAGGCGGCGGCGAATGTCGCCTATCTCAAGGAAATGCTTGCCCGCAAGGAGAGCCCCCGCGCCGGCGCTGCGGCTCCGCGGATCGGGGCGCCCGCGACGATACCGGTGGCGTCCTCCAATCGGCCGGACTGAGCGATTTCCAGCAAGCCAGACTTGTCATCACCCGCGAAAACGGGTGATCCAGTAGGGCTGTAGGATGGGTAGAGCGAAGCGAAACCCATCTTGAATCAGCGCAAGTGGTTGATGGGTATCGCTGCGCTCCACCCATCCTACAATCTGCCGCTCACTGCATCGCCGCGACCTTGATGCCGGTCGGCCCGAGGATGACGACGAACAGCACCGGCAGGAAGAACAGGATCATCGGCACCGTGAGCTTCGGCGGCAGCGCGGCCGCCTTCTTCTCGGCCTCGTTCATGCGCATGTCGCGGTTTTCCTGCGCCATCACGCGCAGGCTCTGGCCGAGCGGCGTGCCGTAGCGTTCCGACTGCATCAGGGCGAGACACACCGATTTGACGCCCTCGAGCCCGGTGCGCTTGGCGAGGTTTTCGTAGGCCACCTTGCGATCCTGCAGATAGGATAATTCCGCCGTGGTCAGCGTGAATTCCTCCGACAGCGCGATCGATTGGGTCACGATCTCGGTCGAGACCTTGCGGAACGCGACCTCGACCGACATGCCGGACTCGACGCAGATCAACAGCAGGTCGAGCGCGTCGGGAAAGGCGCGCTTGATCGAGAGCTGGCGCTTGGAGATCGCGTTCTTCAGAAACAGCATCGGCGCCTGCAGCCCGGCATAGGCGACCGCGACGCAGATGCCGATCTTGATCGGAACCGATTTCTCCATGTGGGAGATCACGAAGACATACAGCACCGCCGCCAGGAACATCACGATCGGCGTCACCAGCCGGAAGAACAGGAACGTGATGTAGGGCGCCTGGCCGCGATAGCCCGCCATCGTGAGTTTCTCGCGCGCGGCCTCCTGAGCCAGCCACTTGCCGAGGTTGAAGTCCTCCACCACCTTGGAGACCAGCTGCTTCGGGGTCTGGCGCAGCGAAACCTTTTCGGTCTTGTTGAGGCGCTCGCGCTCGCGCTGCCGGATCCGCTCGCGTTCGCTGGCGACTGCCTTCATGCGCTTCTGCAGGCCTTCGCCGGCGAACAGCGGCATGATCAGCGTATAGGCCGTCGCGCTCGCGGCAATGGCCGCGAGCAGCATGGTCATGAAATGCGCGTCGTGGATCTTGTCGACCAGAAAACCAATCATTGCTGCACCGTCAGAAGTCGAAGTTGATCATTCTCTTCATTACAAAGATGCCGGCGGACATCCAGATCACGCAGNCGACCAGCATCAATTGACCGGTCGGATGGGTCCACAGCAGCGAGATGTATTGCGGGGTCGAGAGGTAGACCAGCAGCATGACGATCGGCGGCAGCGAGCCGATGATCCCCGCCGACGCCTTGGCCTCCATCGACATCGCCTGGATCTTCTCGGCCATCTTCTTGCGGTCGCGCAGCACCTTGGACAGGTTGCCGAGCGCCTCCGACAGGTTGCCGCCGCTTTTTTGCTGGATCGCGATGACGATGCCGAAGAAGTTCGCCTCCGGCACCGGCATCCGTTCGAACAGCCGCGCGCAGGCGTCGCCGAGCGGCATGCCGATCGCCTGGGTTTCGATAATGGCCAGGAATTCGCCCCGCAGCGGCTCCGGCGCGTCGGCCGCCACCACCTTGATGGACTCGAACAGCGGCAGGCCCGCCTTGATGCCGCGCACGATCACGTCGACCGCGTCCGGCAGCGCCTTGAGGAAGTTCTTTTCGCGGCGCTTCTTGAGATAGCCCAGTATCCAGCGCGGCAGGCCGAAGCCCGCGGCGAACGCCAGTCCGCCGGCCCCAAGCAGTCCGCCGCCGGCCAGCATCGCCAGCGCAAAGACCACGGCGGCGAGCACGCCGGATATCACCATGAATTTCTGTGTCGACCAGTCGAGTCCGGCCTGGGTGAGGCGGGTGCTGAGCGAAATGCTCCTTTCCTTCTGGCGGCGTGCCTCCAGGTCCTTCAGCGTGCCCTCGACCTGCTCGCGGCGCGAGCGCTGGCTCTTTTCCGCCTGGCGCACGGCCGGTTCCGGCTTCGCCACCGCGGCGCGGCGATTTTCGGCCTTTTTCTCCCCCGACAAAAGCGGGTAGACAAAAACCCATGCGATGCCGCCGATGGCGGTTGCCGCCAGGAACGACAAAGCGAGCGCTTGCATTTTCATGGCGCGACCCCTTCGATCACGATCCGATCGGACCGGATCATGCCGTCATCTATATGCTCGAGCATGATGCTTTCTGAAGACCGGCTCGCATTTTTCCGGATCATGATTAATCCTTTACGGTCACTTCGGCGGCGTCGAGTGCGGCGGCGAGCCGCTTCTCTTCGCCGTAATATCTTGCGCGATCCCAGAAACGCGGCCGGCCGATGCCGGTCGAGCGATGCCGGCCGACGATGTTTCCGTTGGCGTCCTCGCCGAGCAGGTCGTAGATGAACAGGTCCTGGGTAATGATGGTGTCGCCTTCCATGCCCATCACCTCGGTGATGTGGGTGATGCGGCGCGAGCCGTCGCGCAGACGCGCGGCCTGGATGACGACGTCGATCGACGCGCATATCATTTCGCGAATCGTCCGCGATGGCAGCGAGAATCCGCCCATCGTGATCATCGATTCGCAGCGCGACAGGGCTTCGCGGGGATTGTTGGCGTGCAGCGTTCCCATCGAGCCGTCGTGGCCGGTATTCATGGCCTGCAGCAGGTCGAAGGCTTCCGGTCCGCGGACTTCGCCGACGATGATGCGTTCGGGACGCATGCGCAGGCAGTTGCGGACCAGTTCGCGCATGGTGATCTGGCCCTCGCCCTCGATGTTGGGCGGGCGGGTTTCCAGCCGCACCACATGCGGCTGCTGCAGCTGAAGTTCGGCGGCATCTTCGCAGGTAATGATGCGCTCGTCGTCGTCGATATAATTCGTGAGGCAGTTCAGGAGCGTGGTCTTGCCGGAGCCGGTGCCGCCGGAAATCAGCACGTTGGCGCGGCAGCGCCCGATGATCTGCAGGATTTGCGCGCCCTCCGGCGTGATCGAGCCGAACTTGACCAGCTGGTCCAGCGTCAGCTTGTCCTTCTTGAATTTGCGGATCGTCAGCGCGGGGCCGTCGAGCGCCAGCGGCGGCACGATGGCGTTGACGCGTGAGCCGTCGGCGAGACGGGCGTCGCAGATCGGCGAGGATTCGTCGACGCGCCGGCCGACCTGGCTGACGATGCGCTGACAGATATTCAGGAGTTGCTGATTGTCGCGGAAGCGGATGCCGGTGCGCTGGATGCGGCCGGCGACCTCGATGAATACCGTGCCGGCGCCGTTGACCATGATGTCGGAGATGTCGTCGCGCGACAGCAGCGGTTCCAGCGGGCCGTAACCGAGCACGTCGTTGCAGATGTCGTCGAGCAGCTCTTCCTGCTCGGCGATCGACATCACGATGTTCTTGATCGCGATGATCTCGTTGACGATGTCGCGGATTTCCTCGCGCGCCGATTCGCCGTCGAGCTTGGCGAGCTGGGCAAGGTCGATGGCTTCGATCAGGGCGCCGAAGATGGTCGCCTTGACCTGGTAATAATTGTCCGACCGCCGGGCCTCCATCGCGGGGGCAGGCGCCTTGGCCGGCGACAGCGGCGGCGAGGATACGGTCGGCGGCGGAGGCGCGCTGCGCGAAACGGCCGGCGCCGCGCTGGCAACAGGTTCCAGCGCGGTAGGTATTATCGGCCGGTTTTCGGCTTCGGTTCCGCTACGCTTACCAAACACGACAATACTCCAGACGGGCGGCCTACTTCGCCCGCAACTTCTCGAACAGAGGTGACAGGAACGAACCCTTGGGCTTCTTGGTCTCGCCACGGCCCGTCAGCCGTTGCGCGATCTGCAGGAACATCTCGGTGGTGCGATGCGTGGCGGAGATTTCCGCGATCATCTGGCCGTTATTGGCCGCCGCGCCGAAGATTTGCGGCTCAAACGGGATCGTCGCGATCGGCTGGCTTTCGATCGCCTTGGCAAATTCGCTGGCGTTGATTTCCGGCCGCTTCGGCACGCCGACCTGGTTCAGACAATAGAGCGGCATCCGGTCGTTGGGCCGCGACGCCTTCAACAGGTCGAAGATATTCTTGGTGTTGCGCAGATTGGCGAGGTCCGGCGCCGCGACGATCAGGATGTCGTCGGCGCCGACCAGCGCGCGCCGGGTCCACCCCGACCATTGATGGGGAACGTCGAGCACGATGCACGGCATCGTGGTGCGCAGCGTGTCGAAAATCGAATCGAAGGCGTCGGCGCCGAAATCGTAGACCTTGTCCAGCGTCGCCGGCGCCGCCAGCAGGCTGAGGTGGTCGGTGCATTTCGACAGCAGGCGGTCGACAAAGGCGGTATCGACGCGATCGGGCGAGAATACCGCATCCGCGATACCCTGCGGCGGGTCCTGATTGTAGTCGAGACCCGCGGTGCCGAAGGCGAGGTCGAGGTCGGCGACCACGGAATCAAGCGCCAGGTCGCGCGCGATCGCCCAGGCGACGTTGTGCGCGATGGTGGAGGCGCCGACGCCGCCCTTGGCGCCGACGATGGCGATGATGCGGCCGACCGCCTTGGCCTCCGGCGCCGAGAACAGGCCGCAGATCGAGCGCACCACGTCCAGCGCGTTGACCGGCGCAAGCACGTAATCGCTGACGCCGCGGCGCACCAGTTCGCGGTAAAGCGCGACGTCGTTGACCTTGCCGATCACCACCACCCGGGTTCCGGCGTCGCATACGGTGGCGAGATGATCGAGGCCGGCGAGAATGTCGCTACGGCCCTCGGTCTCCAGGATGATGACGTTCGGCGTCGGCGCGGTGCGATAGGCCTCGATGGCGACAGCCATGCCGCCCATCTGGATCTTGAGATGGGCCTTGCCGAGCCGGCGGTCCTCGCCTGCCGACTGCACGGCGGCCGCGGTTTCCACGGTCTCGCAAAAGGCCTGCACGGACACCCGCGGCGCCGGCGCAATATGATCGTCCACCGGGGGCGGCGTGGCCTCCGGCTGGGCTTCTGGATTTTGGCGGCCGTAGCTGATCATTTGCCTGTATCGCTGAGTTTGGCCTTTTCGGCCTCGGGATAGGTGGTGGTGGTCGTGGTACCCTTGCGATACTTCTCGAAGGCTTCGCTGCGCCGGATCGTATAAGCGGGGGTCTCGGGCCGCGGCTGCACCAGGTCCGACGGATTGTCGACCATCGCGGCCATGTTGCGCTGATAGGCGCAGCCGAAATTGTAATACGGCTTGTTCTCGTAATAGCTCTTGTTCTTGATCGAGGGGCCGAGATCCTCCGGCCAGACGCCGCAGGGACCGGCGACCGCCGAGATCCGCGAATAGCTGAGCCGGATCGCCGGCATCTGGCGCGGATCGTCGGGATGATAGCGGCGCGCGACGATGCCCCGCGGCGGGACGCCGGCGGAAGCGAGCAGCGCCTGAATTTCGCGGAACGAATCCGCGGCCGTGCGCGCGTTCGCCGTGTCGACCGGCACATCGGCGACGATCGCGCCGGTGGCTTCATGCAGCCAGGTCTGCGCCAGCCCCATCACGTCGGCGCGCTGGGATGCGGAAAGGCCGCCGCGGGCATGGCCGACGAAGATGACCACGGACTCGTTGGCTTCCTGGATGGCGATCGGATGGCGCAGGCGGTAATCGTCGGGATAGGTCGCCGCCACTTCCTGACTGGTATGGGTGCAGGCGCCGAGCGCGACAGCCATGCCAAAAAGCGCTCCCGCGATGCGGAAGCCGCGATGGCGATCGACGGGTATCTGGGCTGTCATCGTTTTGTCCTCGTCCCGCCTCAGTCGGTGATAAAGCCGTAGGTGCCGCGATAATTCCGCGCCGGCTCGACCCGGCCCGGAACGCCATAGATGCGATTGATGGACCCGAGCAGATCGGCCTGCGGATCGGAAGCCGCGGCAAAGCCGTCATCCGGGCGCGACAGATCCTTCTGGGCTACGGCGCGCACGATGTAGGGCGTCACCAGTACCATCAGCTCGGTCTGGTTGTTGACATAGTCGCGGCTGCGGAACAGCGAGCCCAAGATCGGCAATTGCGCCAGCCCCGGCAGGCCGTTGATGGCCTGCTTGGTCTGTTCCTGGATCAGGCCTGCCATCGCCATCGCGCCGCCGGAGGGAATTTCCAGCGTGGTTTCGGCGCGGCGGGTCTTGATCGAGGGAACGGTCACGGTATTCACCGTCGAGGCAGTGACCGCCTGCGCCAGCGTGATCGAGTTGTCGTTCGACAATTCGGACACTTCGGTCATCACCCGCAGCGAGATCCTGCCTTCGGTCAGCACCACCGGCGTGAAATTGAGCGAAATGCCGAACTTCTTGAAGGTGATCTGGGTGGTACAGACATGCGTGGTGGGGTCGCAGGAATACCCTGCGGGAACCGGAAACTCGCCGCCGGCGATGAAGGTCGCCGACTCGCCGGAGATCGCGGTGAGATTCGGCTCGGCCAGCGTTCGCACCACGCCCGCGCTCTCCATCGCGCGCAGCGTCGCCTGCACCGATGGGGTCGCGCCGAACGAGGTCGTGAGCGTATTGTTGGCGACCAGGGCGCGGCCATAGGCGGTGAACGGGTTGGAATTGTTGAAGTTCACCACCGCGGTGCCGTAGTTCAGGCTGCCGGTGAGGTCGATGCCGAGTTGCTTGATGACCGAGCGCGCGACTTCGGCGACGGTGACCTTGAGCATCACCTGATCGCGGCCGCGGACCGCGATCGAGTTGACGACCTTGTCGGGGCCGCCGGCCAGCCGCGCGGCGAGGTCGGCGGCCTGCTGCGCCTCGATCGGGGTGGCGACCGACCCGGTCAGGATCACGCCATCGCCGAGGCCATCGATCTGGATATCCGAGTTCGGCAGCGTCGCCTTCAGCGCGGCGCGCACGCCGTTAAGGTCGCGCTTGACCGCGATGTCGTAGGCGGCGATCTGCTGGCCGGCCGAATCGAAGAACACGATGTTGGTCTGGCCGACCGCCGCGCCGATGATATAGGCGCGCTGCGCGGAGCGGACGACCGCGTTGGCGATCTTGGGATCGGCGACCAGCACATCCTTGATGTCGCGCGGCAGGTCAATGACGATGGATTTGCCGATGCCGAGCGAAAGGAAACGCGCATTCATCTGGCCGTCGGCGACCACCGGCGGCGCTGTCACGCGGTAGTCGCTCGCCACCACCGGCGTCAGCGCCGGATTGAGCGTCAGTGCCGCGGCCGCCGAAAACGACAGGGCGCGGACCACAAGGGTCCGCATCGTCCGTCGATTGACCCTGCATTTCATTTCCAGCGTCCTTTCGGTCACTTCTGTGTCGTCGTCGAGTTCTGGATGCCGTAGCGGACCACGTTGATGGTCTCGCCCCGCTTCGGGGCCTGATCGTCGGTTCGGTTCTCGACCACGTTGAGATCGGCGATGCTGCGCAGCGCCAGCGACAGTGTGCCGGTCTGGCGTGCGCGCGCCAGCGTCTCCGCCTGTTCAGGCTTCAACTCCAGCGTCACGGTCTTGCCGACCACGGCGTTCTGACCGTCCTTTTCCTTTGGCGCCTGATCGATCGCGAGGACGCGGACGTTCGGCAGGATGATTTCGGAGACGACGACGTCGGGCGCGCCCGGAAGCGCCGCGTTCTTCTCGCGTCTGGAAAGAATCACGTCGACCCGGTCGTTGGGCAGGATGAAGCCGCCGGCGCCGGTCTCCGGCGAGATTTCGGTCGAGATAGCGCGCATGCCGGTCGGCAGGATCGCCGCCATGAAGCCGGATCCGTTGGCGCGCACCAGCTTCGGCTCGCGGATCGGTTCGCCCGCAATGAAGGGGGCGCGCGCGATCGAGCCGGCGATCTGGGTGGTCGCATCGGGGCGTTCGTTGCGGCGAATGAAGGTGTTGCTCGCGGTCGCCGCGGGCCAGGTCTGCCATTGCATGTCTTCGGGCGCGACCGTCTGGCCAAGGCCGATGTCGGACTTGGCGACCAGAACGTCCACGGTCTGCAGCTGCGCAACCGGCGCGGCCGGGGCCGGCGTGTTGTCCGACCCGCTCGCAAGATAGGCGGCAATGCCGCCGGCACCGATGGCAACAGCCAGGACGACAATGCGCGCCGTATTCATACGCTTCACTTTCCACAAGACGCAGCGACGCTTCCGCCGCCGTGATCGGAGTTGACCAGCTATTCGTCAAAGCATGGTTAATGAGGCGTATCTAAATCAACTTAACAGCTGGTTTACCCGGGACTCCCGGCGGCTCATCGCATCGCGAAGGAGGCGAGATCGACCGCCTTGATCCATTCCGTCTCCGGGTAGACCATCAGCGCGCCGATCGCGAGCGCGATGCCGTAGGGGATGCCGCTCTCCTTGGCATGCAGTTTCAACAGCCAGGCCTGGCCGGCGAGCGGGTAGGGCAGCGGCCATTGCCGGAATTGCAGCAACAGCAGCGTCAGCGCCCCGCCGAACAGCGAGGCATAGACCAGATAGTTCATCAGGTGGGCAAAGCCGAACCACAGCGCCGCCGCGGCCGCCACCTTGGCATCGCCGCCGCCGACCCAGCCCATGGCAAAGCAGGCAAAGGCGACCGCGAGCACAGCCGCGCCCGCCCCGACATGGCTCAGGATCTCGTACGGCGCCATACCGGTCAGCAGCGCGAGCACCAGGAAGCCCGCCACCAGCGCCAGCGACACCCGGTTGGAAATCGTCATGGTGAAAAGGTCGCTCGCGGCCGCGAACGCCATCAAGGCCGGAAACAACAGGAGGCGCGCGATGTCGAGGATCATGGGTTATGGAGCCGGTGCTGCCCGCGCAAGGTCGGAGCGATCGCCCGATTCTAGCGGCCAGAGATGAACAATCGGGAAACGATGGCGGCCATCTACCAGATGCTGGCGATGCGGGCGGCGAGCACCAACAGCGAAAGCAATAGCGCNAGGCAGACCAGCTCCGCGGGCGCATCGCCCGGCCGGCCCGAGGCAAGCTGNCCTTTTGCCAGCGACGCGGGTTCTACTTTACGCATGTTTACGCCATCAAGCGCCCGGCCCAAACAGCAAAGGCCCCGGTTGACCCGAGGCCTTTGNAGCTCGTCGGTCGCGCTCGCTTACTTCAGCGAGTTGTTGATCGAGGTGAACTTGGTGTTCAGGTTGGTACCGAGGCCGTTGACCACAGCGATGATCGCGAGCGAAATGCCGGCTGCAATCAGGCCGTATTCGATGGCGGTGGCGCCGGACTCGTCCTTCACGAAACGCGTAATCAGGTTCTTCATAGGGGGCTCCATGTGTACACGTGGCTGGTCGAACTAACGTTTGGTCTCGCCGGCGTTCTCAGCACCGTGACCATGGCTCACCCTAAGGTCGGGAACTTGCGGCACAGTTAATTCGATCGCGCAAACACGCCCGGAACCGGCAGTTCTTGAGCACAGTAAATTTGGAATTAAGGCCTTCGTTACAAGCCAATGTTGATTTCGCCGCCCTCAATCATAACGCACTATTGGTTTCGATTCCGTCTCTGATGGGGCGCGCGCACGGTCCCGGCGGTTGCCGAATTCACGGCTCCTTAAGCAGCGGGGCGTACCCCTTTACGGACCTGATCGGATCAAGCCGCCATGTCCAATCCCAATTTGCCTATGGAAGTCGTCGAGATGCTCGGCGGCACGATCGCCAAGGTGGTGCCTATCACCATCGTGCTGGCGGTGGTGTTCTCGGTGCTGACCCATTTCTGGGCCTGCAACCCGGGAAAACCCTGGTGGCGCAAGCGCGAACTGGTCACCGACCTCTGTTACTGGTTCTTCGTTCCGTTGTTCGGGCGGGTGTTGCGGATTGGGCTGTTGGTGCTCGGCGCCGGCGTGGTCTTCAACATTCACGACGCCGACGAACTGATCGCGTTTTACGACAATGGCCATGGCCCGCTGTCCGAGCTGCCGCTGTGGTTGCAGGGCCTGCTGTTCCTGGTGTTGTCGGACTTCATGCTGTACTGGCTGCACCGGCTGTTTCACGGCGGCGGCTTCTGGAAATATCACGCCATCCATCATTCCTCGGAAGAGCTGGACTGGATCTCGGCGGCGCGCTTCCACCCGGTGAACCTGTTCCTGGGCACCATCATGGTCGACGTCATCCTGCTGATGGCGGGGATCTCGCCCAACATCATGCTCTGGGTCGGGCCCTTCACGACCTTCCATTCGGCCTTCGTTCACGCCAATCTGAGCTGGACGCTGGGCCCGTTCAAATACGTGCTGGCGACCCCGGTGTTCCACCGCTGGCATCACACCTCGCTGGAAGAGGGCGGCAATACCAACTTTGCCGGCACCTTCCCGGTCTGGGATATGCTGTTCGGCACCTTCCGAATGCCGGAAGACCGGCTGCCGGACAATTACGGCACGGACGAGCCGGCGATTCCCCACGAGATCACTGGACAATTGGCGTACCCGTTCCGGCAATAATGCCGCGGAGTTTATCGCCTAAATTTGCGGTTCTTTCACATATTGCGGTCAGATTTGCGGGTGTCGGGCGCCGGCTCCGCAGCGTATCGCTTTTGCCGGCTTGTCAACGCCCCGGGGTAGAGTATGTCGTTTAGTTCCCTGCGTACGCGCACGCGCGCGAATTCAAGATTGCGGTCACTGGCGATCGGAATCCTGCTGTGGCCGGCCGCCGCGATGGCCGGGCCCATGACCGCCGACGTCGTCGCGGTCAATGTCGATCAGGCCAAGCTCGTCAAACTCCCCGCCCGCATNGCCACCATCGTGGTCGGAAACCCGCTGATCGCCGACGTAACCCTGCAGTCCGGCGGAATCGTCGTGGTCACCGGCAAGGGCTATGGCGCGACCAATTTCATCGCCATGGACCGCACCGGCGAAGTCCTGGTCGACCGCGTGATTCAGGTCGAAGGCCCGACCGACCAGCTGGTCACGATCTATCGCGGGGTCGAGCGCGAATCCTACTCCTGCATGCCGATTTGCCAGCGGCGCATCACCCTTGGCGACGGCAACGACTACTTCAAATCGGCGATGGATCAGGCCGGCTCGCTCAGCAGCCAGGCCACTGGCACCGCGGCCGCGGCGGGCAAATCCAACTGATCGGCCGGCGCGCTCCGCTTGCCGCCTGATCTCCGATTCGCGGGGCAGTGCACCCACAGGATGGTTAATCCGCGGTTAACGCAGCGGGTCGCCCTGCTGCGATTTGCCGAAACACTTCAACAATCACTTTCAGGTAATTCTCGAAGGGCAATCGTTGCTGCCCGCCTCTTAAGGATTCCGCGATGCCGTCGCCTGCCGCTTCAAGCGCCTCCGCCCGGAAAGTGCTGCGCCGGTTTCGCCGCAGCCGGCGGGGTTCGGTCGCGGTCGAGTTTGCGCTGGTCGCGCCGGTGTTCTTCGCGCTGCTGTTCGCGATCATCGAGATCGCGATCGTGTTCTTCGCCGACCAGACGCTCGAGACCGTCACGCAGGGTTCCGCCCGCTATGTGATGACCGGTCAGGCGCAGAACAATGGTTTCGACCAGACCGCGTTCAAGACTTAGGTCTGCGGGCAGGTTCCCGCGCTCTTCAGCTGCCCCAACCTCTACGTCGACGTGCAGAGCTATCCGGCGTTCAGCAACGTGACCATCAACAGCCAGATCGACGCCGGCAACAATTTCGTCGCGCCCACGAATTATAACCCCGGAGGACCGGGCAGTATCGTGGTGGTGAGGGTGTTCTATCAGTGGCAACTGTACGTCACCGGGTTTGGTTTCAACGTTTCGAATTTGGCCGGCAACAAGAGATTGCTGGCCGCGACGGTGGCGTTCCAGAATGAGCCTTACTGAGGGCCGAACCAAGATGATGACGATGTCGATCTCAAGGATATGGGTCCGGATGCGGCGTGTTGCCGCGAGCCTGCGCGGCGATTCCTCCGGCGTCGCGGCGACCGAATTCGCCGTGATCGTTCCGCTCATGCTGGTGCTGTTCTTCGGTACCGTCGAGTTTTCATCCGGCGTGGCGGTCGACCGCAAGGTCACGATGATCGCGAGAACCCTGTCCGATTTGACGTCGCAGGCGCCGCCGCCGACGCCGACGACGCCATACTCGATCGTGAACGACGCCTATCTGCAAAATGTCTTCACCGCGAGCATTTCGATTCTGACCCCCTACCCGTCGACGCCGGTGAACACCACCATTTCGGAGATCTATGTCGATACCAACAAGGTCGCGAAGATTCAATGGAGCAAGGCTGCGACCGTGGCCACCGGCGCCCAGCAGGCGACGCTGGCGGCGTCGAGTCGCAACGCCGGCGATGTGGTCACAAATCTGGTGCCGGCCGCGCTTCTGGTGAAGCAAACCTATTTGCTGTTCAGCGAGGTGAGTTACCGCTACACGCCCACGATCGGTTACGTGATGTCGCCGTCCGGCGTGGTGCTGGGCGATGTCGCCTATACCAGGCCGCGTCAGGTCACTTGCGTGATCTATAACAATCAACCCGTCACGCCCCCCGCCCTCTGTCCACAGACCTGATGCCGAGTGGCCGCGGTCGGGCAGACAAAAAAAGGCCGCGCCAAAGCGCGGCCTTTCACTTTACTTTCGGATCGGATGCTGTGGCGCGAGCCGCAGGAATCCCTTAGCCGGCGGCGCGCAGATTGTCGGCCGACGACTTGCCAGAGCGGCGATCGGCTACGATCTCGTAGCTGATCTTCTGGCCTTCACGCAGCGTTCCAAGGCCGGCGCGCTCCACGGCGCTGATGTGCACGAACACGTCGTTGCCACCGTCATCCGGTTGAATGAAGCCGAAGCCCTTGGTCGCGTTAAACCACTTCACGGTTCCCATGCT
>JGI12635J15846_10003928_pt1 | contig 12877 bp, 8 predicted proteins | sample BlaSpr_A8_OM2_M2_FD_15846 | JGI IMG/M metagenome (IMG submission 15846) | reverse complement strand
ATTGGCAGCGATACGCCGGCTGGCGTATGAAGCATCCGATTGCGGACTTCTTAGCCCGGATCTTGCGGCAGGCATTCGGCGTGTGACTGCATTTGTGGGCAGAACATCTGCGTCAGCACGAGCGGCGGACCCGAGCCAACCTCGAACTGGAGCTACGTCTCCAGAGTTATGTCACCGAAGATCCAATCGTCCGTCACCTGCTCTACACGCGCTCGGAATGAATATCGCTTTTGGTAGCGATCGTACCCAGGCTTCGTCATTGTCGCAGACTGAGCCATGATAGAACTGAGCCCATGGCAGAAAAGAGAAGCCTTAGGTGAACAACAACTCACAAGCCGCACCGCCGCGAGGATCCGATCACGCATACGCCGAAAGATCGCGGAAAGGAGGCTGGCTGACGCTCTTCCAGGGTATACGGCCTTTCGATCGCGCCGGAGCGATCCGCGACGCGCTGGCGGGAGTCGAACTCGCGGCGATGAATATCCCGCAGGCATTGGGCTACACAAAGATTGCCGGCACGCCTGTCGTGACCGGCTTTTATACCCTCCTGCTGCCGCTGGTGGCGTTCGCGACGTTTGGATCTTCGCGATACCTGGTGGTGGCGGCGGACTCCGCGACCGCCGCCATCTTTGCCAGCGGAGTGTCTGGCATGGCGCCGGTCAATAGCGCAAGATACGTGGTGCTTGCGGGGTTGGTGGCGCTTCTGACCGCAGGTTTCCTGCTGTTGGCGCGCGCGTTCAGACTGGGATTTTTGGCCGATTTCCTATCGCAGACAGTGCTGCTCGGTTTTCTCACGGGAGTGGGATTTCAGGTCGGCATTGCAGTACTGGGAGAAATGCTGGGGTTGGAGGTGCACTCCCATCGCTCGATCGGGCAGCTCGTCGAGATTCTGCTCGGACTGTCGCACATGCATGCGCCGACGGTCGGCCTCTCTGCGGCAGTGGTGTCGGGTGTCCTGGTGCTCCACCGCTTTGCGCGGAGGGTGCCCGGCCCGCTGATCGCGGTGGCGGCTACGGTCGCAGCCAGCTCACTGTGGGATTTCGCCGGACACGGCATCAGCACCATCGGACCCGTAACCGGAGGCCTGCCGCATCTGAGACTGCCCGACCTAAGCTGGCGGGACATCCAACTGTTGCTTCCCGTAGCTGGATCGTGTGTCGTGATGATCATCGCCCAAAGCGCGGCAACAGCCCGGATTTACGCGACGCGCCACCATCAGCGGCTGGACGAGAATACAGACCTCGTTGGCTTGGCGGCAGCGAACACAGCAGCGGCGTTGAGTGGAGCCTTTGTAGTGAACGGAAGTCCAACCCAAACCGCGATGGTCGAAAGCTCTGGTGGCAGGAGCCAGATCGCGCACCTTGCCACGGCGGCACTCGTTGCGCTCGTCCTCCTTTTTCTGACCAAGCCCTTGCAATACCTTCCACGCTGCGTGCTGGGCGCAATGGTGTTTGTGATTGCCATCCGGCTCATTGACCTGCGTGGGCTTGAGGGCATTCGCCGCGAAAGTCCGGGCGAGTATGTGTTGGCCGTGACTACGGCTGGTGTGGTCGTGCTCGTTGGCGTCGAACAGGGCATCGTCCTCGCGATGGTGCTCTCGCTGCTCCGTATCGTGCGGCACAGCTATCATCCTCACACGGCGGTATTGGTTGAAGGCGAGCACGGGATATGGCAGTCGATTCCTGCTGTTCCGGGAGCCGTCACCGAGCCTGGGTTGGTGATATACCGCTTTGGCGCAGCCCTCTTCTACGCGAATGCAAGCCGGTTCTCTGGCGAAATTCAATGCCTTGTAGGCACCGCACCTTCGCCGCTGCAGTGGCTCATCGTGGATGCTGGCGCAATCACCAATGTGGACTACACGGCCGCCCGCGTCGTGCGGGAACTCCAAGAGGAATTAGCAGAACGCGGTGTATGCCTAATGCTGGCGCATGCAGAGCCGGGCCTGGAAGCCGATTTGGATCGGCATGGCCTAACGCAGGTCATCGGCGCTGCGCAGATTTTCGATACTCTGCGCGAAGCCCTGGCAGCCCTGCGCGGCAGGAGGCTGTAGCGGCACAACCTGTCCGACCGGTTTGGCCACCCACGATCATTTGTCTGGTGATGTTGATCTGTGCCCTCGCGACTATTGAGCCAGCCAGTTCGTCGATAACTGCGGCGAGCGTCACCATGATCTGGTGGGGTGTTTGCATGGCCGCACTCTTTACACTTCAGCAGGAGCGCGCCATTGCAGTAAATTCCAAGCAGTCGGATTTGGCACTCGCCTCAACAATTATGCTCTGTATCTGGGCGCGTCGGTCGGAGCGGCTGCCGGCGGAGTGGTTCATATCGAGGGTGTCCCTTACCTTCCTGGCTCCCACTTGCTTCGACGGGAATGGAATTGACCTCGGGAAGGTCTCTCCCAAGGGCCTCCTCTGGTGGCAAATTCGTTGTGTCGGAGAGCAGAGCAGGTGTACAGTGCCCGAGTTGGAGATCCAAACTGGAAATTCCGGCGGAGCGGGCGATCTCCGGCAACTTCTTGAGCGCCCTAAGATGTGCGCGAAAAATAGGGAACGGGACTAAGGAGCACTTTTTGCCTCGCTTGAACCTGAATCCGTGTGAGCTTCATCTACAATGGACAACCTTTGATCAAGTTAGGTGTTGGCAGGAGCAGTCATGTCTACCCAATTAACTCCTTTGTCCGCCGACATTAATGGTGAAGCCTTTCCGGTTCTGACTGCGGAACAGATCAACCGGATCCGCCCTTTGAGCAAGCTCCGAAATGTGAAAGCCGGAGAAATCCTTTTTGAGCCGGGTGACCTCAACCCCGGATGCTTCGTGCTGCTCTCGGGCAGCATGGAAATCGTTCAGCCCGACATACATGGCGAGCGCTTGGTCGTCGCCTATGATGCTGGAGGATTCACCGGAGAAATCAGCCTGATCTCCGGCCGGCGCGGCTTTATGCGAGGCCGGGTCACGACTGCCGGCGAATTTCTGGAGATGGACAGCGCCCAACTGCGAACCCTCGTCGCACGAGACGTGGAGCTGAGTGAAATCTTCATGCGCGCCTTCATCCTGCGCCGGGTGATACTGATCAATCGCGGCCAGGGGAACGTGGTTCTGATGGGGTCGCGGCACTCGGCCAAGACGCTGCGCCTGCGCGAGTTTCTTACTCGCAATGGACATCCGTTCACCTACCTTGACTTGGATACCGACACCAGTTCTCAGGAGATGCTCGATCACTTTCACGTCTCTATGGAAGAAATTCCTATCGTGGTCTGCAACAACCGCACCGTGCTGCGCAGCCCGTCGATTCAAGAGTTGGCGGGGTGTCTAGGGCTCAACGCCCACATCACAGCATCGGAGTTGCGGGACCTGGTGATCGTTGGCGCCGGTCCCTCAGGTCTGGCAGCGGCGGTTTACGGCGCATCGGAGGGACTGGATGTTTTAGTAGTCGAGGCCGAATCTCCAGGCGGGCAGGCTGGCTCGAGTTCCAGGATCGAAAACTATCTGGGCTTTCCCATGGGAATTTCCGGACTGGAACTGGCGGGACGCGCTGCCGCGCAGGCGCAAAAGTTCGGAGCCAAAATCTTGATCGCCAATAACGTGACGAAACTCAATTGCGACCGCAGCCCTTATGAGTTAAGCATGGATGATGGTCAGGTAATTCGTTCGCGCACGGTTGTAATTGCCAGCGGAGCGCAATATAAGAAACCAAAACTTGACAATCTGACCAGGTTTGAAGGCCAGGGCGTCTATTACGGAGCCACTTACATGGAGGCGCAATTGTGCGGAAAGCAAGATGCAATTGTCGTGGGAGGGGGAAATTCCGCCGGTCAGGCAGCTGTGTATCTCTCGCAGACGGCAAGCAAAGTCCATATGCTGGTGCGCTCCGGTCGATTGTCGGACACGATGTCGCGCTATCTGATCCAGCGCATTGAAGAGAATCCTGCGATCGAATTGCATTACTGTACCGAGATCGTGGGCCTCGATGGCGATACGCAACTCGAAGGCGTGACCTGGCGGGATAAAAATACCGGGGAGACCTCAACCCATGACATCCGGTACGTGTTCATCATGGCCGGAGGTTCTCCTCGAACCGAGTGGTTAAAGGGCTGCGTGGCCATGGACAACAAGGGATTCATTCTTACCGGACGCGATCTAGACCCTGTTATACACGACTACCATTGGACGCTTCCGCGCGCGCCTCTTATGCTCGAGACGAGCCAGCCCGGAGTATTTGCCGTAGGCGATGTTCGCGCCGGCAACGTGAAGCGCGTTGCCTCCGCCGTAGGCGAAGGCTCGATCGCGATTTCGTTAGTGCATCGAGTGTTGGCTGAACTCTGAGCCACAATGCGGCGATTGGCTGGGATTTGCCAGCCGTATAGTAATTGGAGGGAAAGAAGCAGTCATCGGTTTCCACCTGCAGAATCCGCTGGAGGGTTATCGGCGGCTGGCCTTCACTCCAAAGGATATGCTGGCTGGTCGCCAGCAGGAGATTCACAGCAAACGGGACCGGAGGTTGGCAGCGGTTCGGCAGCAACCGGCAACTCCGGCGGAGCAAAGTGCCTGACCTATATCGGGTTGCCCGTCAGCTAAAGACTTGTTAAATTCTGGGGTATGCGCAGCATCGTTGCTTGCCTTGTGTTGCTCGCGCTAACCCCTGGGCGTCTTGCCGCTGACAATGACCGGCCAGATCTAAAAGCCCTTTACGACGCCCATCGTTGGTTCGAGCTTCGCGAGTCCGTAGTAAAGGGCACTGCTCCCGTGTTTTACCAGGCTGCCGCCGCGTGTGCATTCAACGATCTGCCTCGCTGTGAGAAGAAACTTGCACATCTCATCAAGTCGGCTGCGCGCACCGATGACGCGATCGAAGCGCACAGGCTCCTAGCCGCCTCCTATTTTCGACAGGGAAAATATCGTGAGGCATTGACCCACGTCGATGCCCTCCTCGCTCTTCGTCCCCAGGATTCCGATGTCCGAGACGACCGTCCGGTTCTCGCCGCCCTGCACAACTTTGGCGATCAAAGGGTGGTACGAAGAGCTTCCAGCAGTCTGCAACTACAGGACGCCGGACTACCAATCGTGATCAATGGCGTCCCGGGGACGTACTGGTTCGATACAGGAGCGGATTTGTCCGCCTTGAGCGAATCCGACGCCAAACGCTTCGGCCTGAGGATAGTGAACGCTCCCATCAAAGAAGGGGACGTGACCGGGGCACAGGTTGACTCCCGGATCACCGTTGCCGACGAACTTTCGATCGGTTCAGTCCAACTCAGCCACGTTGCTTTCCTTGTATTTTCTGACGACCAGCCTCCGTTTGACCAATTGCCGGCCGGTTCACGAGTAATCGGGCTTCCAGTCCTGTTGGCGTTGCAGAGATTTGTCTGGCGGGCGGACAAGAAATTCGAGATCGACCCAAAGTCCTCACCCGCAAATCTGTGCTTCAATGGACACAGTCCAATCGTGCAGGTCCAGTTCGAGAATCGCTACCTCGCGCTCACCTTAGATACGGGCTCGACCAATACCGATCTCTATCCGCCCTTCGCGGAGCTGTTCCCTGAACTCATCCGTACCGCGTCAAAGACGGATTCGTACAAGATGGAGGGATTGGACGGTGCCAAAAACATGAATGCCGCCATTCTGTCCTCGTTGCACATGAGCATCGGGGCTTTCCCGGTAATCCTCAGCCCTGGCAAATGTCCTGCTCATGCACACGACGGAAGCCAGCAGGTTTTTTCAAGGGAATCTCGGCATAGACCTCCTGCAGCAACAGGCACGTAAAAGGACCTTCGATTTCAAAGCGATGACGCTTACACTTCAATGAGCCCGAGGCCGAGCTACAATTGCTTCGCCAGGTGAAACAGAAGCAGGCACTGCAGGAATGCAACCATTCGAGCGATAACCTGGCGGGCTCATCGAGCCGATGTTTCGCAGCGCGAGACCCTATCCTCCCGCGCACTGACCACCAAAAAGTAATCGGACGGTAGCCCCCCATGCTTGGAAATCCCCGTCCCAGCAGGGGCAGGACCTACACGTGAGAACGTCGCTTCTCCCCTTCAGGCTGAGCTAGCAGCTGGCCACAATGCTGCCGATGTCCTACCGGGGTAGGACGGGGCAGGACGCAACTTTACCTCGCTCGAAATCCTTGAGGGTTCTCTGGGCGACGAACTTCGCGCGATCCGTCTCGTTAGCGTTCATAGTTGTTGGGGGTGGGTGTTGTTGGGGCTTGCTCGAGGAACTGAGTTGCGCTCGGGCCAGGGCAGGCGGCCATGACACGCACCCCGGTATTGCCCCTCTCTTCCGCTATCGCCTCCCGTAATCATCAAGGATGAAGGCCTTGCGCTTCCCCTTGCCGATCAGCTCGGCGATGACGCAATGTTTGCCTTATCGCTCCTCAGCTTTTCCCTAGCAGTCGTGCGGCGGACCATACATTCTCATTACTAATCCGGACCTGTCACGATGTCGGCGCCAGATCTCTTCCGAACGTCGATAACCGACTATGTGCCTGCGGCCACAGGTTGTCAGGCCGAAGGCGTCGCGCTATGATTTAGACACGTTCGCAGCAATACAGGCGAGGTGAACCATGTTCCAGCGTTCGCTGCCAACCTTCCATACGCCCGAGATTCTGCCCACGGGCGTTGCATTTCTTTCTCAATGCAGTGCCTTTACCTTCGCTCAACGAATCGAGGTTAAATATGGCAACCAGTGACCATTCCGTGCAGTTTGCGGGAGGCGTTCTCGGCCGCAAGCGTCACATTTGTGCTTTCTTTAATAGCACCGACGAGGAGCACAGGGTGCTTCGCTCTTATATCAAAGACGGCCTCGACCGAGGAGAGAAAGGTCTCCACATCGTGGACCCCGAGCTGCGAGAAGAACATCTGAAGCGGCTCACTGCCGCAGGCATCGATGTAGAGCAGACAACGGTTTCCGGCCAGTTACAGGTGCGGTTGTGGCAGGACACCTATCTCCGCGACGATCGATTCGACCAGGACGCCATGCTGGCGTTGGTCGAGGAAGTGCTTCAGTCGGGCCATGCAGAAGGCTACCCGCTCACCAGACTTCTGGCACACATGGAGTGGGCCCTGCTCGACAAACCTGGCGTAGACGACCTTCTCGAATACGAGACACGCGTCAATTACCTGCTTCCCAAGTACGACGATCCGGTGATTTGCGTGTACCATCTGCAGAAGTTTCGGTCGAATGTGGTAATGGACATCATGCGGACACACCCGGTCGTGATTATTGGGGGGCTGCTGCAGGAGAATCCGTTTTTCGTTCCTCCTGACCAGTTTCTGCTCGAGATACGTGAGAGACGCTTGCTTCGCAAGAACGCGGCATAGCGAAAATGCACATTGAAACCCATGCCGGGATCCCGGAGCTGCGAGCGGCGCTCAGGGATCTCGTGGCCATTTCCACCATCCCAGCGGCGTGGGTGGGAAGAGAGCCCCCTGCCATCGCTGCAGGCCTCGCTGATGTGCTGTTGGGATCGCTAGGCCTCGACTTCGCGTTTGTGCGTTTGTGCGATCCCAACGGGGGTTCCGAAGTCGAGGCGACCCGCGGGAACGGCTGGAGTGGATTTCCCAAGTGGCTCTCAGATCACTTCGTCCAGGGCGCGTTTTCGTGTAAAGAAATTGTTCCCGACATTGGCAGAGGCGCCCGGCCATGCCGCGGTGTCGTTATCCCCATCGGCGTCAACGCTGAAGCCGGTCTGGCGGCAGCGGCGTGCGGTCGCGCCGACTTTCCCAACGAGATTGACCAGTTACTGCTTTCTGTGGCAGCGAATCACGCTGCAGCAGCGTTTCAGAACGCACGACTGTGCAACGAACTGGACGCAAAGGCAGCGGAACTCCGCCAAGCTCGCGATAACCTCGAGATGAAGGTGGCGGAGCGGACCGCCGATTTGCGGCAGAGTGAGGCCTACTTAGCGGAAGCCCAGAGAGTGAGCCACACCGGCAGTTTCGGCTGGAGCGTCTCCAGCCGACAGATTTATTGGTCAGACGAGACGGTTCGAATTCTTGAATGGGACCAGGCCCACAAACCTACAGTCGAATTCGTACTGCAACGAACTCACCCCGAGGATAGAGCTTTCGTCAAAGAAACACTCGATGATGTGGCACGGGATCGGAAAGCTTTTGATTTCGAACATCGCCTCTTGATGCCAGATGGCTCAGTCAAGTTCGTTCGCGTTGTGGGCCATCCCTCAACCGATGTGGAATCAGGCAGCTTTGATTTCGTTGGGGCGGTGACGGATATCACCCAGAGCAAGCGAGCGGAAGAATCGCTGCGCTGGAGTGAAAAGGAGCTTCGTGAGGTCATCGAAACAATTCCGGCGATGGCGTTCACTAGGCTGCCTGACGGCTCCGGCACATTTGTGAACCGGCGCTGGACAGAATATTCGGGGCTTTCTCTCGAGCAGACCCTAGGTTTGCATTGGCAGGCTACAATTCACCCCGAGGACACTGACACGCATCTCAACAAGTGGCGCGCTTCACTGTCAAGTGGCCAACCGTTCGAAAATGAAGCACGCCATCGGAGCGCCAACGGCGAATATCGCTGGTTTTTAGTTCGGGCTGTGCCACTGCGCGATGAGCACGGAAACGTTCTCAAGTGGTACGGAATCCTGACCGACATCGAAGATCGCAAGCGGGCAGAGGCCTTTCTCACAGGAGAGAAGCGGATTCTTGAGATGGTGGCCAAAGGGGACTCGCTTCCTCAGATACTTGACAGCTTGTGCCTGTTCGTGGAGGAACAAGCCAGCGGTGTCCTAGCGTCGATCTTGTTACTTGACGGCAATCGCTTGCGGCATGGTGGCGCACCCAGCCTTCCAAAGGCCTACACGGATGCCATCGATGGAGCTGTGATCGGGCCTTCTGCAGGTTCCTGCGGGACGGCCGCATACCGCGGAGAACAGGCGATCGTGGAGGACATCGCAACCGACCCCTTGTGGACGGACTATCGCGATCTGGCTTTGCCCCACTCTCTGCGCGCCTGTTGGTCCACACCCGTCTTCTCTTCGCAAGGCAAAGTAATGGCGACATTCGCCATGTATTATCGCGAGCCGCGCAGCCCAAGTCCGCGCGATCAAGAGACCATCGAACAGATCACTTACCTCGCGGGAGTTGCAATTGAACGAAAATTGACACAGGACGCTCTGCGCCGAGGCGAAGCTTATTTGGCTGAAGCGCAGAGGCTGACCCACACCGGCAGTTGGGCCTATAAGGCTGGAGGACGAGAAGGCTACTGGTCAGAGGAAACCTTTCGAATCTTCCAATACGACAGAACGACAACACCGACCGTCGAACTCATCCTCCAACGAGTTCATCGGGAAGATGCGGCCTTCGTGAGACAGACAATTGAGCGTGCATCGCAGGACGGCAAGGATTTCGATTTTGAACATCGGTTGCGGATGCCTGATGGATCTGTCAAATATTTACGGGTCGTGGGCCGTCCCTCAGTGGGCCGTCCCTCAAAGGACGAGTCGGGCAGCTTGGAGCTTGTGGGGGCGGTAGTGGACGTCAGCGACCGCAAGCGCGCGGAAGAGAGGCTGCGACGCAGTGAAGCAGATTTGCTTGAGGCGCAGAGATTAAGCCAAACAGGTAGCTGGAAACTTGATGTTTCATCGGGGACCGTCACCGTCTCACCGCAAGTGCTTCGAATATTCGGCGTCAAACCTGATGAGGAAACATCGACCCCTGAATTTTGGCTTAGCAGAAATCATCCCGAGGACCAGAAGCGCATTCGGGAGCTCTTTGAAAGATCCACAATCCAGAAAACAGACTATGACGCAGAGTACCGCATTGTTGTTCCCGATGGAGCCATCAAGCACCTCCATGCTGTCGGGCATCCTGTCTTGAACGAGTCGGGCGACCTCGTAGAGTTTGTCGGGACTGTGATGGATGTCACCGAACAGGTGCAGACCAGGGCGGCACTCGAGAAAGCGCTGCAAGAAATCAAGCAACGGAATGAGGCCCTGCGGCGGAGCGAAGCCACCTTAGCTGAAGCTCAGAGGATGACCCACACGGGCAGTTGGGTTTGGAATGTGCGTACCGACGCTCTCTTCTGGTCGCAAGAGGTCTTTCGCATTTACGGCTACGACCTCGAGATGACGCCCACTTGGGACTTTCTCTTTGAGAGGGTTCACCCCGAGGATCGTCCGGAGATCGAGGGGAGAAAGAAAATGGAGTCCACGCAGAAGGAGTGGACAGATTCCGAGTCAGATTTTCGAATCGTGCTTTCGGACGGAACGATAAAGCACCTCCACACGATCGCTCACCCTGTGATGGATAAGTCGGGCGAAATCACTGAAGTCGTAGGCACGGTCATGGATGTGACCGAACGTAAGCGTGCCGAAGAAGAGCGCGAGAGGCTGCGCCAGCTAGAGGCAGATCTCGCACATGTTAACCGGGTAAGTGTGTTGGGAGAGCTGGCCGCCTCCTTGTCTCACGAGCTAAAGCAGCCCATCGCCGCGGCGATCACGAACGCAGGCACCTGCTTGCGGTGGCTTAAGCGCGATCAGCCCGATATCGAACGGGCGTCGAATGCGGCCACGAGGATCGTGGGGGACGGCAAACGAGCGGCCGAAATCATCAACCGCTTGAGGTCCTTCTACAAGCAGGGTGCTCCTGCGGAACGAGAGTTGGTCGATGTGAACGAAGTCATCCGCGAGATGCTCGTCCTGCTGCGCAGCGAAGCCAACCGGTACTCAATTCCGATGCGCACAGATCTTGCCGCCGACCTTCCCAGTGTCAGTGCAGATCGTGTTCCACTGCAGCAGGTGTTTCTGAATCTCATGCTCAACGCCATCGAGGCCATGAAGGACTCGGGCGGACAGCTTACCATTAAGTCGCAACTGGGCAACGATGGTCAACTGCTCATCTCCATGAGCGACAACGGCGTGGGATTGCCTTCCGAGAAGGCGGATCAGATTTTTAACGCGTTCTTTACGACCAAACCGCAGGGGTCCGGCATGGGCCTGGCGATCAGCCGCTCGATTGTGGAATCACATGGCGGTCGCTTGTGGGCCACTGCCAACTCCGGAGGGGGCGCGACGTTTCATTTCACCTTGCCGACCGCTGCCGAGGTCGTGAAAGAGTGCGCTACCGGAACGTGATTCCGGGCGTTAATCGGAGCCGCGTGGCGCCGAGGCCAGAGGCTGGCCCGGTAAGCCGATCGCACTAATGGTCGTTGTTCCCCTATCACGGGCTACCTTCAGTTACCACTCCGTTACTGCCGGATTGCCGGGAGTCAATGACGAGAAGCGCTTTATCGGCACATGATGGATGGAATTGTTTTTGAATCATTAGACCGACCGGTCTACTCTGATGAGGTGAATGGCCAGGAATACACACCATTCGAAAAGGAGACCTCATGTCCAGCCAGATCAGCAAAGGTATTGCTCTTATTACAGGCGCTTCCACGGGAATCGGGGCGGTCTACGCAGACCGTCTCGCGAAGCGTGGTTATTGACCTCATCCTCGTCGCGCGCAGCCAAGACAAGCTCAACGACGTCGCCAAACGGATCAAATCCACCACAAGCCGCAAGGTCGAAACGCTGCAGGCTGACCTCACAGTACCGGCAGATGTGAAGCGAGTTGCAGAGCGTATCGCCAACGACAATTTCATCACTGCCCTGGTTAACAATGCGGGCGTCGCTTCCGCGAGCAAATTAGTCGAGTCTGACGTCGACTATATGGACCAGATCATCCAACTCAACGTGGCGGCTTTCACCCGGATTGCCCTTGCTGCTGCGCACGGCTTCGTCACTCGCGGCAACGGCCTCATCATCAATATCGGCTCCGTTGTGGCGCTCGCGCCTGAGCAGCTGAATGGCGTCTATAGTGGCTCCAAAGCCTACGTGCAGAACTTCAGCGCAGCCTTGAAGAACGACCTCGTGGGCAAGGGCGTGACAGTGCAGGTGGTGTTGCCCGGCGCCACGGCAACTCCTCTGTGGAACAAGTCAGGAGTCTCGATTGACAGTCTTCCGGCAGAATGGGTCATGAGTGCCGAGGATATGGTCGACGCGTCGCTAGCCGGTCTCGACCAGGGAGAATTCGCCACCATCCCCTCGCTACCTGATGCTGCTGACTTCGACGCTTACGAGAAGGCGCGGCTTGCTCTCGCCCCGAACCTGTCGCGCAAGCACCCCGCCGCACGCTATGGTGTCGGAGTGCAGCAGTAAGTAGAGACTGGCGGTACTTGCAGATACGATAACCGTGTAGGCTCTGCGCACCCGCGCAGGGCCGCACATTCTTCAACAGAAAGCGAGTTGTGCCATGTCGTCCCGTGTGGATGCCGTCCCTAGCTCCACAGTCGACACCCGCGTCGCGTCGGCGTCGAGCCGTGATCGCCTTGTCGATGTTGGACTGGAACTAATGCGCAAGCATGGTTACGGCGCTACTGGGTTACAGGAGCTACTGCGCGTGGCCGATGTGCCCAAGGGCTCGTTCTATCACCACTTCAGCAGCAAGGAAGACTTTGCCGCAGCGGTGATCGAACGCTACGTCACTCTTTTAGGAAAACACCGTGAGGAATTCTTTGGAAATGTGCGACAGGCACCACTCAAACGGCTGCGGCGCTACTTTGAAAACCTGGTCCGCCTTGCAGGGCAGGCTGCGCCCATTCCAGGATGCCTCATCGGCAGCTTGAGCCTTGAGGTTGCCAGCGCTAGCCCATTGCTGCAAGGCTGCCTCCGTTCGAGCTTCTCGCACTGGCAGACTGCAGTGGCCTCCGTGTTGCGCGAGGCCATGGAAAACTGCGACCTGCCGCAGTCAACGAAACCCGAGACGCTTGCCGGTTTCGTGATCAATAGCTGGGAAGGAGCGTTACTCCGCTCTCAGGCCGACAAGAGCAACGCTCCACTTAAGGACTTCCTGCACTATGTGTTCGAGGAAATGCTGTC
>JGI12635J15846_10003927_pt1 | contig 12878 bp, 9 predicted proteins | sample BlaSpr_A8_OM2_M2_FD_15846 | JGI IMG/M metagenome (IMG submission 15846) | reverse complement strand
CGGTGCTCGAGGCGGCGGAGGAACAGCGGGAGGCGGCGGCAGGAAGCGGATCCAATTCCACTGGTGCCGTGCGGGCCACGCGAGCCGCACCAAAAGAAATGTTTTCGCGCGAGGAGATCAAGGCTTATTTCGCGCGAAATGTGGATAGAGTTCAAGCGGTGGCGAAAAAACTGGCGATAGACCAGGCGGGAGTTGAATTCAGTTCGCGTTTACGAGAAATCGCAAAATCACTGGAATCCAGCATGGTGCTGCTCGATACACCCGGGTCACTCGATCTGGAGGATCTGGAGCGGCGATTAACGATTCTGGAGGACAAGCAGCAGGCTCTCATGGCTAGTCATGTCAACGAAGAACGAATGCTGCAACTCAGACGCGAGATGGACGGACAGTTAGCGGCGTACCGGAAGAAAATGAAAGCTGAACAACTCGCGCTGGTCGAAAAACAATACATACAAAAGCGATTGCTGGAAGAATTTGGATTGCCGAGGTTGAGCCTTTTCTATCTATCGTGAGGATGTGCTGGCACAGTGTGTCTCTCACAATCGAAAGTGTAGTCACTCGCTCAAGAATTTGATTCAGCCACGGCGTGAATTGTGCCGATTACAAGCTCTGGCCGAATGGCACGGCGTGCCACACTCCCCCGGCTTTGTTCCCATTCGACGAGCGCTGGAAACGCGCTGGCATGCCCATTTTTTGCGTATCACCAAAAAAGATTGTGGAAATAAACGGGTCGACCAAATAGTCCAAGATCTCGTCGCCGAATTTTCGGCGAACGAATTCGGCTAGTGATTCCTCTCCACCAGGCGAATGAGAGTGCCGGAATACTTCGCTGAGCAAAGGAAATTTAGCCTTGAGACTAACCAAGCTGGTGGTGAGCAGGCCACCCGCGGAAAAAGGCGCCTTGTGCAGCTCGCCATTTCGCAGAATGTAGCGTTTCGCCCGGGAATCGCCCGCCGCGAATTCGTCTTCCAGCTCTAGCTCGCGGATCAGCGCCCATACGGATTTTGGAAATCGGGGGCATTGCGGACCGGCTTCAAACACAAATCCGTTTCTTCTAACTGTGGCGATTACTCCCCCGACGTTAGCGGAAGCCTCCAGAATTAATGCGCGGATTCCCAACTGTTGCAGGCGAAACGCGCAAGCCAATCCGGTGATGCCCGCGCCGATCACCACTGCTTTGCGTATGTCACCCACAGCATGTAATTTTATCAAATAGGCATGATCGCGAGTCTTTCATGAAGGCAACTGGCAGCGACGCTGAGTTTCCGACAAGTCTCCTTCGAGGGCGGCCGTGGAATCGCTAGTCGATTTCGTGCGGAAGTATGCGGCGAACGGGAGCGAAGTGGCGATACGCCACCGGCGCGGGTATCGCATGGAAACCTGGAGCTATGCGCGAATAGTCCAGGGAGCCAATCGCCTGGCCCGCGAATTGGAATCTCAAGGTATCGGCAAAGGTGACGCCGTTTTGTTATGGGGCGAAAACTCGCCCGAATGGATCGTGGTGTTTTTTGGCTGCCTTCTGCGCGGTGCCGTGCTTGTGCCCGTAGACCACGGTTCTACAGCGGAGTTCGTATCGCGCATTGCACGCGAGGCCAACGCAAAACTGATCTTTCACGCTCGTACACTTCCCGACCCCGATTTTCCGATTCGCCTCATCATCCTGGAATCGATTTCCGCAATCACGGCAGCTCGAAACTCTTCGCCCTATCCTGCGCCCTCCCTCTCACGCACCGACACACTCGAAATAATCTTCACTTCCGGCACCACGTCAGAACCGCGCGGCGTGGTGATCTCTCACGGCAACGTGCTCGCTAATATCGAACCGCTCGAGCGTGAAATCCAAAAATACCTCCGCTATGAGCGCATCTTTCATCCTTTGCGTTTCCTCAATCTGCTCCCTTTGAGTCATGTGTTTGGTCAAATGCTGGGGATATTCATTCCGCCTTTTTTAGCAGGCACCGTAGTCTTTATCGATTCTCTGAAGCCTTCCGAGATTGTCGACGTGATTCGGCGTGAGCGTGTCTCTGTTCTCGTAGCCGTCCCTCGATTTATCGAATCTCTGCAACGCGAAATCCAAAACAAAGTGGAACGTGACGGCCTGACTAAGCAATTCAACGAAGATTTCGCTCGTGCAGAGAAAGAGCACTTTCTTCGACGCTGGTGGCGTTTCCGGCGAATCCGCTCGCGTTTTGGCTGGAAGTTCTGGGCCTTCATCTCTGGAGGAGCCGCGCTGCCCGAAAATGCAGAAGCGTTCTGGACCCGTCTGGGATATGCCGCAATTCAGGGATATGGCATGACGGAAACCACGTCGCTGATCAGCCTGAATCATCCTTTTCATACGTCACAAGGCTCGATTGGCAAAGTTTTCCCCGGCGTGGAACTTCGTGTCGATGAAAATGGCGAGATTCTGGTCCGTGGTGAAAATGTTGCGAAGGCCTATCGCCGTGAGGATGGCGCGAAACCCGTCGCGGAAACTGATGGCTGGTTCCGCACCGGCGACTTGGCAGAAACCGACGCGAATGGCCGGCTGTATTTCAAGGGCCGCAAGAAAAACGTGATCGTCACGGCCTCAGGGATGAATGTATATCCCGAAGATTTGGAAAAAGCGCTGCGAAACCAGCCAGGCGTGCGCGATTGCGTTGTGATAGGACTCGAACGGGACGGAAATGCCGAGCCATGTGCCGTGCTCTTGATGGATGGCGCAGTTTCGAATCCCGAATCTGCGGTGCAGAACGCTAATGGTTCACTCGCGGAATATCAACAGATTCGGCATTGGTTCTCGTGGCCCGATGCGGATTTCCCACGGACGCCAACCCTTAAGCCGCTACTCGCGCCCATCCGCGAATTTGTAAGCGCCAAAATCGGCGCAACATCATTCTCAAACGGTGGAGAAAGTGTCGTGGCCTCTCTGATCACGAAAATCACGGGGCGACCCGTCGCCTCCGGCTCGCGAAATGCCGCTCTTGAGGCGGACTTGAAATTGACTTCGCTCGATCGGGTCGAGTTGCTGAGCGCTCTCGAAGATCGCTATCAAACTGAACTCAACGAAGTACGATTCAGTGAATCGGGAAGCATCGCTCAGCTGGAAAAGCTTCTCATCGAGACTCGTGGAGCGTCTGTTGAACATGCTTATCCGCGTTGGCCGCAAAGCTGGCTTACGACGGCAATTCGTCTGGCCGTCTACTACCTGTTGGCCTGGCCCGCTACCTACCTTCTTGCGGCGCCTCGCGTCCGCGGCCGCGAGAATCTGCGCGGACTTCACGGGCCTGTTTTGGTTATTTCCAACCACGTGACCTACCTGGATATCGCCTGGATTCTTCCCGCCTTACCCGCGTGTTTTCGGAACCGCCTGGCTACCGCCATGGGCGGTGAAAGACTGGCCCGCATGCGGCGTCCGCCCAAACAGATGGAGCTGTTCGGACGTCTTCATGAACGGCTCGATTATTTTCTGGCGTTGTCGCTGTTCAATGTATTTCCGCTACCACAACAGTCTGGCTTCTTGAAGAGTTTCTCGTTTGCCGGCGATCTAGCGGATCGTGGCTGGAATGTTTTAGTGTTTCCGGAGGGACAAACGACAGTAGACGGAAACATCGTTGCATTTCGATCTGGCATCGGCCTGTTGGCAAAACAACTGAACATCCCCGTCGTTCCTGTGAGACTTTCGGGGCTATACGATCTCAAACAGCAAAATCGCACCTTGGCGCGTCCAGGGCACGTGAAAGTGGTGATTGGGCAGCCCGTTCGCTTCTCGCCGGATCAAGACGCAAACGAGATTACGCAGGAGCTTGAGCGCAGCGTGAGAGAACTCTAGACCGTAGGTGATTGCTGATTTCTACGATGAATCGGGAACCAGCGAATCGCGACGAAAATAGCGACCAGCGCCACAAGCGTTACAACGGAGGCGAATTTTTGATGCAATACAAATTCCCTCGCCGTCGCTGCATAACGGACTCCTATGAAACCCTCCATAAAAAACAGCGCTCCACGCCCCAGAAAAGTTCCCACTACAAACGGAATGAAAGGCACCTGAAAAACACCCTGCGCAACTACAAACGGTTTAAATGGCACGGGGAACGGAGCAACCGCGGGCAGCAAAACGGATGTGAACGGATATTTCTGGACTAATTGAAAACGATTTCTTCATTCGCCCCCGAAGGACGCGATTAGCAAGTTTTGTAATTCACTTCATTTCAAAATTGACGAACTGTGTTTATGCAGCCTCGAGAAACCGTAATCTCTACCAGGTCTGTTACGAACTTAAAGGAAGATTAATTTATGTTTAGCCGCATGTTGCACGGCGGGTGCAAATCCTTTCAAATGCCAGAAATATGAGTCGAAACGTGTGCCCCGGAATAACCGTCTCCCCGCTGGCGTTGACGCATTCAGGAGTGTGTCGTAGCATCGCGTGGCTTTAGTCGCGCCCAATTATAGTTCCGCCGCAAACATTCGAATGGAGACAACCTCATGAAGCGCAAAATGTTCGCTGTATGCACCCTGGCTGTGTTGATGCCGCTTTTGTCGTTTGCGCAAAGCAAGGAGCCACTCAAACAGGTCGCCACCATTCCGCTGCCTGGCTTGAAAGATGGCGACTTCGACCATTTCACTCCCGACGTCGATGGGCACCGGCTATTTCTGACCGACGAAGAAAACAACAAAGTGGACGTCCTCGACACCAATGCCAACAAACGCATTCACACCATCGACGAGTCCAAGGCGCCCCACGCGATTTTGTTCCGCAAGGATTTAAAGAAACTGTTCGTGGTGGAAGGCGACGCATCAGCGGTGAAGGTTTACGATAGCGATACCTTCAAGCCAGAGGGCGAAGTGAAAGTTTCCGTCGACGCCGACTCGATCGCCTACGATCCGGCCACCTCGTACTTGTACGTTGTAAATGGTGGTCGCGAAGCCAAGACTCCCTATTCGCTGATCACCGTCATCGACACAAAGAATCAAAAGAAAGTCCGCGACATAAAGATTTCCAACAATCACGTCGAAGCCATTACGCTTGAAAAGTCCGGCCCGCGCATGTTCATAAATATTACCGGCAAGGGTGCCGTTGGAGTGATGGACCGCAACAAGTCCGTCCTGTCGGCCACCTGGCCATTACCGGCTGGCGACAAAGCGAACGTGGCGATGGCCTTCGATGAACCAAACCATCGCCTGTTTATCGTCTCGCGAGATCCGGGCAAGTTGATTGTGATGAATTCTGATAATGGCAAGGTCATCGCGGAGCTGCCGGCTGTCGCCATGGTAGACGACGCAGTTTTTGACGCGCAGCACAAACGCCTATATCTCGCGGGCGACCAGGCCCTCGATGTATTCCAGCAGAAGGATGCAGACCACTACGAGCTACTGGCCAAGATTCCGACTGCATTCCGCGCGAAGACTGGTGTTTTGGTGCCGGAATGGAATCGCTATTATCTGGGCGTGCCGCATCACGCGGGTAAGGACGCGGAAGTGCGCGTCTACGAGGTCCAGCCGTAGATGTCCTGGCTCCAGGTGGATAATGCGAAGGCGTGAATTTGGCAAAACGTCTTTGGGAGTGCTGGGCGCCACGTTACTTTCTGCCCCTTCCGAGGCGGAGGAGGCCGAAGGTGCGGCGGTCGCAACTGCCGCGCCTGCGGTCGACTTTCCAAAGACTCCAGGGTTGACGCAATACGTTGGACAATTTGTCCTGCAAACTAAATACGAAAATATTCCCGCCGAAGTCATCGAGCTGGGGAAAAAATCAATTCTTGATGGCTTCGGCCTGGCTTTGGCAGGGTCGCGCGCGGAGAGCGGACCGATTTCGCGGAAGTACATCGAGCAATGCGGCGGCAATAGCAAGGCTACGGTGATCGGCACTGCAATGAAAACGTCGCCGCGTTTCGCTGCGCTGCTAAACGGAATTTCCATTCATGCCGATGATTTCGATGATACGCAGCTCGCTGCCGCGAAAGATCGCGTGTACGGATTGCTGATACATCCCACCGTTCCAGTGCTCCCCGCAATCTTTGCGCTTGCGGAACAGCAAGCTGTCAGCGGCAAAGAGTGGCTGTTGGCTTATGAAATCGGGGCCGAGGTGGAATGCAAAATCGCCGAAGCCATTTCGCCACGGCACTATCAGGATGGCTTCCACACTACAGGTACATGCGGGCCGTTCGGTTCCGCGGCGGCTTGTGCAAAGCTGCTTGGATTTGATCTGAAAAAAACACTCAACTCATTTGGGCTGGCTGGCAGCCAATCGGGGGGCCTGCGCGAAAATTTCGGCACCATGACCAAACCGTTTCAGGCGGGGCATGCTTCGGAGAGCGGCCTGGTTTCCGCTGAAATGGCGGGATTAGGATGGACTGCCGCGGAGCAAATTCTGGAAGCGGAGCGGGGCTTTTTTCACGCGGCTGGCGGCTCGTATGACCCTTCAGCGATCATGAATCGCCTGGGCCAGCCCTGGACTTTTGCCAACCCCGGTGTTTCGTTGAAGCCTTACCCTTCGGGCTCGCTCACGCACCCGGCGATGACCGAGCTTGCGCGACTGATCCAGGTCAACAATATCCAGGCGGCGGACGTCGAAAAAGTTGACGNTGGCGCGAACCATAATATGACCACCACGCTGTTGCATCACAATCCCAAGACTGGGCTTGAAGCAAAATTCAGCATGGAATTCTGCATCGCCATTTTGTTGCTGGAGCGCAAAGCGGGTTTGGGTCAATTTTCCGACAAAGTAGTTCAACGCCCGGATGTACAAGAAATGATCCACAAAATTAATTTCTACGTCGATCCTCAAGCAGAGACCGCCGGTTTCGACAAGATGACGTCCATTCTGAAGATCACTCTGAAAAACGGTAAGGTAATTACCGGGCAAGCCGCGTTTGGCAAAGGCAGCCCAGCAAATCCTATGAGTTTCGACGAAGCCTCCGAAAAATTCCGCGGGTGCGCTGAATTTGCCGAGTGGCCGCAAGCCAAAACCGAAAAAATAATCGCTTTCGTCAAAACGCTGGAGTCTGCTTCGGACATGTCCGCGTTATCGCCACTGTTATCGTCAGCTGCGGGATAAATGGAAAAATGAAGACTTTTAACATTGCGGTGATCGCCGGAGACGGCATTGGCAAAGAAGTGGTGCCCGAAGGCATTCGCGTGCTCGAAGCTGCGGGGCAGCGCTTTGGCTTCCGGTGGAAGTGGCACGAATTCGACTGGAGCTGTGAAACTTACGTGCAGACCGGCAAAATGATGCCGGACGACGGGCTTCAACAATTGCGGNCGTTTGACGCNATNTTTCTCGGCGCCGTGGGCCACCCNAGCGTTCCNGATCACGTTTCNCTTTGGGGACTGTTNATTCCNATCCGCCGNACNTTCCGCCAGTACGTCAATCTTCGTCCGGTGCGCCTGTTCGAGGGTATCGAGTCGCCACTAAAAAATTGGAAACCAGGCCAAATCGATTTCACCATCGTTCGCGAAAATAATGAGGGCGAATATTCCAACATTGGCGGGCGGCTGTATGAAGGCACCGAAGATGAGATGGCCGTTCAACAAACGGTATTCACGCGCCGCGGCGTGAATCGTGTGCTGCGCTTCGCATTCGAATTGGCGCGCAAACGCAAAAAACATCTTACTTCCGCTACTAAATCCAACGGCATCATTCACACCATGCCTTTTTGGGATGATTGCTTCCGTGCGATGGCGACCGAATATTCAGACATCCGAACCGATCAATATCACATCGACATTCTCACGGCTCACTTCGTGCGTCATCCCGATTGGTTCGACGTGGTGGTGGGCTCAAATCTTTTTGGTGACATTCTCTCCGACCTCGGCCCAGCCGTGGTCGGATCGATTGGTATCGCGCCATCCGCAAATCTCAATCCGGAAAAAGAGTTCCCTTCCATGTTTGAGCCGGTGCACGGTTCCGCACCGGACATCGCCGGAAAAGGGATTGCCAATCCCATCGGACAAATCTGGTCAGGTGCCATGATGCTTCGTCATCTCGGTGCTGAAGAAGGCGCGGACGTCATCGAGGCGGCAATTTCCGCAATACTCGCGAAATCAAAAGTGCGCACACCAGACATTGGGGGGACGTCTAGCACGCGAGATCTGGGGGAAGCAATAGCCAAGCAAGTCAGCGGAAATTAGCCACTCTTCGTGAAACTTGCTCGGGCGCAGCAAAACAAATTCCGACACGCAAAATGTCAACCGCATGAAATCTGAATATAGGAAACCCCAAACTTTCGATCCTTCGACTATCAGTCGCCGGAATCTTCTTGAATGGGCGGGCCTGGCATTTACGGCCGTAGCGGTGCCTGCCCCGGCGCTCGGCGCGCTTTCATCGGCTCAACAATCCACGTCGAAATCAGCCGCCAGCAGCGTCATGAATACCCTCAGCACCTACATGAGCGAAGCTGCCAACCACCCGCTGCCCGACGAGGTCGTAGAAAAAACGAAGCATCACATCCTCGACACACTCGGCGCCATGGTCTCCGGGTCGAAATTGCTTCCGGGCCAGCGCGCTTTGCAATTTGTGCAGGCCTACGGCGGAAAAGAAATCTCCACGGTCGTCGCCTCCAATATTGTCTGCGGACCGATCGAGGCCGCGCTGACCAATGGCATGTTGGCGCATGCCGACGAGACGGACGACTCCCACTCGCCATCGCAATCCCATCCCGGTTGCGCTGTGGTGCCCGCCGCGTTCGCGGCCGGAGAACAATTTCAGATCAGCGGAACGCATCTCCTGCGCGCAGTAGCGCTGGGCTACGACGTAGGAACTCGCGTCACCATGACTCTCGGCGGGCAAAAATTTGAAGTGGAGAGCCACTGGAGCACACACAGCATCGCGCCTAATTTTGGCGCTGCGGCTGCCGCTGCCTGCGCGGCCGGCCTGAACGCCCAGGAAATGCGGTGGATGCTGGGCTATACAGCGCACCAATCTTCCGGCCTCGGCTCATGGAATCGCGACCCTGATCACATCCAAAAGGCATTTCTTTTTGCCGGGATGAATGCGCGCAGCGGTGTCACCTCGGCCCTCGTTGTAAAATCCGGCTGGACTGGCGTCGACGATATTTTCTCCGGCAAAGATAATTTCTTCCAAGCCTACAATCCGAATGCAGATCCCTCCGGCTTGATCGACAAACTTGGCGAGCGTTACGAGGTTACCCGCACGAACATAAAAAAATGGCCGGCCGGTTCACCCATCCAGGCCGCGCTGGATGCGCTTGAAATTCTACGTAAGCAGCATCCCATCGACGCCAGTCAGGTGCAGCAAGCCAAAATCCGTCTCGCCACGGACGAAGCGGCCATCGTCAACAATCGAGATATTCCTGACATCTGCGTGCAGCACATGCTGGCCGTCGCCCTCCTGGACAAAACAGTAACCTTTGCTTCCGCCCATGACAAAGGGCGATTGAAAGATCCGGCGGTGTTGCGCGAGCGAGCGAAAATTACTTTGGTGCCTGATGCGGAGCTCGAAAGCCTCATGCCACTCCGTGTGGCCATTCTGGAGGTCACCTTGAACGATGGCATGCAACTTCGCCAGCGCGTCGACAATGTTCGCGGCACGCACGAAAATCCCATGACTCGCGACGAAGTTCTAGCCAAATCTCGCGACCTGATAACTCCAATTTTGGGAGAACGCAAATGTACCGAGCTCATCAGCAAAGTGATGAGTCTCGAAAACGTGCGCGATATTCTCGAGCTTCGTCCGCTTCTCCAACTCAAATGACTCTTCATAAATCTAGCCAACGGGTGCGCTCGAGAGAATTGTTGACATCCATGAGACAGCGGTGCCGATCAAATCACAAATCAGCAATGCGTTTACCCGCCCCAGTGGGAGGAATCATCAATGAATAATCCCGGCGAAACCTTAATCGGAGCTCGAAGTGGTGCTGCCATGACGCGCCGGCAAATTATCCGGCTCGGAGGTCTCGCCAGCGTGCTCGCCGCGATTTCTCCCAATTTCGCGAAAGCTGCCGAATTTCTCTATGCAGATGAGACCAATTCCAAGGTCAGTGAAATTATGCAGCAATTGAGCGCCTACATGGCCACTGCTGCCACCCGCCCGTTACCGGAAGAGGTGAGCGAGAAAGCCAAGCAGCACATTCTCGACACATTTGCGGCGATGATTTCAGGTTCCGGCCTTGTTCCCGGCCGCGCTGCCTTGGAATTCGCTCGTGCTTACGGCGGAAAGCCAGTAGCCACCGTGGTGGCCTCCAATATTGTTTGCGGCCCCATTGAAGCCGCATTCGCTAACGGCGTGCTCGCCCACTCCGATGAAACTGACGATTCGCACGGACCGTCACGCTCGCACCCGGGCGTGTCCACTGTGCCGGCCGGGTTTGCTGCGGGCGAACAATATGCCATCAGCGGTGCACAGTTTGTGCGCGCAGTTGCGCTGGGATATGACATTGGAACCCGCGTATCGATGAGCCTGGGTGGGCCCGCGTACCAGGCCACCACGCACCGCAGCACGCACGGTACAGCCGCCTGCTTCTGTGCCGGAGCAGCTGCGGGCTGTGCCGCAGGATTGAACGAAGAGCAGATGCGTTTGATGTTGGATTACACCGCGCAACAAACTTCCGGAATCGGGGCGTGGTCCCGCGACGCGGCGCATATGGAGAAAGCGCTTCTCTTTGCTGGGAAACCGGCGTCCGTTGCGGTCCTGGCGGCAACTCTCATCCGCGCCGGATGGAGCGGTGTACAAGATATTTTTTCCGGCTCCGATAATTTTTACGAAGCCTTCGCGCCGCGCGAAAACGGGACAGTGAAAGCCGATCCGTCAGTGCTTGTGGACAAGCTGGGCGAGCGCTATGAAATTACCCGCACTAATATTAAGAAATGGACCGTGGGGTCGCCGATTCAAGCGCCACTGGACGCTCTTGCAGGATTTTTTAAGCAGCGGTCCTTCTCTGCTGACGACGTGAAAAAAGTTACCGTGCGTATCGCTACCGACGAAGCCAATACCGTCAGCAATCGCGATATTCCCGACATTTGTTTGGAGCACATGGTCGCTGTAATGCTTCTCGATAAAACGGTTACTTTTGCTACCGTGCACGACAAGGAGCGTATGAAGGATCCCGCGGTGCTGCGTCAGCGCGCCAAGGTTGAAGTGCTCGCCGATCCGCGCATCGACGCGCGTCGTCCGCGGCGAGAAGCCATCGTTGAATTAGCTTTTAACGACGGCACCGAACTCACGCAATGGGTTCGTGATGTTCGCGGGACTGTGGACAATCCCATGACCCGCGAAGAAGTTGTGGACAAAGCCCGCGACCTCATTGCGCCAGTTCTCGGCGCTGCCGTAACTACCACACTGATTAATAAATTACTCGCTCTGGAAACTCTGCACGACGTGCGCGAACTCCGGCCCGCACTCCAGAAGAGCTAACCCCCGAGACCATGACCATCGCCACAATGAACGACCCAGAAGCGTCCACGGCTCCGCGCAAGAAGCCCTTCTACATGAGCCTTTCATTCCAGGTACTCGCCGGCGTAGCCATCGCCATCATTCTGGGCTACGCGAGACCCGACACCGCCGTGGCTATGAAGCCACTCGGCGATGCCTTCATCCGCCTGATCACCATGATCATTACATTGGTGATTTTCTGCACACTGGTTACTGGCATCGCCGGAATGGACGACATGAAAAAAGTCGGCCGAGTCGGCGGCAAGGCGCTCCTGTATTTTGAAGTGGTCTCCAGTCTCGCGTTGCTCGTCGGACTTCTCGTGGGAAACCTTGTACACCCGGGCAGCGCTTTCAATATCGACCCCGCGACGCTGGACGCGGGTGCGGTAGCGCAATACGCCGGACAAGCTAAGGCGCAAACAGTCACGGAATTCATCATCCACATTATTCCCAACACGGTCGTGGATGCCTTCGCCAAGGGCGACATTCTCCAGGTACTCCTAATGTCCCTGCTATTCGGCTTCGCACTTTCAATGGCTGGCCCGCGTTGCAAACCTCTAGTCGATGCGTTGACCGCCCTCACTCAAGCCGTCTTCGGAATCGTGGCCATCCTGATGCGCTTTGCGCCCATCGGCGCGTTCGGCGCCATGGCTTTTACGATCGGCAAATATGGGTTGGCCTCATTGGGACCGCTGGCAAAGTTGATCGTGACGCTTTATCTCACCTCAATATTCTTCGTCGTCGTGATCCTCGGCGTCATCGCGAGACTCTCAGGTTTTGGGATTTTTCGCTTTCTGTGGTTTCTGCGCGAAGAAATTCTTCTGGTGTTGGCTACCAGTTCCTCTGAGCCGGCGTTGCCGAGTCTTATGAGCAAGCTGGAAAAGCTGGGATGCTCTAAAGCCCTTGTCGGTCTGGTGGTGCCTACCGGTTACACCTTCAACGCCGACGGCACCAGTCTGTACATGACGCTTGCGGCACTTTTCGTGGCCCAGGCGACGAACACCCATCTAACTTTGCTCCAGCAATTCACGATTCTAGGCGTCGCGCTACTCACCTCCAAGGGCGCGAGTGGCGTGCAAGGGGCAGCATTTATCGCCTTAGTGGCTACGATGATGGTCATCCCCACCATTCCTGTGGCGGGAATGGCGCTGATTCTCGGCATTGATCGTTTTCTGAGCATGTGCCGTGCGGCGGTCAACATGATCGGCAACGCGGTCGCCACTCTGGTCATCGCCCGGTGGGAAAATGAACTGGATCGAAACGTCCTTAGGGCTCAATTGAAAGGTGGGGCAGAAACTAGCTGAGGGAACGAGTGTGACGAGAGGAGCCGAAAGGCATTTCACTCGCAGCGCGGCTAAGCAGGATTGGTAAAGGCGCGACGGCTTGCGCCGATGCACGTCCTCCGATGTGATCAACGAATACCGCTACGACAACTGCCGCTACCTGGCGAAAAAAAAATGGGCGCCGTAGCGCCCATTTTTGCAAGCGTCAAAGTCTTGGTTACTGCCTGATT
>JGI12635J15846_10003926_pt1 | contig 12878 bp, 11 predicted proteins | sample BlaSpr_A8_OM2_M2_FD_15846 | JGI IMG/M metagenome (IMG submission 15846) | reverse complement strand
CCGCTCCAAATCAAGGCCTCACGAAAACGGACAACCCGGCCGCGACGATGGATGCGAAGATCCAGCAGCAACATGCCCAGCGCGAATATGTTGAAGAGAACCCAGAAATAGAACAATGCGAGTTCCTGGCAGTCTAGGAATTGATGATTGCTGATTTTTGATTGATGATTGAAAATCAGAAGCAGTTGGCCGGTGTTCAATCAACAATCAGAAATCAACAATCATCAATTCTTCTGTCGTCCGCGTTTTCCGCTGACCCAGTCATCCCAAATGCCGTCGGCCTTGAGCATCTCAACGCTATGGGTATCGCGCATCGTCTGCTCGATCTGCTCGTGGGTGAGGCGCGGACCGATCTTTTCGGGTAAATCGGCCAGTTCAACAGCCAGGGCAGCGGCTTCGGCCACGTGTTTTCTCAGCTGAGGAAGGTCTACTTTGTCGTAGGTGTCGGAGACGGCATGGTAGTTTTCGAGATAGTTCGCCTCCTGCTGGTCTGCAACGAAAGTAGGAACGCCCTCCAGCATGAAATCGAAATGATCAGTCCCCCATTCCATGTCGGGCTTCAGTTCCTTGACGTCAAATTGCGCTAGCGGAGCGATCAGTTCTTTCGCGGTGGAGAGCACATCGTTGCGGCCTCCAACCGAGAAACCGGTGGTTTTTCCCGTGCCGGAATCGTAGATGATGACTCCCGCAGCCTTGTCGAGTTCGTTGCGGTGATTGAAAGCATAGGCGCGGGAACCGATCAATCCCTGTTCTTCCCCGGAGAAGAGAATGAAGCGGATGGTGCGCCGCGGCTTCACGCCCGAAGCCTTGATGGCCCGCAGCGCATCCACGACCAGGGCGGCGTTGCAACCGTTATCGAGTGCTCCGGTGCCCAGTTCCCACGAGTCAAGGTGCGCGCCCACGATCACGAACTCGTCGGGCTTTTCGCTGCCGCGGATTTCTGCGACAACATTGGCCGCCTTGATGGGTCCGCCGATCTGGTTGGGAATCGAGAGGTCGGCCCACACCAGATTTCCCGAAGCAAGCAAACGCGCAATGCGTTCGCCGTCCTCGCGCGCCACAAGGACCATCGGCAGGCGGTCAATTTCTCCAGCAGCCGAATTGGTGTGACGGTAGAGAATGTCGTGGTCGCGCGTCGCCATGAAAGCGATCGCCTTGGCCTTCCCCTTCACCGCGAGATCGATCACGGGAGGAGCCTTTGCGTATTCGGCGAACAGGTCATCCCATGTCTTTAGGACGACGGTATGCACTAAAACAATCTTGCCTGAAATGTCGCCCGCCTTTTTGAAATCGGCTTCCGTACCTTCACCTACGTCGACGACCGGGACATGCTTCACCGAAGCGAGCGCGGGTGCCCACGCCACGGACACAACGCGAACACGAAAGGATGAGAGCACGGTTCCACCGCCCACCTTCGTCGCATCGACTTGATACGCCGTAGTCGCATTCATCTCGGTGGCGCCTTCGGACCAGGAGTATGGAATCGTGAATCCCTCGGTGTGAACGCTGTTGGCTCCGGCGGCCGTAAAGGCTTGCGTTCCCCAAGCCACGGCATGCTGCATAGCGAGCGTGCCCGGGACACGGCCGCCGATCTCATCGGTTAAACGCTGAAGATTGGTTTCCAAGGGTGAAGTCTGAAGGGCGGCCTGAATCACTCGATTGGCTTCGGTTGTGTCGGGGGACGGTGTTGTGGCAAGGGAGATAAGACTGAAAATGCCAGCAAAGAACAGGGTCTTCACAGTTCGCATATGGGGTGCATTAGAAATTAAATTCTGCAAAAGCGCAAAAAATCGCTGACCAATAGCGCAGTCGGCTTACGACCGAAAGCCTTTAACCGCAGAGGTCGCCGAGATTACGCGAAGAACGCGGAGAAAATATTTTGTCTTCTTTGCGTTCTCAGCGTTGCCTCAGCGATCTCCGCAGTTAAATGCTTTGCAGTTCGATCGAATCACTTCGGCGGAAGCGGATCCATTTTGTCGAGGATGCGAACGGTTTCGAGCATCACGCTGCCCACAATCTGCAGGCTCTTGGGGCTGAGTTTGTCGACCGTATCCTGCGTCGTGTGCCAGAAAACATCGTTGTAGCCATAGGAAAAATCGATGAGATCGGCGCTGGGCACGCCACGCTTCATGAAGGGCAGGTGATCGTCACCTACTTCCATGGTGCGCCCGAAAAAATGCGATTGGTACCCCAGGCGCTTTGCCGCTTCCCCTACGACGTTTTCCACCCACGGCGTGGAGTTCAGATCGCGATCAATGTTGAGATCGGCGTCGCCGACCATGTCGGCCAGCAGAAACGCCTTGATCTTCTTCAACGTCCCGTCGCGCTCCCACTTCTCGGCCACATGGGTGATGCCATACAGACTGTCCTCTTCGAAGGGCATTTCCTTGGGAAGACCACCAGAGCCGTCCGGTTTCATCGCCTCTTCTGCATCGTCCCATACCAACCATACGCTGTAGCCATCACGGGGCTTGCCGCGCAATTGATTGGCAAGTTCGAGCAACAGTCCGCTGGAGGAACCTCCATCGTTGGCGCCCACGTAGGACGTACGGCGTAGCGGATAGTTCGTATCGTAGTGACTGGCAATGACGATGATGCCGTCTTTTGTGCCGGGATATTTGGCGATAATGTTGTGCACCGGAAACTTGCCTTCGGGCGTGTCGGCGGTGAAGTTGTCGTCCTCGACCTGGTCGCCCTTCAAGTGAGAGACGATGTACTCCTCGACCTTCTTGTGACTCGCGCTGCCCACCGGACGCGGGCCAAACTTCACAATGTCCTTCACATACTGCATCGCGCGATCGCCGTCGAACGCGGGAGGCGGCCCGCTGTCGGGAGGGAGCGTGAGCGCCGGACCGGTGGCGTCTGCCAAAGCAGGAGCGGGAGTTGGAGGAGTCTGGCCGTGAGCGCTGTCCTTGTCGTGGTCGCACGCGAGCACGGCCAGCATTGCTGCCAGCAGAATCCACCGGAAGGATTGCGATCGCATCATTCGCATTACGCCTGCGCCTGCTTCTCTTTCCGGGCCTGGCGCTGTTTGGGATGCACTATATACGCCACGCCAATGCTCAGTGCATACAAAGCCAGCATGGGCGCCGCAAAAACGCACATGTTTACGATGTCCGGAGTGGGCGTAACGATAGCCGCTAGAACAAAGATGACCAGAATCGCGTAGCGGAAATTCTTGATCATGAATGACGGCGTCATGATCCCCATGAACGCCAGAAAGAAAACCAGGATCGGCATCTCGAAGATCAGCCCCATGCCGGCCACGATGCTGAGGAAAAGCTGAGTGTATTCGTTAATCGTGATCATCGGCTGGAACTGGCCGTTGAATTTGACGACGAAGAAGTCCAAAGCCCGCGGATACGCGATCCGGTACCCAAAATATCCGCCCAAAGTAAACAATGTAATCGTCGAAACCATAAAGGGCATCACGTAGCGCTTTTCTTTGCGGTAGAGTCCTGGGGAAATGAACATCCATACCTGGTACAAAACGAACGGAGACGTCAGAAATAGACCCGCCAGCATCGAAATCTTCAAGTACATATTGAACGGGTCGACGGGATTCAGGTACACAAGCTTTTCCGGTAAACCCTGCGAGTGGAGTGCATCCATGATGGGCTTTTGCATCACGGCGTAGATTCGCACGCGATATCCCCAGCAGAGGCCAGTGCCCACACCCACGGCTATGATCGAGTAGACGATGCGTTTGCGCAGCTCCTCAAGGTGATCGAGAAAACCCATGGTGGGCATGGGCTCTTTTTCACTATCGCCGCTGGCTGCCGCGGCTACGGATTCAAACATGCGATTCCTGCGAGGTCGCGGCGGTTACGTCATTGGAAGGATTTGCGGGAGCAACCGCCTCAGTGGCAACCGGGGGCTCCGTGGCAGAGGGGATCGGCTCCTCCGTGGGAGCCGCCAACGTCGCGGGAGGTTCGGCGTTCAGCGTACGGCTGGCAACGCCTTCCGGAGTCGGGCTGGGAGGAAAAATCGTCTGCTGCTTCTCGACCTCCAGGTGGGAAATTTCCTGCTCGATTTGCGCCTTAAACTCGTTCGAAGCGCGCTTGAATTCGTTAAGCGCTTTGCCCACCGTGCGCGCGATCTCCGGCAACTTCTTCGGCCCGAAGATGACGAGGGCCAAAAAGAACAGGAAGATCGTCTCAGAAAAGCTCATGCGCTTCATCATACTGCCGCAGCCAGAAAAGCGGCAATCATTGCGAGACAACGATAGGCGCTCAAGTTGGCAGCCTTTACTACGAAGGACACGAAGTCACACGAAGGAAGCACCAACGAATGAATCCCTTCGTGACACTTCGTCTGGCTGTGGAGGGGCCAGCGGCTTCGTCCAGCTCGACCGGCGTATCGGTGAACGCATAGCCAGCGGCGGAACACCTGCGCACCCTTACTGGGACGGCTGATTTTCGAAGCCTCAGCATTGGTCAGAGCAGAACGTAGCGGTTAAGATGTTGCCGCCGTCAATTCTGGTTTGCCCGGTGTTGGAGGACGCGTGGAGGAATTACTGTCAGAGACTGCGGCGCGGGCCGCCCGCTACATACGGGAGATTAATGACCGTCCGGTTGTGCCATCTGCGGAAAGCATCGCTCGGTTGTCTAGTCTTGGAGGGCCCTTGCCTGAGGGGCCAACCGCTCCGGCGGAGCTTTTGGCGCTGCTTGATGAGGTCGGATCGCCCGCGACGGTGACCACGACAGGCGGCCGCTACTTTGGCTTTGTGATCGGCGGCACTCTTCCGGCAGCGTTGGCAGCGAACTGGCTTGCCGGCGCCTGGGACCAGAACGCAGCAATGCGAGTCATGTCGCCGGTGGCCACGAAGATCGAAGATATCGTGAGCGAATGGACTTTGGATCTACTCGGCTTGCCCACAAGCAGCGGAGTGGGGTTCGTCACTTGCACTACTATGGCGAACTTCTCGGGACTGGCTTCTGCCCGCTCCGCTTTGCTACAGCGCAGCGGCTGGAATGTTGAAGAGGACGGCCTGTTTGAGGCTCCGCCAGTTCGAGTTGTGGTCGGCGAAGAAGTTCACGTTTCCTTGCTAAAGGCGCTATCGATGCTTGGCCTCGGCCGCTCCCGCGTGATTACAGTTCCGGCGGATGGCCAGGGTCGAATGCGAGCCGACGCCATGCCAGCGCTCGACGATCACACCATCGTTTGCATTCAGGCGGGCAACGTCAATACCGGGGCGTTCGATCCGGCAAAAGAAATCTGCGCGCGGGCGCACGATGCGGGAGCGTGGGTGCACGTGGACGGAGCGTTTGGATTGTGGGGCGCCGTCTCTCCCCTTTATGCTCCTTTGCTGGAGGGCGTGAGCGCTGCCGATTCATGGGCCATTGATTGTCACAAATGGCTCAACGTCCCTTACGATTCCGGGATTGTGGTGGTACGCGAGCCCGAGCATTTGCGTAGAGCGCTGTCAGCGGGCAGCGCTGCTTACTTGGCGCAAAGTGCTGGACGCGAGCCCTGGCAGTACACGCCCGATTCCTCGCGGCGGGCACGCGGGATCGAACTCTGGGCAGCGATGCGGTCGCTGGGCCGAAGCGGCCTGCGGGACATGATCGAGCGCAATTGCCGGCAAGCCAGACTGTTTGCCGAAAGCTTGAGGGCCGCAGGTTTTACCATTCTGAACGATGTCGTCTTGAACCAAGTGCTGGTATCGTTCGGCAGCCCGGAGGAGACGCGCCGCGTGATTGCCGAGATCCAAGCCGATGGCACCTGCTGGTGCGGAGGCACGGTCTGGCACGGACACACGGCAATGCGAATTTCCGTCTCCTGCTGGGCCACCACCGACGAAGATGTCGAACGCAGTGCGGCCGCAATGATCAGGATCGCGAAGTCGGTGAGAACCGGATGATTGCTCCTTCATGTAACAAGTGAGAGGCGCTCCAGCCCAGGCCCCGGCATAATATCCAGCAGTGCCCACCGCGGAAGATCCGCTGCGCCCGCCGCCGCGGCGCCTTGACCTGCGTTGTTCGGCCCGCGGAACCCTAACAGCCCGCCGCCGCATCTCATAGAAAAAGGGCTTTGGGGGAGCGGTTACCAACGGTGACAATTCCGCTCTGGAGCTCTTTAGGGTAGTGATATACTGTTTGAATTCAGCGCGGTAGCTGGGGTGGAAGGTCGCCCTCAACGAAGGAATCCAAGATGGCTCGTAGTTCACGCCGCTCACTCTTTCTAGTAGTTTTTTTTCTGCTTGCTTGTGGCTACCTGGGAATTCTGTTTGCCCAGCGTTCCGGCCAGCAGTCGTCGATCACCGGCGACTCTGAGGTCAAGGACAGCCTGAAGCAGTTCACCGACGTGTACGCCCTCGTTGAGGACAATTACGCCGAGCCGGTCAATGCGGACAAGGCCATCTATAACGGGGCGATCCCCGGGATGCTGCACGCGCTCGATCCGCACTCCAATTTCTTTGATCCGAAGTCGTACGCGCTGATGCGCGAAGACCAGCGCGGAAAATACTACGGCGTGGGCATGACCGTCGGTCCGCGCAACAATAAAGTCATCGTGATTTATCCCTTCACCGGCACACCCGCCTACAAGGCCGGCATTCATCCCGGGGACGTGATCATCGCCGTCGACGGCAAGTCGACCGAGAACATGAGCACGGGCGATGTTGCCGACCTGCTGAAGGGCCCCAAGGGAACCACCGTGCACATCAGCATCTCGCGCGAAGGCGTTGAGAAGCCGATGGAGTTTACCCTGGTTCGCGACGAGATTCCGCGCTACAGCGTCGATGTCCATTTCCTGATCAAGCCAGGCGTCGGATACATGCACGTCAACGGCTTCAATGAGACGACCGAGCACGAAGTTTCTGAAGCGCTCGATTCGTTCGGCGATCTGAAGGGCTTGATCCTTGACCTGCGCTCCAATCCGGGCGGATTGCTGAGTGAAGGTGTGGGCGTGGCCGACAAATTCCTGAAAAAGGGGCAACTCATCGTCTCTCACCATGGCCGGGCTTCCGCCGAGAAACGTTACGTCGCGCAGCACGGCAGCGGCGGCAAGGATTATCCAATTGTGGTCTTGGTAAATCGGCAGACCGCTTCGGCGGCAGAAATTGTCTCTGGAGCGATCCAGGATCACGACCGCGGCTTGATCGCGGGCGAAGTGACCTTCGGCAAAGGCCTGGTGCAGACCGTCTATCCACTCTCGGAGAATACCGGACTGGCGCTGACCACGGCGCATTACTACACCCCGAGCGGTCGCCTGATCCAACGGGATTACAGCAACATCTCGCTGTATGACTACTACTACAATCGCGACAGCGCCGAGAGTTCCAATACGGCGAATCGCGAGGTGAAGCTCACCGACAGCGGCAGGACGGTATACGGCGGTGGCGGCATTACTCCGGACGTCAACATTCCTTCCGTCAAGAGCAATCACTTCCAGGACACGTTGCTGCAGCATTATGCGTTCTTCAACTTCGCCAAGCGCTATGTGGTGACCCACAAACCCACGAAGAGCTTTGAGGTCGACGACGCGACTTTGCAGGAATTCCGCAAATCTCTGGACGAGGCTACCATTCCCTACACACAGGCGGAACTGATCGACAACAATGAGTGGATTCGGTCGAACATCAAGTCGGAAATTTTCACCGACGCGTTCGGTCAGGATGAAGGAATGAAGATTCGCGCCGAGTCTGACCCGGAAGTGGTCAAGGGTCTTGAGTTGCTGCCTCAGGCAAAGGCTCTTGCGGACAACGCCAGGAAAATCATCGCCGAGCACAACGCGGCGCCTGCATTCAATCGCCAGTAAGCGTTACGAAGTTTTTCCAATGGCCCGGACGCGTTCCGGGCCCTTTTATTTTCATACTGACAGCATTACCACACACGAAGGAAACACCGATCAATCCTTCGAGGCACTTCGTGTCCTCTGGGGTTCACGATTTTTCTCTTTCAACGTCAACTCTCAAACTGATCCACAACCAACACTAAGCCTTGATTGACTTCGGCTGCCTGCTATGTGAGAATCCGCGCAAGAGGCCGCTTTTCCCCGAGTAACGCAGAAGCGGCAGGAGCCAACCTACCGTCCCAGGTGGCTATTTCTGAACCGTAACGAAATGGATTTTTTTCAGTATCATGGGAAATGCGCGCGCTCATGGCTCGCTCACCGGCTTGCTCTGAGGCCCATTTGAAGCCGCTCGTGCTGGCGGGCGCGGTTGTTCTGGCGGGCGTGGCCGGATGGTCGGACTTGCGCTGGCGGCGCATTCCGAACTGGGTGACGGTGCCGGGATTGCTGGTCGGAGTCACGGCCAACACGGTCCTGAGTGGCCGGGCCGGTCTGAAGGATTCCCTGTTGGGCGCAGGGCTGGGATTGGCGTTGCTGTTGCCCTTTGTGCTGCTGCGCAGCCTGGGGGCGGGCGATTGGAAGTTGGCGGGGGCGCTGGGTGCTTTTACGGGACCGGGGTTGCTGGTAGATCTGTTGCTTATGTCGATCCTGGTAGCCGGAGTAATGGCTGTGGCTTTGGTGATCTACAAGCGACGAACGCGTCAGACCATTCGAAATATCGGGCACATTCTGATCTCGTTGGTCACGTTCCGATTGCCGGGCACGCAAGTCTCTCTCGACAATCCCGACTCGCTGAAAGTTCCCTACGGGGTGGCGCTGGCGTTCACCGTGGTGCTTTATGGGATTCTCTGGAAATTTGGAGTTGTGGCCTAGAATGCGGAATTCGATACACAGCATTCTTCGAAGACTGGCCGCCGAAACCGGGGGAGCGGAAATTGCGGAAGCTGCCGCCGTGCTGCCCTTGATGTTCATGATCCTGCTGGGAATCTTCTGGTTCGGACAGGCATTCAGCATCTATGGCGCAATCACCCGCGCCGCCCAGGAAGGTGCCCGCGCTGGGGCCGCACCGTATTGCACAACATGTAACAGTCCCAACTCGCCAGCGACCAATGCAGTCAATGCAGTAAGAACCGCCATGCTCGCATCCAAATTGGATCCCACGATTGCGCGATTTCCGGTTCCAGCGCCAGTCTTTACTTCCTGTGGAACCTCCTGGACCAGCGTGAGTACGACGATTTACGTGCAAGCTCCGGTGTGGTTGAAGAATACTGGTTCCACAAACGGAGTCTGCGGCTTGTCTGTGTCCTTTCAGTACCCATTCCAGTTTTGGTTGCCTTTTACGTCTCTGAATAAGCAAAAAATCTGGATTACTGGGTCGGCCCGCATGCGCATGGAGAACCAGTGAGCAGTTGGCCCCTTTTACGGACTTTGACGAACCGCTGGCTCCGGTTCGTATGGAGCGACGACCGAGCCGCGCAATTGGTGGAGTTTGCCGTGTCTTTGCCTTTGCTGATGGTGTTTGTGGTGGGCATCTTCGACTTCAGCAACGCTTTTACACTCAAGGAAAAATTTACCAATCTCGCGCGCGACGCAGCTCGTGTGGCGGCTGCTGATCCCACCAGCGATCTGCAGTTGACTTCGCCGCCGCTGTCAATCGCTGACGCGTTTCAAGTGGTCGACTCCTATTTGCTCGCCAATAACATCAGCGATTGTGGCATCAAACTCGCCAACGGCACTTCGAGCGGGCTAACCTGGACATTCAAGGTGACCCCCACCTCCGGTTCCCCGTGCGGCATCACCCTGACCATTAACCGGGGATATTATTTTCCTGTAACGGGGGCTGCTCTTCCGTCGGTGAACTGCACCTCCCAAAGCCCGGGGACCAAGACTGCTGTCATCGCCACTTGCGTCAGCATTCAGTACGCTTACCCATGGCGGTTCGGGCGAGTCGCGAGTCTTCTGGGTCGGACCGCCACTTTGCCAAGCTCGATCTCTGCCACGGCCGTCGCGATGAATGAGAATTGAGAGTGCATGAAGCCGCCTGTGATCCGCAAATTTCGTGACGCGTGCCCTGGTCGCCGGCGGGAACGTGGCATCACCATGATCCTGGTCGCAGTGGCCATGACCGCGATTATCGCGATGGCCGCTCTGTCCATCGACGTGATTACGCTTTATCTGGCGCGAGAGGAGGCGCAACGTTCGGCAGATGCGGCCGCCCTGGCCGCTGCCAAAGTTATCTCAGTGTCAGGCATCACCGGGACCGCCGATCCCGATACCGACAGTGCCTCATGGAAGCTGATCTGCGGGGGATCGAGCAGCACCGCTACCCAGGCTGCTCAGGCGGTTGTGCAGCAGAATGCCGTTGGTGGTGCGGCCATCGCCGGCACCTCCACCGTCACATACTTGGCCGGAAGCGGTGGCACCATCAGTTCAAGCACCGACTGCTCGTCCCTGTCCACTGCCTTCGCCGTCAACCCCATCGTTACCGTCCAAATCCAGCAGACAGGTTTGCCGACTTTTTTTTCCCGCATCTGGAGGAGAACGACAAACACCGTGAGCGCAACGGCTACGGCCGAGGTCTTTAATCCCTCCGATTCGGGGAATGTTGGAAATCAGACTACGGGGAGCATCATCCCAGTACAGCCGCGCTGTGTGAAGCCTTGGATGGTGCCGAATCTGGACCCGCTGAATCCCAACATGAGCTGCACCAGTGGCGGGAACGCGTGTCAACCTTTTGTCGATCCCAATGACGGCCATATCGTGAACCCAGGAATCTCACTGAACGGGACCAACTCCGGCGGCGTGATTGGAGAGAGGTTTCTACTAATCCCAAACTGCCTGCATCGCATCATGGGGTTGTGCTCTCTCCGCAGCACGCCGATCCAAGCGAACCACGATGCAAGTGGCAACACTGTTCCCGCCCCTCCGAATCTGGAGTTTCTCCCTGGTCAGACTGAAAATGCCTCAGTTGCGATTCCCAGCGCAGCGACCGGCGGATCCCTTTATGAGAAAGCCATCGCCGGCTGCGACCGGACCACGGTTTATTATTGCGGGGTCCCGAGCTCTTCTCCGATTGGTAGCGGCCCCAACATGGTGGATCTCGGTACGTATCCCGCGGATGACACCAGCAACGGCGTTCAAGCACTGATTAACGAGGGCAACCCGAACCCGAATGGAGGACAGCCAACCGGTCAGGATTTTTTCAATCCATCTGCAAGTCCCTATGGGAGTCCCTCGTCATATCCGTTCCAAATCCGTGCCGGAAGCAGTAATCCTACCGCATTGGCTACCGGGGCCCCCATCACGGCGAGCAACTCCATCGTTTCCGTGCCGATCTACGACCCGGCAAACCCAATCGCCAGCACCGGCACCAGCCCAGTCACGATCGTGGGATTCCTGCAGGTCTTTATTAACGGAGTCGACCAATACGGAAACGTAGATGTAATCGTCCTGAATGTGGCGGGCTGCGGCAATGGCACCAGGACGACTTCAAGCAATCCAGTCACCGGATCGTCGCCAGTACCGGTTCGATTGATCACCCCGCCGTAAGCGTGGGGACTTAAGGGTTACTGCGGAGGAGCATTCTCTTCATCCCGACTCTTCATTTCGGGCGCCGCTCCAGGCGGATTTTGAATTGGCGCAGTGTTGATTGACTGCGCCCCGGGCTCGGGCGAAGCGTCGTTGTCCGCTGAAGTGTCATCTTGCGCTGGTATGGGAGACGAAGGCATGATGACGCCCTCGGTGCGAGGGCTAAGGATAACGCGATCCAGTTGCCGCGGGTCACTCGCCGCGCTCAGAATCAGAAAATTAAACTTCGAGCCATTCAGCAGTCGTGCCAGAACCTCGGGAGCGGGGCCAGGCGCAAGATCCACGGTTACGGTTTCCTGCTCCGCTCCGGCNGCAATGGAAACCTCGGCGCCCGTGCGCTGCTGCACCGCGAATAAGACTTGAGACAGCGTCACCTTGTGGGCCCTGATGCCTAACTGTCCCTCGCGAAATGAAACCTCGAGCAGCGGTTTGGCAGAGCTTTCAATACTCACCCGTTCCGTACCGGCGGTGTAGTGAGCAGCGACAAGGCCGGCGCGCGCCCCTGGTTCAGAAGGAAGATTGTCGACTGCGGCAGAAGTGTCGCCTCCGCCCATGACCTTGATGATGACGGTGTGGCCGTTGGGAAAAACCTGGTACGACTGCGCAGTTTTCAAATCGAGGACGACCCGCGTAACCGGGGGGTTGCCCTGAAACAGACCGACCCGCACGTCTTTCACTTCTCCCCGGTCCACCGATTGACTGCGTAATTGCTTGCTCGGAACCGCGTTGGGAAAGTCGATGACCAAACGATCGGGGCCAGTCAAGACTTGCGTCTGCGGAACAATCCGATCGCTGGCTTCCACTTCAATCTCGACCGCATCCTTGGCGCCGAGTACCTTCACCGCGCGAACCGAGCTCTGCGCCTGCAGAACGAGGGGCGTCAGGAGTGCAGGCAGAAGCAGCCGACTCATAAGGGTTCGGGAGAGATTGTGCATAGCTATGCGCCCGGGACGGTCTCTGGGTGGTTCTAAGGCAGATTCTAGCAGCGATTACCGGCGAGGAGACTTACGTTGGTATTAGAACTACAGGTTGGTGGTTTCGACACTCTCGGCACGAAAAGAAGACCAGTTAAGTTCGGGACAGCGCGTGGCGGGACTTCCGAGACATCCAGTACATCGCGGCGAGACCGGAGGCGACCAACAGCCAAGTGCCGGGCTCGGGGACTTCACCGATGGAGCCGGGAGCGCAGGGATTTCCCTTCCCTTTTTTCGTAGTTCCGGCGGTGTTCTTTGGTTTCTTTTCGATCCCACAAACACCGGGAAGCGGCGGCGGTGTGATTGGAACCCACGTTCCATTTTCGAACGGATCCACTAAACTCAAGGGCATCGCAGGGCCCAATCCCAGGGGTCCAGCTTGGTTGAGTGCAGACTCGAATGGCACCGGAGGATTTGAGGAAGCTATGCCGAGCGCGGGGAGCATGGGTTCGTCAAACCTTACGGCTGGCGGTTCTAAGGAGGAAGCTGCCTGCTGGGGAACTTCCTCGACGCGATTGCCAC
>JGI12635J15846_10003925_pt1 | contig 12879 bp, 12 predicted proteins | sample BlaSpr_A8_OM2_M2_FD_15846 | JGI IMG/M metagenome (IMG submission 15846) | reverse complement strand
CAAGAAGACCTTCGATCCTGCTGGAACGTCGCAAGCGTGCGAATTCTCATTACACCCTCGCAGAAACCTGATCGCTGCTCGGAACCAGCCTCAGTCGTGGCGCGCACCGTGCAGAACCTTCACCGCGTGCGGCAGCAAGTGCGCCACCGCTTCCAGCGACTCCACCGCGCCTTTGGGGCTTCCTGGCAGGTTTACGATGAGCGTCTTGGTTCGCACCGCAGCCGTGCCGCGCGAGAGCACCGCCGTCGGCGTATGTTCCAGGCCTTTGCGGCGCATCTCTTCGGAAATTCCGGGCACGATCCGGTCGGCCACCGCCTGCGTCGCTTCCGGCGTGTTGTCCCGCGGCCCGATCCCCGTTCCGCCCGTCGTCAAGAGAACATCTACCCGCCCGGAATCCGCCAGTTCGCGCAACTGCTCGCGGATATTTGCGGGATCGTCCGACACGCGCAACGCCGAGGTCACTTCCCAGCCCAGCCCGCGGCAGAACGCGACGACCGCGGGGCCGGACAAATCCTCGCGCTCGCCCTTGGTCACGGTGTCGCTTATGGTTAGGACCGCTACGCGCATCAGGAAGGTTTCTTCAGGAGTCTCACGGCGCCCCCACCGTATCGCGATTGGCTTCATCCATCAGCCGCATCGCTTCCATCAAGAGGCCGGTCGTGTTGCGCGTCGTGGTCGTCTTTGTCGAGGCGTTCGCGGCGTTGAAATCGATTTCAAATTCTCCCGCCGTCCACAACACAACTTTATAAACGGCGTCGTCCCCTTCCACCGAACCGATCTTCGCGTCGCGGCACTGCCCGCTTGCAAAATACAGTTCACACTGCGCGCCATTTTGCCGCACGATCAACCGGCACGACTTCTGCCCCATCTCCAGCGACTGCATCAGGTCGATCATGCTCATCTCTTCCAGCCGTCCCTGAATCACTCCCGGCCGCGACGCTTTCTTCTGTAGTTTTTCGAGGTGCAAGCGATCGACAACTTTTTTCGTGATGCGTACCAGGTCTTTAATCAAAAATGGCTTGGTGATGAAATCCTCCACGCCATCCACCAGCGGCCTCAGACGTTCCTCGATGTCCGGTCGGCTAGCCATGAACAAAAATGGAATGTGCCGCGTCGACTCCCGCGCGCGCAGTTTTTCGAAGAGCTGCCTGCCGTCCAGGCCGGGCATTTTGTAATCGCAGAGAATCACATCGGGCGGTGCGTCGACGACCTTCAGCAGCGCGTCTGCGCCGTCCGTGGAAGTCTCCACTTCGCAAACCGCTTCAAGCCCCTTCACGATCAACTCGCGCACCAGCGGGTTATCATCCGCCAGCAGCAGCTTTACCGTTTTGTGCGCTGCCGTGCTCATCGCGCGCGCCTTTGCGGAGCCTTCCGCCGATGGAAATCCCCGCTCTTCCCGCCGGTCTTCTCGGTGAGAACGATGTCCGTGATTTCCATCCCCTTATCGAGGGCTTTGCACATGTCGTAGACTGTGAGGGCCGCGGCGGTAACGGCGACCAGGGCTTCCATTTCCACGCCCGTCTGGGCGGCCGTGGTCACTGTGGATCGTACTTCCACGCCATTTTGGCACAGCCGTGCGGTCACATCAATGTGCGTCAGCGGCAGTGGATGACAAAGAGGTATCCATTCCGCGGTCCTCTTTGCCGCCGCGATTCCAGCAATCCGCGCCACTTCCAGCGGATTCCCTTTCGGATTTTTCAGGCTTCGGACCGCGCTCACGATNCGCGGCTTCATCTTCACAAAGCCCCGTGCCGCCGCCGTTCGTGTCGTCACCGCTTTCTCCGACACGTCAACCATCTGCACTTCGCCTTTCTCACCGTAATGCGACAGTTTTGCCATGTCGATGAGTCTAGACTACGTCCTTCCTCAGTAACACGGAAACGCTCTCGCCAATCTCGATCTTTTCTCGGTCTGCCGGCACCACCAGGAAACAATTCGCCTTCGCCAGCGCGGTGATATCGCCCGATCCTTGCCACCGTAACGCTTTCACTTCCGGCGCCNGTCCGCGCCACTCTAGGCGCGCGGGCAAAAAATGCGCCAGCCCGGGCCTTTCCTGCAAGGCTTCCGCAAGCCGAGCCTCGACCAGCGGCAACGCGCGCGCCTGCGCACCGCTCAACAAATCAATCGCGGGCGCCACAAACAATTCGAATGTCACCATCGTCGAAACGGGATTCCCCGGTAGGCCGAACACCGGCTTGCCCTGGCATATTCCAAACACGGCCGGCTTCCCCGGCCGGATCGCCACCGCATCGAAAAAGAATTCCACGCCCGTAGCTTTGAGCACGCTTTCAACAAGGTCGTACTTTCCCATCGAGACGCCGCCCGACAGCACGAGTGCATCTTCCTTCAGCCCGCGCTCGATTTTCTCTCCTAAATCCTCGATGCGGTCCGCCGCGTTCCCCAGGACTACCGGCTCGCCGCCCGCGATTCGAACCTGCGCGGCAAGCGAGACGCTATTGCTGTTTCGAATCTGAAACTCTCCGGGTGTTTCGTCGATCAAAACTACTTCGTCCCCGGTTGAAAGAATGGCCACGCGCGGCCGCGCCGCGCATCGCAAGCGCACCGCGCCGACTTGGGCCGCCAGCGCAAGCTCCGCGTATCCGAGCCGCATGCCCGGCGTCAAAATTGTCTGCGCGGCTGCGGCCTCGCTTCCCCTCGGCACGATGTTCTGCCCAAGTTGCGCCGCTCGTTCGATTCGCACGACATCTCCTTCGCGGCTCGTGTGTTCAATCATCACCACCGCATCCGCGCCTGCCGGTACCGCGGCGCCCGTCATGATTTGCAAGCAGGTTCCCGCGGCCAGTGCTTCCCTCACCGTGTCGCCGGCTTTGATTTCTCCCACGCACTTTAGTTGCGCGCCAGGCGCGGCTTCTTTCGAACGAAGCGCGTACCCATCCCGCGTCGAGCGGTCAAATGGCGGATATTCGCGGTCCGTATGAACTTCCTGGGCCAGCACCAATCCCAGCGCATCCCACACGCTCACAACGGCGGTTGCGCGCGGTCCTTTCCTCTTCCCAACTTGTTCGACGACTTTGTTCCGGGCTTGCTCGTAGGTGAGCATTTTGTGGATCTTGGGCCGCTGGCTATAACCAACGGGCCAGCAGCGTACCTGCGGGCACAATCGTTGCGTCGCGTTCGGGTCCGGTGGAAATCATTCCAATCTCGACCTGCAGAAAATCCGAAACGAAGCGCAGATAGTCGATCGCCGCTTTTGGGAGTTTCGCGGCGTCTTTCACGCCGTACGTTGTTTCATTCCAGCCGGGCAGTGTTTTGTATTCAGGGGTGACGTGTTCGTATTCTTCCGCGAGCGCCGGCATTTCCTTCAGCGGCGTTCCTTTGTACTTGTACCCCACGCACACCTGAATTTCCCGCTGGGTATCGAAAACATCCAGTTTGGTGATCACCAGCGAATCGATCCCATTGATCATCTTCGCGTACCGAAGGACCTGCAAATCCAGCCAGCCGCAGCGCCGCGGCCGTCCCGTCACCGCGCCAAATTCTTTTCCGCGTTCGCGCACTTCTTTGGCATCGAGATCGGGCATCTCCGTCGGAAACGGTCCGCCGCCTACTCTCGTGGTGTACGCTTTCGAAATTCCAAGCACGTGCTTGATCTTCGTCGGCGGCACCCCCACGCCCGTCGCCGCGCCGCCGGAGGTCGCACTGGAAGAAGTTACATACGGATACGTTCCATGGTCGATGTCCAGCATCGTCCCTTGCGCGCCTTCAAACAGCACGGACTTCCCATTGTCCAGCGCGCGGTTCAACAGTTCCGCCGTATCGCAAATGTACCCGCGAATTTTTTCTCCCAGCTTCAGGGTTTCTTCCACTTCATGCGAAAAGTCGATGTCCGCGCCGTACGCGCCCTTCGCCAGCCGGTTCTTCTCCGCCACCACGTGCGCGGCTTTCTTTCGAAATAACTCCGGCTCCAGCAGGTCGCACATGCGCAGCCCGCGCCGCGCCATTTTGTCTTCGTAGGCCGGGCCGATCCCGCGGGAAGTCGTGCCAATCTTGTTCGCGCCGCGCGCGCTTTCGGCGGCTTTGTCGAGCTCCCGGTGATACGGAAAGATCAGGTGTGCGCGATTGCTGACGTGCAGGCGACCCTTCACTTCTATCCCGGCCTTGGAGAGGGTCGCAATCTCCGCCACAAGCGCTGCCGGATCCACGACCGTGCCAGTTCCGATCACCGCTTGCTGCTTCGGCCGAAGAATTCCGCACGGGATCAGTTGCAGCACATAGCGGTCTTTCCCGATGATGACGGTGTGCCCCGCGTTGTGGCCGCCAGCGACGCGTGCAATGTAGTCAAACGATCCCGCAAGGTAGTCCACCACCTTGCCTTTGCCTTCGTCGCCCCATTGTGCGCCCACCACCACGACCGATTTCATGCAGACTTTCTCCTCAAGGTAGGACAGGCATTCTTGCCTGTCTCTTCCCTCTCCTCAGCCACACTTCCGCGTCGCAATCATCACTTCGCCTTTACTGCTTTGGAAAACATCAAAAAACGGCAGGTTATTATCGTAAGCTCGCCTTGCCCTATACGCAAGTAAGCCCAACGCAGTAAGCCCAACGCTCACTCCGATTTCGACAAATCTCGATACCGGAAACAACTCAGTAGATGATCGTTAACCATGCCGGTAGCCTGCATAAGTGCGTAGCAAATGGTTGAGCCGACGAAGCGGAAACCGCGCTTCTGGAGGTCTTTGCTGAGGGCGTCGGATTCGGGGGTCTTTGCAGGGAGTCGTTTGTGGGTTTTCCAGGCGTTTTGTTTCGGCTGGCCGCCGACGAAGCGCCAGATGTAGGCGTCAAAGGTGCCGAACTCTTTCTGGATTTCGAGGAAGGCGCGGGCGTTACTGATGGTGGCGTCGATTTTAAGGCGATTGCGGATGATTCCGGCGTCGCGGAGTAGTTCGCGGACTTTCTTTTTGTCGTAGCGCGCCACTTTCTCCGGATCGAATCCGTCAAACACCTCGCGATAACGCGCGCGTTTTCTCAAAACCGTGTCCCAACTCAATCCCGCTTGCGCCCCTTCCAGCACCAGGAACTCGAACCATTTGCGCTCGTCGTGCACGGGCACACCCCATTCCTCGTCGTGATAGGGAATGTTCAGCCCATTCTTCGCCCAATGACAACGCACTCTGGTTATCTCCTGGCTCGCCGTCATGGTCTTTGTAGCTCCACTCCCGCCACATTCTTCACTTTCGTTCCGGTGCCGCGATCAGCCACGGCTGCTGCCAGATAAAATAACGCGTTCCCGGAATTTGACGCCAACCGTCCGCTGGATTGGCGGCCGCTGCATTCCTGGTAATGACGGCTCCAGCCCCAACGGAGGAAAACAGCGCGAGAACCTGCTGCCTTCGCGCAGCATCCGCGGCGACGAAACGCGGTTCTTCGTTGTCCGGGATCTCCGCAATGATGCGCAGGCCCGCCAGATGCGCCCAGTAAGCGCCCAAGCCAGTCCCGATGTAACCCACGTCCGTTCCTGGCGGAATGCCCATTTCGTGCACCCCGCGCGCCACTTCCCATTGCTCGAAAGTCGCGGGCTTCACTATATCCTTCAAATTTTTCCCCGTTGAAATAACAATCGCCAATGCGGGCGCAAGAATGATTACGGAAGCTAGGCCACTTAGCGCCCCTTTGCCCACCGGCTTCCCGAACCTCACCCTTGCGAGGACTCTCATCAAGAGCATGAGGCTGAATCCACCGACAAAGCGTGGCTCCACATGCACGAGAGCAAACATCCCGAATGCCGCAACCAGCGGGACCCAGACAAACTTCTCCCCCACCCATCCCCCGCCCCAACTTCCAGACTTCCTCACCAGAAAAAAGAGCGTGACGAACACGGCGTAGAGAGTCCCCGTAACAGAAAAGATCCTCAGGTAGCTGCTCATCGTGCGGTACAGCGCCATCATTTGTCCCTTGAGGGAAAAGTGCGGCTTGATTCCTTCATACCAATAGGAAGGATCGTACCAGAGCGGGTAACTTCCCCCGATTGGTGCAGCGAACTCGTATACCGGAAGTTCACCGAGAAGCCTGCGCTGCGGATGAGCCGGGATTCCAGTGCCGGGAGGCTCGCCCTCCCAGTGCACATATTTCGGAGCGCCGTTCACAAACTCGGCGTAGTTGATCCTGCCGCTGTCTCCAAACGTCATTCTTCCCTTTGCCATGGACAAAGAAACTGCCAAGGGCGCAGCAATTATAAGAAAGACGATTACCGCAAGAGTTGCACGGGTCCAAGCTGGTCTGTCCGAACTCACGGCGAGAAAACCGCAAGCTAGAAAGACAAAGGCCAGTGGTAACATCGGCGCCTTTGCCAGGTACCCAAGCCCAAGTACCGCTCCAAAAAACACAAACGTCGCCCAGCTTACCTGGCCTCGATGAATACGAATGAGCACTGCGGTCGCCAGGTAGCCCAGTCCGGCGGCGCACAAATCCGGCGAAACCCAGCCAGGAGTCACCCAAAACTGCCCGGCCCACAGAAAAAAGACGTACCCGCAAATCCACAGGGTTCGCGAGGAAATCGGAAAGCCTCTCTCTGCCGAGCCATCAGAAGCCTCCCGCAGTCGAATCAACTCCCTGAGGAACCACTCGAAGCACGCCAGGTTGGCTAGATAGATGGCCAGATTCGCGAAAATGACAACTGTCGACTCCCAGAGAGGACCGGGATCGAAAATTCGAAAAGCGTTGGTTAGCAAGAATGGGTAAAGGGGGCTCCAGTATCCATTCACGTAACTCTTCCAGCCGGCTTCCCTGGCCGACTGCGCGATTTCTATGTAGGAGATGCTGTCCGGATTGATGTTATGACGGTGCGCCCACACCTGAATGAGGCCCACAACAACCGCCGCAGACCAGAAAAGGATTCGCGGCGGCCGGCTGGAGAGTTCTCTGCTCATAGCCCGAAGATGAGTTGCATCACAGGCGCCGTCATTCTTGAACTCCTAGCTCTCAATCAAAAAGGCGCGTCCCGACCGGGTCGGGACGCGCCTTCATCGAAAAGCCTGGTATGCGCCCGGCTTTACGCGATGTGCCGCTCCAGCGCCTTGGTGATCTGCTCTTTCGGAACCGCTCCCACGATCTGCTCGACGACTTGTCCGTTCTTGAACAGCAGCAGCGTGGGGATTCCCTGAACGCGATACCGGCCCGCTGAATTCATCGCCTCATCGACGTTCAACTTCATCACTTTGAGCTTGCCCGCATAATCGTGCGCGATCTCCGCCACCGTCGGCGCGAGCATGTGGCACGGACGGCACCATTCCGCCCAGAAGTCCACCATCACGGGTTGCGAATTACTCGCCGTAAGAACCTCGGCTTCGAAATTTCCATCGGTTGCCGTTTGAATTGTGCTGTCAGCCATGTTCTTTGTCCTCAGCAGCTTGCCAATCTGGCCGCCGCTTCTCGCTTCTCAGTCGGATTAATTAGATGTTCCAGCAGGCTTTTGGTTTCTTGCGCCTTGCCCCGTGGCGTGCGGGCTTTGCCCCGCCCCGCGGTCCGGTTGTCCGGTGCCGGGAGCGGCCATTCCTGAACTTTGTGCCTGTGACGACAATCCGCGAGGGGCTCGCGCGACCTCATACAGCTTCGCATACTCCGCCGCAGGCGTCTTCCACGAAAAATCCTTCGCCATCCCATTCAACTGGATGCGCTTCCAGATCCGCTCATCCATGTAATGATGCAGCGCCTGCCGAATCGCAAACAAGAGCGCTTCGCCGGTATACTCCTTGAACTTGAACCCGGTCCCGGTGCCGTGCTCCACATCGAAGGGCTCGATGCTGTCGTCCAACCCGCCGGTGGCTCTCACGATCGGCACCGTACCATACTTCAAGCTGTACATCTGATTCAACCCCGAGGGTTCGTAGCGCGAAGGCATCAGGAACATATCGGCCCCCGCCTCGACTTTGTGCGCCAGCGCGTTGTCGTAAGCGATCTTCACGCCCACGCGGCCCGGATAGGCTGCCGCCAGCGCCCGGAACAAATCCTCATACTTGCGTTCGCCCGTTCCCAGCACCACCAGCACCAGATCTTCCCGCATCAGTTCATGCGCTTTTTCCGCAATCAAATCGAAACCCTTTTGATCCGCGAACCGCGACACGATCCCGATCAGCGGCCGTTCCAGGTGATCGTGTGACAATCCGAACAATTCCAGCAGCTCCTGTTTGCACACCTGCTTCCCGCTCAAATCCTTCGCCGAGTACCTTGCCGCGATGAGCTTGTCCTTCTCCGGGTTCCACGCCGCGTAATCCACGCCGTTCAAAATTCCCACCAAGCGGTCCGCGCGGCCTCTCGCAACGCCATCTAGTCCGTGTCCATTTTCCGGTGTCTGGATCTCTTCCGCATATTTCCTGCTGACGGTCGTCAAATAATCCGAATAAACTAGCCCGCCCTTCAGCAGGTTCACCTTCCCGAAAAACTCAATCCCGCCGGGATGAAATACGCCCTGGGGAATTCCCGCGCGCTCCAGCACATCCTTCGTGAACTGCCCGTGATACCCCATGTTGTGAATCGTGAACACCACAGGAATGTCTTTTACCAGCGGATCATCGCCGTAAGACGTCCGCAGCAGCACCGGCACCAGCGCCGTTTGCCAGTCATGACAATGAATCACATCCGCCGGCCAGACATGCTTCGTCACCTCGATGGCCGCGCGGCAGAACTCCATGTACCGCTCCGCATTGTCCGGATAATCTCCGCTGCTGCCGCCATACAATCCGTCACGATCGAAATAGTCCGGATCATCTACAAAGTAGAAGCGCACGCCATTCAGTTGCGTGCCATCGGCAATTGCCGGAAAGCGCAGCCGCGTCCCGCCCATTGGAATCGTCAGGCTCGGCATCACCACGGCAGTGGCCTTCGTCCCGCGGTACCGTGGCAACACCACTGCCACTTCGTGGCCCTGCACCACCAGCGCCTTCGGTAGCGCCTCCACGACGTCCGCCAGGCCGCCCGTCTTTGAAAACGGCAGCCCTTCCGATGCCACGAACAGAATTCTCACGGTGTTCTCACCAGCGGCTCAAAAGGAACCACGCAATCATTTTACGCTATCTGACGCTACCAACGCCGTCAAGGCATGTGCGGACCTATTCCGCTATTTCATTCGAACCGGTTGGAAAGTAGTCGGCGCGAACTCTCCGATCGACGTATGCGACTTGGAAAAATTTGACACCTCGGTTCGCAGAGCCACGACTGGGTCTACCTCGGTCGCCATTCCGTTCAGCCGGGCACAGGGGAGAAGCGGGATGACTGTCGTTGATCTGCAACCCCTTTTTCCAGGTTACACGTGCTTTGTGTTTGGCCGGTCCGAAACCGCGTAAATGGCGGCGGCTCCGAACAAGCCCGCCGCGGCCATGATTTTCCATGCCAATTCATAACTGTGCTGCGAATCAAAGATTCTTCCCGCAATCCAGGGCGCTCCCCACTGACCGAGGGAATACCCCATGATGATCAGTGCCAGGAGCTTGCCAAGAGAGGCGGTCCCGAAGCACTCNGCCNNNACGAGTGGAATCAGCATNTAGTCCGCGCCCATGGNGAAGCCGAAAACNNCNGCGAAGGTCCAGACGGCAACGGGCTGNTGGGCCATGCCGAGTAAGAAGAGCGATGCGCTGAGCAATGCGTAGAACAGCGCCATGGTGTTCTTCTTCCGGAAGCGGTCCGCCAGGTAACCCACTACTACCCGGCCGCCGAGGCTTGAGGCAAGCAGTGCTGTCGAGAATTGAGTGGCTGTGGCCGCCGAGTAGCCCTGATCCTTGAGGAAGAGGATGAAATGTTGAATCACCGCGCCGATAGCGGCCATCACTAGAGTTGACCCCGCCAGGATGAGCCAGAAATTCGCTGTACGAACCGCAGCTCCGACTCCGCTTTCGGGGGAAGCCGTGGCGCTGTTCTTTTCTTCTGGCAGACCATGGCTTTCCGCCCCATCTGGCAGAAGACCCATTTCCGCCGGAGTGGAGCGCGTAATCCAGATCCCCACCGGAAAGAGCACGACCAGGATGAGCAGGCCCACGACCTCGAGGGCATGGCGCCAACCGAAGCTGCGCATCAAAAAATGAACCAGCGGCGGTGAAGTGACTCCGCCTAGCCCTAATCCGAGATATGCGTAACCCATCGCCCGGCCGCGCCGGACTCGGAACCAGCGAGCGACGAGGACTTGATTGGCTATGGGTCCCGCGAGGACGTAACCCAGAACTTCCATGAAGCAGAATAGTTCGTAATGCCAGAGCCTGGTCATGGACCCCATGAGCAGAAGAGAAATGCCGACCAGGCCAGCTCCCGATAGAATGACCCATCGTGCGCCTATCCGGTCGATCACCGCTCCCGCCAGCAAGCCAAACGGCAGGCCCGCCAAAAGAAATCCGATGAGGAAGCCCTGCGTGACTTCGGCGCGCGTGAATCCCAGGGATTCCACAAACGCGGGGTAAAAAACCGGGAATCCATAAAAGATGATGCCGACGGCAAAGAAGAGATTCAGGAACGCCGCAACAACGATCCACCACCCGTAAAAGATGCGCGTTGATCGAATGTTCGCCATGAATGAACCCCGTGTCTCCCCGAAAACCGAAATCTACGTTCTGGATAGAAGAAGCAAACTGTGCGTCCAGTGGCCAAACATTCTCAACCGAACTCTGGGCCAAGAATCGAGCAAAGGAGTTCGGATCGTCCCGGATGGTCATTCGATCCGCGGTACATTCGAGTGAGCACGCGCGAATAGCTGAATCCGAAGGACTTCAGCAGGCCGCAGGCGATGGCGTTTGATTTCAAATAATCCACCACCACGAACTCACGCGAAGAGTGTGCCAGGAATGCTTCGAGTAGCTGGCGAGCTGTGCTTGCGTCTCTCGCCATCCAGGGACCGCAATGATCCGCGAAAGAGCCACGCCGCCCGAATGCATAACCCTCGATCACACCTGCGTTCCAAATCCCCGCCGTGAAGTCAGGCGCATCCTTATGGAGAGACTTAAGCAGGAAACTGCGGTCTGCGCCAAAAATCTCTTGATCCGCATTGCAAATCGATTCCAAGAGTCCCGGAGATAATGAATCGCGCGCACCGGAACCGGACGCTTTCGCCGCCTCGGAGAAGGATCTCTGCAGTGTCCATCGTTCGATCTCGTATTCGGACACGAATTTTAGCTTTTCGTAGAGCGGTTTTCCTTGCGGTGTCGCGTCGAGCTTGATGGCGGGAATTTTCAAATCATCGAGGTGTTCGATCGCTCTTTCAAGAAGCCGGGTTCCGATACCTCGACTGCGGTATTCCGGGTCCACCAGCACCATCCCGACCCATGCAAATCGATTTTCAAACGAGATCGTCGTTGCCGTGCCGCATACCCTCCCGTCTTCTTCCGCGGCGAAGCAACCTTCTGGGCTGGCTTCGAGAAACCGTTTCCAGTCCGCCGCGGTCTGATTCCAGCCCACGATCTCCTTCAACCACATTGCCGCCGGGATATCCGCTATCGTCATGATGCGCAAGCGCATGGCTGCCGAATTCCTCGGTGGAGATTGTAAACCCATTCGAATGGTCTCCGGAGAAATCTGGACCNTAGAAAAAAGTCTGAAAAGGCGTAGACAAAGACGGAAGACCATGCCTCGGTGATTCGAGTACAATCGCACTCGCCAGTTTTATGGGCATCCAATCGCCGCTGCTTCGAATGAATTGAGAGCAACGAATGGCAACATCACGCCAGAAGACCTCCGTCACCGATATCGCGGAGCTGGAGGAACTTCTCAGCGAGCCGACGGAAGCCGTCATTCGCACGCTCGCTGCCCTCGATGGCGACATTGTCATCCTGGGGGTGGGCGGGAAGATGGGGCCGACTCTCGCCCGCATGGCGAAAAGAGCATCGGAGATCGCGGGAGTTTCGCGGCGTGTGATCGGCGTCTCCCGCTTCTCGTCTTCCAAGTTGGAGTCGCAGTTGCAAATGTGGGGTGTGGAAACGCTGCGCTGTGACTTGCTGGACTCGAATTCGCTCTCCGCTCTCCCAGATGCCGCCAACATTGTCTATATGGCTGGCATGAAGTTCGGGACGACAGGGCAAGAATCGCTGACCTGGGCCATGAATAGTTTTTTGCCCGGCCTCGTGAGTGGGCGATTTTCCAAGAGCAGAATCGCGGCCTTCTCCACAGGCAATGTCTATGGGCTCTCGCCTGTTTCCGGCGGCGGTTCGCGAGAAGATGACCATCTGAATCCGCTAGGCGAATACGCCATAAGTTGTCTCGGCCGAGAACGCATCTTCGAGCACTTCAGCCGCACGAACCACACCAGGATGTCCATCCTCCGGCTCAATTACGCCACTGAACTCCGCTACGGTGTGCTGGTGGACATAGCGCAGCGCGTTTACGCTGGACAGCCTGTCTCGCTCTCCATGGGCTATTTGAATGCCATCTGGCAGGGAGACGCCTCTGCCATGAGCTTGCAAGCTCTTGGCAGCACTTCGACGCCTCCGTTCGTGATAAACATTGCCGGACCGGAGTTGCTGAGTGTGCGCCGCGTTGCCGAGCAATTTGGTGAACACTTGCATAAGCCCGTGCGCTTTGAAGGACAGGAATCGGCCGACGCGCTCTTGAGCGACACAAATAAATCGTACGAGATCTTTGGCCATCCTCGCGTCGACGCCAATCAGATGATCGCCTGGATCGCGGACTGGGTTAGCCGGGGCGGAGCGACATTGGCAAAACCCACACATTTTGAGGAACGCGCGGGACGCTTTTAAAAAGAACCCGTAGCGAAGCGAGCATACCAATTCCTATGGCACGGCAACTGGATCCCACGGTTCGGCGCGTCTTGGCGCAAGGCGCGGTGATCCCCGCTCATCCTTTAGCACTCACGGCAGACCGGCGGCTGGACGAGCGACGCCAAAGAGCTCTCACTCGCTATTACGTCGCCGCTGGCGCAGGCGGCTT
>JGI12635J15846_10003924_pt1 | contig 12879 bp, 10 predicted proteins | sample BlaSpr_A8_OM2_M2_FD_15846 | JGI IMG/M metagenome (IMG submission 15846) | reverse complement strand
GCGGGGCGAGCCGATTGGAAATCAAGCTGGATTATTTGTCACCGGCGGAGGCAACGGGTTCGCGGGAGCATCCTGCGGCGACGGCGCAGCTTGCGGTTTTGAACTGGTATACGGTGATGCTCTACCCGCAGGGGGCGAAGTCGGATGAGCTGGCTTATGTTGCGAGTCTGCGGCTGCCGGCGGGATGGAAATATGGAACCGCGCTTCCGGTGCTGAAGGAGGCGGCGGGAGAAATTGAGTTTGCGCCGGCGACGCTGACTACGCTGATCGATTCGCCGGTGATTACGGGAGCGTTTTTCAAGGACATCGATCTCTCACCGGGACAAAAGCCACAGCACACGCTGCACATCGCCGCGGATGGGCCGGCGGCGCTGGAAGCGAGCGCTCCGGAGGTGCAGCACCAGCGGCAATTGATTGCCGAGGACCTGGCTCTTTTCGGGGCGCGGCACTACCGGCGTTATGACTTTTTGCTGGCGCTTTCGGATCGGATGCCGCCGGATGGAGTGGAGCATCACGAATCGAGCGACAACCGGACGCCGGAGGCATTATTTTTGGACCCGGATGTGCGCGAGACACAGATGGATTTGCTGGCGCACGAGTACACGCATTCATGGAATGGAAAATACCGGCGGCCTGCGGGACTGGCGACGCCGGATTATCAGGCGCCGATGAAAGGCGACCTGCTTTGGGTTTATGAGGGATTGACGCAGTACTACGGACAGATTCTTTCGGCGCGCGCGGGGTTCTGGACTCCGGAGAAATTCCGGGAGCAACTGGCGGCGACGGCGGCGTATCTGAACGACCGGCCGGGGCGGACTTGGCGCGACTTGCAGGATACGGCGATTGCGGCGCAGTTGCTGTATAGCGCGCCGCCGGCGGGAGCATCGTGGCGGCGCGGGGTGGATTATTACGACGAGAGCACATTGATCTGGCTGGAGGCGGACACGGTTATCCGGCGCGAGAGCAAGGGCAAGAAGTCGCTGGATGATTTTTGCCGGAACTTTTATGGCGGAGAGAATACAGGGCCGAAGCTGGTGACGTATACGTTTGAGGATGTGGTTGCCGGAATGAACGGGGTTGCGGCTTATGATTGGCGGAGTTTTTTCGAGGAACGCTTGAAATCGCACGGGCCCGGGGCGCCGCTTGGCGGGATCGAGAACAGCGGATGGAAACTGGTATTCAACGAAACGATGAATGAGCACCAGCGAGCGGAAGAGGCGGCGGATTTCATTGTGGATGCGCAGTTTTCGCTGGGATTTCAAGTGCACGCGCCGGGCGGGCCGGATGGCGGACAGATACTGGACGTGATTCCGGGATCGGTAGCGGATCGGGCGGGTCTTGCGCCAGGAATGCAACTGATGGCGGTGGACGGGAGGAAGTGGTCTCCTGATATTTTGCGGGATGGCATTCGGCGCGCGAAGGACGGGAAAGAGCCGATCGAGTTGCTGGCGGAGAATGGGGATTATTTTCGGACGTATCGGATCGACTACCACGGAGGCGAGAGGTATCCGCACCTGGAAGTGATTTCGGGGAAGACTGACGTGCTGACGGAAATTGTGAAAATGAAAGCCGCGCCGGCGGCGGTGCCCGCGAAATAGTTGTTTCAGGGAAAATCGAATTGACAGAGAGCCCGCACGGACTGGTGCGCACGATCGGCCGCTGGAGCCTGACGGCTCTGATGGTGAATTCGATTGTCGGCGTGAGCATTTTCAAATTGCCAGCGGATCTGGCACGGAACTTGGGCGGGTGGAGCCCGTTGAGCTGCGTGGCGGCAGGCGCGGGGATTCTGGTGATTGCCGGGTGCATTGCGGAAGTTTCTTCACGGTATGAGGAGACCGGTGGGCTTTATTTGTACGCTCGAGACGCGCTGGGACGATTTGCGGGCTTGCTGGTTGCTTGGATGACCTGGCTGACGCGGATCGCGGCGCCGGCCGCGGCGGCAAATCTGGTGTGGACGTATAGCGCGAAGTTTTCCCCCCGGCTGGGAAGCGGGCCGGGGAAATTTCTGGTGCTATTCCTACTAATAGGACATTTGGCCCTTTTCAATTATTTTGGCGTGAAGACGGGGAAGACTTTGAGCAATTTCTTCACGGCGGTGAAAGTTGGTTTTTTGCTCGCGTTTGTGTTTGCGGGATGCTGGGCGTTGATAGCGCGGCCGGAATTACGTGTGCCGCTGGCGCTGCCGGCGCTTTCCGCGAAAAACTGGTTTGAGACGATGCTGCTGCTGGTTTATGCGTACGGGGGATTTGAAGGGGCGCTGTTTGTGGGCGGCGAATCGACGAATCCGAAACGGGATACGCCGATTGCGCTGCTGTTGGCGTTGGGAGTGGTGTGCTTGCTTTACACGGCGGTGCAATACGTGACGATCGCGACGCTGCCGGATGCGGGAATGTCGGCGCGTCCGCTGGCCGATGCGGCGCAGCGATTTCTGGGAGCGAGAGGCGCGGCGGCGATTGCGATGGCTGCGCTGATTTCCGGATATGGCTACCTGAGCGCGAATGTGTTGCACGCGCCGCGGATTACGTACGCACTGGCCCAGCAGGGCGATTTTCCGACTTTCCTCGGAATCGTGCATGCGAAATACCGGACGCCTTACGTCTCGATTTTGGTGTATGCCGTGCTGGTTTTTCTGTTCGCGCTAATCGGAAACTTTCAGTGGAATGCATTACTCTCAGCGGCTTCGCGGCTGTCGGTATATGGCGCGATGGCGCTGGCGGTGCCGATTTTGCGGAGCCGGAATGATGGAAAAGCGAAGTTCCTGCTACCGGCACCGTATTTTTTCGCGGGATTGGGAATATTGTTTTCGGTGGCGCTGGCGACGCAGATGGGCCGAAGCGAATTTGCGGTGATTGGCACAACTTCGGTGATTGCGTTGGTGAACTGGGCCGTGGTTAGGAGGTGAGACGTTGACGACGACGCGGATGGGTGAGGCGTTTATGCCCGCGGATGATTATGGGCGAGGGATGCGGCAGTTCTCGGTAAATTTGCTTGTGCGGGATATACGGATTTCGCTGGCATTTTACGAGCAGGTGCTTGGAGCGACTGTGCGATATGCCGACGACGATTTTGCCGTTCTGAAGTTGCTGGAATTTGAGTTCATGCTGCACGCGGATCACACCTATGATCATCATCCGCTTTTCGAGCGATTGCAGACGCCTGGGCTGCGGGGGACTGGCGCGGAGTTGCGGGTGTTCGGGACTGATCCGGATTCGTTGGAGCAACGCGCGCGGGATGTCGGGGCGACGATTATTCAAACCACGAGGGATTTTCCGCATGGGTGGCGGGATGTGATGCTGGCGGATCCGGATGGGTATATTTGGGCGGTAGGGGTGCCAACACCCCAAGGTCAGTGAGAAGGTTTGTTGCCGGGTGTGATGGATAATGGGGGCATCCCATGCCGAATTCGACTTTTGAGTTGCTGCTTGCGAACGATGAAGGAGAGAGCGATGAATTTAGTGAAAGTGGGATGGGCAGTGGTGGTGGCGCTGGCGTTGAGCGTTTCGCTGAACGCGCAGGGAGCGAAGCATCCGATTACATTTGAGGACATGATGAAGCTGCATCGCGTTTCCACGCCGCAGGTTTCGGCTGATGGAAAGTGGGCGGCGTTTGCGGCATCCACGCCGGATATGGAAGCCAACCGGAACGCGAGCAACGTGTGGATCGTGAGCACGGCGGGCGGAGAGGCGATGCAGGTTACGCAGAGCGGGCACGACAGTTCGCCGGCGTGGTCGCCGGATGGGAAGACTCTGGCGTTTCTGTCGTCACGCGACGGCAATTCCCAGGTGTACCTTCTGTCGATGGAGGGCGGCGAGGCGAAAAAATTGACGACGCTATCGACGGGCGCGGACCTTTTTCAGTGGTCACCTGACGGGAAGACGGTTGCGTTTACTTCGGCGGTGTATCTCGACTGCAAGGACGACGCGTGCAACAGCAAGCGCGATGAAGAGAAAGAGAAGAGCAAGGTGAAGGCGCGGATTTACGATCATCTGCTGTTCCGGCACTGGGATCATTGGAGCGAGGGGAAGCGCAGCCATTTGTTTCTGATGGCCATGGACGGGAACGCGTCGGCGCGGGATCTGACGCCAACGGCGGATTACGACATCCCTCCGGATGAGCGGGGCGAGGTGAGCGACTTCGCGTTTTCGCCGGACAGTAAGGAGATCTGCTACACGGCGGTGCCTGACAAAATGGAAGCGATCAGCACGAACGGCGAACTATTTGTGGCGCCGGTGGCGGGCGGCGATGCGAAAAAGATCACGACGAATCCGGGATTTGACGGGGATCCGGTGTATTCGCCGGACGGGCAGTTCATTGCTTACCATGCACAACTGACGGCGGGATACGAAGCGGATCGCTGGCGGGTGATGCTGTATGACCGGAAGAGCGGAAAGATTGAGAATCTTTCGGAGGGGTTTGACCGGAGCGCGACGAACCTCTCGTGGTCTCCCGACAGCAAGACGATTTATTTCCTGGCGGAAAACGAGACACTGCAGCCGGTGTATGCGATGGAAGCGCGCGCCGGAGCGACGCCGAAGAAAGTGCTGGATGGATTTAACAGCGCGTACTCGTTCAGCGCCGACGGCAGGACACTGGTTACGGAGCGGACGAGCTTGACGATGCCCGGCGAGCTGTTTGTGGCGGCGGGAGATGGCAGCGGGATGAAGCAGCTGACGAACCAGAACGACGCGATGCTAGCGACGCTGGAGATGAATGCGCCGGAGAGATTCTGGTTCGAAGGCGCGGAGGGCACGAAGGTAGAGGCGATGCTGCTGAAGCCGCCGCAGTTCGCCGCCGGAAAGAAATACCCGATGCTGGTGCTACTGCACGGCGGGCCGCAGACGATGTGGTCGGACGCGTGGGGCTACCGGTGGAACGCGGAAGTATTTTCGGCGGCGGGGTATGTGACGCTGATGATCAACCGGCGCGGCTCGACCGGATACGGGCAGAAGTTTACGGACGAGATCACGAATGACTGGGGCGGGCGCGCGTATGGGGACGTGATGAAAGGGATTGATGCGGCAATTGCCAAGTATCCTTTCATTGACAAGACTAAGTTGGCGGCCGCGGGTGGATCTTACGGCGGTTACCTGGCGGATTGGCTGGCGACGCACACGGACCGGTTTAAGGCGATCGTCAGCCACGCCGGCGTTTACGACAAAACCTCGATGTTTGCGACGGAAGAACTCTGGTTCGAGGAACACGATATGCAGGGGACGCCGTGGGGAGCGGCGGAGAATTACAAGAAGTGGTCGCCCTCGACGTACGCGGCGGATCTTGGGAAATACAAGACGCCTACGTTGGTGGTTTGCGGAGAAAAAGATTACCGGGTGCCGTACACGCAGTCGCTGGAATTTTTCAGCGCGCTGCAGCGGCAGGGCGTGCCGTCGAAGCTGATGGTTTTTCCGGATGAGGGGCACTGGGTGCTGAAGCCGCAGAATTCGCAACTTTGGTATAAGACGTTTTTGGATTGGGTGGGGACGTACGTGAAGTGAGGAGTCATCAGCGGAGCGGAAGCGATTTTCGCGGACAAATCTTGCAAGATTTTTTGGTTGAGGTCCTGAGGCGATCCTTGTCGGATCGCCTCAGGATGACAAGGGTTGCTTAAATTTTGAAATTGCGGATCAGGTTTCGGCGAGTTTGCGGAGGGTGCGGCGCAGGAAATGGAAGAGGTGGTAGAGCAGATAGAGCGAAATTGCGAATAGGACCGCGACGACGATGATCGCCACTGCCGGATGCGCGGTGGCGAACCAAGTTAGCCAGACGGCCAGGACGTCTTCCCCAAAACTTAATGCCCAATTGCTGAGCGGCTCCGGTGAAATGTTGGCGGCGGCGCGGGCGCTGGCTTTTGTGCCATGCGAGGTGAGCGCGATGCCGCCGGCGAGGAGGGCCGCGGCCCAGCGCCATGGTTCGGGGGCGGCGGCAGTGGCGCTGAATGCAAGCAGCGCTGCGGCCGGCGGGCGGATAAAAGTGTGGATGGCTTGCCAGACGGAATCGATGTAGGGGACTTTGTCGGCAAGAAATTCCATGATGTAGAGAACACCGGCAATGGCGAGAACCAGGGGATGAGCCAGGACCTGAAGATGTTCGGGGAGATGAATGACGCCGAAACGCTGGAGGAGGCCGAGTGTGGCGATGGTGGCGTAGAGATTGAGTCCCGAAGCAAAGCCGGCGCCGAGGACGAGACTGAGAGTTTCGAGGGGGCTCATGGCTGCAATAAAAATAACGTCACAAATCGTCCGTAAATCTCAAAGTACCACGAAAAAGCCTGGACGGGTGAATGAACGAAATGTCCACGGGCAAAGGCTGGGGCGGTGGATTAAACTGGTCGGGCAATTCTAGCCACACTTGGTACCTTGAATGCACCTATGACCATTGTTGAGCAAAACTTGATTGAGCTTCGCGGCGTGTCGTGGCGAGCGGGCGGCGGGAGAGCGGCGGAGATTATTGCCGGCGTTTCGCTGGAGGTGCCGCGCGGAAAAACGCTGGTGCTGCTTGGGCGGAGCGGGAGCGGGAAGACCACGCTGCTGAAATTGATCAATGGAATGCATTGGCCGTCGAAGGGCGAAGTGCTGGTGGAGGGCCGGACGACGCGAGAGTGGGATGCGATTCGATTGAGGCGGGGAATTGGGTACGTGATTCAAGAGGCGGGGCTGTTTCCACATTTTACAGTGGCGGAGAATGTGGCGCTGGTGCCGGGGCTGGAAAAATGGCCGAGGGAGAAGATTGCAGTGCGAGTGAAGGAGATGCTGCAACTCGTCGGGCTGGAGCCAGGCCAATTTGCCGAGCGGCGGCCGAGGGAGCTTTCGGGCGGGCAGCGGCAGAGGGTGGGAGTTGCGCGCGCACTGGCGGCGGACCCGCCGATTCTGCTGATGGATGAACCGTTTGGGGCGCTGGATCCGGTGACGCGGGCGGAATTGCAGCGGGAGTTTAAAGCGCTGGCACGGCGACTGGGGAAGACAATCGTGTTTGTGACTCATGATTTGCGGGAGGCGCTGCTGCTGGCTTCGCACATCATTTTGCTGGAAAAAGGGCGGGTGGTGGCAAGCGCCGGGCCGGAGGAATTTTTGCGGCTGCAGCATCCGGAAGTGCTGGCGTTCGCGGCTTCTTTGGATGTCCGGGGAGGCGCCGCATGACGGGGCTCTGGAGATTCATGGTGGAGCACCAGTCCGAGATCCTGAGTGCGACGCTGGAGCATGTAGAACTTGTGTGCATTGCGATGGCGGCTGCGATTTTGATTGGAGTGACTCTGGGGATGGTGATTGTAAGGCGGGCGAAGCTTCGCGCGCTTGCGCTGGGGATTGCGGGGATATTTCAGACGATACCGAGTTTGGCGCTGTTCGGGTTTTTGATACCGATTCCGTTTATCGGCGGAATCGGAAAGCGGACCGCGATTGTGGCGCTGACGCTGTATGCGCTGCTGCCGATCCTGCGGAATACGTATGTTGGGTTGACGGAGATTGATCCCGCAGTGCTGGAGTCGGCGGAGGCGATGGGGATGACGCAGGCGCAGATTCTGTTTCGCGTGAGATTTCCGTTGGGGCTGGCGGTGATCCTGGCGGGCGTGCGCACGGCGACGATCATCACCATCGGGGTTGCGACGATTGCAGCGGCGATAGGAGCCGGGGGATTGGGCACATTTATTTTTCGCGGAGTGGCGCTGGTGAACGATTCCCTGCTGCTTGCAGGCGCCATTCCGGCCGCGCTGCTGGCGATCCTGGCCGATTTTCTGCTGGGGAGATTGGAGCGGCGGCTGCGCGTGACGTAGAGTGCGGACGCGTTTAGGCGAATCGCTTTTACTATGCACACTTCCCTTCCCCGATCATTTTGCGTGTGGTTGGCAATCACCTTGACGCTGTTGGGTGGTTGCGGGCGCGAGCATCCCGCGAAGATCGTTGTCGGTTCGAAATTTTTCACTGAACAGGTTGTGCTGGCGGAGCTGCTGGCGCAACACATCGAGGCGCGCACGGGAATCCGCGTTGAACGGAAGACAAATCTTGGCGGCTCACTGCTGGTGCAGAAGGCGATGCTGGCGGGGGAACTGGATTTGTATGTGGAATACACGGGAACGGCGCTGACGGCGGTGCTGAACGAAGCGCCGCAAGGCGATTCGAGGAGCGTCTATGAAAGGGTGAAGAAAGAGTACGCGGAACGGTTTGGCTTTGTGGTGACCGAGCCGCTGGGTTTTGAGAATACGTTTGCGATGGTGATCCGCGGCGAAGACGCGAAGAAATTCAATTTGCAGAAACTTTCGGACATAGAGGCGTTGGCGCCGAAATGGAGAGCGGGCGTGGGTTATGAGTTTCTGGAGCGCCCGGATGGATTCAACGGCTTGTGCGAAAGGTACAACTTGAAGTTTGGGGCGAAACCGCGGGTGATGGATTTAGGGTTGATTTACCGCGCGCTGGTGGATCATCAGGTGGATGTGGTTGCGGGGAATTCGACCGACGGGATGATCAGCGCGTTGGGACTGGTGGCGCTGGAAGACGATCGTCATTATTTTCCGCCTTACGACGCGGTGCCAATAGTGAGGAAAGCGACGTTGGAGCGATTTCCCGCGTTGCGCGGGGCGCTGGCGGACTTGGCAGGCAAGGTTTCCGCTTCGGATATCCGGCAGATGAATTATGCGGTGGACGGATTGCACCGGGAGCCGGCTGAGGTGGTGCGCGAATTCAGAAAAGCGAAAGGCCTGTAGAACCTCTCACCTAAATGGAGTCCGGATGAGAGAAGAGTGTCCTCAGGGGTTTCCGCCAAAAAACTGGCGGACGCCAAATGCGCGAAAGCCCGGTCTTTTAGGCCTCCAAATGTCGGAGCTAAAGCTCCGACCCCCAGCCTACTCTGCGATCCAGAGATTTTCTGCGAAGCCCCACGTTTGATCCATCCACTGCGCCTGGCGGCGAAATCCGGAGTGCTGTGCCAAGCCGACGAGTTCCACTTGCGAATATTTGTGGGAGCTCTCGGTCCAGATGGCCTCTTCCTTTTCGAATTGCACGGAGATTGATGCTTTCGGGATCGTGACCGTTTGCCGGGTGCGGGAGCGGAGGTGCATTTCAATGCTGCGCGTTTCTTCATTGAAGATGGCCAGGTGCTCGAACTGTTGAAGTTTGAAGTCGGCGCCGAGTTCGCGATTGATCCGGGCAAGAAGGTTGAGATTGAAAGCGGCGGTAACCCCGATGGGGTCATCGTACGCGGAAATCAATGTTTGAACGGGCTTGAGCAGGTCCGCGCCGAGAAGCAGAGAATCACCGGGTTGAAGAATCTCGCGTAAACTGCGAAGAAAGTCCGAACCGGCGGAGCCGTCGAAGTTGCCGATGGTGCTGCCAAGGAAGAGAACGAGAAGATGTTCGCCCAGGGCGCGACGGGCGGCGACTTCGCGGAGTCCGTCGAGATATTCGCGTTCGAAGCCGACGATGCTGATGCTGTTGATGTCGCGGAGTTCGCGGCGAAGAACGGCGAGGGCGGCTGGTGAAATTTCGATGGGATGATACCAGGTGGATTGCCAACTGGAGAGAGCTTCGAGAAGCAATCGTGTTTTGCGGCCGGTGCCGCTGCCGAGTTCGGCGACGACGACGGGACGGGGAAGCTGGCCGACGATTTCCTTTGCGTGCAGTTGAAGCAGGCGTTCTTCCGACCGTGTGAGGCCGTACTCGGGAAGGGCGCAGATCACCTCGAATAGCGCAGAGCCGACCGAATCATACAGATATTTCGAAGGCAGTTCCTTTTGCCCCGGCTTGCTGAGGCCGGCAGACACTTCCAGGGCAAATTGGTTGATGAGCGAAGAGGGGCTGGGTCGCGTCTGCATGGCAGCTTTTGACATTTACCAACTCACTCGGAAACGCAGCGAAATCCGGCGTAGACATATTGATAGTGCGGCTGAAACCAGTTGCGGAAGGAGGGGCGCAGGAAGCAGGACGCACTGCGGGCAGAACCTCCCTTGATTACGAAGTGCTTGCCATCGAAGAAATTGGCGGAGTAGCCCGGGTAGTAGGCGGATGCCTGGAAGCCGGGAAATGGAGCGAAGGGAGTTGAGGTCCACTCCCAGCCGTTGCCGAGCTGACCGACGACACCGAAGTCACTTTTGTTGGAGGGGAAGGCGTTGACGGAAGCCGGATCCCAGCGGCGGAAATCGAAATTCCCGGGATCGGAGCTGGGCGCGCCTGCGCCCCAGGGATAAGGCTGCTCCGTGCCCTGAGGAGTGCCGTAGGCGGCGCGATGCCACTGGGCTTCGGTGGGCAGGGATTTCTTGGCCCAGCGGGCGTAGGCGCTAGCTTCCGCGTGGCTGACGTAGACAGGCCAGTTTGCGGGAAATGGAAGTTCTTCAAACATGCCGCGGAAGGACCAGGCGGAACCCGCTTGATTCCAAAATGCTGGGTGGGAAATGGATTGGCGCTCTTTCCACTGCCAGTCCTCGGAGGACCAAAATTGGGGATTCCTGTAGCCACCGTCTTCGACGAAGCGAAGAAACTCGGCGTTGGTGACCATATATTTGTCGATGCGGAAGCGACGGACGTTAATCGTGAAGGATTCAAATTCGTTGTCCCAACCGAATGGGGCGGAGGGACCGAGCGAAAGGCCGAGAGTCGCCTGGCCCGCGGGAATTTCGAGTATCTCGTTCTCAACGGGAGCAGACGATGGCAAGTCCTGGGACTGCGGATGCTTTCGCGAATAGGGGAGCTGGTGAAGCATGTAAGCGAGAGTTTCCGCGTGCATCAGGCGGTGTTCGTAGACGACGCGCAAGAGAGTTTCGGGGGAGTAGCTGTCCGGATTAGCGGCAAGGGGAAAAGCGCCGGCGTCGAGCGCATCGTCGATCAAGTTGCGCAGAGTTTGCACATAGTTGCGTACTTCGGAGAGAGAGGGCCAATCACCGGGCTGGTCGCTCGGAAGGCCGCCGTCGACGGGGTCGATGCCAAAGGCGAAAAGCTGGTCAAGCGCGGGTGTGCGAGATTCCATGGAAAATAATTGCGCGCGAAAAACATTCCAATCGAATGCCTCGAGATGGCCGATGTAAAAGACGATGCGATTCCGTTCGGGGATCGGCCGTTCGTAGAGAGAATCTTCGCGAACAATCTCAAAGAGGCGGTCCGAGTTGGCGCGCGCTTCCAAAACACTGTTGCGGAGCTGATCTAGAGCGGTGACTTTGCTCTGCGTAGCCATGGTTCATGCCTCCGTAAAGGCCGGGATTCTCCCGCATGGAATCAGATGCGCGAGAACAGACTTTTGGCAGATGGAATTGGAGTTAGAAAGTGACGGCGACGCGGACATGGGATCTCCTGGTGAGGGCGGGCAGGGATTGGAGGAAAGGAAGATACCACCGTTGAGGCGGGATGACAAGAAAAGCGTGAGAGTTCACGAAGGGCGGCTGGCCGCGGGCTTTTGTTGCGAGGAGCGGATCAGGATTCGGCTGGCACTGGACGAACAGCAGCGAGCGGCGCGTTGTGTGGCTTTGCGAACAGTGCGGCCACGAGTCCGCAAGCAGCCGCGAAGGACAGCCACAATCCCGGAATCGCGCGATTGCCGGAGATGTGAATCAGATAGGTGCAAAGGGCGGGCGTGAAGCCACCGAAGATTGCGGTTGCCAGGCTGTAGGCAAGGGCAAAGCCGGAGGTTCGCACTTCGACGGGCATGATCTCGGTGAGGAATACGACCATGGCGCCGTTGTAGCTGCCGTAGATGAAAGAAAGCCAGAGCTCGACGGTGAGCAGGCGGCCGAACGACGGATCGCGAACCAGCCAGAGCATGGCTGGGTAGGCGGTGAAGAGCATCAAGAGGGTGCAGCCGAATAGAAGGGGGCGACGACCGATTCTGTCGGAGAGCGCGCCCATGATGGGCAGCCAGAAGAGGTTGGAGGCACCGACACAGAGCGTGACGATGAGGCTGTCGGCGCTGGAAAGATGCAGCACAGAATTGCCGAAGGTGGGCGTGTACGCGGTGATCATGTAGAACGAAACTGTGGTCATGGTCACCATCAGGGTGCCGACCAGGACGATGGCCCAATTGTTTGCCAAGGATCGGAGAATCTCCGAAGTGCCTGGGTGGTGTTTGCGCGCCACAAACTCATCTGTTTCCTGGAGTGACTTCCTCAGGCGGAAGAGAAACGGAACGATGACGCAGCCGAGAAGGAGGGGAACGCGCCAACCCCACTGCTCCATTTTTTCAGGGGGGAGGATGGAGTTCAGGACAACGCCGACGGACGCGGCGAACATGACCGCGATCTGCTGGCTGCCGGATTGCCAGCTTACGTAGAAACCTTTGTGGCCGGGGGTGGCGATTTCGGAGAGATAGACGGAGACGCCGCCGAGTTCCATGCCGGCGGAAAAACCTTGCAGCAAGCGGCCGAAGACTACGAGCAATGGAGCCAGGAGGCCAATGGTTGCGTAACCCGGCATAAAAGCGATGGAGAAGATGCCGATGGACATCATGCTCAGGGTGAGAAGCAGGCCGGCGCGGCGGCCGTGGCGGTCGGTGTAGGCTCCGAGGACAAGAGCGCCGAGGGGACGCATGAGAAAACCGGCGCCAAAGGTCATGAGCGAAAGCATGAGCGAACCGAAGGCGCTGTTGCTGGGGAAGAAGGCCTTGCCGATGGTGGCGGCGTAATAGCCGAACACCATGAAGTCGTACATCTCCAGGAAATTTCCGCTGGAGACGCGGACAACGGACCAGATCTTGGCTTTACGTTCCGCGGGAGTGATCATTTGGGCCTGTTTGAAGCGAGCTTTCACGTTTTAGTTTTCGCGCTCGAAAGGGTTGCTCACCGAAAGAGCGTGTTGATGAATGCGGATTCCCATCCAACCCGTTGGATGAACGGGAAGAGATGGAAAGGCGAGGCTGGCTCGTGAAGAGCCAGCCCCGCCCGGAGAGAAATATCAGAATCACCAGACCAGC
>JGI12635J15846_10003920_pt1 | contig 12882 bp, 8 predicted proteins | sample BlaSpr_A8_OM2_M2_FD_15846 | JGI IMG/M metagenome (IMG submission 15846) | reverse complement strand
TTATGGCCCAGCCAACTTGCTCGTTCAGGAAGAACAATTTGGCAAATTCGCATGTGAGGTCCCGGGTCAGGCCATTCACTTCAGCCTTCATCTTGCAAGGATAAACCGGCTGCCAGCGGCGACCTCCGTCCTGCGTGCGCACGACCCCCTCACGGGTAGTCGCAAAACCTACCTGTTCCGAAACGAACCGGTAATCGCCGCGGTGCTGTGGAACGGTTCCGACATCCTTCCATTCTTTACCATCCAGATGGAGTAGTTTGTGGTCGCCGACTCCGGTGCTCTGTACCGCCCATCCCAGCGTCGGGCTGGCAAATCGAAAATCGTGATAGGCGCGATCGGAGGACTGCGGATCGCCCAGTTGCACTTCCCAGTTCGCACCCGCGTCTGCCGTGTGAAGAATCACGCCGCCCTGCATGTTCGTGCGGCCGCCGGCGACCCAACCCTCCTCCGGACTGATGAAATGTACCGACTCCAGCTCGACGTCTTCCTTTACGTTCACCGGCTCCCAGATGGCTTTGAACTTTGTTTCGCTCTTCGGTGACTTGGCAGTGGATTTACCCTGTTGTGGCCGGGCGGCCAGCGTGGCTTGCGTGAACACCCACAAGCCTGCTATCAAAACGATTGCTGCCAGCCGTCGAATTCCGACGCGAGAGAAGAAAAGCATCGTTAGTCTCCTTAATTCTTGGATGGATTAATTTGCAGTTCCATGGACCGGGAATGGCCAATAGATAAAAAAACCGTGGGGATGGCCGGGCTGCCACCCTCAAAATTGGGCCTATCCTACCGCGGAGAGCGCAGAAATTTCAACCAATCAGAAAGGTCGCTTTCAAAATCCCTTCGCAAGCCCAAGGGACCAGATGTGTCGCTCGTTGCCTTCCGCGCCGTCAATGAGATAATCCCTCCACCGAAGGCAGACAACTGACCGGGTGTCCGGGACTTTCCAAATCAAATCTTGAAGAAGGGGACTGAAAACCAATGGAAAAACCTTTAAGACTGGCATTGTGGGGTGGAGTATTGGCTATCGCTATCGCGACGGCTTTCGCTGTCGACCAACCTGCCCCGGTGGTGTTCACTAACAATTCTGGCAAATGGGTAGACTGTCCAGGTATGCCACCTGGTTGCCAAATGCTCAAACTTTACGGAGATGCTGCTGCTCCAGGAGAGTTCGCTGTGCGTTTCAAATACCAAGCGAAGTATAGAATCGGCCCGCATACCCATGCCGTCGATGAACACGCCACCGTAATATCCGGCGGCCCATTCCATGTGGCAGTGGGAGACACTTTCGATGAGCACGCGCCATCCGGACAGACACTGCAGACCAGCGACCTCATGGTGGTTCCTGCGGGGATTCACCATTTCGCCTGGGCGGACGGCGAAACCATTCTGCAGGTAAATGGCATCGGCCCGTTCAAACGAAACTTCCTCAATCCGAACGATAACTCGACCGGAATTCCAAAATAAAAGTCACTGCGTTGTCCGCGATCACGCGGGCTCAGCAGCGCGGCCTATTTGTAACCACTCGCGTTTGACTTGCCCGGTGGTGCAGCCTAGTATGCCCACCAAGAGGCACTGCTCCAGATGGTTGGCCAAATCCTCGGCCATTACCGCATCGTTGAGAAGATTGGCGCCGGCGGAATGGGTGAGGTGTATCGAGCTCATGATGAGCGCCTAGAGCGCGATGTGGCTATAAAAGTTCTTCCCGCCGGTACACTGGCAGATGAAGCTTCCCGCAAGCGGTTCCGCAAAGAGGCTTTGGCATTGGCCAAGCTGAACCATCCCAACATTGCCACCATCTACGACTTTTCTACCCAGGACGGAGTGGACTTTCTGGTGACCGAGTACATTCCGGGAATCACCCTAAGCGACAGGTCGGCTTCGGGGCCGCTGACGGAAAAGGAAATCGCCCGCCTGGGCGGTCAGCTCGCGGAGGGATTGACCGCAGCTCACAATCAACAGGTGGTGCATCGGGATCTGAAACCCAGTAATTTACGCGTGACACCCGATGCGAGGCTGAAGATCCTTGATTTCGGTATTGCGAAACTCTTAGATCCTGCTGGTGATCCTGCCCAAACGCGCAGCGTTTCGGAAACGCAAGGGGTTTCCGGCACGCTGCCTTACATGTCACCGGAGCAATTGTCTGGTGAATTGCCGGATGTGCGGAGCGACATCTACAGCGCCGGCGCGGTGCTTTACGAGATGGCGACCGGTCAGCGGCCGTTCCGCGAACAGCTTTCCTCGCGCCTTACCGACTCCATCTTGCACCAGCCGCCAGTGCCGCCGCGCAGTGTGAATTCAAGAGTGTCTCCGGAGCTGGAAGGAATCATCGTCAAATGTCTGGAAAAAGATCCTGAGAATCGTTACCAATCGGCTGCAGAACTCGGGGTCGATCTGCGGCGCCTGGGAACTATGAGCACAGCCGCGACAGGAGCCCCAGGAATTCGTGCCGTGCCGCCGTCGAACTCGCGTCGGCGCTTCGCAGTTTTCGCGGGGATTGTGAGCGCACTTCTTTTGGGCGTCCTCTTTGCGTTAAATGTTGGCGGCTTTCGCGACCGGATAGGAAGCCATCCCGCAAGAGCCCAGATTCGTTCGCTCGCGGTATTGCCGCTTGATAATTTCTCCCACGACCCGGCCCAGGACTATTTCTCCGACGGTATGACCGAGGTGCTCACCGACAACTTGTCGCAAATCAGCGGTCTCCGCGTCATCTCCCGTACGTCCGCAATGACCTATAAACAATCGAAAAAGCCACTCCCCCAGATTGCGCGCGAGTTGAACGTGGACGCCGTCGTCGAGGGCTCTGTGCTGTCCTCAGGCGGCAAATTGCGCATCAGCGCGCGCTTGATCTACGCTCCCCGCGATCAGCAATTATGGGCCAAGACCTACGACCGCGCCCTCAGCGATGTGTTGCAATTGCAAAGCGAAGTGGCACGAAAAATAGCGGACGAAATCCAGATCTCAATCACGCCCCAGGAAGAGTTGCGCCTGGCGGGTGCGCGCCGCGTAGACCCAGAGGCTCAAGATGCTTATCTCAGGGGAAGGTATTACTGGGGTAAAGGGACGCCGGACGACCTGAAAAAATCACTCGGCTATTTCCAGCAGGCCCTCGAAAAAGACCCGCGGTATGCGCCGGCCTATGTAGGGATTGCGGGATACTACAGCTACCTTCCTTTCTTCACGAACTCGACTCCGGATGAGGCTTTCCCGAAGGCCAAAGCAGCAGTCGCTAAAGCGCTCGAACTCGATGACGAACTCGCTGGAGCTCACGCTGCGCAGGCCTACATCAAGATTTATTACGATTGGGATTGGACTGCTGGCGAGCGAGAATTCAGGCGTGCGCTTTCGCTCGACCCAAATGATGCTGACTCGCACCAGATGTATAGCCGGTTTCTCGCCAGCATGGGGCGTATCGATGAAGCTTTGAGTGAGGTCAAGCGCGCCCGCGAGCTAGATCCCGTATCATCAGGCGTTAAGGCCAACGTCGGAGTCGTCTATTATTTTGGACGCCGCTATGACCAGGCTTTCGACGAACTAAATGGACTCCTCCAAAAAGAACCCGACTTCCAAACTGCCCACTGGGGACTTGGCTTGGTATACGAGCAGAAGAAGATGTTTCCGCAGGCGATCGCGGAATTTGAAAAAGCGGGAGGTCTCAAAGAAGGTGGTCCGAATACTATCTCATCGCTCGGTCACGCTTATGGTGTGATTGGCGACAAGACATCAGCGCAGAAGGCTCTTAACGAGCTGAAGACTTCCGGTAAAGCAGGAATTCTGGCGCCGTATGCGCTTGCACTCGTTCATGCTGGCCTGGGCGATAAAGATCAGGCGTTTGATTCGCTCGAAAAAGCGGAGCGGCAGAAGATAACTTTGCTCGTGTATTTGAAGATGGATCCCCGTTTCGACAACCTTCACTCGGACCCACGCTTCCACGACCTTATCCGGCGCATAGGGTTTCCGCAGTAAGAAGGAATGGGCTCGTAACGCAACCTGCAATAGGAGTTTTATCCGTTGGACTTAGCGTTCTGGATTGTTCCGCTCTCGATTCGTGAACCCCACCTTTTGCGCATGAGAGATTTTTCTAATTCACGGTGTGCGAATTGAAAATATTTTCAGCGAAAGCAAAATCATTCGAATGCGCGATCGTAATCGTTCGAAGATTTATGTAAAATGTCGGCGTGCCGACATTTTTTTCTCAAACAAAGCACTTAGCGCGTTCATTTCCATCTCGTGCTAGGCCCCCGTAATTTTCGCCGAGCCAGCCTGTCGTTTCCCATGTGCTATGATTTTTCTTGTTCCTCACAGGAGTCCCCCGCACATGACCGCCCGCATCCTCGATGGTCTGAAACTCCGCGATCAGATTTTTGCCGAGCTTGCAGACGAGATCGCAGCCATGACTTCATCCGGCACGCGCCCGGGCCTCGCCGCTGTTCTGGTCGGTGACAATCCTGCGTCACAGCTTTACGTAAAAAGCAAAATCGCCGCCTGCGAACAACTCGGCATCGCCAGTTGGATGCACACTCCGCCGGCAACCATAAGCACTCGCGAAATGCTGCAGCTTGTCGATGATTTGAACGGCGATCCCGCCGTGGATGGCATCCTCATCCAACTCCCTCTGCCGCCGCAGGTCGACACCAAACTCATTCTTGAGTCCGTCGATTCCGCTAAAGACGTCGACGGATTTCATCCCATGAATCTGGGCCGCCTGATCAGTGGCCGCCCCGGACTCGTCGCCTGCACTCCCGCGGGCTGCATGGAAATTCTGCGCCGCGGCAACATCCCCATTGAAGGGGCAGACGCCGTGGTCCTGGGGCGCAGCGATATCGTCGGCAAGCCCATGTCCTTGCTCTTGATGCATGCCAACGCCACCGTAACGATTTGCCATTCCAAAACTCGCGACCTGCCCGATACAGTGCGCCGCGCCGACATCATCGTCGCGGCCATGGGCAAGGCCGGCTATGTTGCTGCGGACTGGATAAAGCCTGGCGCAGCGGTAATTGACGTAGGCACCAACCGCGTGACCGATCCCGCCGAAGCCGAGGGTCTTTTCCGCAACACGCCCGACCGGCTCAAAAAATTCCGCGTCAAAGGTTCCGCGCTGGTTGGCGACGTGCACCCTGACGCTATCAGTGTTGCCGGCGCGCTGACACCAGTGCCCGGTGGCGTCGGCCCCATGACCATCACCATGCTCATGAGCAATACCGTAAAAGCTGCACTCCTGCGCCGTGGAGCCTCCACCACGAAACAACCGCAATCCAGCGTTACCGCACGGTAGAATCACTTATGCTTCGTCTTGGGATCACTGGCGGTATCGCCAGCGGCAAAAGCACCGTCAGCGCCATGTTGCGGGAGATGGGATTCACCGTTCTCGACGCCGATTCCATCGCGCACACGCTCATCGAACCCGGCTACCCCGCGCATCATAAAATTGTGCGCGTATTCGGGAAATCTATTCTGAACGGCGACAATCAGATTGATCGCGTCGCCCTCGCCAAAATCGTTTTTGCCGACCCCATCAAACTGCAACAACTGAACGCCATCGTGCATCCTCGGGTGGAGGAGTACATTGTTTCCGAATTTGCAAAATTGGAGCGCGGGGGATCGCAAAGCGCCGCGTTCGTGGAAGCCGCGCTGATAGTGGAGGCCGGGTTGGATAAAAAGCTAGATGGCGTCGTGGTCGTGTGGTGTGAGCCGGAACAGCAAATTGAACGTTTAATTGCCCGCGGTTTCACCGAAGAGGAAGCCCGCCGCAGAATCGCCTCGCAACTGCCCGTGGAAGAGAAATTAGGTCACGCGACGGAGAGAATTGACTGCTCCCGCTCCATCGGGGAAACGCGTCAACAAGTCGAGCAGCTCGCTACTAAACTTCGCGAAGTGCGTCCAACTGTTTGAGTTCGGCATCGAGCCTTGAAGATATTTTCGCGCGGTCCATGGCGGCGAGCGTTAAAATCAGATAAAGAATAAAGCCTTAAGCGATAAGAACCCGAAGAGGGGCAACCAACATGAGCGTCTCGCGATCTTCTAGTGCCATCCGTCTCTTTCTCGCCGCCTTGGTGATCATTCTCGGCGCCTACTGGGCTGGAGGACGCTGGGGAGCGCATCAACCGGTGAACGTCGGCGCCGTGCCAAGTAGTGCTTCTAAACCTGGCGGCTTGGCAACCAACATCTCGCAACGCGATGCAGCGCTCACCGACGATGAATCCATCAATGTGCGCATCTACCGGCAGACCGCGCCGGCGGTTGCCAACGTGCTCACCAAGGCCACCCAATATGATTTCTTCATGGACCCTGTCCCGGTGGAAGGCGCCGGCTCCGGCTTTATCATCGACAAACGCGGTTACATTCTCACGAATTTTCACGTAGTGCAGGAAGCACAATCGATCGAAGTTGTTTTAGGCGATCAATCACGCTACCCGGCAAAGTTTATTGGCGCCGACCAACGCAACGACGTGGCGTTACTGAAGATCGAACCCAATGGAAAAAGCCTGGCGACGTTGCCACTCGGCGATTCGAGCAATTTGCAGGTGGGGCAAAAAGTCCTCGCCATCGGCAATCCCTTCGGGTTTCAAAGCACCTTGACCACTGGCGTCGTTAGCGCGTTGGGCCGCACGGTGCAAACCAGTGAGACCACTTTCATCGATGAAGCCATTCAAACCGACGCCGCCATCAACCGCGGCAATTCCGGTGGCCCGCTCATCAACTCCCGCGGCGAAGTGATCGGAATCAACTCCGCGATCTATACTCCGTCGGGAACCACTGCGGGCATCGGATTCGCCATACCGGTCAACACCGCGAAAGCGATCGCCAGCGACTTGATCACTGACGGCCGTGTGCACCGCGCATTCCTTGGATTGGAAACGTTGCCGGTTGGTGGATATCTCTCGCAAGCACTCGACCTGCCAGTGCAAGAAGGTTTGCTGGTGGAAACGGTTACGCGCGGAGGCCCGGCTGCCACTGCAGGCATAAAAGGCGGCGATCAGGTCGCCCAAGCCGGAATGCGCCGCATCCATATTGGCGGAGACGTGATCACTTCCATCGACGGCCAGCCGGTTACCAATCAATTCGACATAGGGAAAATTCTAAACCGCAAGCGTCCCGGCGATACCGTTCCGGTCACGCTGTACCGCGGCGGCAAAAAAATAGAGGTGCAGGTAAAGCTCGCGGAACGGCCCGTAAAATAAAGTATTCCCTATTTTAAAAATTCAGCGCGGTAACGCTGTCGTTCCTCTTCGCTAAACTGAAACCAACCCTCGGCTACGTCGCGAACGCGCTCCAATTCCCGCTGCATTTCTGCATGCTTCGCTTGCATCAAGTGTGCGTCCGCATCCGCTGGCACGTAAATTGGCGGCGCGCACAGAATCACCGCACGCGCGAAAGGCGCCGGCAACAAAAAATGATCCCAGGTCTTGGTAAAAGTTTTGCCGTGATCCACGCCAATGTGAAATACCAAGATCGGGCAGCCACTCTTTCGCGCCAGCATTACCGGCCCGGGCTTGGCCACATAGCGCGGCCCGCGCGGGCCATCAATGGTAAAGCCGCAGTCGTACCCTTCTTCGAGCCTCTTGGCCATTACGGCCAACCCGCGCAGCCCACCACGCGTCGAACTTCCCTGTGCCGTGCCGAATCCCAGCCACTCGATAACCTTGCGCGTCCACTGGCCGTCGAATGCCGTCGTATTGAGCACCACGATGCCGCGATTCCTGGCCCACCACGCCACCGGAATGATGATACGGTGCCAGAACGCAAAAATGCAGCGCTGTCCGGAAGCATAAACGCGTTCCGGCTGTTGCTCCCCCAGCGGTTCAAACCGCAGTGTCGGTCCCAGCGTGCGGATGACGCTATATACCGCGCCGGCGATGATCGGAATCTGTATCCGGCGTGACCAAGGCAGCTGCGGCAGCCGCGTGTCGTAATGTAAATTTACCGGCTCACCTTCGGGTCGGGCAGCCGATGGCGGCGACGGCTCCTTGCCGGATTCACTTGGAGCACCTTGCTCTGCTTCGGGGTTAGCCATCGTCGTATAGTATAGGCTGAGAGCTTTCGCGAGAGTTCCCGCAGGTCCATCAATAGGAGCGAAATTTTTGGCGTTTCTGTTTCATCAGCAAAACGCGCGGCGCAACATGGCGCTATTCTCCACCGCCGCCGGCGTTGCGCTCTTCGGAATCTTTGCGGCGGCCGCGCGTCCCGATAATCCTGCGCCGGGCGACTCCGTCGGCGCCATTGAAGGCGAAGCTATCGCCGTCACCGGGCCCATGAGCGTAGAGAATCTCAATGGCAGTGTAGCTACCGTGTTGCACAGCGGCAGTGATGTGCGCGTCAAATCCGGCAGTGCGCACATACATCTGGTGGAAGGCGGGGAGATCGCCATATGTGGACCGGCGCACTTTTCCGTGCTCAAATCCGGTAACTCGCTAACCATCGCTCTCGACACCGGAACGATTCACGCGCACATCGAACACAAGCCCGCTCTGACCATGTACACGCCGCAAATTCAGGCCCAGCCTGTGGCCATTGGAGGCGGCCCGCAAGATATCACCGTGGGATTCGAGGTTAGCGGCGCTATGTGTGTCCGCACCAATCGTGGGGCATTACGACTCGAGCAACAGTTAAACGGTCAAAATATTCTGGTGCCTCAGGGTGGAAGTGTTTTTCTGGCAAACGGGCAAATCGATTCGCTACGCACCGACTCCGGCGAACACTGTGCGTGCCAGTTGCAGCTCGCGGAGGCGGCACCACCGCCGCCTGAACTCAGCCAACTGGCGAGCGCCGAGGAAGTGCGGAAGGAAGCTGACGACGTCAAACCGAATGTGCCTACCGCTGAGCCATCAAAACCAGTCGCACCCAAAGAGGCGCCGGTCTACCAGGTTTTTGTGCCGCCGTTGATATTCAACGCCAAAGCCAAGGTCCAGCCGGAAATCGATCCTAAGATGATCATGCTGATTCGCCATGTCCGCGTGCGGCCCACGCTCATCTTCCAGGGGAGAGTTGAGGGCGATGTCGTCCCAGTGAAGGCTCCCGCTGCCTTGCCTTCGCGTCCTGCCTTGCCACCCCCGGCGTCTCCCCCACCCGTAACTAAGACTGCTTCCTTGATGGAACGTGTTCGCACCTTTTTCCGCAAACTCTGGCCCTTCGGTTCTTGAATTGAACGCCACCAAAAGCTTTACTTTTTGCATCATACGTTTTACGCTTAAGGAGTCCCTGACTTCCCCGCCCGGGGTCTTCATGTACTGTAAATCCTGACTTTCTCCCTCGAAGGGGAACCAAGTCACCTAATCAGGGGAACCTCAATTCATGGCTTCACTTGCTTTCTTAAGGTCGCGGAACTGCCTGTATGTTTCATCACTTCTGACTATTGGGGTATTGACCGGATGCAGCGGCGGATCCAGCACTCCCCAGAGCATTAGCATTTCTGTCACCCCAGCAAGCAAAATGATTGAGGTCGGGGGAACGCAGACATTTACCGCAACCGTGACAAACACTTCTAATAAAACAGTTACGTGGAAAGTGAACGGCGTAGCGGGCGGAGACGAAGCTCACGGCAGGATCAACCCCACTGGCACTTACACCGCTCCAGCCGCTGTACCATCCCCCGCAACTGTTACAGTTACGGCCGCGCACGCTGCGGACACGACCAAATCTGGGTCAGCGATGGTTACCATTACTAATCCTGCTCCAAGTACGAACTCTTTCCCCATTAGCCCCATTCGGGCGGCACTTACAACAGGTCAAAGCCAAGCCTTCACAGCCACGGGATCCGGAAATGCCGCTATCAGTGTGACCTGGGAAGTGGATTCGATACCTGGGGGCAATTCTTCCGTGGGTACGGTGAGTGCGGCCGGAGTTTATTCACCGCCATCTTCGGCGGGAACGCACACGGTAGTCGCGAGGAGCGTGGCGGACACCACGGCTGCGGCATCCGCAAGTGTTTTTATCACTGATCTGGCAGGAGTTTTTACTTATCACAACGATCTATCCAGGGATGGCGTGAATAGCCAGGAATACGCGTTGAACACTTCCAGCGTGAAAGCTGCCACCTTCGGCAAGCGTTTTGCCTGCGCCATTGATGCTGCGGCGTACGCGCAACCTCTCTGGGTAGCAAACGTAGCCATTGGCGGTGGAACGCATAATGTTTTGGTGGCGGCCACGCAGCATGACACTGTTTATGCTTTTGACGCCGATGCCTCACCTTGCCAGACGTATTGGTCGAAGAGCTTGCTGGCCAGCGGAGAAACCTGGGTTAGTAGCACCGATGTGGGTACCGACGATCTTTCTCCCGATATCGGCATTGTGGGCACCCCTGTAATCGATCCAGCGACCAACACCATTTACGTGGTTTCCAAATCGAAGAATGGCGCAAACTTTCATCAGCGTCTGCACGCCTTGAGCCTGATTGACGGGTCGGAAAAGTTCAATGGCCCACAAGAAATCAATTTTTCTTCAGGAGGAGCTACCTTTAACCCTTTGACTGAGAATCAGCGTTGCGGCCTCGCGCTGGTAAATGGTGTGGTGTACATCGCCTACGCTTCTCATGGAGATGTTCCCACCTACTACGGGTGGATCGTGGGTTACAGCGCTTCATCGCTGGCTCAGGTATCGGCGTTTAATGACGATCCCGGCTCGGGTTACGGTGGAATCTGGATGTCAGGGGGCGCACCTGCAGCGGACTCGAGCAACAACCTGTACGTAATCACGGGGAATGGTGACTTCGACGGTAACACCCACTTCGGGGACAGCTTTTTGAAGTTGTCCACCGGCGGCGGTATTAATGTGACCAGCTTTTTCAGTCCCAATAACCAAGCATCGCTGAGTAGCGCAGACCTTGACCTCGGCGCGGGCGGTGCGGCCATTCTTGTCGATCAGCCTACTGCGCCAAACCACTTGGTCATCGGCGGAGGAAAAGATGGCACGATGTACCTTTTGAATCGAGATAACCTGGGCGGCAACAGTAGCAATGATGCCGGCGCCGTGCAAACCTTCTCGGTGGGAAACAAAATTTTCGCTACGCCAGCATTTTGGCAGAACACTCTTTACATAGGCCCTCTCGATAGCCCCGTAAAGAGCTACAGTCTGAACACCACGACCGGGCGATTCAATACTGCGCCGGCATCACAGTCGCCATCGCCAAGCAGTTTCCCATTTCCTGGTTCCACGCCTTCGATTTCTTCTCAAGGCTCATCGAACGGGATTGTTTGGGCCATTGAAAGAGCTAACGCAGCAGTGCTGCATGCCTATGACGCTACTAATCTTGGCACGGAGTTATGGAATAGCGGGATCGGTACCGCCGATCAAGCTGGGTCAGGGGTAAAGTTTACGGTTCCTACCGTAGCGAACGGCAAGGTGTACGTGGGGACTGCCAGTGAAATCAGCGTATACGGCTTGTCACCTAATTAATCCATTTTTCAATTTTGACCCGTTACGGTTTTTCTTTTACGCGTGAGCTACGGGAACTACATTCCTTCGTAATTTGGCCCGCCGCCGCCTTCGGGCACCGCCCAATCGATGATCTGATACGGATCGGCAATATCACACGTTTTGCAGTGCACGCAATTGGCGGCGTTGATTTTTAATTTTGGTTGGCCTGTCGAGTCCTTGGCCATTTCATAAACCGCGGCGGGACAAAAATATTGGCAGGGATTGCCATATTCAACGACGCATTTCGTTGCGCAAACATTTAAATCGCGAACGATCAGGTGACACGGCTGGTCTTCTTCGTGGCGCGTGCCGGAGTGATATACGTCGGTCAAACGATCAAAGGTCAATTTCCCGTCACCCTTAAAGCGTTCTGGCTCGCTTTGAGGAGCGCCCGATGCCGAGCCATTGAGCTTTTTGTAGTCCTGGTAGCCGGCATGAGTGCGCATGGGGTCGATGAGGCCGCGCCCGCCGGAAATGAATTGCAGGCCGGTGTGGAACAATCCAGGGACCAAACCATGCTGGAAAGATTGATGAAAATTGCGAACTTGCCAAAGCTCTTTTTTGATGTAGCTTTGCTCCACTTTTTTAGGATATGCGCTCAACGTTTTCGCCGACATATCTCCGGCTTTCAGCGCGTCAAAAATTGTCTCCGCTGCGAGCATGCCACTTTTCATCGCCAGGTGAATTCCTTTGAGTCTTTGTGAATCGAGGAAACTACCGGAATCGCCGATGATCATGCCGCCATCCAGATAATTTCGCGGCATGGCGTACCAGCCGCCGTAGGGCAGCGATTTTGCTCCATAACGCACCAGTTTCCCGCCATCGAGAATTTGTTTGAGGAACGGATGAGTCTTCCACTTCTGAAATGCCGCGTGGGGATCGAATTGCGGATCGCCGTATTCGAGCGCCACCACCAATCCGATGGATACGCGATTGTTCGATAGCCCGTAAATCCATCCCCCGCCATACATGTCGGTTGAAATTGGCCAGCCTAGCGTGTGCGCCACGAAGCCCGGTTGGATACGGCCGGAGGGCACGTCCCACAATTCCTTGATGCCCAGCCCGTACGTCTGCGGATTGATGTTCGCGAGATTTTTTTTCTCCACCAAATGTTTAGTTAGCGATCCGCGTGTCCCTTCCGCCAAGACCGTCACTTTGGCGCGCAGTTCGTATCCGGGCGTAAAATTGGCTTTAGGCTTGCCGTTTTTATCTATGCCCTTATCTTCCGTGATTACGCCGGCGATCCCATCGCCTTCGTAGATCAACGAAGCGCCGCCAAACTGCGTAAAAAGATTCACGCCCGCGCCTTCCACGAGCCCGCCCATCCATTTCACAATTTTGTTGAGGGAAACAACGTAATTGCCCTTGTTTTTGAATGGCGGCGGAGTCAATGGAAAACGGATGGAGGAATTCTTAGTAAAAAGTAATGCTGCATCGTCGGTAACCGGGGTATCCAGCGGAGCGGAGTTTTTAAAA
>JGI12635J15846_10003918_pt1 | contig 12885 bp, 10 predicted proteins | sample BlaSpr_A8_OM2_M2_FD_15846 | JGI IMG/M metagenome (IMG submission 15846) | reverse complement strand
AGTATTTTGCCACGCTGATGTCGTCTCCGGCGAAGGCGCGGATCGTTTCCTCTGGACTCCCAGAACGTGAGCATCAGGAAATGCGCGGTATTGCCAGCTCACCGTCGTGGAGTAGCACGCCGCAGGAGTAAACTACGTTTGGCACGTTCCCTTCCCATTCGTAGGGGAGCTATCTCATCAGAGGGTCGCGCAAGCGCCCGATCACTTTCGAGGGGTCGTTGAGATCAAGAAGAAATGCGCCCATCGCGTACTCTCGTCCCGGCCCAACGCCATGGCTCAGTACTAACCAGCCCGCCTTCGTCTCGATCGGCGATCCGCAGTTACCGATCTGCACCAGCTCCCACGGAAACTCCGGCCTAAGCACAATTTTCGGATCTTTCCAGAAGTGTATATTGTCAGCGAACATCAGGAAGATGTTCTCGGCGGTCCAGTGATTTTGCTTCAATAAGGTCCGATGATTCCGGCGATGGCGCGGGATGCGGGCGAGGGAGCCCGGGCTACGGTGGCTTCGAGCACGTCGAGATATTTCAGGCCGGTGCCGGTATTGAAGAGGACGACGGTGTCGTCCGGGGTGAAGAAGTTGCTGGCCAGAAGTTTCTGGTATGCGACAAGACTGGCTGCGCCTTCGGGGGCGGCGAAGATGCCTTCGACTTTCGCCCAGTGGCGCGTGGCCGAAAGAATTTCCGCATCGGTAGCGGCGAGGGCGAGGCCTCCGCTTTTTTTCAGGATGTCGAGGATGAGATAGTCGCCGTAGGGTTTGGGGACGCGCAGGCCGGAGGCCAGCGTGGACGCGTGGGGCCACATTTCCGAGGCCGAGCGGCCTTCATCCCATGCTTTAACGATGGGAGCGCATCCTGAAGACTGGACGCTGATCATATTTGGGCGCTCGGAGCCGACGAAGCCCAGCTGCTCCAGTTCGTCAAAGGCCTTCCACATACCGAGCAGGCCGACACCGCCCCCGGTTGGATAGATGATGCCATCGGGAAGTTTCCATCCCAGTTGTTCGGCGACTTCATAGCCCATGGTTTTTTTGCCTTCGACGCGGTAGGGCTCTTTGGTGGTGGATACGTCGAACCATCCGTCTTTTTTCCATGACTCGGAATCCTTTAGCTCCGCGACTTTGCGGGCGCAATCGGAGATGAGGCCGTCGACCAGGGTGACGTATGCGCCGTAGTAATCGCACTCGATGCGGTTGGCCAGGGGAACGTCTTTGGGCATGAAGATGTGGGCTTCGATGGACGCGGCGGCGGCGTAGGCGGCGAGGGCTCCGGCGGCGTTTCCGGCGGAAGGGATGGCAAGTTTTTTCAGACCGAAGTGGCGGGCCATGGTGACGGCAGTGGAGAGTCCGCGGGCCTTGAAGGAGCCAGTGGGATTCAGGCCTTCGTCCTTAATGTAGACGTTTCGATATTGGCGGCTGGGCACCATGGGGGTAAAACCCTCGCCGAGAGTGACCGGCGTGGCTTCGGGAAGCACGGCGTCATAACGCCACATAGTTGGAGCGAGCGGGAGCAGGGACGCGGGCGAGAATGTTTTTTTGATGCTCGGGAGATCGTAACGAGCGTAGAGGATGCCACCATCTTTGGGGCAAACGGTTTGGGGACGATCGGCAGGAAAATGTTGGCCGCAGCGGGTGCATTCCAGATAAGTTGGACGGGACACTGAGAAAGTTTATCAGGCGCGCGGTACGTAAGCTTCTAATGGTCAACGGAACGGAGAGGGACGAAGATGAGCGCCACTTCATCGGCGTAGATCTTTTGCCAGCTCGGAGTTTCGGCAAGAATGCCGACCAGAGCTGAGTCTTTGGGAATGACGACATACCGAACCGGATGCTGCTCGAGAAAATCCTGCCATCCTGGCTCAGCGTGCATCATCTTCAAGTAAGACTTTAAGAATGCTTCGCCGTAGAGGTCATGGCGGTCATCGACGGCGACTTTGATTTGAGGATAGAGACGATAGATGAGATAGCCGCCCCAGGAATCGGGAGCAAATACAAAGCCTTCTACGTGGTGCGATTGCAGGTAGTCTACGGCGCCTGCTGGGAAACGCTTGGAGTCAAAGTGCGCGTTCATTACCGGAGTGGCGCCAAGGTTACCGGCGTGGAAGGTAATCCAGCAGGTTAGTAGGACCACGGCGATGGGCCAGAGGTGCCCTCGCAAGCTTAACTCGATCGATTGCATTCTTTGAAAGAAAGACAATGCTGGCTCGGCTTGCAATTGGGAGATGCTGCGCCGTTTGGCGAATGATTCCGCAAGCTTTTGAGTGGCGCCTGAAAGGCGTGGGCCGATTACCAGAATCAGCAGCAGAGACGATACTGGGATGTTTCGCGAAGCATAGAGGCCGGAATAGACGGCGAACAGAGCTAGCAGCGCGGCGGTTGGGCTGGACTGGTGCGGCTCGCGTCTTTTGGTTGCCAGCGCGATCAAAGTGAGCAGCAACAGGACCGCAAAACATTTCTGGGCCACGCCGTGAAAGTTTGGCGATTGGAATTCATCGATGTGGTCCATCAGGAAACGATTCGAGAGATAGCGGTAGATATGGAGGTGCAGCCTCCAGCCGTAAGGATTCGCCAGCGTGGCCAGCGCGCTTGCGATGCCGGCAAGCACCAGATCACGGGCACGCTTTCCTGCTCTTATTTTCTCAAGAGCATCGTCGAAGCGGTCCTCCTTTAACTTGAGCCATTGCCAAGCCGCGCTGAGGAAATAGATTCCGAGAAGGACGAAGCCTACGAGAAATCCTCCGTGGATATTTACCCAGATAAGCGTGAGCGGGGGCAGAAGCCATAACAAATGCCGACGGCGACAAGCTTTTTTCTCAGATGACTCGATAATCCAGAACCACAAAACGGTGAAGAGCCAACTGACGACATGAGGGCGCGCGAAAAAATGGATCATGGCCGCTGAAGCGGCCAGGAGCACTAGAGACACAGCAACGAGNAAATTCGTGTCGCGCAGCAGGAGCAGCCGGAACGTCCACGAGAAAGTCAGGGCAATGATCGAGGCGGTGAGGAAGACTACGGCGTTCAGGCCGGCGATGCTATCCAGCCANCCGACGACCAGGTCGTAGAGCCACTCCCAGGCGAACCAGGGCTGGCCGGACATGGTGGAAGAAAATGGGTCAAGGCGGGGAACGGCGTGGGTTGCGAGAATCTGTTGCCCGGTGCGAATGTGCCAGCCGATTCCAGCATCGCCCAACAAACGCACGGAGAGAGTAGTGAATGCGAGCAACCCGAGCAGGACGAGGAAGATCAAATCTCCGATCGAGAGCACCATCCATCGGGCGTATTTGTCTGTGACTGTACGCGTGATTACGGGACGACGAATTTTCTCTTCAGAACTTATAGAGCCAATGGCCATCGCGCTGAATCTTATAGACTGACGCAATGAACAGCAAGGCGACACATCGAGTGGTAATTGTGGGAGCGGGCTTTGGCGGGCTGAACGCAGCCACGGCCCTGGCCGTCGCGGACGTGAAAATTACCGTCGTCGACCAGAAGAACTATCACACCTTCCAGCCGTTGCTTTATCAGGTGGCGACGGCGGGGTTGTCGCCGGGGGAAATTGCGGAGCCTATCCGGTCGATTCTCCGGCGCCGCAAAAACGTCGAAGTACTGATGGCCGAGGTGACGGGCTTCGATCTGGAACGGCGACTGGTGCAGACGGCGGATCAGGAGGTTCCTTACGATTCGCTGATTGTTGCCGCCGGAGCCAGCCACGCTTATTTCGGCCATGACGAATGGGAACCGTTCGCGCCTGGACTCAAGACGATCGAAGATGCGACCGAAATTCGTCGCCGCATTCTGCTGGCCTTCGAACTGGCGGAGCGCCATGCTTCTGCGGGTGGTCCGACCGACCCGCTGAATTTCGTAGTGGTCGGAGGCGGCCCGACGGGAGTAGAACTCGCTGGAACATTGGCCGAGATTTGCAGACACGCCCTGGCTCACGATTTTCGCTCGATTGATCCGCGGAGCACTCATATCCGGCTCATCGAAGGCGGGCCGCGCGTGCTTCCGTCGTATCCCGAGGATCTTTCGCGAAGCGCTCTGGAACAACTGCAGCACCTGGGTGTGGAAGTGATTACCGGCGCCATGGTCACAAACATTGAGCCGGGCGCTATTTACACGGGCGCAACCCGAATGAAGGCAACGGTTATTGTGTGGGCTGCGGGCGTGGCGGCTTCCTCGCTGGGCAAGAAGTTGGGCGCCCCGGTCGATCGCGCAGGGCGGGTACTGGTGCAGCCCGATCTCAGCATTGCCGGTCATCCTGAAGTTTTTGTGATCGGGGACCTCGCCGCACTGAAGGACTCGTCGGGCAAGCTCTTGCCGGGCGTGGCACCGGTGGCTATGCAAGAGGGGCGCTTTGTGGCCAAGGTGATTCGCCGGGAGATTGCCTTCGGGGAGAGCTCGAATGGATCCACGAGCCGCGAAGCTTTTCATTACTGGGATAAGGGCAGCCTGGCTACTATCGGCCGAGCGGCGGCGGTCGCGGAGTTTGGCAAGATTCATATTTCTGGACTCGTGGCGTGGCTGTCCTGGTTGTTCATCCACATTTTCTTTCTGATTGGCTTCCAGAACCGTGTGTTGGTGCTGATCCAGTGGGCGTGGTCTTACTTAACCTACGAACGTGGCGCCCGGCTGATCACCGGTAGCACGATTCTTCCGGGATGGAATACCGCGCCCTCTGGGCACGCCGCTGCCGCCGAACCCGAACAAGAAACTTCCGCCGTGGCCCATAAATAGGAGTAAGAATATGGTTGGGCGGCGATCGAGAAGAAGTCGATTGAACGCTCGAACGGGAGCGGGGCGGAGATGCGGACTGATTTGCGATTCAGGAAAAACGGCCGAGGTTTGCTGATCTTTTCTACGATTGCAGCAGTTCTGTTTTTTTGTTCGGGCGCATCCGGCGAAGTTCTGAAGATCGTGGTTGATGACACGATTCAGCCGATCACCGGGGAATACATTGAACGTGCCATCGACGAAGCACAACGGCACAACGATCAAGCTGTATTGATCGAGATCAATACGCCGGGAGGGCTGGTCGATTCCACCCGCAAGATCATCGAGAAAATTACCTCTTCCCAAGTTCCAGTTATCGTTTACGTCGCACCCAGCGGAAGCCGCGCGGGGTCGGCTGGAATTTTCATCCTCGAAGCAGCTGACGTCGCCGCCATGGCTCCCGGGACAAATGCCGGCGCGGCACATCCGGTCACGATTGGAGGCGGCAACCTCGACGACGTGATGAAGCAGAAGATGGAAAACGACACCGCCGCTCTTATGCGCTCGGTGGTCTCCAGACGCGGCCGCAATGTGGAGGTCGCGGAAAGTGCGGTGCGCCAATCCAAGTCATTCACCGATGAGGAGGCACTGAAGCAGCACCTGATCGACTACGTGGCCTCGAGCGAGCAAGATCTTTTCCGCCAGATAAAAAGCAAAAACGTTAAGCGCTTTAACGGGCAGGAGGTTTCTCTTGACCTCGCGGGCCAGTCCATTGTGCCTTTCGAGATGACGCTGAAGGAACGCATCCTTGATTACCTGATGGATCCTAATGTGTCTTTCATTCTGCTCGCCATTGGGGCGCTGGCGCTTTACGCGGAATTCAACCATCCGGGCGCGGTGGTTCCCGGAACCGTCGGCGTGGTCTTCATACTGGTCGCGATCTTCGCCTTGAATTTGTTGCCCACGCGCTTCGCCGCGCTGGGGCTCATTCTGGCCGCGTTCGCGCTTTTCGCCGCCGAGGCGAAATTCGCGAGCCACGGTGTGCTTACCGTCGGAGGCATCACTCTTCTGACTCTTGGCGGACTGTTGCTGGTAGATTCGCCGATCCCCGAGATGCGGGTGCACCTGCTCACCGCGCTGGCCGTGAGTATTCCGCTAGGGTTAATCACGGCGTTTTTGATGAACATTGCTCTCCAGGCGCGGCGGAACAAGAGGGTCTCCGGGGCTGAGGGACTGATCGGAGAGACCGGCGTCGCGCAAACTCCCCTGTCTCCGCGGGGAAAGATATTTGTCCATGGCGAAATATGGGATGCAGTCTCCTCTTCCGATGTGTCGGCTGGGCAGTCCGTGACGGTGCATAGAGTTGACGGACTGCTTCTTCAGGTCGAACCGTTGGCGGTTACGCGACCCGAACGCGCAACCGCCGTTCCTTGATCAGTTCGCGCACCAACGCAAGCAACCGCTGGCGTCCGAATTCCGCGCCCTCGCCCACGCATTGCGTTACAATCCGCCTCAGAAGCGCTTGTGTGTTTTCAGTAGTGGAGGCATTGGAATGGAAATCGGGTTTGGCTTCACCACAGTCGTCGTCGTCATCATTGCCATCTACTTGTTGAGCTCAATCAAGATCCTGGCCGAGTATGAACGCGGCGTTATCTTCCGGCTCGGCCACCTTTTGAGAGCAGCGAAAGGCCCCGGAGTGGTGTTCGTGTTTGCTCCGATTGACCGTATCGTGCGCGTATCGCTGCGGCAGGAGGCTCTCGAAGTTCCGCCGCAAGATATCATCACTCGCGACAACGTTACCTTGAAAGTAAACGCGGTAATCTTCTTGCGCGTGATTGATCCCAACAAGGCGGTGGTTGAGGTTTCCAACTACGTCTACCAGACCTCGCAGTTTGCACAGACCACGCTGCGCTCGGTGCTGGGAGAGCAGGAACTCGACGAACTTCTGGCGCACCGCGAAAAGATTAATCTGCGGCTGCAAAGCATTCTCGACCAGCACACTTCGCCCTGGGGAGTGAAAGTGACCAACGTCGAGGTGAAGCAGGTTGACATGCCGGAATCGATGTTGCGCGCCATGGCCAAGCAGGCCGAGGCCGAGCGCGAGAAGCGATCAAAGATTATTCACGCGGAAGGAGAATTCTCCGCGGCACAGCGACTGGTGGACGCGGCTCATCTTCTGGCCACGGAACCGGTCAGCGTGCAGCTGCGCTACTTGCAGACACTGACAGAAATTGGCGTGGAGAAAAATACGACGGTTATCTTCCCGGTACCCGTGGATTTCTTTTCGGGTTTGCAGAAAATGTTGGGCAAAGGTGGGGATGAGGCTGCGCCTGTGCCCAAGCCGGCGTAGTTCGACAGTGATGCTGGGTGAGTTTTCGAGTCTGGTAGGGCTCGATCAACGTTGAGGAAAGGTTATGGCTTCGTCACAGGACACTGAAATCACGTTAGGCACCACGAAACTTTTGGGGCTTTTCTTCGGCCTGGTAGTAACTTGCGCCGTGTTCTTCGCGCTCGGCTACACATTCGGACGCAAAGCAGACTCTGGTCCCGGGAGCAACGGGATGATGGCTCCGCTGGCGGCTTCCAACGGCGCCAAACCCGCGGGAGCTGCTTCATCTTCATCTTCCTCCACGCCGATGACATTTTATAAAGCGGTGGAGCAGCAGAGTGCTAATCCGCAACTCGCGCCAGGAACTACTAGTGGGGGAGCCGCGAATGCGGCAGGTGCTCAGGCTCCGAGACAGGCAGCGAATTCCTCGCCGACTACATCGTCGCCCGACACATCTTCGCCGGGTTCACGATCGGAAGGAGCAGACGCCGGGAATCCGCCCGATCCGATGGCCGCGATTCCGGAAACTGGTTATTTTGTGCAGGTGGCCGCGGTCACCAAGCAAGAAGATGCGGATTCATTAGTGGACGCGCTCAAGAAAAAACAATATCCCGCTTTTGTTGCCAGCAATGCAATCGACAAGCTGTTTCGCGTACAAGTGGGACCGTTCGGCGACATAAAAGAGGCGGAAACCATGCGCTCGCGGCTGATCAACGACGGCTATAACCCGATCCTCAAGAAGTGAAGTCTCCCCTATGAAGCGTGACCGCTTGTTGAACCGCCGCGTAGTGTTCAAGCTGCACGGCATGGACCCACTCGACGCGACTATTCTGAAGCAGGACGAAAGCGGGTACTGGATTCGGGGCGGAACGCTCTCCAGCCAACTCGATCAATCGAATTGCTTGCTTCCTGAGAGCGATGTGCGCTACCTCGAATTCAGCCGCATCGAGTGGTTGCGCGCTCCGCGGGAGCGGTCGTGATGATTCTCTTCCGTTGAATCCTGCATATTGACAGCCGTCGATTTAGAAGATATTAGTGGTTTACTTTATGACGACTTCCCCGACGTCCCTTAACAGCGCTCTGCACGCCATCGCCGATCCCACACGACGGCGCATCCTGGGGGCCCTGAAACAACGCGGTAGCGGTTCGACAGGCAAAAACCACGGGCTGTGCGCTGGCGACATTGAAGAACGGGTGCGGCTCTCGCAGCCAACGATTTCGCATCACATGGCGATTCTGACCAAGGCTGGTTTGGTGGAAGCCGTGAAGCAAGGGCAGTGGCGCTGGTACCGGCGCAATGAGAAGGCGCTTCGAGGGCTGCTGAAGAATTTGCGGGGACAGTTGTGAAGCGACGCCGCTAGCTTGCCGAAGCGGCGGCGGTTTGCGCTTTCTGCAACAGGCGCCGCGCATGAGAAATCAGGTCCGCAACCTCAAAGGGTTTTACTAGGCAGGGAATGTTGTTTTCCTGCAGGAACGCTCGCTCATCGCTCTGTTCAATATTCGCGAAGGTGAATAGGGTGTGATGCTCCATACCGGGGCAATTCTGTTTGAGCCATGACCACGCTTCTTTGGCATGCCAGTCCCCGGGCATTTTGCCGCTCATGATCACGGCATCGAAAGGCTCGGAGAGCAGACGAGTTTTCAAGTCTTCGCTGCGGGAGGCAGTTACCACGTCGGCACCGGCGCCGGTGAGCACGTCGCGCTCGAACTCCAGCACGGCTTCTTCTTCCTCGACCAGCAGAATCCGGCCCTGAATCGCACCTTCGCGTTTCGGGGGAGCGACGGGAGCGGCTTTGGCCCCTGCGAGCGCGGGTACCGCAACGGGCAACCGCACCTCAACGACCGCTCCGCCTTCGGAAGCGTTGTGCGCGGTGATGTCGCCGCCATGCTCTTTGACGATTCCGTAGCAGATGCTTAAGCCCAGCCCTGTGCCTTTCCCGACGTTCTTGGTGGTGTAGAAAGGATCGAAAATTCTCTTTGGATCCTTGATGCCGGGGCCGTCGTCGGCAAACTGCGCGGCCACGAAGTCTCCATCGCAAAAAACATGAATCTTCAGCTTCCCGGAGCGCCCGGTCTCCAAAACTGCGTCGACGGCGTTGTTGATGATGTTCAGAAAAACTTGCTCGATCTGATGAGGATCGGCGACGACCATCGCAGGCTCGGCGCCTAAATCTTTTTCCACGGCGATGTGGTTGACTTTGAGATCGTAGTCGCGGAGGGTGAGGGTTTCTTCCAGCACCTTACGAACATCCACTTCGGAGCGTTCCGGCTTGCGCTGGCGGGCAAAGGAAAGCAGATTCTGCACCACGCGATGCGTGCGCTGCGCCTGCTTGAACATTTTGCCGACGTAGTCTTGTGCGCGTTCGTTCAGGCCCTCGCTTTCCAGCAATTGCGCGTAACCGAGAATTGCGGTCAACGGATTGTTCAGTTCGTGAGCGACACCTGCGATCAATTGGCCCACGGCAGACATCTTCTCGCTTTGCAGAAGCTGTTCCTGGGTACGCCGCAGGTCTTCGTAAGCCTTGCAAGTCTCTTCGTACAGACGAACTTTTTCGATGGTGGTTGCCAACTGGCGGCTGATGGCCACAAGTAGGTTTTCCTCGCCGCTGGAATATTCGTACTCCACGTGGCTGCGAAGGCCCATCATACCGATAGGGCTGTCCTTGCCCCAGAACAAAACCCATATCCAGGAACCGTCACTGCTGGAACGGATAAAGTCCGCCACTGCTCCGGTGAGATGCGGAAGGTATTCCGCGGTAATCACTTCGGCGCGCGAGCGCGTGATGAGATCGCCAAAACCATCGGCAAAGCTGATTTCCGCGGGGCGGGATTTGTCCCGGCTGCGCGGTCCCCAAGCGGCACGACGGCGATACGTGGGGACGTCAGAATCCGAGAGGTAAACGGCTCCGCTCTCCGCGCCGAAGAGCGAAACCACCTGGCGCAGGGTGAGATTTAAAATTTCATCGAGATCGAAAGACTGCGTGGCCACGACCGCCATGGCGTTCAGCGCGTTGAGTTCACGGTTGCGGCGCCGCATTTCGTCTTCGGCCCGGCGCTTCTCGGTGACGTCGAGAACGAAACCCTGATAGCGCTCGATTTTTCCGGTGGCATCGCGAGTGGCGAAGCTGCTTTCGGAGGCGAGAAGCAAAGTTCCGTTCTGCCGCCGCATGGTCACATCGAAGTTGCGAACATAATTTTGGTGGTCGATGGCCTTATGAAGAGCGTCACGCTGGGCGGAGTCCACGCGAATATCTTCATCCAAATTCAAGGCGAGCAATTCTTCGCCTCGCTGGTAGCCCAGCATGTGCACGAAGGCATCGTTGCAATCAAGCAAGCGACCGTTGGGGGTGGCAACGTAAACCCCTTCTTGCACCTGATCGAAGAGAAGGCGGTATTTTTCTTCCGCGGAGTGGCGCTCCGTGATGTCGCGGACGATGTGGATGGTGCCCTTCTGCTGGCTGCCCTGCTCGGAGTAAGAGGAACTTGAGACCAGGGAGAAGCCGCCAAAACAGGGGTCGGCGCCTTCCGTGATTTCTTCGCTACCACGAGCGCAGTAGGGGCAACCGGTCCACTCACCCAAATCGTGGGGCAATACCGACTCGCAGGTGCTGCCAATTACGTCGGCGGACGATTGCTGCAATTGCTCGAGCAAAATCTGGTTGGCTTTGATGATGCGAAACTCGGCATCGTGCGCCAGGATGATGTCGTGAACCGAATCGAAGGTATTTCTCCACTGCCGCTGCGAGCGCAACACCTGCTCGAGCAAACGGAAATTCTCGACTGCGATGCCTAATTGACGCCCGCAGGTTTCGAGGAAATCGAGTTCCTCCGCAGTCAGCTTTCTCTGCCGCGCGCTGCCCAACATGAGCAATCCGATCGGGGCTTTTTTCCCGAGTACAGGAACGATCAACAAGTTCTTGATTTTTTCCGACTTCAGCAGTTGGGCGTGTTCCAGCTCCGTGCTGTCTCTGTGGGAAAGCTCGGGTTTGCCCCGCTCCAGTGTCTGCGAGACGCTCGCGGTCATCTCCGCGATTCCGACTTCGCGCAGGAATTCAGGGGAGACACCGATGGCGTGAGTGGCCACGAGATGTCCGCCCTCAATGAGGCGGAACCACGCGGCCTTGCACCGGGTCAGGCGCTGCAACTCCTCGAGGGCCTTATCCATCATGCCCCCCTGCTGCTGTGCGAGGACAATGCTCTCCGTTAGAGCACGCAGCACACTTAATCGTTGATTGCGGGCGCGCGCTTCCTGAAACACAACCAACCAAATGGTTGATCCCAGAGCGATGTCAGCGGCGGTGAAGATTCCGAATGGTATTTGCTTCGCGAAGATTGGCCAATTCAAATGCTGCGCGAGAAGAAGCGCAGCGAGTATCCAGGAGGCCGGCTCACGACGGCCACGGCGGGCGCGTAGTAAAGCAATGGCAGCGCTCAGGAGAATGATTCGATAAGAAACTTCCAGAGCAACACGCAGAGGCAACAAATCGGGCCAAAGGAGAACGCGCGCCACGGCAAAGGCAGCGGTGCTCAAGGTAACCGCAACCAGCGGCGCCGTCAGATTCCGTTCGCGGATGTAGGCGAACACGGCGCCGGCAAACAGGCCAATCGCGATTACGAATGTTGCCTGCTCGATTGCGGGAACATAGCGATTCGGAATTCCCATTCCCGCGCCGTGTACTTGCACCAGACGTGAACTGACCAGAAACGTCCAGGCCATGGTCCACACTGCCAGGTAGCGCTCCAGAAAAATCGAGAGCACGAGCAAGGTAGCTGCCAAGATGATCAGCAGCACGCACTCCCCGGGCTTCAGCCTGGTAAGGGCTGGCAGTGCGACGTTGTGCCAAATGGACCAGAGAGAAGCGGTCATTTCAAAATAGAATCGGTCAAAGAGAATTGTTGAAACAAAAATCGGTTCAATAGAATCTGCTAATAAATGCTGGCCGACGTCACAGACGTGACACTGCCTGGCTTCTGAATATCATGCTTGCAGGCTATCCCGATGGCCTTTCGGACCTGGATAGTTACTTTCGGCATCTCCCGCGTGCTGTAAAATCGCCGATAGTATCCTAAGAGAACCCATGCCTGACCGTATTCTCGTCGTAGATGATGAAGAGGCAATCCGCGAGATTGTCTGCGCCATCCTGGAGGCCGCAGGGTACACCTGCAAGCAGGCGAGTTCGGGCATGGAAGCGCTGGCGCTGCTCAATTCGGGCGAGATTTTTGAGCTGATGCTTTCCGACCTAATGATGGCCGATCTGGACGGCATTGGGTTGCTGGAACGTAGTAAAGAAAAATTTCCGGACATGCCGATTGTGATGGTTACGGCGGTGCACGATATTTCCGTCGCGCTGGCCGCCATTCGCAATGGCGCTTATGACTACCTGCTCAAGCCGTTCGAGCGGGAGCAGTTACTCAATCCGGTGGGAAGAGCGTTGGAAAACCGGCGGCTTAAAGTGGAAAACCGCACGTACCAAACCGAGTTGGAGACCCTAGTGAAAGCGCGCACGAAGGAGCTCCAANCGGCGGTGGCGGAGCTGAAGCGCTCCTATGACATTACGCTGGAAGCCTTGGGCGATGCGCTGGATCTCAAAGACGCAGAGACCGTGGGGCACTCGCGCCGGGTCACCGCTTTCACGATCCTGATTGCCCGCACCATGGGTTTGGCCGGCGATCAGATCGACACGATTGCCCGGGGAGCGTTCCTCCACGACATCGGTAAAATGGCGATCCCCGATCAAATTCTGCGCAAACCGGGAAAACTCAATGACGACGAACGAGAGATCATGCGCGAGCATTGTTATCGCGGCTACCACATGCTCAAGAAGATCCCGTTTCTCACCGAAGC
>JGI12635J15846_10003916_pt1 | contig 12886 bp, 10 predicted proteins | sample BlaSpr_A8_OM2_M2_FD_15846 | JGI IMG/M metagenome (IMG submission 15846) | reverse complement strand
GCTCCAGCACGATCTTTGCGGCGAGCTTCCCGTAGCCGATCGCCGCAAAAAGGTCCTCGGGCCGGGAAAACCCCCAGTGGGCGAGCTCCCGGGCGAGCGTCCCGGCAGACCCGAGCTTCTTGATCGTCCGCTTGTATTTCTTCAGCTCCCGTTCGAGCAGCCGCCGGCCGAGCTCCATGGCCTCCTTCTTCTCCTTGGTATGAATGAAATGGCGGATCTTGTGCCGGGCGCGGCTCGTGGCGACAAAGGAGAGCCAGTCTCGCGACGGGGTCTGGTTGGGCGCCGTCAGGATCTCCACGATGTCGCCGCTCGACAGGGGCGTGCGCAGAGGCACGAGCCTCCCGTTGACCCGGGCTCCGACGCAGCGGTGGCCCACGTCCGTGTGAACGCGGAAGGCGAAGTCCACNGCGGTCGCGCCCCGCGGAAAGGCGAAGACCTCCCCCTTCGGGGTGAAGGTATAGACCTCATCGGGATAGAGATCCACCTTCAGCGCCGAGAGGAACTGCCGGGGGTCGGAAACCTCGCTCTGCCAGTCCACGAGCTGCCGCAGCCACTGGAACCGCCCGTCATCGGCGTGCGGCAGGACCTTCCCCTCCTTGTATTTCCAGTGCGCGGCGATCCCGCGCTCGGCGATCAGGTCCATTTCCCGCGTGCGGATCTGGACCTCGAACGGCTGCGCCGCGTCGCTCATGACCGTCGTATGGAGCGACTGGTAGAAGTTCGGCTTGGGCATCGCGATGTAGTCCTTGATCCGGCCCGGGACCGGCCGCCAGCGCTGGTGCACGAGCCCCAGCGCCGCGTAGCAGTCGCGCGTCTCCGCCGCGACGATCCGGAAGGCCAGCACGTCGTAGAGCTGGGCCACGTCCACGCCGCGGCGCTTGATCTTGGAAGCGATCGAGGAGGTGTGCTTGCGGCGGCCCGAGACCTCCGCCTCGATCCCGGCCTCCTTCAGCTTCGCTCCCAGCTCCTTCCGGATCTGCTCGATCATCGTCTCGGAGCCCTTCAGGCTCTTCTCGACCTCGCGCCGGATCTGCGCGTACTCGGCCGGCTCGAGGTAGGAGAACGCGAGGTCTTCGAGCTCGCCCTTGACGAGCCCCATGCCGAGGCGGTTGGCGATCGGCGCGTAGATGTCCATGGTCTCGCGGGAGATCTCGCGGCGCCGGGCCTCCGGCAGGAACTGCAGGGTCCGCATGTTGTGGAGACGGTCGGCGAGCTTGACCACCACGACGCGGACGTCCGAGACCATCGCCAGAATCATCTTGCGGAAGGTCTCGGCCTGCTCTTCCTCGCGCGAGACGTAGGAGAACTTGCTGATCTTGGTCAGGCCGTCCACCAGGTCCGCTACTGCCGAGCCGAACTGCTGGGCGATCGCCTCCCGGGTCGTCAGCGTGTCCTCGAGGACGTCGTGGAGCAGACCGACCACGATCGAAACGTCGTCCGCCTTCATCTCCGCGAGGATGGCCGCGACGTTCAAGGGATGGACGAGATACGGCTCGCCGGAGCGGCGCACCTGCCCACGGTGCTCCCGGGCCGAAAAGACGTAGGCCCGGCGCAACAGGTCCTGGTCGGTCTGGGGGTTGTACGCCTCGACCTTTTCGAGAATCTCCTCGAATCGAATCATGACCGGGGAAGAGTACGGCGAATCGGGCCGAGGGGCAAAGGCCGGAGCCGTAAAACGTTAAACGTAAAACGTAAAACGGAGCCCCACTTCCCCGCCTCGTTTCACGTTTTACGTTTTACGTTTTACGTTTTACGACCCTCAGCGACGTCCCGACTTCTTCTTCTGCGAGGGAGGGGCCGGTGCCGGGGCGGTCGGCTTGGCGATCACCGGCACGGCGGCGAGCCTGCCGCGGCTCGACCACTGCTTCCAGATCACGACGATCGGGGACGCGACGTAGATCGAGGAGTAAGTCCCGATGACGATCCCGATGATCAACGTCAGGGCGAACGTGTTCAGGACCTCGCCGCCGAGGAAGAAGAGCGCCAGGACGACCAGCATCGTGGCGCCGGAGGTCAACACCGTCCGCGAGAGAGTCTGGTTGATCGAGCGGTTGATGACGGACTCGAGCGCCTCTTTCTTGGGCGTGCGCTGGTTTTCCCGGATGCGATCGTAAACGACCACGGTGTCATTGACGGAATAACCGACGAGCGTCAGGAGCGCGGCCACGACAACGAGGTTGAATTCCCGCCCGAAGAGGGTGAGGAGCCCGATCGTGATGAGCGTGTCGTGGATCAGGGCCACCACGGCGCCGACGCCGAACGGGAAGGAGCGGAAGCGCCACGCGATGTAGACGAGCATCCCGAAGATCGAAGCCGCGACGGCCCAGAGAGCCTTCTTACGAAGGTCCGCGCCGACCTGGGGGCCGACGCTCCCGGCGGAGAGNAGGACGAAGGGACCGGCCACCGTGTTCGTCTGGAGCCAGGCTTTGACCGCGGTCGACAGGCCCGGCAGGGACGCCGCGTCCGCCGGGGAACGGAAGACGCCCATCTGGGAGCGGCGGTCGATGACCTGTTCCGCTGTGCGCCCGTAGTGATCGGCCGCGGTCTCTCCGGTCTTGCCGGCGAACTTGTCGGGGTCCGCGGCGACCAGTCGCGCCGCGAGAGTGTCCTTCCCCTGCGCGTTCAGGTCGATCTTCGAGGCGTCCGCCGGCGAGCCGACGCCCTGCCGCAGGAGGTTCAGGACTTCCGCCGTGATGTCGCGCCCCTCTTTCTTCTGCTGCTGGACTCGGATCAGGACTTCGTTCTTCTCCGGCGCCTCGTAGCGCTGGATGCCGGTATCGCCGAGGCGTCCGGCGTCGAGGAGCTTGCGCAGATGATCGATGTCCGGGCGGGTCGCGAAGCGCAACGCGATCTGGGTGCCCCCGGCAAAATCGATGCCGAACCGAACGCCCTTCACGGCGATGGCGAGGAAGCCCACGAGGATCAGGGCCCAGGAAGCCCCGATGGCCCACCACTTCCAGCGGAGGAAATCGATGTTGGTCTGGCGGAAAAGTTCCATTGCTGCCTCAGATCGAAAGGGCGTCGATGTGCTGCCGCCGGCCGTACTCGAGCTCGAAGAGCGTGTGCGACACGAAGACGGCGGTGAAGACCGAGATCAGGAGACCGATGATCAGCGTGACGGCGAACCCCTTGACGGGCCCGGTCCCGAATTGGAAGAGGAAGATCGCCGAGATGATGACGGTGATGTGCGTGTCGATGATCGTCGCGAAGGCCTTGGAGAATCCGTTCTCGATCGCCGTCTTCGGCGCGCGCCCGCCGCGCAGCTCCTCACGGATGCGCTCGAAGATGAGGACGTTCGAGTCCACGGCCATGCCGATCGTCAGGATGAAGCCCGCGATCCCCGGCAAGGTCAGCGTCGCGTTGAAAATCGACATCGCTCCGAGCAACAGGACAGCGTTCAGGATGAGCGCCAGCACAGCGTTCCATCCCGCCCGCCGGTAGTAGGCGACGACCGCGACGAAGATGAGCAGCATGCCGGCGATGGACGCTGTGATCCCCTTGCGGATGGAATCGAGCCCGAGGGACGGGCCGACCGTCCGCTCCTCGAGGTACGTCAGGCCCGCCGGGAGCGCGCCCGCGCGCAGGACGAGCGCCAGGTCGTTGGCCTCCTCCGGCGTGAAATTGCCGGTGATCTGCCCCGTGTCGGTGATCCGCTCGTGGATCCGCGGGGCGGACTGCACCCGCTTGTCCAGGATGATCGCCAGGAACTTGCCGACGTTGGCACCCGTGACCGCGCCGAATTTCTCCGCGCCGGCGGCCGTCAGGAAGAAGGTCACGGAGCTCGAGCCGTACTGCCCGCGGGAGGGACGCGCGTTCTTCAGATCCCGGCCGGTGATCACCGCGACATGCTTGACGAGATACCAGCTCGGCTGCCTCTGTCCCGTCTGCGCCTTCTCTTCGACCAGGTCCATCTGGGGCGGGACCACGCCGTTCGGGGCCAGCGCGTTCTTGTCCGTGGAGGGTCCCTGCTCGACGAGCTTCAACTCCAGGAAGGCGGTGCTCTTGATCAGGTCCTTGACGCGCTTGGGGTCGTCGATGCCGGGGAGCTGGACCAGGATCCGGTCCGTCCCCTCCCGCGCGATCAGGGGCTCGGACACGCCGAACTCGTCCACGCGGTTGCGGATCGTTTCGAGGGCCTGGGACACCGCGTTGTCCTCGGTCTCCCGGCGCCTCTGGTCCTTCAGCAGGAAGGTCCACTTACCGCCGGCGGTCGAGACGTTGAAGTCGGCGAGCCAGCGCTTGGCGAGCTCGTCCAGCTTCTTTTCGTCGGTCTGCGGCGTCAGGGTGACGGCGAAGGCGGCCTCGGAGGGGTACTCGACCGTTCCGAGCACGACCCCCTGCTCGCGCGCCTGGGTCTGGAGCTGCTCGACGGCGTCGTCCCGTTCCGCCTTGACCGCGTCCGCCGTGTTGACCTGGAGGACGAGATGGATGCCCCCCCGCAGGTCGAGCCCGAGCTTGATCCCCTTCTTCAGGGCTTCGGACAGGGGGGGCGATCCGGACCCCACCCACTCCTTCTGCGCGTGGGAATAGCCGGTTATGACGTAGCCGGCGACTAGGCCCGCGATGACCAGCACGATCAACAGGACGCGCCAACGGATCCGTTTGGACAAGAAGCTACCCCCTCAAACAGAACGGTGAAGTTTACAGGAAACCGCTATGAGCTGTCAGCTCATAGCGGTTAGCTAAGAACCGCGTCTACAGCGCGGTTTTTTCTTCCGGCTCCCCCGCGAGGCCGACGATCGCGCTGCGGAGGACCTTGACCTTGACGTTGCTCGAGATCTCCAGGACTGCGATTCCGCGCTCGTCGTCCAGGGCGGCGATGCGCCCGAAGACCCCTCCCTGCGTGACGACCTCGTCCCCCTTCTTGAGTTTGGCCAGCATCTCCCGCGACTTCTTCTGTTTCTTGCGCATTGGAGCGATGAGCAGGAAATAGAAGATGACGAAGATGAAGATCATCGGGGCGAACTGGAGCAGTCCGCCCATGCCCGGAGTCGGAGCCGCCTGCAGCAGTTGAATCATCGAGGCGCATCATACCGGAGCCGTGAAACGTGAAACGTGAAACGTGAAACGGAGCCACCAGGGGCCACCTTTTACGTTTTACGTTTTACGTTTTACGGCTTCGAGAATTGGAAGGGTCCCTCGCGCGGCGGGACGGTCTTCCGCGCCGCGTCGGCTCGTTCCCAGAAGGCCAGGAAGTTCTCCCCGAGCACGCCGCGGACCACCTCTTCCGAATGGCCGCGCCGGAGCAGCTCTTCCGCGACGACCGGCAGCTTCGAGACGTCTTCAAGCCCCTCGGGCGGATCGTCGATCCCGTCGTAATCGGTCCCGAGCCCGACAGCCTGAGGGCCCGCGATCTTCATCACGCGCTCGATGTGGTCCACGACGGCCGTCCAGTTGGCCCGCGGGCGCTGGAGGTTGTCGAGCAGGGCGGAGACCTCCGCGTCCCGCTTTTTCGGGTCGTCCTTGTAGCGCTCCGCGAGCTCCGCGGCCTTGCCCGCGAGCGCCGCTTTTCGGGCCTTGAAGTCGTCCACGACCTTCTGGTCCACGAAGGTCGAGCTGAAGTTGATCATCACGACGCCCCCCTTCGCGCCGATCGCCTTGATCTGCTCGTCGGTCAGGTTGCGGGGCATGTCGGCGAGCGCCCGGCAGGAGGAATGGGAGGCGAACACGGGCGCCTTCGAGACCTCCAACACGTCGCCGAACGTCTTGTCCGAGACGTGAGAAATGTCCACCAGCATGCCGAGGCGGTTCATCTCGAGAACGACCTCGCGGCCGAACTCCGTCAGCCCGTCGTGCACCGCGGACTTCTTCGGATCGAAGCCGAAGGTAAAAAAAGACCCGGCCGAGTCGGCCCAGTGATTGGTGTTCGTGTGCGTGAGCGTCATGTAGCGCGCGCCGAGGCGATAGAAGGCCGAGAGCGCTCCGAGCGAGTCCTCGATGGCATGGCCTCCTTCGATGCCGATCAGGACCGCGATCCTGCCGTTCTTCTTCGCGGCCCGGATGCCCGCGACCGAGTCCGCGAACACGAGCTCCGGGTGCGACTCGGCGAGCCGGTGGATGAGATCCATGAACTCCAGCGCCTTCTTCGCCGATCCCCCCGAGGCCGCGTAGCCCGACGAGACATAAGCGGCGAGAAAAGGAGCGGTGACGCCCCCCTCTTTCCAGCGCGGGATGTCCACATGGCCGGTCTTCTGCCGCACCCCGATGTCCACCCACTCCTTCTCCAGCTGCTCGGGGACATCCTCGTGCGTGTCCACCACGATTGCGCTTTTCACGAGCCGCGCCGCCCGCGCCTTGAGATCCTCAGCCGGGGCCGAACCGGCCATGCCGAGCGCGAGCAGAACGGCCAATCCGAGGGCGAGTCTCTTCATGGCNGAGAGGCTATAACACGCGCATGGGACGGCGCNCGACTCGCGTTACGGCAATCGGATCAGCTCTCTCAGTTTCCCGACGGCCTCCGCGACGACCCTGCCCTGGTCCTCGATGATGTCGAGAAGTTGCTCCGGCGTGCGGGCATCTTCGTCGCGCTTCGCGTGCGGATTGACGGCCTTCAGGTCGTAATCGTTCGCCTCGATCTCAGATCGGGTGACTGTCCAGCTTCGGTCGCTGTCGCCTCGGGACGGGAGGAGCTGGAAGAATTCATCGAATCGGTCGATGGTCAGCGGAGTCTTCTTGCCAACCTTTATTTCGGAGAGGTCGTAGTACCAGACCCTTTCGGTCGGTCCGCCCCGGGTGAAGAAGAGCAGGTTCGTCTTAACGCCCGCGCCGGCGGCGACGAACACTCCGGGCGGAAGACTCAGGATGCACCAGAGGTCGCAGTCATCCAGCAGTTTCCGTTTCGTCTGGACGAAAGCCGTCTCGTTGGTTCGGAAGAGCACCCCCTCGTCGATCACCATCCCGCAACGGCCGCCGGGCTTCAGGCTGTCGATGACGTGTTGAAGGAAAAGCACCTGAGTCGCGCCGGTCTTGTAGGCGAACCGAGTGCGCGCTTCCTGACCCTCTTTGCCTCCAAAGGGAGGATTCATGAGCGCTACGTCATGGAGCGCGGGCGCCCCCTCGAAGAGCCCGCCGTAGATCTCCTGGCCGGTCAGGGTATTTCCGTGCCAGAGGTTGGGCTGGTCGATCCCGTGCAGGATCAGGTTCGCGAGACCGATCGGGTAGATCAGGTTCTCCTTCTCTCGGCCGTAGAAGGTCCGATGTTTCAGAGTCTCGATCTGGTCGGCCGTGGAGGAGGAACCCAGGCGATCCCGCATGAATTCGTAGCTCTGAGCGAGGAAGCCTCCCGTTCCGCACGCCGGGTCGTAAACCGTCTCACCCACGGCGGGCGCCACGGTTCGGACCATCGCCCGGATGACCTCTCGCGGTGTGAAGAACTGGCCTCCGTCGTTCCCCTTCTCCCCCATCTTCAAGAGCAGCCCCTCGTAAACCTGGGAGAGCGTGAAGACGTGCGTCGAGTCCACCGCCTCCGAGCTGATCTCGTGGACCTAGTCGATCACGTCGAGGAAGTTCCGCTCGGTGTCGATCCGCGTGCGTTCGACGCCGGACATGATCTCGCTGATGACCTTCTGACGAGGACCCGCGCCCGGTCGGCTCCTGAGCTGCTTGAGATAGGGCAGCAGCTCGCCGTTGACGAAACCAAAGAGGGCTCCCAGAGCGCCGTTCTGGAGCTCGATTCGCTTCGGTCCGTCCGGCGCGGCCCAATCGCGCCAACGGTAGGGCGCCGCGAGCGACGGGCGGAACTCGGCGCCGACCGCCTCGGCCTGCTCCGACTCCTTCGCCTCGCGCTCGTCGAGAATCCTAAGGAAAAGGATCCAGGTCAGCTCGGGGACGTATTGCAGGGCTCCCGCGCAGTTGGACCGCCGCATGATGTCGCAGATCGACTTGACCGCGGCGTTGACGGATTGGGGAGAGGCGAGGCGCCTACCGACATTTCCCGCCCGTGTCGGCTTAGGAGGCATCCGTTTTCTCAAAAGGCGTCAGCCGTGCAGGCTCCTCGAGAATCGCGAGCAACTCACGGGCGCAGAAGACCCGGTCGCGGCGGGCTTTCGAGATCGGACTAAGGATCGAGGCGGTCCGTAGATTCTCGATCGCTCTCTCAGCCGTCGTGTAGGCGACCTTGAGCCTCGCCGCGGCTCCCTTGACGGACCAGAAGGGATTCTCAGCCAGGAGTTCTACGAGCCCGCCGGCCGCCTGCGAGCGCGAGCGAGCCGCGACGCGACGCCAGAGATCGAGAAGAGTGTTGATCCGTTCTGCGCGATCGAGAGCGTCCTCGGATTGTCTGGCTACGCCATTGAAGAAATATTCGAGCCACGGCGCCCATTCGCCTCGCTCGGTAACTCCAAGCAGCCTGCCGTAGTAATCCTGTCTGGTCGCCTCGAAGAAGGCCGAGAGGTAGAGGAGGGGGGACGGCAGGACCGCTCGCTCGATGAGGAAGAGAGTGATCAGAAGGCGCCCGACACGGCCGTTTCCGTCCAGGAACGGATGGATCGCTTCGAACTGAGTGTGCGCGAGCCCGATCTGAACGAGCGGCGGAAGAGTCCTCTCATGCAGGAACTTCTCGAAACGATCCAGGCACTCTTTCATCTCGTGCGGCGGCGGCGGAACGTAGGTCGCGTTGGCAAGGGTCGAGCCGGGCGCCCCGATCCAGTTCTGCGAACGCCGAAATTCCCCCGGCGTGGCCTGGTTGCCCCGCACCCCTTCCATGAGACGGGCGTGCAGCTCACAGATCAGCCTGAGCGAGAGTGGGAACGTCTCGAGCCGCCGGACGCCGTACTCGAGAGCTGTCACGTAGTTTGCGACTTCACGCAGGTCCGCCGGGCTCCGATCAACAGCCGCCCCAGCTTCCGCCGCGAGAAGCTCTCCGAGCGTCGCCTGTGTCCCTTCGATCTTGCTCGACAGCACAGCCTCGCGGCGAATGAAGGGGCGGATCAGAAGGTGTGGATTCGGAAGTCTCCCTCCCTCCCCTGCGAGCCGCCCGATCGCGCGGTCCGCGTCGGAGAGTACGCGCACCAGCCGCTCTGTCCATTCGATCCGAGGCGGCAGCGCATCCGGGACATAAGCTGTGTAGCCCTCAGGGCAGCGGATCCGGCGGCCGCCGAGCTGGTAGGCCCGCCCTTCGTCCTGTTCGCGGAAACGCTAGTACGCGGCATCGTTATTATCGAGATGGGCCGCTTGCGATAATAGACGCGGTCGCTTCGCAAGTCAAGTTGGAAGGTCATCATCCCTTGACGATAGGTAAGAAAAGCCGGGGGATAGTCTTGGCACGTGGCCGACGCGGGAAGAACGTCTCAAGCGGTACCGCGAGTTTAGCAGAAGGCATCCTGTGACTGTCTGCATCGCCGCAATCTGTGAAGACGCCTTCATATGGGGCGCTTCCGATCGCATGCTTACCAGGAACGACGATATCCAGTACGAGGCAACACGCCCGAAGTTCCGAGCCGTTGAAGGCCATATCGCGGTGATGTTCGCCGGGGACGTGAGGATTCAAACAGAAATCATCGAGTCGGTCAGACAGAGGGTGCTCTCCTTCAAGTCCAAGAACAGCGACCGCCACCCTACCGTGGAAGCGGTCGTCGGCATGTACTCAGAGGTATACGAGGATTTCAGGAGACGGCATTTCGAGCGGGCTTTTCTGTCTCCCTTCGGATTGACAACCGAAACTTTTATCAGCAGGCAGAAGGAGCTTTCCGACCAGTTTGTCTTGAAAATTGAGAAGAGGATTTTCAAAGACGAGGCTCCGGACGCAGACGCCATCATCGCGGGCTTTGACGGTTGCCCTCACATCTGGGTCTTTCAGGGCGGCGAGCCTCGGTGCGAGGATCACGATGGCTTTGCCGCTATTGGCTCGGGCTCCCAATATGCGCTACCGGAATTAGAAAGAATTCGTCACGGCCCAAGCGCGAACAACCAGACGACGGAATTCATGGTTTATCTCGCCAAAAGATCGGCCGAGAGAATTGCCGGCGTCGGACCAGAAACCGACATGTTCAGCATCACTTTCTTGAAGAGCGGTCTGCGGCGATCCGGACCGGGCAAGATCAAGCGACTCGAAGGTGTTTACAGGAACTATCTAAGGAATGTCGAAAGGGCACGTAGGCGCGCCCTGCAGGAGCAAATGGACCATGTCAAAGAAGCGCTCCGGCGCGGCGACGAAGAGGCGAGGAAGAACCAAGACAGCGACGACGGGAACACGTCCTCCGATAACGAAGAGGAGCTTCGAGGAGGCCCTACGAAAGGTTAGCCGCAAGGCCCGGCCTTCTCGATCTGACGTAGGAACGTCTCGAACATCGGAGACTGATCTACCAGTTGGAAAGCGAGTGGAGAAGCTGGATTACATCTCCCCGCGGAAAGCGCTGCGGAGCAACGCGCCGGGGAGAGCTTGTAGCTCGCGAGCTTCTGCGCAAGCGGCAGAGGAGATCTCCGAGGCCCTCTCAAAGCGGTCCGCGAGTTCGTTGGCCACCGAGCGTTGCACCTCAAGCGTAGGAACCGGAATCCTGACCTCACTGAGATTCCTAAGATTGATCTTGTGAATCCCAGCCGAAGTTCTCGCACGACGCTCGATATCCGACCGTATCTCGTTGAAATCCCAGACCAGCCTGAGAAAGCGACCCGAGATCAAATCCCTCCTCAGGTTCACCTCTATCAGAAGGTCTGGGAACACGACCCCATCCTCAACCTGGTCAGGTGCCATTCCGCCGCGTCCTACGAAAGCAAGGTTGCCGTTGCCCCGGACTACGTAGAAGGCCCCTGGTTTGATCGAATTCGCGGCCGCCTCCTCATCGCTTAGGTCAACGGGTTTGAAGTGCGTCATGTCCAGACATTCGTCAGGCCGAACTGACGAAAGTGTCAAGCACTTGATTCGGCTCCCATCCAGCCGCGATTTGGAGATGCCCGTGCGAAGTGGGGAATTCAACAGGTCTTTCACGGGCACGCGAGGCCATGAGCGACCTTTTTCAAGCACGGCTCGTCGAGTCGCATCCACAAGTTGCTTTGCCGCCTCCAGCCTCGCCTTCGCGGCGGCGCGGGCGCGGGCGACCACCAACATGGCTGTGGCAAACCGTTGCTGCGTCTCATAGGGCGGAACGTCGATTTCGCCAACGGCGAGCCTGCGAAACAGAAGGCGCTCTCGCACGGCGCCACGAGCAAGCGTCTTAATAAAGGCAGCGCCGTCCGGCGACCTCAACCAGTAAGAAGATCGTCCCGGGCTCGACCAGCTTGTAGCGTTCGGGGTTCTTTCCTACCGGCTCCTTCGCAGGTGCGATTCCAGCGCGTGTCGCACCTACGACTCGATAACGGGCCCAGGAACTGCCTACGCCTCGGGCGACCTCCTCCAGGCAGTCCCCCAAGCGTCGGCGGATAGGGGAAGCTGGACCAGAGAACTCTGCGCTCATGCCGCGACCAGCCTTTCCTTCGTCTCGTGCAGGATCTCGGCCGGTTTGCCGAGGGTCTTCAGGGCATCGAGGCCGCCGGCGCGGACGACCTCGGGAGTTCCGAAGACCTGCGGGTTCTCGAGCTCGTCGGTGCCGCCTCTGGCAAACTGACCGGCAAGGGCCTTGAGAGTCGAACCGGTTTTCGGGGGTAGGCCTCCAAGCCAGCCTTCGTGCTTGTAGCTGAAGGCGTCGCCGGGTACGGGGAGGGAGGCCGTAGCCCAGCTCGGCCAGCACGTCGTAGAGGTCGTACTCGCGCATCTCTTCGAGCGACCGGACGACCGATGGGGCCTCGGTGTCGAGCCGGAATCCCATGGCTCGCTCGTAGCGTCCCCGGAGCTCTTCCGGCGAAGGAAACTCGCTGATCGGTCTCGCCGCCGCGGTCAAACCTGTAAAGGCGGTCGAACTCGACGAAGAGATGGCCGTTGGACGAAAAGACAAATCCGACGTTCAGGCGCTTGCAGGCGGCGTAGAGCTTTCCCTGTTCGAGGCCATGCATCGGGGGGAGGTGCTCGGCCTTCGCTTCGATCAGGGCGAGCGCGACCGGCTGGGTATTGGGGTTGATGCGGATCCGCAGCGTGTAGTCGATCCGGCCTCTCGACTGCTTGCGCGGCTTTCCGTCAACGATCTCGATGGCGCCGGCCGTCTCCTCGCGGCGGATGAAGTCCTCCATCCAGCCTCGCGCATGCAGGGCTGGATCGATCAGCTTCGCCCGGGTGTCGGACTCGGAGAGCAGCATTCTGACGTGTATGCGAAGTCTACGACGTTTCGGCGATCTTCCCTTCCGGCGGAGCCTCGAGGGCGGACAGCGTCCCGTCTTCGATCGCGCGGCGGATCGTTTTCATCCAGTCGAGGTAGAAAAAGACGTTGTGGATCGAGAGGAGCATCGGGGCGGAAAAATCCTTCAGGACGAAGAGATTCCGGAGGTAGGCGCGCGAGTGCCGCCGGCAGACGGGACAGCGGCAGTCCGGATCGAGCGGCGACAGGTCCTCCTTGAAACGCTCGTGCTTGATCGTGACCTCGCCCCGGCGCGTGTAGACGTGCCCCATCCGGCCGTTGCGGGTCGGGAGGACGCAGTCGAAGAGATCGCAGCCGGCCCGCACCGAGGCCAGCAGGTCCGCCGGAGTGCCGACGCCCATGAGATACCGCGGCTTCTCCTCCGGAAGGAGCCGAGCCGACATCGCGGTGATCGAGCGGATCGCCTCTTTCGACTCCCCGACCGCGACTCCGCCGATCGCGTATCCCGGGAAGTCCATGTCGAGAAGGGGACGGGCCGACGCCCGCCGCAGGTCCTCGTGCGTCCCGCCCTGGAGGATGCCGAAGAGGAGCCCGGGACCGCGATAGGCCCGGAGGGACCGGAGCGCCCAGTCTCGGGAAAGGCGGCAGGCCCTCTCGACCTCCGCGCGCTCGGCGGGGAAAGGCGGGCAGACGTCGAGCGCCATCGCGATGTCCACGCCGAA
>JGI12635J15846_10003915_pt1 | contig 12896 bp, 6 predicted proteins | sample BlaSpr_A8_OM2_M2_FD_15846 | JGI IMG/M metagenome (IMG submission 15846) | reverse complement strand
TTGCATCGGCGCGAATACTCCTAAGGATGGCGATGGACGACCGTGATTTGTTCTCGCTGCGAGGTACGAACGCACTCGTCACCGGTGCGTCAGGAGGGCTCGGCCGCCATTTCGCGCATGTTCTCTCGAGGGCGGGCGCTAAGGTGGTGCTTTCTGGCCGGCGAGCGAAACCGCTAGAGGACCTCGCAGCCGAGATAAGAGGCGTGGCCGGAGCGGCAATTAGCGTCCCGTTCGACATCACGGATGCACCGGCCGTCGCCAACGCATTCTCATTTGCGCAGGCCGCACTCGGACCCATCGATTTGTTGATCAACAATTCGGGAATAGCAACGACCGAATCGCTCTTGAACCTCCAGGAACGTGATTGGGACTCAGTTTTGAGCACGAATCTCAAAGGAGCGTGGTTATGCTCTCGTGAGTTTTCTCGAGCGCTGATCTCGGGAGGAAAGCCGGGGACAATCGTTAACGTTGCGTCGATCCTCGGAATTCGAGTCGCGGGACAGGTCGGCGCGTACTCTGCCTCGAAGGCTGGGCTAATCCATCTAACCCGTAGCTTGGCGTTAGAGCTCGCTCGATATCAAATACGAGTGAATGCGCTGGCTCCGGGATACATCGCGACCGATCTTAACCGTCAATTCCTTGAGACCGAGGCCGGTTCGGCGTTAGTGAAGCGAGTGCCGCAACGTAGACTGGGGGAGCTTTGTGATCTGGATGGTCCGCTTCTCTTACTTGCCTCCAATGCATCTCGATTCATGACTGGCGCCGTGCTGGCAGTTGATGGCGGCCATCTGGTGAGTTCACTTTAGGAGGAGGCTCTCGTCTTTTTCTGGCAGGACATCCAACCTTTCGGGGCTAGCGGTTTAGGCCGAGCATTCGTTCAATTCGGTACGGAAGTCCGCCAGTCTCTTATTTTCGATCGCAAAAGTTCGTAACAAGTTGCTGATGGCATATTCCGCTCCCCTAGTTACGTGCCATTGCTCGATCCGTCGCAGCACGTGTTGCAAGCCTAGGACATCCGCATACCACATCGGACCGCCGAGATAGGCAGGAAAACCGTAGCCGTTTATCCACACGGTGTCGATGTCGCCCGGACTACGCACACACCCTTTTTCGAGTATGTCGCACCCGACGGCCACGACCCGGAAGACACACCGTTCAACAATTTCATCCGCTGGGATATCACGCGGCGAATTCGCCAACCGAGCGCGCCAAGCGGCAAGTAGCTCAGCAACTTCCGGTCCCGAAGTTGCGAGGCCCTTCGTGTCGTAATCATACCAGCCCCTGCCAGACTCCTTTCCGTTGCGATGTCGCTCTCGAAGCGAATCTTCAAAAGCCAGGAGCGATCGGGAGATCGTGTTGCTATTCATAGTGAATCGGAGCTGTTCGACCGTCTTAAGCCCAAGAGAATCGGCGGCGGTGAATGGTCCAAGACTCATGCCGAAATCGCATAACGCTCCGTCAACGCGCTCAAAATCAGCCCCTTCCTCGACGAGCTTTTCGGCTTCGTCAAGGTAAGCGATGAACATTCTGTCCGCGACCAGGCCTACACAATCACCCGTGATGACGGGAACCTTACCCATCCTCTTTGCGAGCCGCACGCAGGTCGAGACGGCCGCGACGCCAGTTTTTGAACCGCATGCAATTTCGACCAGCCTCGACGAGTCCCCAAGGTCTACGAAATGTAGGCGAGCTACCCTTTCAGGTATAGAGGTCGCTGCCTCTGAGGCGCTGACGGCTGGGTCCAGCGGCGCCAAAACCGCATACGCGTTACATGCACCGCCCATATTGCCAACCGCATCCGCACTCTCCGAGAGATTGTCGGCGCAGGTCACAAGCAATAGGTCGACGTTTGCTAATTCTTCTAACGTGTATGCAGGCTCAATGCACTTGAGTCGCTGTTCAAGCTCGCTGTCCGAGAGCGTCCCAATATGTACGGAATTACGATAATTCTGCTTAATCCGAAAAATCTCTTGATCGACACGAGCGTGACCTTCGTCGTACAGGAGAAGTTCGAAGCCGCAGTCAACGATCTCCGCAACCGTCTTGTTGTTAAGTACTGGAGATCGAAATACTCCAAGTCGCCTCAATTCTGGCGCTCGCAGATGCCTAGTTCCTCCCGAGATTCTTGCCGCTTCACGCTCGGCGAGAAATACATGAACTAAGGCCTTGGATTGATCTGAAAATAGGCAGCGTTTAAAAATCTCTCGTTCGTTCTTGCAGGCGTCATCAAAATTGAGCGACAGTCCAGCTTCGATTGCCTCAACGGCTGCGAGGGGCGCCTGTAGCGCGCGCTGCTTGCGTGCGATTTCGTTGCGCGTTTCAGCAAAAAGTGCAGTGCTATCAGCTAAGGTGCCACGCTTCTCGCTCCTATCGCGAGTCTTGACTATGTCCTGTTCAGATTTCTCGCGCGCGAAAGCAATCGACTGTTTCAGGATGTCGTCGCTAAAAACTCGGTCGAATATTCCAATGGCGTGGGCCTCCTTGGCTGAAATCGACTCGCCGGTCGTGCACATTTCTAAGGCTTTGGCGATCCCAGTCAGCCTCGGAAGCCGTTGCGTCCCCGCGGCTCCTGGAATTAATCCGAGCTTAACCTCAGGCTGGCCCACTCGCGCGTTCGAGAGGGCGACACGATAGTGACACGCCATTGCGAGTTCAAGGCCACCGCCCAATGCGAAGCCCTGGATCGCGGCCACAACCGGTTTTCGGCTGTCCTCAACCGTCCGCAGGAATGGCTGCAAATTGCCCGGATCGCGTAGACCTGAGGTCATTTTTACGAATTCGTTTATGTCCGCGCCGGCAACGAAATTGTTTCCGGCCCCGGTCAGAACCACGGCCCTCACATGTGAATTGTCATTTGCCCACGCGAGAGCTGCGATGATTGCTTCAGGAACTCCCGGACTAAGTGCGTTAACTGGCGGGTTGTCGATGGTAACGACGGCAATCTCTTCCGCAACTCCGATCTCAACCTGGCCCTTTGTAGTCTTTTCCATTCTGTACGAATCCTTTGAGCATCACATCGGACTTGGCCGGAGGAGTCCGCACGCAGGGGAGCCACTGCCATGGTCCCGCGCGGCTAAAATCGTGACGCGCGTCAAATCGATGCGACCACCTTTCTAGCTGACGCAAACTCTGAGAACGACAGTAACGCTAGAGACACCAGGGACAGCGCAGCAGAAATTAGGAACGCGTCACGGTAACTCCCCGTTCGCACGAAGATTTGTCCACCCAAAAAAGGCCCAAGAACTCCTGCGACTCCCCACGCCATGAACAGTACCCCATAATTGACGCCCATATGCTTTGTACCGTAGAAATCCGCACTCAGAGAGGGATACACCGAGAACTGAGCACCGTAACAGTAATAGACGATAGCGAGCAGCACGCAAAGGAGAAGCAATCGCTCTCGGAATGCGAAGAGTAGTGGCATGGCGATAGCGGATAGCAGAAGAACAAACCGAAGAGTGTTGACGCGGCCTACCTGGTCCGACATCCAACCTGAGAGAATCCGTCCCATCGCATTCCCAAAAGCACCGATAGCAATTGCGAAGCCCGCGATGGCTGCAGTTCTTCCAGCGGACCGAACGAACGGAACAAGTTGACTGATGACCATCAAGCCCGACGTCACGCCGAAACAGTAGGCAATCCAAATGACCCAGAAATTGCTGCTGCGCATCATATCCGCTGTTGAGGAACCACTTGTTATCGCCGCGTTCGGATCGGTCAGTGGCCCTCCGGCGGGTCGGTAGTCGTCCGGCGGATCCTTGAGGAGCAGCGTGGCAACTACGGTCATAGCCAAGAAGATCGCAGAGAAAACTTGCATGGTATTACGCCAGCCGAACTGCTCGATTAGGTGAGACGCGAGAGGCCCGAAAATACCGGAACCCAATCCGGACCCCGCTACCATCAGACCGACGATCAAGCCTCGTCTGTCGGGGAACCACTTTGCACCGACAGTCATCGGCACCACGTACCCAAAGCCGACTCCCATCCCGAGACAAACGCCAATGCTGAGATAGAATCCAATTAACGAGTGAATTTTGCTTCCCCAAAAAAAAGCCACGCTGAACAGAATCCCGCCGAGAGCGGCTACAAACCGCGGGCCCAGCCGATCTTGCAGCCAACCGCCGGCGAGGAACCAACTCGCGACCATCACAGCTCCAAACGTTGTAATCCACGATGTGTGCGCCCTTGTCCACCCAAATTCTCTTTCGAGTGGCAACATAAAAACGCTCGTTGCATAAAAAGTACCAAGAGCCATCGTCAAAAGAAATCCGCCAACCAATGGGATCCACCGCATTCCGGTAGACGCCGTGGATCTGTCATGATTTTCCATACACCGCCGCCCGCGTGTTCGTTCGTTGAATTTTTCTTGCGATGAAGCCTTCACTGCGTGATAAAGCGGTCCATGTCTGCTGCCGGAACAGTAATCCGTGGGGAATCGCGATCCGACCAAGCTCGGCCATGCTTAGCCGTACCACGGCGTCTTCACCGTTGGCGCGTCATTCGGCGTGCGGTTCGCTTTGGCCGCAGAGTCCGAGAGCCCTTCGGAAGAATTGCACGCGGTTCGTCGTGGGGTGCTGGAAGCCCAGAAACACAGTCAACCGAGGTTTCAGCCTCGTCCATGAGACCCAGACGGGTCAGCACACGGCGAACTTTTCTGGGCGACACCGACAACCGCGACGCGACGCGAGAGACCTTGCGTTTCTCTTCTTCCCAAAGCCGTGGAATCACCAAGTCTGCGAAATCTTCCTCAAGTTGCCGAAACGTTTTTTCACCGATCTCGCCATGCGCCCACTGAAGGAGCTTCGGCTCGAGTGAAGCGTTTTCAAGTAGGCGTTTTCGCAAAGTCTGGAAGTCTTGCCAAATGTGATCGCGCACGCCAGGTTCGATGTAAGATGCTGCCCGTTCCAACGCCTCCCTGGCTTTATCGCGCGCGCGAAAGAAACTGTTGGATAGTGTAAGTCCCTCCCAAGTATGTACGATCGCCAGCAGCCTTCTGTTTTGAGTGTAATTTGCCAACTCCACTGCCTCTCGTGCAAAGTCCCGCGACGCGACGGCGTGGTGGATCCATCCTTCGACCTCTTCGTCCACACGTGCGTTCTCAATCATGCACTGAAGGTTTCTAGCCGAAGCCAGCAGGATGTAATCGTGTTTGGACCCTGCGGCTTTAAACGCTTCGGAGGCCTCGTCCGAAGCCAGATCCAACTTTCCCATATCGAGACTTAGGTAGCCGCGATAAAGCCATACCCTGGCAATTCCGCGGGCTTTTGGCTGGTGCGAATAAATCTCTGCCGCATATTCGAGATCGGCGAGGATCGTCGCGTACAAATTTGATAGTTCCTTGACACGTGCGGCGCGAGTGGGCGATCCAAGCACGCTCTTTTGCTGGTCGGGATACGTCTCGATATTTCGCCGCAGATCGCGAGCGACAAGTATGCGCGTGAATGACATATCGGCGATCGTGCGGGCAACGTTAACGTGACGCGAATCGCGCTTCTTATATTCGGTGATCGCTCGTGAGTAGTGTTCGATCGCCTGACCGAAACGAAGCTCTCGCTCAAGGATTCGACCGTAGGTCGATTGAATATTCCCGCGCGCCACGTAATCATCCGCGTCGCTCAGAATGGATTCTGCTTCTCGCAATCCTGCGAGCGCTTGTTTTATGTCCCCGTGCTCGAACAGGATCAGGCTCTGAAGTACTCGTGCTGGAACTTCGTTTTGAGCGTGCCCGTGTGCGGACTGGAAGTCGAGCGCTTTCTTGAGGTGCGCCAGTGCTTCGGTGTATTGACCCTTTTTTCGCTGGCAGCGCGCGACCCAATAATTCGTGATTGCCAGCACGTCCCAAGCATCCGTCTCGCGAGCAAGCTGGAGTACGACCGAGAAATGTTCAATGGCGCTGTCGAGCCTTTCGGTGCTCATAGCGACCATGCCTTCCGCCATGCGCAACGGAATGTATTCGAGGACCGTCAGCTTCGTGCGCACGTCTTTCCTGTAAGTGGCGATCAATGTTTTTACGAGATCAAGGTTGCCAAAGCCCACGTCGATCCATTCCGCCAAGATCCCGAGAAACGCAGAGGCGTTCTCAACCGTCGGATCAAAAGACTCAATTATGTTCGTGCAACTCGCAAGCAGCTGCGTACCGTGATCGATCTGTCGCGAATCGATGTCCGCGCGAAGCGCGGTCAGCAGATCCGAGGAAATTAGTGGTTGTTTCCGCAAATTATTGGAGGCGGCGATTGCTCGCATTTGGACCTCTTGAAACCGTCGATTGGAGGCTGAGTCCGTACGTCACGTTATACACCTTTCGGTTGCCCGAATGCCGTGTCTCAAATCGACGTAGGGGAAACGTACGAAGTGACGCTCGCGACGCTTGGTTTTCCGACGACATTCTGACATGTCGCGGGAGCACTTGACTCATGACCCGACGTGCGGAGCGTTGTTGGTGAGACGATTTGCTCTAGAACAAATATGTATCCTGTTTCTCAATTAGTCTTGACATGAAATTTGAGCGACATTAGGTTGCTGAATCTAGTAAACAATTGCTGCTCGTAGCGCACTTCGCGATTGACTATGCGGCGCACGAGTTCGAGTTCTGCTGGGAGGCTACCTCACCCCGATGTCGGGCCCGCTCGTCGGAAAGCGCGTCTTGGATCTTACCCGCGTCGTCGCCGGGCCTTGGGCAACTCAGTTGCTCGCGGACCTCGGCGCGGAGGTCATAAAAGTTGAGCGTCCCCGGACCGGAGACGAATGCCGAGGTTTCGGTCCGCCATTCGTAAGGTCACCGTCAGGCCCGACGTCTCAGAGTGTCTACTTTGCCTCGACGAATCGAGGGAAGCGCTCGATTACGATCGATATCGCGAATCCGGCTGGACAGTCCCTTGTTAGGGAACTGGCCGAAGTGTCGGACGTGTTCGTTGAGAACTACATGGTCGGAAAACTGGCAAAACTAGGTCTAGATTATGCGGCCCTCTCAGAAAAGAATCACGGTCTGGTGTACTGCTCGATCACCGGTTTCGGCCAAACCGGTCCCCACAGGTTTCGTCCGGGCTACGACATTCTGATTCAGGCAATGGGCGGCTTCATGAGTATCACCGGGGAGCCAGATCGCGAGCCGATGAAATCGGGCGTCGCAATCGCCGACATACTTACTGCTCTCTATGCATCAAACGCGATCGTCGCCGCACTCTGCGAGCGTGCTCAGAGTGGCCTTGGACAATACATCGACTTGGCGCTACTGGATGTTCAGATCGCAGCGTTGGCGAACCAAGCCGCGAACTTTCTTATGACGGGAGTAGCGTCCCAGAGGCGGGGAAACGCCCACGAGAGCATTGTGCCGTATCAGAGTTTTAAGACCAGAGACGGAAGCATCATAATTGGCGTCGCAAACGACACGCAGTTTAACCGGTTCGCGAAAATCATTGGATTTCCTGAAATGACCATGGATGTGCGCTTTCGCACTAACGCGGAACGCGTCCGCAACCGTGCGGAACTTCTGCCCCCTATCTCAGAAAGGCTGCTACAGCGAACCACTTCTGAATGGTGCGCGGACTTTGATCGCGAGCAAATTCCCGCCGGCCCGGTGAACACAATGGGCGAAGTCTTTGACGACCCGCAAGTCGAGGCGCGAGATCTCATCGTCGAATTTCCCGCTAGCAAATATGAAGCCAGGCGCGTGGTCGGCAATCCAATCCGTTACTCGAGGACGCCTGTATCGTATGAGCTGCCACCTCCGGATCTTGGCCAGGATACCGACTACGTTTTGTCAAATGTTCTCCACAAAGATCGAGAGGCAATTCAAAAGCTTCACAACGAGCACGTTGTTTAGCACGGGATTCTGAACTGAAGGGGGAGTGGGCGCAAACGCAACTTACGAATGACTAGCGACCCGGTCGCCTCCAAAGCCGGCCGGACTCAAAATCAAAGAGGGAGAAACCATGACGTTTTCTCGGCGCAGCTTTATGAAGTGGGCAGCTTCAGTTTCAACGCTTGCCGTCGCATCACCTCACGCAACTAAGCTCGTTCCGCTTTTCAGCGGCGACGACGGCCCTGCTTTTCGAACCGATCTCTTGCCTCCCCAGAAAGAGGTGTGGGACAACCTAGCCTGGATGGCGGCGCTCGGACCCAAACTGACTGGCAATAAAGCTCATAATTCGTATATCGATTTTCTGCAATCGAACATGGAAAAAGTTGGGCTTGAGGTCACTCGCGATCGCTATACCTTGCCGATGTGGGAAGCGAAACGCTGGGAAATCGCCGTTCAAACCGCTACCGGAGACACCTTCAAGCCGAAGGTCACCTCATATTACCCGTACTCAGGACAGACGCCTCCGGAAGGTGTTTCCGGCCAACTTGAATACGTCGGAAGCAACCCGACGTTTTTCAATTTGAAAAACTTGAAGGGTAAGGTGGCATTAATCGATTTCGTTCGCGCATCGCGCGAGTGGCAAATGATGTACACGCCGTGGGGCGTTTGCCCTCGTGATGCAAAGTTTCCGGAAGCCTATCGCCCCGCGAGGGGCTCCGTTCTGAACCTCTCCCAGTTCGCAGACGCAGGTGCTGTCGCCGTCATTCTCATTTGGGCTGACGTTTCGGATGAAAACGCTCAAGACCAATACACTCCGTTTTCACGGCCGCCGCAGGGCGTCCCCGGATTGTACGTTGGCCGCGAAACAGGTAGACACCTGAGCCAGTTGGCGAGCTCGGGGGCGAAAGCCACCATCGTCCTAGAGGCGACCGTTACGCCTGACACGCCGACCGATACGCTCATGGCTACCCTGAAGGGCAGTTCGTCCGAGGAAGCGGTAATTTGCAACACGCACACCGACGGACCCAACGCCATCGAGGAAAACGGGGGCGTAGCGCTTCTCGCACTCGCTAAATATTTCTCGCAAATCCCAAAGAACGATCGGCGACGCGACATCGTATTTCCCATGCACACAGGACACTTCGCTCTCCCGTGGGTTCCGGATGTTCGGGGAGTCGTCGAAAAGCATCCCGATTTAATCAAGAGGACCGTCGCCGCGGTCACCGTCGAGCATCTTGCATGTAAAGAATGGATTGACGACCCAAACCTTGTGCACTACAGACCCACGGGCCAAAACGTGTGGGATGTAACGATCACTAAACATAAAGCTATGGCTGATCTGGCGATGGAAGCTTTAACAGGAAAAAGCGAGGTGCACAACACCGGTGTGATGAATCCACTTCACGATAACGGTTGGTTCGGAGTGGGTACTCCATTTGGTTTGGCTGGAATCCCTACAATTCAGTACATCCCACAACCAAACTACTTACTTGCCGGCCCGCCGAACGGGTGCATTGATAAACTGGATTCTGATCTGCTTTACAGTCAAGTGCAATTCTTCGCTAAGATTTTGCACAAAATAAATTACATGAGTGCTGCTGACCTAAAGGGCGCGTAGTCAGCTTCCTTCGTTCACTGAGCCTTCGTCTGCAGCCGAAGACTCAGTTTCTTTCCCAAGAGCCGTCCGGCTATTCCAGCTGTTGTGTAGTTCGGATGTCCGTTGACCGCACCCCGATCAGAGGGAAGAGCCGTCCAAAATAATCCGGAGAAAAACGGAAAAATCGCTTCGGCGAAGAGATCTCGCGGTGGGTCGATTCATTGCAAGAATTCGCGAAGTTGCGACCAACTGTGCCGGTTAGGACTAGAACAAATTTTCAAACAGCCGAGCCCGATCGATTGACATGGCCAAAACAGCATAGTAGTTTGCGCGGCCGACGGTAGTTGTACGAATCACGAGCACGGTTTCGTTCCTACAATTCGCAAGTGCGAGTCGGTCCCCAAGAGGTGATCGTTCGCGGAAGCGACGGAGCTGCCGAGAAATCGGAGATTTTGAGAAACTCCGGACAGTGAGGGATCTACCTGAATTGCGCCAAGACGCGCATCAGACAGGGGGGCGAATGTTGCGAAATCGATTTCTCCTTCGCATTTTACGCTTGGTCATGGCTTGCTGTTGGCTAATGCTCCTAGTTCCGCGTGTCGAATCTCAGACCTCGGGAACCGGCGGACTGACTGGCGTTGTTACCGATTCGTCCGGGGCTGCTATACCCGGTGCCACCGTCAAGGCCACCAATGTCGCGATGGGCGAGACGCGTACGGCCACTTCTAGCTCTGACGGATCGTACAGTATCTCCTTGCTGCCGCCGGGGGAATATCGCGTCCGTTTTGAAGCGCCCGGTTTCACATCGTTGGAAGTTCCCTCCGTCACAGTTACGGTCACAGAAACAGGCACTCTAAATGAAACGCTAACGGTCGGATCGCAAACGCAGGCTGTCACCGTCACAGCGGACGTAGAGGCGGTACAGACAACAAACGCAACCATCGGCTCGGTTATTGGCGGCAAAACCGTCGTGGATCTTCCCTTAACGACTCGCAATTACCAAAACCTCATCGGCCTATCACCTGGCGCGAACGCTTCGGTCCCAAATGCGACCAGTCTCGGCAAATCAACGACCACCACCGCGGTAAATGGAGCGGATGCGGCGCAAAACAATTTCCAAATGGACGGTGTGGCGGTTGACAACTACCTCAGTCACGGTACCGGTCTGGAAGGCGGCTTTTATGGCGCTCAGCCAATTCCCAATCCGGACTCCATCGGCGAATTCAAAATTCAGACTGCGAATTTCGATGCTGGATACGGTCGTGATCCCGGCGCAAATGTCAACGTTGTAACCAAGTCCGGTACAAACGAAATCCATGGCACCGCTTTTGAGTTTTTCCGTAACACCGTGCTTAACGCGAATGACTGGTTCCGCAACTTTACTGGCGGTTCGCGCCTTGTTTTAAACCAGAATCAGTACGGCGGGGTGTTTGGCGGTGCGATAAAGAAGGACAAGCTCTTCTACTTCGTGTCCTACCAAGAAACTGGGCAGAAGAACGGATTGAATCAGTCGGGCGTAAATATCACCGGCGGCTACTCCGTGGCCCACCTGCCCCCCATTCCGTCCGGAAATCGCGGAACGTGTCCCGTAAACTTCACTTCGCTCACCCAATGCGATGCCGCAGCCCAGGCGTTCGTTCCTGCATTGGGCGCCGCGATCTGTCCAGCCAATACCGGCGGAAATCCGTTCAATCTGGTTACGATTCCCGGTAGCATTCAGGTCGCGTGCAACGGCTCGAACATCAATCCCGTTGCAATTAAGATTCTTCAGCTTCAGCTCAAGAACGGAAATTACTACGTTCCGGGCTCGGGTGCGTCCCCCTCGGCGCCCTACCCGCTTCAAACCTTCTCCGATCCCGCAACTTACGAAGAGCACCAGGGAATGGGCAATTTCGATTACCTCATCGACAACAAGAACACACTCTCGGGCCGCTACTTCTATTCAACAGACCCTGCGATCGGCAATTTCCCTACGGGCAGCTCACTGCCCGGTCTTTCGTTCACCACGCAGTATACGAATCAGGTGGCGCTCTTGAGGCTGACATCGGTGGTTTCAAACAATCTCGTCAACGAAGTGCGTGCCTCCTATCAGCGAAACGTATCCTTCCTCAGTCAGAACTCACCCTTTACGAACACCGAGGTTGGCATCACGTCTCTGGCGACTTCAACTCCTATTCTGTCGCTTATCTCGGCAGGAACGGATTTCGCAGTTGGCAACTTTATTTATAACTATTTTCAGACAGAGAATCAGTTCCAGTGGGCAGACCAGATCTCTTGGAGTCACGGAAAACAGACCATCCGCGCCGGCTTCGAAGCGGAGCGCATACAAGCCGACAACGAAATTCCCGGACTTGCGATCGGTGAGCCGACCTTGGGATCATTCGCCGACTTTCTAATTGGTCGCGCTGCGTGTCCTGCGGGAACGTTCGGCCCCGGAGCTGGTCAATGCAACGTTAATAATCCCGGCAATTCTAACGGAACTTCCGCTCTGAGCAACGTGACGGGCGTTTCAACTATCACGAACGCCGTCGCCGACGGCGGACTATATCCCCACAACTATCGCGTATGGGACTTCAACGCCTTTTTCCAGGACGATGTGAAGATTAACACGCGACTGACCGTAAATTTCGGCATGCGATGGGAATACGATGGGCTTCCAAGCGATATCAATGGAGCATTCAGCAGCATTTGGCCGAGCCTTATCCAGGCCGGGCCGCTCCCTGGCGATTCGGCGGCCAATGGGACACTGCTAGGGTTCGTTCTACCGAAGAATTATGTCGGGCCTGTTCCAAACGGCGTGATTCGCAACATCCATTCAACCCCAGCTCGCAATACGCCACCGCTGGATAACTTTGCTCCGCGACTTGGTTTCGCGTGGCAGCCGCTTGCAGGTAACAGTCGGTGGGTGATTCGCGCCGGCGCTGGCTATTTTTACGATCGCGCGGCTGGTGGCGATACCCAAGTTCTCTACAACGCTCAGCCGTTTGAGATATCGCCCACTCCGTCGCCGACACTGACGCTGGCAAATCCGTTCGATATTCCACCGACAGTGCCTGGCCCCCCGGGGACGCCCGGGTTCACACCTCGCTGGATCAACTTCGCCAATAACACGAATTCGAACATCAACAATCCGACCGTCGCTGAGATTTGGCAAACACCTCTAATGTACGAATGGAATTTGAACACTCAGTATGAATTCCAGCCCAGCTGGGTCTTCAGTCTTGGTTACGTTGGCTCGAGGGGCATTCATGAGCCGTACGGAAACGCCACGAACTATTACAATGCTGCGCCTCTGGCCAGCCCAGCAAATCCTCTGACATGTGGATTCGATGGCGTTCCGACCGACTGCATAACCACCAGCACTGCCGCAAACGTTCCGTCCCGAGTGCCCAATCTTGGGCTGTCCGCTCAAGCCACACAAGCAGCGGCTGCCGGCGATTACAAATTCAACGGCCTTCAGGCAACGCTTCACAAGCAGCTTTCTCACGGGTTGCAGCT
>JGI12635J15846_10003912_pt1 | contig 12899 bp, 10 predicted proteins | sample BlaSpr_A8_OM2_M2_FD_15846 | JGI IMG/M metagenome (IMG submission 15846) | reverse complement strand
GTGGGTGAGCGCCACCGCGTAGGCGTGTCCTGTCTGCTGGTTTCTGGTCACCGCCGAGGCGATGGCGGCGAGCGCGGCGATGCCGAGCGCGGCGCCGCACTGCACGCTGGTATTCAGCAGGCCGGACGCGACGCCGGAGTCGCGCGGCGCGACGCCCCGCATGCCGGTCGATGTGCAACCGACGAACGTCAGGCCGGTGCCGATGCCGGTGGCCAGCATGCCCGGGAGCAGCACCGCGAAGTAGTTCGAGGTCGGGGTCAGCATTGCGGCGCTCCATGCCAGGCCGCCCGCGGAGATGAGCATCCCGGCCGCGATGACGGCCCGCGCGGGCAGCGCCGCGAACAGCCGGGGGCCGAGGCCGCCGGCGGCGATGCCGAGACCGACCACGTTCGGCAGGTAGGACAGGCCGGTGTGCAGCGCCGAGTATCCGCGCACGATCTGCATGTAGAGGGTGAGCAGGTAGTACATGGCGAGCATGCCGGTGCCGAGGAGCAGCAGCACTGTGTACGCGCCACCCCGGTTGCGGTCGCGGATCACGCTCGCGGGCAGCATCGGCGCCCGGGAAAAGCGCTCGGCCAGCGCGAACGCGATCAGCAGGACGGCCCCGAGGGTGAACGCGACGAGGGTGCCGGTGTCGGTCCAGCCGTTGCTGCTGCCTCGGCTGAGCGCGTAGATGAGCGAGGCTACGCCACCGGTCGCGGTGACCGCACCTGGCACATCGAGCTTGCCTCGCTCGGTATCGCCGGGTACCAGCAGGCCGGACCAGGTGCCTGCCAGCACGGCCACGGCGATCGGGGCGTTGATGAACAGCACCCAGCGCCAGCTTGCGTATTCGGTCAGCGTCCCGCCGAGCAGCAGGCCGATGACCGAGCCGAGGCCGGCCATCGAGCCGTAGACGCCCAGCGCCTTGGTTCTGGCCGGGCCGGCTGGGAACGTGGTGGCCAGCAGCGACAGTGCGCATGGCGCGGCGAGGGCGGCGCCGCAGCCCTGCACGATGCGCGCGGTGACGAGCACGGTCTGGTTCGGGGCGAACCCGCCTGCCATCGACGCCAGGGTGAATAGCACGAGCCCGGTGCGGAACACGCGCAGCCGGCCGAACAGGTCGCCCGCCCGGCCGCCGGCCAGCAGCAGTCCGCCGAAGGTGAGCGCGTAGAAGCTGATCACCCAGTTCAGGCTGGATACCGGCAGGTGCAGCGACCGCTGCATGCTGGGCAGCGCGATGTTCACGATGGTGTCGTCGAGCACCAGCATCAGCTGCGCGGTGGCGATGACCAGCAGCGCAAGGCCGAGTTTGCGGCCCGCAGCTGCGGGCGCGGCGGCCTGGGGGACGGTTTGCGTTGGGTCGTGGACAGACATGGTGTCTCCCTAACGGTCGTGTCCGGCGACTTGGGGCTGCGGCTCGCCTGTGGCGGGCCAGGTCTGCAGGGCGGCGTAGGTGGGCGCCCACTGCTCTCGATAGGCGGTCAGCAGGGGCGGGGGGAACTTGCCGAGGATCGCGTCGAGGATCTGCGGGCGGGCCTGGGTGAGCAGCCAGGGCATGTACCTCGACGCGTCAGGCAGGTTCCGCTCGCTATGGATCTGGGCGAAGTGCTGCCACTCGGCCGGGGTCAGCGAGGTATCGATCAGGGGCAGCCCGTCGGCCTCCTCGTGGGCCAGGTGCGCGGTCAGCTTGCCCGAGAGTTCGTCGATGATGTCGCCGAACCGCTGGTAGCCGTAGTCCGGGTCGGCCGCGGCCGCGTCGACGGCCTCCAGCAGCGGCTCGATGACGCCGTGCTCGGCCTCCAGCGCGTCCACCAGCGCCACCCGGTCGGGCTGCCCGGCCACGCGGGCTCGCAGCGGCGGCCACAGGGCGTCATCTTCGGACTGATGGTGGACCAGCAGGAACTTCTTGAACAGCTCCCACCCCAGCGCGGCACGCAGCAGCGTGCCGGGGTCGTCGTCCCGCCGGCTCGCGATCCGCCCGACCTGCGCCAGGTCCCGGCGCAGCGCGTCGTGCATCGCGAGCATCATGCTCATGTCCAGCCTGTACTCCATAGTTCCTCCCTGCACGGATGCATCGGCCAGGTCTCGGCCTGCGCCGGGGCGTCCCAGCGCTGCTTTCAAGATTTTGGCACTCAGTACTATTTAAAGTCAAGTGGTGAAAGAAGCTGAGTGTATATAGCTCCCGGGTCGCGGAAACGGGTAGGATGCGGGGCATGACGAGCGACGCGTCTCCAGACCGCTCCTTGCCGCTGCGCGAGCGCAAGAAGCTGCGGACCCGGCGCGCGCTGGCCGACGCGGCGCTGCGCCTGTTCACGCAGAGGGGCTTTGACGCGACCACGCTCGAGGAAGTAGCCGACGAAGCCGAGGTGTCCAAGAGCACCTTCTTCCGCTTCTTCCCGGCCAAGGAGGCCGCGGCGGTCGAGGCCGAGACGGAGCTGTGGACCGCCTACCTGGCCGCGCTCGCCGACCGCGAGCTGTCCGGCCCCGTCCTCGGCGAGCTGCACCAGGCGCTGGCCGGGGCAGCCGCCGGGCTCGACCCCGGCTGGGACCAGCGCTTCCTCGCCACCCGCCGCCTGATCATGGCCGAGCCGAACACCCTGCTCAAATACGTCGAGCACTACCGCGCGGGGATCAAAGACCAGGTGGTCGCCTGCCTCGCGGGCAAACTCCGCCTCGATCCCGAGGATCTCCGGCTGCACGTCCTGGCCGAACTCGCCATGACCGCCTTCAGCCTCGCTGGCCGCCCCTGGGTTCGCCGCGGCGGGCAGGGGGGCCGCAAAGCGCTCCTCGAACGCCACCAGGAGGCGGTCGAGGCCATCCCCGCCAGCCTGGACCTCTCAGCGCCCACAAAGCCTGCCCAGAACGGCGGAACCTGAGTAAATCCCGGCCGCACAGCGCTCGGGCCTAAAGGGCGCAGCGCGTCTGGCCAGACCGCGCCACATAAGTCCCGCTTATGCGCCTGACACGAGTGACCGCCGACCGAGCAAGCAGTCGGCCAGAACGGCGGCGATGCGCGCGCTGTCTCCGACCCGGGCAAGGCACAAAGCGTGACCTCCTTCCCGCCGCGGCTATGGCGGAGCGCTGATTCCGGGTTGTCGGCCCGCCGGGCGTCAGATGAACGAACCCGCTCCGCGGGCCGAGGCCGGTGCCGGCGTGGTCGGCCGATCCGGGGCCTCCTGGCGAAGGAGCGAAGCCGGATTACGCGAAGTAGTGGCCCGTCTTCACGTCCTCGATCCAGCCGGGGTGGGTCGGCTCCCAGCCCAGGATTTCGCGGGTCTTTTCGTTGGACGTCGGGTTGTCGAGGCCGGCGAACGCGGCGAGGAAGCCCAGATACTGTGGCGCCTCCTCATCGGTGATGCTCTTGGTCTGGACCCCGAGCTTGCCGGCGATCGTCTCGGCGATCACCTTGCGCGGGATGCCCGTGTCGCCGACGCCGTGCAGCGTCGAGCCGGCGGGGGCCTTTTCCAGCGCCAGGCGGTAGAGCACGCCGATGTCGTAGGTGTTGGCCGCCGGCCAGCGGTTCGAGCCGTCACCGGTATAGGCCGCCACCCCGTTTTCCCGGGCGAAGCCGATCAGGGCATGGGTGAAGCCGTGATGGTCGAGGTCGCTATGGACCATCGGCGCGAGCCGCACGACGGAGGAGCGCACACCATGCTGAGCCAGGCCGATCGTGTAGTTCGCTGCATCGACGCGGGGACCGCCATCGGACTGGTCGTNCTCGGTGCCGGGACGGCCAGTGATCCCGGCCATGGCGAGCATCAGGGTGCCGCCGGTCGTGACNAAGGGCTTGCTGGTGCCCGTCAGCGTCTCACCGATCGCCTGGATGGCAGCCAGGTCTGAGCCGACTGCGCCCATGAAGTCGCCGGTGCGCATCGCCTCGTGCTTGAAGGCGAGGTGGATCACGCCGTCGGTCTCAGCGGCCGCGGCCTTGAGACCGTCGAGATCGTCGAGATCGCCGCGGCGGACCTCGGCGCCAAGGGCGGCGACGACCTCAGCCGAGGCATCAGAGCGGGCGAGACCGACGACCTGATGTCCGCTGCTGACAAGCTCGGGGATGACGGCGGAGGCGATATGGCCTGAAGCGCCGGTGACAAATACACGCATGAGGACCTCCAGCAGAGATCGGATGTCATCTGGTGTCATCACACTAGCACGGTCACGACACCTGGTGTCATCAGCTATGCTCAGCTGTCATGTCCCGCTGGAAGCCAGACGCCGAAGGCCGGCTCGCCAAGGCCGCCATCACCCTGTTCGAGGAGCAGGGCTATGACCAGACGACGGTCGCGGAGATCGCCGAGGCCGCGGGGCTGACCAAGCGGACCTTCTTCCGCTACTTCTCGGACAAGCGCGAGGTGCTGTTCAACGGCTCACGCGAGCTTCAGGACCGCTGGATCAGCGGGATCGAAGCTGCACCGCCGGACGCCACTCCGATGGCCGCGGTGTGTGCCGGGCTCGATGAGGTGGCGGAGCTGTTCGCCGACCGTCACCCCTTCGCCAGGATGCGGTCCCGGATCATCGCGGCCAACCCCGAACTGCAAGAGCGCGAGCTGATCAAGCTCTACTCCCTGGCCGGCGCCATCAAGACAGCGCTCGCTGATCGCGGCGTCTCCGTGAACGCAGCGATCCTTGCCTCCCAGGCTGGCGTGACCGTCTTTCACGTGGCCTTCGCCCGCTGGGTGGAGCAGGACGACCCGGCCGCCTTCAGGCGACTAATGGACGAGTCACTGGAGGAACTGCGGTCGGTGACCGCCGCCTAGCAGCAGCCGGGGCCGGCCCACGTCGACCGGCCGGAGGTATCTTGAGCCACACTGTCGCCATGACCGACCACTACACCGACGGAACCTACCGGTGGTGGCATCTGTCTCGGCCGTCGCCGGAACTGCTCGCGACGCTCGGCGATGGCTGGCTGCGGCCAGGCGGGCGTGCGCTTGACATCGGCTGCGGCCTGGGCGTCGAGACCGTCCGCGGTACGCCGAGGAACTCTGCCGCGTCCTGCGGCCCGGCGGCAGGCTGCTGCTGCGGGCCAGCCTCAACGCGGCTGGCGTGCGTAATGACATCGACGAAACGGTCATCGGTCGCACGTTCGCGGCCTGGCAGATCGAGCACATGCAGCGGACCGCGGTGCCCAGCGACACCCGCACGCTCGAGGTCATCCTCGCCCGCCTGTCAACGACAAGCCCGCCGTGACGCCACACGTTCTGTATCCGCCTTGCGGTTTGGCCGTGCCGGCATGCCTGATCCGCTCACTGTCGGCGATGCTGGAGATTGGCGTGCCGGGGTGGCTCGTCGCAGAAGGTCTCGTCGCAGGGCCTTGATCTTCGTGCTGTCGGCCATCAGCGTGACGATCTCGTCGGGTGTCAGGACTCGGGGCAGACCCGGTACCACAGCTGGGGGTAGTCAGGCGAGATGTACTCGGCATCGGGGACGCAGAGGAAGCTGCGCATCATCGGCAATCTCGCGAAGCCGACCCAGGCGTTCAGTGTCGTGGGCGTCGCGCAGATGGACCGAATCACTGGCCCATGCCCTGAACAGGCGCTGATACTGATCTTCTGCGGCGCGCCTGAGCGCGACGCCTCGCTCGGTATACGCGGCTTGATCCTCGCGGTCGCGGGTGGCACGATCGCCGGGGTGAGCACAGCGTTGCGGGAGCTGCTGATTCGTCACGTTGACGCCGGCACAATTCCTGGCGGGGTCGCGCTCTTGGGTGCTGGGAACGCCGAGGTGGTCACCGCGGGCGTGGCGTCGATCGGCGGCGGTCCTATGGGCGAGGACGCGATCATGCGGATCCAGTCCATGACCAAGGCGATTACGTCGGTCGCCGCGCTTCGTCTTGTGGAGGCCGGGCGTCTGGATCTCGACCAGAGTCTGGTGGACTGGCTGCCGGAGCTGGCTGACCGTCAGGTGCTGCGCGATCCAGCGGCTGAGCTCGACGACACCGTGCCGGCGCGCCGGGCCATCACGCTTCGCCACCTCCTGACCAATACCTCCGGGTACGGCATGGCGCTCCAGGCTTCGCCGCTGCAGGAGGCGATGGCCGCGAACGGCACTGAGGCTGGCCCGGAGCCACCGGCGATGGGCGCTGATGAGTGGCTGCGTCGCCTGGCGGAACTTCCGCTGGCGTTCCAGCCGGGAGAAGGATGGCGCTATCACCATTCGTTTGGCGTGCTCGGCATTCTCATCTCGCGGGTGACGGGCCGCCCGCTCGGTAAGCATCTGGCCGAAGACATTTTCGGGCCGCTCGGGATGACCGACACGGCACTGTGGGTGGCGGAGGGCGAGCTGGACCGGTTGCCGGCGGCTTACCGGCACGGTGACGAGGGACTCGTGGAGACCGAGCCTGCCGGCGGCGGTTTCTACGCAGGGCCGCCGTCATTCGACGTCAGCCACGGTGAGGTCGTCTCCACCGCTGCGGACTATCACCGCTTCACCCGGATGCTTGCCGAGGGAGGGCAAGCCAACGGCCAGCCGATGATCTCACCTGATCACCTGCAGCAGATGACGAGCGACCAAGTACCGGCGGCGTGCAAGACCGCGGACAGCTTCTTCCCGGGGTTTTGGGACGGCTTGGGCTGGGGTTTTGGCGTGGCCGTGCAGACAGAGGGACCCCAGCGCGGCCGCATCGGCTGGTCCGGCGGACTGGGTACGGACTTCTTCGTCGACCCGGACGGCACGGTCGGCATCCTCCTCGCTCAAGTTGAAATGGGTGAGGACATGTGGCCGCTGATCGAGCAGTTCCAGTCGCTGCACGAGCCGTCGTGACCGGCCAACTCCCCCCGGTGCGGGCTGCACAGATCCCGGTGACAGACACCTACCACGGCGTCGACGTCACCGAGAACTACCGGTGGCTGGAGGACGCATCCTCCGAGGAGGCCCATGCCTGGACGAAAGGCCAGCAACAACGCACCCGTGCCTACTTCAGCGAGGTCCCCTGGCGAGACACGCTGCGTGCACGTGTCGAGCAGCTGCTGAAGGCCGAGACGACGACGTACTTGCGGCTCATATCCGGCGGAAACATCTTCTTCGCGCTGAAGGCGCAGGCGCCGCGGCAGCAGCCGTTCCTGGTGGCCCTGACCGACCTTGACGACCCTGCGACAGAGCGTGTCGTCGTGGATCCGGAGGCCATCGACCCGTCCGGTGAGACCACGATCGACTTCTTCGTTCCATCCCCAGACGGAAAGCAGGTCGCGGTCTCGCTGTCGGAGCATGGCAGCGAGGATGGGTCGCTGTACGTCTATGACGCCGACAGCGGGAAGGTGGTCGATGAGCCGATTCCGCATGTGAATTTGATGGGTGGTTCGGTGGCCTGGCGGCACGATGGCGCTGGATTCTGGTACACGCGCTGCGCTGACCCCGCGGGCTTTCGGCAGCAGGTGTGGTTCCGTGAGCTGGGCCACTCGCCGGATCAGGTTGATCTCGCGGGTGGGTTCGCCGACGAGCGGATCGCGGAGAACGAACTGTCCGCCTCACCCGACGGCCGCTGGGTGATGGACCGGGTGGAGAAGGGTGATGGTGGTGAATGGCAGGTCTTCCTCCGCAGCCAGGTTGGCGACGGCCAGTGGTGGCAGGCGGCAGACATCCCCGATAAGTGCGTGCATGCTGTGCTCGGCACCGACGCGCTGTATCTGCTTTCCCGCCAAGACGCCCCGCACGGCAAGGTGCTCCGCCTGCCGGTGACCGAAGGTGCCACGGTCGCCGACGCCCAGGAGATCGTGCCGGCAGGCGAGTTGGCCATCGAAGATCTGGCGGTGACTCGCGACCGGGTCTGGGTGGTGGACATCGACGGCGGGCCGCAGCATGTGCGCGTCTTCGACACCAGGGGGAGGCCGCTGCCCCCGGTGGACATCCCGCCGATGAGCTCCGTGTCGTCCTACTCCGCTCGTCTGTCGGCGCTCGGGCAGGACCAGATCGCGTGGTCGCGGGAGTCCTTCACCGAACCGGCGACCTGGTGGGTAGCAGTCGGCGGCGAGGCCCCGCGCCCGACCGCACTGAGGACGAGGACCCCCGTCGACCTGTCCAGGTACGAGGTGACCCGCGAGTTCGCGACGTCGAGGGACGGCACACGTGTCCCCCTCAACGTGATCAGCGCACCTGGCACCCCACGGGACGGAACCGCGCCGGCACTGCTGACCGCGTACGGCGGTTTCGGCATCTCGTTGGTGCCGCGGTTCGAACCTGAGCTGCTGCTGTGGCTGGAGCAGGGCGGCGTCTACGTGGTGGCAAACATCCGCGGCGGCGGTGAGTTCGGCGAGCACTGGCACCAGGCCGGCCGGCTCGCCGCCAAGCAGAACTGCTTCGACGACTTCATCGCCTGCGCGGAGCATCTGCACAGCAGCCGGATCACCAGTCGCGAGCGGCTGGCGATCATGGGCGGTTCCAACGGAGGGTTGCTGATGGGTGCCGTTCTCACTCAGCGGCCAGACATCGCCCGCGCCGTCGTTGCCGCAGTGCCGGTGATGGACTCCCTGAGGGCCGAGACGACCACCAACGGGAGATTCAATACGCCCGAGTTCGGCACCGTGCAGGATCAGGAGTTGTTCACGGCGCTGCTCGCCTACTCGCCCTACCACAACGTCGTCGGCGGAACGGCCTACCCGGCCGTGCTGCTGACCGCCGGAGAGAATGACACCCGGGTCGATGCCTGGCACGCCAAGAAAATGACGGCCCGGCTCCAGGAGGCGACGACATCGGCCCGGCCGGTGCTGCTGCGGCTGGAGTCCACGGGCCACCTGGGCGGGTCACTCGACCAGTCCATCGACGAGACAACAGACCGGCACGCCTTCCTCCTCGACCAGCTAGGCCTCGGTTACCGCCCCGTCGCCTCTGCGTGATGGGCTGGGTAGGCGCGCCCGGCGCTCGCAACTATCCTGCATCCATGTCCCCTGCAGGTGGTCCCACCGCGAACCGGGTGGCCGCCGCCCCCCGGGTGTCGCAGTCGCTGCTGTTCACCGACCGCGCCACGGCTGCACTCAGCGAGCTCAGTGACGACGATCCGGGCCTTCGGGAGCGCGTCGAGCAAAGTGAGATGATCTACGACGGCGCGAATGCCTACGTCCGGGTAGCCGACAGGTGGACGGGCTTCTTCCTGGCTGACCCGGGCGGCCCGCGCGGGCCGAATGACCCGCTGTGGCCGTTGGACGCCCTGCTCGGTGCCAGCGAGGATGCCGTGGAGATCGGGCCGGAGGCCGTGCGCGGCGTGCCTGCGACACACTGCCGTCTCACCGTTGACCTGGCCCGGGCGGACGCTGCGCTGCCGAGCGGGGTGAGCGTGCCCGCCGGGCCGTATCGCTCGTTAAGCCGGCTGCCTGCCGAGGTATGGCTGGACGCGGATGGGCTCGCCCGCCGTATCTCGGTGAACTCCGAGCCGGCCGCGGCCGCGGATGCACAGGTCTGGTCGGTCGTTGAGCTGTGGGATTACGGGTTGGCCGTCGACATCACGCCGCCCGGTCCCGATGAGGTCCTGACGCCGGCCGAGGCCTATCGCATGGCCGAAGAGGAACCGCCTGGGCGGAACGCGTGACCACCCGCCCAGCGGCGTGCCGGCCGAGCCGACGGCCATCGGCCGAGCTGGTCCGGTGGTCAGGTCCGCAGGGACATGACCACGATGGGCGAGGTGGTCGGCTGGCTGGTCCCGCCAGCCGGCTCCACGGTCACGCCGACGCTGTCGCCAGCGGCCAGCCCGGAGGCCAGGACCGGCGCGGTCCTTCCCGACGCGGGAGCCGGAAGCAGGCCCGCCCTGCGGATCCGGGGCGGCCCCATCAGCCAGAGCTCGTAGACCTTGCTCGCGGGAAGCCGAGGCAGCCCGGCGGTGGTGAAGACGAGCTTCCCCTCGACGCGGGAGACCACGACGGTGGCGGTTCCCCCGTTCTTGACTGCCTCGGTCATGATCCGTGCGTCAGGGGCGGCGAGGACCGCGGCGAGCGCCTGGTCCTGCGCCCGTGCGGAGTCCAGCTCATGCCGGGTGTGAAGTCCGACAGCCCCGAGCGCGACGGCCACGGCCAGGCTGACCACGGCCACCGCCGCGGCAAGCCGGGGCGTCCAGGACTGGCGGAAAACCTGGCGCGGCGTCCAGCGTAGGGTCCGGCCTGGCCGGTCAACGGCGGGAGGCAGCTGCCTGGTCACCGCGGCGGCGGCCAGCACGTGCTCCTTGACTCTTGGCGGCGGCGGCATCGCGGCGGCCATCGCCAGTTCTGTTGCTGTCTCGGCCAGGCCGCGGACCTCGTTGCCGCACGGCCTGCAGCGGCGCAGGTGATGCTCGAACAGGTCCCGCTCGGCGCCGTCCACGGCGTCCAGGGCGTAGACGCCGGTCAGGGTGTGCAGGTCATGTCGCCGGAATCTCACCAGCTCACCCCCATGCAGTCGCGCAGCCGGATCAGGCCGTCGCGGATCCGGGTCTTGACGGTCCCCAGCGCCGTGTGCAGGAGTCCGGCGACCTCTGGATGCGTGTATCCGCCGTAGTAGGCGAGCGTGATGGACTCGCGCTGCAGGTCGGTCAGCCCGCCCAGGCAGCGGCGCACCCGCTCAGCGTCCAGGTTGGCCACGGCGGTCTCGGCCACCTGGTCGTCGGCCGTGAGGGGCTGCGCGGTCCGGTGCTCCCGCTCGGTCGCAGCCACGGCCGAGCGCACCCGGTCGACGGCGCGCCGGTGCGCGATCGTCATCACCCAGGTCGCGGCGCTGCCCCGAGCGGGATCGAACCTGGACGCGGTGCGCCACACCTCGAGCAGCGCCTCCTGGGTGACCTCTTCGGATTGCGCCTGGTCCCTGACTACTTTGCGGATCACGCCATACGCCGGTCCGGCCAACCGGTCATACAGCATCTCGAACGCGTCCTGATCGCCGCGGGCGACCCGGCGGACCAGGTCGTCCAGGCCCTGGTCTCTCCCCTCCGAGAGACCAGGGCCCGGCCGGGCGGCCCTCATGTCATGTCCGCTCATGGCCTCTATTCGGCGCAGCCCGGGGATCGGATTGGTGGGCAGGCGGGCCGGCTGACCCGGGATCGAGACCAATCCGTAGGCCAGAAGGCCGCGAATACAGCGCGTGATCGGGAAAAAGCTGAGCGGATCCGCGGCGAGACGCGCACTGGTTGGCGCGACGTCCGGGCTGCTCGCCGCCGCCGCCGCGCTGGGCGTGGCCCAGCTGGTCGCGGGGCTCACCGGCCCGCTGGGCAGCCCCGTGGTGGCGGTGGGTGAGGTGGCCATCAACCTGACCCCGGTCCCGGTGAAGGATTTCGTGATCGGTCATGTCGGCAGCCACGACAAGCAGGTCCTGGTGGCCGGGATCCTGTTGATGCTCGCCGCGTTCGCGGCCGTGGTGGGGATGCTGGCGCTGCGCCGCATCGGTTACGGGTTCGCCGGGCTTGCCGTCTTCGGCGTGCTGGGCGCCGCTGCCGCGATCACCCGGCCGAATTCCGGCCCGGCGGACCTCGTTCCGACGCTGGTGGGCGTCGCGGTGGCCGCGGTGGCGCTGACGTTGCTGGTCCGCGCCGGGGGCGGCCGCCAGCGGCCCGGGCCGACGTCGCTCCCCGGGCCGGCTACGGCCGTTCAGGACTGGTACGCTCCGGCACCTCTTGCCGAAGCACGGCCGGGGGCCTTGTCCGCCCGGACCCCGGACCGGCGGCGCTTCCTCGCCCTCGCGGCCGGCACGGCCGCGGTGACCGCCGCCGGCGGCCTGGCCGGCCAGAAGCTGCTGAGCCGGTTCAATGTCGACCGGCTCCGCGCGGCCATCCGGCTCGCAGCGCCCGCCAAACGGGCCCCGGCCGTGACCGCCGGAACCCAGCTGCCGATCCCCGGCATCACCCCGTTCTTCACCTCCGACGCCAGCTTCTACCGGGTCGATACCGAGCTGGTCCTGCCGCAGATTGCGCCCGATGAGTGGACGCTACGGGTGCACGGGATGGTTGACCGGCCGCTGGAGCTGTCGTTCGGCGACTTGCTGCGGCGCCCGCTCACCGAGGCGGACATCACGCTGGCCTGTGTGTCAAACCAGGTCGGCGGCCCGCTGGCCGGGAACGCACGGTGGCTCGGCGCCAGCCTCGCGGCGCTGCTGCGCGAGGCCGGGGTGCACGCAGGCGCCGACCAGATCCTGTCCACCTCAAACGATGGATGGACCGCCGGAACGCCTACGGCCGTGGTCATGAGCGACCCGGACGCGCTGCTGGCCGTCGGCATGAACGGCCAGCCGCTGCCAATCGCGCACGGCTTTCCCGCCCGGATGATCGTTCCCGGCCTGTTCGGCTACGCCTCAGCCACCAAGTGGGTCACCGACATCGAGCTGACCAGCTTCGCGGCCCAGCGCTCGTACTGGGTGCAGCGGGGCTACTCAGTCATGGGGCCGATCAAGACGATGTCGCGGATCGACGTGCCCAAGCCGTTCCAGCAGGTGCATGCGGGCCGCACCGCAGTGGCTGGTGTCGCCTGGGCACCGCATCGCGGCATCGAAAGGGTGCAGGTCCAAGCCGACGGCGGGCCCTGGCACGACGCCCAGCTGGCCGCGGCGGACGGGATCGACACCTGGCGGCAGTGGGTCTGGTACTGGGACGCCGCTCCCGGCCTGCATCAGCTCCAGGTCCGCGCGACCGACGGCACCGGCGCCACCCAGCCCGGCAAACGCACCGGGATCTTCCCCAACGGCGCCACCGGATGGGACAGCGCCGCCGTCACCGTCACCTAAAGCCTTCGGCCCGCTGCATTCCGCAGCGGCTCGCCAACACAGGAGAGAAGGAAGCTCATGAGATACAAGTTCCTTGGCGTCGCAGCGATCGCCGGAACACTCGCGCTCGGCGCGGCTGCCTGCAGTTCCAGCGGCTCGTCCGCTGCGTCAGCGGCAAGCCCGAAGGCGACAGCGAAGGCGCCGGCGGCTCAGCCGGCCGCCTCCACCTCGGGCTCGGCCATGGCCCCGTTCGGTCCGGGCTGCTCATCAGT
>JGI12635J15846_10003911_pt1 | contig 12899 bp, 15 predicted proteins | sample BlaSpr_A8_OM2_M2_FD_15846 | JGI IMG/M metagenome (IMG submission 15846) | reverse complement strand
CTTCCCCACATCGATTCCGCCGAACAACACAGATGCCCCCGCTTCCAGCCCGCCGGCGTAACGGAGATACGTGCGGTAGGGGACGGTGTGGACGCCAAGCTGCGCGTTGATCAGGTAGATCAGCGTGATGGCCAGGACCGAGAAGCATCCCAGCACGAACGCTCCTACTTTCGCTTCCGTAGTCACTGGTAGACCTCCCCGGACTGCATGTATTTTTCGAAGTAAGCCGATACGCCGGGCATCTTCGCAATGTTGTCGGGTATCCGATCAAGAAACTGCCTCACACGCGGATTCTGGCTCGCCTTGATCTCGTCCTTCGTGCCGACTGAACTGAACGAACCCTGATAGAGCATGGCGATGCGGTCTGCGATGCGGAACGCGCTCGGCAGTTCGTGGGTAACGACGATGACCGTCATCTGCATTGCTTCCTTGACGAGCAAGATCAGCTCATCGAGCTCCGCGGCAACGATGGGATCAAGCCCGGCCGATGGCTCATCGAGCACAAGAATCTCGGGGCCGAGTGCAAGCGCCCGGGCCACGGCCGCACGCTTCTTCATCCCTCCGGAGAGTTCCTGAGGGAGCAACTTGCCAAAGTCGGCCAGACCAACCCCAGCCAGCTTCATCCAGACCATCAGGTCGACGATTGAGGGGGCAAGCCGGGTATGTTCACGCAGTGGTAAGGCGATGTTTTCTTCCACCGTCAAGGAATTGAACAACGCCGCACTTTGGAAAGCCACACCAATCGAGAGCAGGACCTTTTTGAGCTCGGACTTTGAGCAACGGGTAATATCCGTTCCCTTCACCTGGATGCTGCCCGACTTAGGGCGCTCCAGGCCGATGATCTGGCGCAACAAGGTGCTCTTTCCGGAACCGCTTCCCCCAAGCAACACCATCGTTTCTCCGTGCTCGATGTCGAGATTCAGCCCATTCAGTACTCGACGGCCGTCGTACTCAACCACAAGATCGCGGACGGAGATGATGGGCATCAGCTTTTCACCGTGAAATAAAAAATCGTGGTAAACACCGCATCGGCAACGATGACGAGAAAAGTCGACTTCACCACCGCACTCGTAGTGGAGCGGCCTACGGAATCGGGGCCTCCGCGGACACGGAATCCCTCGAGACATCCGACGTGAGCGATGATGGTTGCGAACACCACGCTCTTGATGAGTCCCGTGATTACGTCGTGCAAAGTAATGGCAGTGAACACATAATGGGTGTAGAGCAGTGGTGACAGGCGAGTGCTGAAGAACATGAAGAGCCCACCTGCCAATATGCCGAAGAGATTCGCAATGACGCTGAGGCAAGGAACGGAAATCAAAGCCGCCAGATACTTGGGCGCGAGCACAAACTCTATCGGTTCGAGCGCCATGACGCGGAGGGAATCGAGTTCCTCAGTCACCTTCATCGTCCCGATCTCAGCCGCGAACGCCGACCCGGAGCGCCCGCTCACTGCAATCGCCGTGAGTAGCGGTCCGAGTTCGCGTGTGAAGCCAACCGCGACCAACTCAATGACGTAGTGCAGAGCTCCAAAACGGCGTAGTTCTGAGGCCCCCTGCATGGCCAAAATGAATCCGGTGCAGATCGACATCAACGACACCATAGGCATCGCGTCCACGCCGATTTCCAGCATTTGCCTCACGGTGGCCTGCCAGCGGTAACGATTTCCCACAAAAGGGAGTGCCTGTCCCATCGCCCGCAGAGTGGCCCACCACTGAATGTTCAGACTTCCGACGTAGTCGAGATGTTCGATTGTTCTTTCGCCGACATTTTCCAGAACATTCGCCATTAAGACACCTTTTGTCCGGAATTGTTCGCATCGAACAGGGCCAACACTCCGGTGACCTCGAATAGCCGGAGCGTGGCACCACTAAGCCCCTGCAAGCTGAAATTGATCTGGTGATGGCGGGCGATCCTCAGAGCTTCAATCAGGGTGGCGACCCCCGACGTCTCAATGTAGGATAGGCCGGCTAAGTCGACGATGATGGTCTGAGGCAGTGCTTCTTCCGACAAAAGTGTCCGCAGGCGATCGCGAAGATCGGGCGAGGAGTCGACATCGACTCGGCCGATCAGCCGGACGACGGCGTCCTTCCCCACTTGATCGACTGAGATCTTGAGGTTGCTGCTTGAAGGAATTGCAATACGTGTCACCGTTACTCCCAGTCCGTTCTCTACGATTTGAATGCGCGATCCGGATTCACTCCTGTGCGATTCACCGTCAGGTGCCTGCATGCGGCCTTCCACAATCATTACCCCGATCAGTCGGCGCATTGGGATCGTATTTTTTCTCCCACGAATTGAGCGCGGGCGAGATTCTCCCGGCGGTTGGCAAGACAAGTGCTTTACATAGCACGTGGACACCGTACTTTCGTCGGCCGGTATGAGAGTTGGAAAGCGATAGTCGCTCTGCTGTCACCAGCAATGACGCTTCTGTCAAAGTGAATGACGCGCTAAATGACGCTCAAGCCGCCACGACGGTCCTTGCAAGAAAACAGGAGAAAAGAGAAAAGGAGGAATGTGGGTATGAAGGCAAGATCACTGATTCTGGTTTTTATCATCGGGTTCGGGGCACTCGGATCGGCGCAAGATGTTGCCAGCGACGCGGGCAAGGGAGCGAAAGACGCGGGCAGGGCTACCGAGTCCGCCGCTAAGGACGTTGTAAAGGGCACGAAATCGGCCACAAAAGCCGTGGCCCATGGCACTGACAAAACCGCCACTGACGCGCTCAAGGGCACTAAGAGCGCGTCAAAAAAGACGGCGGACGCAAGTGAGCGGGCTGGCAGTAAGACAGGCAAGGAGATCGGAATGGGCACGGAAGACGCTGCTAAAGACACTAAGAAAGCGGCCACGAAAACGGCGGACGCGGTGAAGTAAAGTGCAGGTGTGGTTGCCTCAGCCGACCCCGTGCCTGAACGCGCGGGTGGTGGCAAGGTGGCAAGGGCCTATGGGTTGTTAGGCGTCGTCGAGGAATGACAAGAAAATTGAAGCAAGGTGCGCAGGTAGCTGCCTATTGCGCGATGGTCGCAGCTGCGATGACCGGCGGACTCTCCGCCGACACTCCGCCAAGTACATATCAGCTTCCCTCGAACTCAGAAGTCATTGGCTACCTTCTTCAATCGGTGAACTGGTATCGCCATGTGTACACCGAACGGCAAGTTGCGCACGAACCGGCCGACTTAGTGTTTCTCGATGACAATCAAGCGATCGAACGGCAGACTGTGAACCTGTCGTTCGAGTTCGCTAAGGCGGATGCCATGCTGGAAACGAGCGCCGCTTTTTCGCATGGCCGACCTACCTCCCCAGATCCTCCTTCTGCTGATCTTAGGCACTTTATCGAATTAAAGAAACGAAATGATCAACTAAGCCGGCAAGCAATCGAGGAGATCAAGAACCTTGACAAAAGGCTGAACAGAGCGATGGGGGCCGATCGCAGAAACCTGAAAGCAGCTGAGGAAGACGATCAAACTCGATTGCAACTCCTGGACGCAGTCGCGCAGGGCCTCAATGATCTAGTCGAGTTTGTACAGAGTCCTGGTGAAGTACAAGGCCACAGCGGACATTTGGACTCCACCATCGACGACCTCGCGCAATCGATACCGGAAGTGACGGGTGTATCGGTTTCCTCGGCGACAGTGCCCTTGCAGGAAGCAAATTCCAGAACGGCTGGCCGTGATGCCGGTATCCTCGGGTTGGTGTCGGATGTCTCAGCGATGAAGCATAAGCTTCAGGTAGTTGACGAAAAGATACGCCTCACCGATAACTTGACGCTCTCCGCGAACAATCTGCGAATCCCACTGGCCGGTTTCATCGCTCACCTCATTCAGACTGTGGCCATAAGCAATTCGCAGACCAGCGACCTTTTGTCGTTGCGCGAGCAAAAATCGCAGCTCGATGCGCTTACCCTCGACCTCAAGGAGCTAAGCCCGGTCATCGTAGCGCTCGATAAGCAAAAGGTCCTGCTGGCGGAGTACAGGTCACATGTGCTGCCGTGGCGAATTGCAGTGGCAGGCCAATACCGGCAGGCGTGGAAAGAACTGTTGATGCGCCTGGTTGTGGTCTTGTTGATCATAGGTCTGTTACTCGCAATTGGCCAGCTTTCCCGACGGTTCACACTGCGGCATGTTCACGATCCAAATCGGCGACGGTTTATTAGTATGAGCCACCAATTTCTGACTCTGTTTGCCATTACGGTCGTCGTCGTATTCGTGCTTGCCTCGGACTTGAGGTCGGTCGCAACCTACTTTGGGCTTCTGAGCGCCGGACTTTTACTCGCACTCGAAAACGTCATTCTTGCCACTCTTGGCTCTCTCCTTTTGGTTGGGAAGCGCGGAATCAGAATTGGCGATCGTGTGCAGGTCTCAGGAGTTACCGGCGATGTCATTGATATGGGCCTGCTGCAATTCCAGTTGCGAGAATTCGACGTAGAGAACGGGAGATACACCGGTCACATGGCAACTTTTTCGAATTCGCTGGTTTTTGTATCTCCTGCCACGGGTCTCGTGAGATTTAATTCTGCTCCGGAGAAAACCTCCCAGGCGGTAGCGAGCAAGAGCGGAACGGAGCCGCAAGCAGACGAGCGCGTTTCGGTTGCGGGTGAATAGAGTTAGACATTCGGCTCCTGGCGCTGAATATCGGGACCGCGATGTCATTCTATTGACTTTGGTTTTCCTGTCACGGTCATTGACGCTCGCCATTTCCCTTCCGCACCTGATTGCTCAGGTCTATCCCGGGACGATGGCCGCGTAAATCCGGGTTTCAGTCTGCGCTTTCATGCCGCTCGACAGCTCAGGTACCAGTGCTTCGCGATGGCAGTGAGCTTGCTTAGACAAAGCATGGCACGCTGGAACGCCCGCAAGTTTCCGGCTCGGCTCGAACACTCTCAGGCTTATGAGGTGAAATGACGATACAAGTCGCGCTCATGGTCCCCTGTTACATTGACATGTTCTATCCACACGTCGGCATCGCCACTCTCGAGTTGCTCGAAAGATTAGGAGTCAACGTCGTGTACCCGAAGGAACAGACGTGCTGTGGCCAGCCCATGGCCAACAGCGGCTGCTACGAAGAGGCGCGGGCGACCGAAGAGCACTGCGCCCGAGTCTTCGGCTCGTTTGATTGCGTGGTCACTCCGTCTGGCAGTTGCACTCATCATATCCGGAACAAATTCACCGCTGGGGCGGACTCAGCAGAAAGCAAAGTCTGGTCCGAAATACCTACGACCTGGTTGAGTTCCTCCACGACGTTCTGAAGATCCGAGAATTCCCGTGGGCGACATTCGAGCATAAGGTCGCACTACACACCAGTTGCTCTGCGATTCGTGGACTGAACATGGCATCGATGTCCGAGCGCGTGCATGACCCAGCCTTCTCGAAGCCAAAGGCTCTACTCGGCGGCGTTCCCGGCATTGAGTTCGTCGAGTTCGAGCGCGCAGATGAGTGCTGCGGCTTCGGTGGCACCTTTGCAGTGACGGAGGAGGCGCTCCGCAAAGATGGGATACGACAAGCTGGCCTTTATGCAGAAGGCGTCGCCGGACTGCATTGTCTCCTCGGATATGTCCTGCCTGATGCATCTGCAAGGGTGTGCGCGCAGGCAAAAGCAAGATATTCCCTTCTTTCACCTCGCAGAAGTACTGAATGGAGTGTCTCTATGAGTACTCCAGTCGACCAGGCAAAGAATGCCGAGACGTTTCTGGCTGACACCGTCCACGAACAACGGCTCGATAAGCTGCTCTGGGCGATGAGAATGAGGCGGGATGCCGCAGCCCGCCAGGTACCCGAGTGGGAGGAACTCCGGACATTAGCGTCTGAAATCAAAGAGCNCACGCTGTCGAACCTCTCCGACTACCTTATTCAGTTTGAGGCCAGGGCTACAGCCAACGGAGTGATCGTACACTGGGCCAGGGATGCTCACGAGCATAACCAAATTGTGTACGACATCCTTGCCGAACAAGGATTGACCTTGCTGGTCAAGTCGAAATCCATGCTGACAGAGGAGTGTGAATTGCGTCCGTTCCTCGAGAGGCGAGGTATCCGTGTCACAGAGACAGACCTCGGGGAGCGCATCCAGCAACTGGACAATCAGCCTCCAGGACATATCATCGGTCCAGCGATACATAAGACGAACAAGGACGTGGCCGTCCTGTTTTCGCAAAAATATGGGTCAGATCCTAACAATAGAAGATACGGCTTACCTCGCAGGCGTGATGCGGGAGAACACCCGGCCAGATTTCCTCAAGGCACGTGTCGGCATGACGGGTGCAAACTTCGTGGTTGCGGAAACCGGAGCCATTGTGGTGGCAACCAACGAGGGGAATGCCGATCTCTCCGCGAACACGCCACAGCTACACATATGCTCGGTCGGCATCGAAAAGATCATTCCTACCACGGAAAGCTTGGCGGTCTTCATTCGCTTGCTCGCTCGAAGCGCCACGGGCGATGCCATCACCCAGTACACTTCGATGTTCCGCGGACCGCGCAAAGGCGCAACCATGCACGTCATCCTGGTCGATAACGGAAGATCGGCGCGTCTCGGAATGAAGCGTTTCTGGCACTCCCTGAAATGCATTCGCTGCGCGGCATGCATGAATACTTGTCCGGTGTACCGCAGAAGCGGTGGCCTCAGTTACGGCTCCACTTATATGGGGCCAATCGGCATTATCATGATGCCTACCTTTGAGATTCGAAAGTACAGCGAACTTCCTTTCGCCTCAACCCTGAATGGCAGCTGCACGAACGTGTGTCCGGTCAAGATCGACATCCATGAACAGATCTACGGGTGGCGCGAAGTCATGGAGGAGAACGACCAAATCCAGGTCGTAAAAAAGGAGGCCATGCGGGTCGCCGACAAGGTGCTTAGCCATCCGGCGCTCTACCAGATCGCGACGACCACACTGTCAACCGCACTGGAAGTCCTTCCCCACTTCGCCGTCTACAACCGCCTGAACGCATGGGGCAAGCACCGGGACGTCCCGGAGGCCGCTAGGCAGACATTTCACGAATGGTATACAAATCATCGCTCCAAGACGATCGAGGAAGTCAGATTATGAACTCGACTCAGGCACTTTCGAGGAACACGATTTTGGACTCAGTGCGAGCGAACCAACCGGCCGCGCAGCCGATGCCCACTATCCCTCACTTCCACACGAATCAGCCCAGTGATCTTGTGGCGACCTTCTGCGAGTCCATCGCTCGCATGGCCGGAGTCGTCGTCACCGAAGATGTTCCTAATCTGGATTCGTTCCTGCATGCCAAGTTTCCGGATGCCAAGGTCATCTGTTCGGCAATCCCGGAGTATGGCGGGACGATCAAGCCGGCAAGCTTCAACCAATGGTCGGAAGCGCGCACAATCGATGTCTGCATACTGCGGTCGCCGATGGGTGTGGCCGAAACCGGTTCCATACTGCTCTCCGACATCGAATTGCAAGTGAACACCATCGCGTTACTTGCACACGATCTCGTTGTACTGCTTGACCCAAAGCAGATCGTCGCGAATATCCACGATGCATACGAACACCCGTACTTCAGACTGAGACCGTACAGCCTTCTGATGACCGGTCCCTCTGGTTCCGGAGATATCGGTGGGGTTGTCATCCATCCGGCTCAGGGCGCGAAGACTCTAACCGTCCTCCTCTCGCCCGCTCCGGACGCCGGTGGGCGCACGGGGTGAATGAAAATTCGCCGGTGTGCAAGACATCGATGCGCAAGATCTGCTCGAGTTCCGCCAATAAAACATCAAATATGGAGATCAGAAATGCTTAAAGGCTTCAATTATCCGCTCACTCCGAAAGGCAAATCGACCCTGAATCCGCCTCCGCCCTGGTACTACTCTTCCGACTTTCTCAATATTGAATTCTGGTCGGAGCCCTCTGCCGTGGCAGCGGTGTTGCCTCCTGGGCTCGATCCCGATCGCTCCGCCAATGGTCACGCCAACGCTCTTTTCTACGATTGGCAGTTCAGCGGGAACGACGACGAATATCTTGACCCGGCACGTTATCAGTACCGCGAGTTCTTCCTACTCGTAGATGCGTCATACCAAGGCAAGCCGGTCGCTTACTGTCCATATATTTTCGTGGACAACGACGCGGCGATTGCTCGCGGTTGGACGCAGGGCTATCCGAAGCGTCTCGGCGAAGTTTTTCAGACCAGGTATTACGCTGCGACAGGAAAGGCGGGTCCCGCCCTCGCAGCGGGATCGAAGTTCGCTGGATCCGTTACTTCCGCCGGACAAAGACTTGCCGAGGCGGTTGTTACGCTGAGAGAACCGGTAACCGACAAGGCGCTGTTGAAGCAGAAGCCTATCGTCAATCTCCTCCACACCCCGCGTCTTGCCGCTGATAAGCAGGACCAGCCGGCAGTTCACGAGCTGGTCGAGAACATCCCGCGCGATGTGAAGATCGAGCAAGCGTGGATCGGTGAAGGTTCTTTGACGCTGCCGGTCTGCAGAGACGAAGAACTCTCCGACCTGGCGCCTGTCCGTTGCGGCAAAGGCATGCGGGCTTCCCTGGCATACGTCGTCGATGATCTAAAAACGCTGAAGGATTTGAGAAGGTAACGCGGCTGGCAGCGTAATTTTCTGCCTCTTTTTTCAGGGCTGAGGGTTTCAGCGCTGCAGGTGTGAAATCTTCACGGGTTTCACTTCCACTTTCAGGAAGAGGGCGAGTTCAGAATTTTAACTAGGTTTGGGAAAGGAATGGCAATGGCAAAGAGAGTGGCTGACCTGCTGGTAGATGTCTTGTTGAAAGCGGACGTTCAGCGAATTTACGGAGTCCCGGGCGATTCGCTCAATGGCATCACGGATTCGATTCGCACCCGCCAGAACATCCAATGGATTGGCGTGCGCCATGAGGAGGCAGCCGCGTTCGCGGCCGGCGCAGAGGCGCATCTCACCGGTAAATTGGCGGTATGCGCCGGAAGCTGCGGGCCGGGAAACATGCACTTGATCAATGGCCTTTACGATTGCCAGCGTAGCCGCGTCCCCGTTCTGGCTATCGCGGCGCAGGTTCCGAGCGCTGAAATCGGGAGTGGATATTTCCAGGAGACTCACCCGGAACAGATCTTCGCGGGGTGCAGCCATTATTGTGAACTGATCTCGCAGCCCGAGCAGATGCCGCGCGTGCTCGAGATTGCGATCCAGACTGCGATTTCACGGCGCGGCGTTGCAGTGGTTGTGATTCCGGGGGATGTAGCCTTGCGAGATGCGGTGGAGCAAGAACCGCGGTTGCTCTTTGCCGAACCGAAACCGACGGTGTGTCCGTCCAGTGACGAACTGAGCCAACTTGCAGACGTTCTCAATCGCTCAAAGAAGATAACTATCTTTGGGGGCGCGGGCTGTGCCGGAGCCCACGGCGAACTGGTCGAGGTCGCGGGCAAACTACAAGCTCCCATCGTGCACGCTTATCGGGGCAAAGAGTTCATCGAGTATGACAACCCGTTTGATGTAGGCATGACCGGCCTGCTCGGATTCTCATCTGGCTATCATGCAATGATGAGCTGCGACACGCTGCTGATGATCGGCACCGACTTTCCCTATCAGCAGTTTTTTCCCAAGGACGCGACCATAGTGCAGATCGATGTTCGAGGCGAACAGCTAGGGCGCCGCAGCAAAGTTGATTTTGGCTTTGTCGGAGATACAAAGGCCACGCTGCGAGCGCTTCTCCCCAGGCTCGAGCAGAATCAGTATGAAGCACATTTGAAAGAGTCACTCGAGCACTATCGTAAAGCACGCCAGGGACTGGACGATCTGGCAAGCGGCGGCTCCAGATCGAAACCTATCCATCCACAATATGTCGCAAGCGTGATTAATAAACTCGCATCCGAAGATGCGATCTTCACCTTCGACGTCGGAACGCCGGTCATCTGGGCGGCGCGCTATCTCAGGATGAATGGCAAGCGCCGGCTTATTGGTTCTCTCAACCACGGCTCCATGGCCAACGCATTGCCGCAGGCCATCGGTGCGCAAGTCAGCCACCCCGGCCGGCAGGTGATTTCAATGTCTGGCGATGGCGGCTTGGCGATGCTCATGGGTGAACTGCTTACGCTGCGACAGCACGATTTGCCGGTCAAGCTGGTCGTTTTCAAGAATGACGCTCTCGCCTTTGTGGAGCTGGAAATGCGGGCCGACGGCTTTCTCGATTTTGCAACCGACCTTAAAAATCCCGATTTTACAAAGATTGCGGAGGGAGCGGGCCTCCTCGGTCTGAGCGCCGAGACTCCAGACCAGGTAGAACCCGCGATCGCGCAAGCTCTCGAGCACGACGGGCCGGCATTGGTCGAGGTTCAGGTGTCGCGCCAGGAACTTTCGATGCCTCCAACGATCACTTATGAGCAAGCTAAGGGCTTTGGCCTTTTCATGCTCAAGGCAGTGCTCAGTGGACATGGTGATGAAATCATCGATCTCGCGAAAGTGAACCTGCTTCGCTAGCCGATTCGGATGAGGGCGACGAAGAAGAACGGAAAAACGGGATATGGGCCCCCGGAGCGCTCTGTTACCAGGTGCCAGTGTGACTATCGGTGCGCTATCTCCAGTCGGGGGCTTATTTTATCGGGGAGAGTCTCGATAAGTAATCCATCTCCAGCTCGCCTTCATAGGTTTCGGCGCCGACTTTCAACGCTTCCGTCACGCGGGCTTGCGTCACCTCGCTAGCGACACTTAAATCGGACTCATGGGCTTCGACCAGGAGTCCCTCTGCCATGTAACTAGATGCCCCCAGATCCACCGCCGCCTTGGAGTGAGCAATGGCATGCGCAGGAAATGAGGCGATGCGGTGAGCCAGCGTCTCGACAAAAGGCGTCAGTTCATCCGCCGGCAGCGCTCGATTGATGTAGCCGTAACGTTCTGCCAGCTCCGCCGAGAGATCATTGCAGCCCAGGAGCACCTCCAAGGCGCGTCCCCGCCCCATGAGCCGTGGCAATCGTTGCGTAGAGCCCCCACCCGGAACCAGCCCGATCGCCACCTCTGGTTGGCCGAAGATCGCTTTGCCAACCGCAGCAAAACACATGTCCATAGCCAGCGCGATCTCGCTTCCTCCGCCCCGTGCCCGGCCCTCGACTTTGGCAATCGTTGCCTTGGGCATGTTCCTGAATCGTTCGCCGATCGTCTGCGTGAGACGAAAGCTCCGTGTTTTGGACACCACTTTGGAAGCGGCTCCAACCCGGCCCAAACCAGAGTGGGCTATAAAGAAATCCGGAAGCGCGCTCTGCACGACCACAACCCGGACACTCTCATCGGCCTCGAGTTCCCTGCCGAGTTTGTCGAATTCCTGCGACAGAACTTCATCAAGAAGATTTATCGGCGGATGATCGATGCTGACAAACGCGACTCCAGAATCAAACCTGAACCGAAAACATTTGTAATCGGAATATGGCAAGGGAGTGGCTCCATTTCGCTTTCTCAGCCGTTCTGCACGGGGTTGGTCAGGACACCGATCTTCTCGATTTCCACTTCGAAAGTATCGCCGGGCTGCATGAAAACGGGCGGCTTACGCGCCGCGCCGACGCCGCCCGGCGTGCCGGTGATAATGACATCCCCTCGCTCCAGACTCATCGCGACGCTGATCATTTCAATCAGCGCTGGGACGCTGAAGAATGAGGAGGTCGGTACGGGAATCCTGCATCACACGGCCATTCAGACGGCCCTGAATGCGCAATCCGCGAGCCCCTGGCGGCACGGCGTCGGGCGTCACCAGCCACGGGCCGAACGATCCGGTGCCATCAAAATTCTTGCCCATCGTCCATTGCGGTGTGCGGAGCTGAAAATCACGCACGGTCGCATCGTTGAACAGGGAGTACCCCGCCACGCGATCGAGGGCCTGCCCCTGTGGGATGCGGCGCCCCGGCTTGCCGATCACCACTGCCAACTCGGCTTCATAGTCGAGCGCAGTTGATTCGCGGGGCCGCCGGATCGGCTCTTGATGAGCGATCAGACTCGAGGCGAAGCGGGCGAAGATTTCCGGATACTCCGGCTTCTTCAGCCCGGTTTCCGCCAGGTGATCATCGTAGTTGAGACCCACACACAGAATTTTCGGCGGCACGGGCACCGGCGGCAGCAGGCGGACAGCCTTCAGGTCGACAGCCGGTGATTGCCCGAGAGTTCTACCGATGCGCAACAGGTCTGCGCCTTGTCCGATCAGCTCGGGTAGAGTGCCTGGAAATCCACTGTCTGACTGCGAGAGGCCGTGCCAGCCCGAGCCTTCATCCGCGGCAATTCCGGGAACTCCCCGTGTTTCAAAATTGACGATGCGCATACGGTAATCCTTTAGCTCGCCTGCGGACGACTCAGTTGCTCGAGCAGGAAAATAAACGACTCATACACTTTGCCCGTAGTTTGGCGCATACCCAATTCGCAAGTCCGATTTGCGGAAACGAAGCAGGTGTCGTCCCCGGAGCTCTGGATTTGTACGATTGTGTCGCGTGTGGCGGAGTGAACCAACTCGGGATGCAGCAGGCCACGGTCGCCAGCGGTTCCGCAACAAGTGGTTCCCAAAGGAATTTCAGCGTTGTCAGCTAGCGCGGCGGCGATTTCGAGGAGGGTCTCACTGAGGCCGAGGTGCGTCGTCGAACAGGTGGGATGGACGAGAATTTTGGGAATCGTTTTGTGAATGTTCAGTGAGGGCAGAAGGTCTTTGCACCAGGCGATCGAATCGATGATGGTGATAAGTTTCAGTCGATTCTTACGTTCATCGTCGAGATGCTCCAAAATGTCGTCTTTGAGGCCGAGCGTGCACGAAGCCGCATCCACCACTACCGGCATTTTTCCTCCGTCACTCCAGCGCCACAGCGCATCGCTCATCTGTTCGGACATCCATGTTTGCCCGCGCTTGTAGCCCTTGGAGCTCCACGGCGTCGAGCAGCAAAGACCTCTCACGTCATCGGGAATCCAGAGAGGCTTGCCCGCGCGTTCAGAAA
>JGI12635J15846_10003910_pt1 | contig 12903 bp, 9 predicted proteins | sample BlaSpr_A8_OM2_M2_FD_15846 | JGI IMG/M metagenome (IMG submission 15846) | reverse complement strand
CGCAAAGTCCATGGAAAAGTCCCCATTGAAGCCGGTCTTGAGCGGATCGCCTCCGCCGCCAAAGGTGACGGTGAAGGGCGAGCCAGTGGTCGCGGTAAGAATGGCGCCGAGTTGCCATCCTCCTGCCAAATACGACGCTATGCCCGACTTCGGGCCTGGAACGTCCCAAATGAAAGTTCCCACCGCCGTTTGTCGAACATCAAAGTCGCACGCGCCGCTCCTGTACTGCTTGCTAAGGAGGAGAGGCACCGCGATGGAGTTTACGTAAGTATCGCCCGTCACCGGAGCCGAGCTTGTGTCTCTACATTTGCCGTACGTGTAAGACACCTGACCTTGCAAGCCGCGGTTCATTTCCTTCTTGAGCTGTGCCTGAAAGCCATGGTAAGTGGATTCGCCATCAAATATGACCGGGCGAATCCCCGACCCGCCCGGAGGACCGGGAGTTACGCCTCCGTTCGCGCCGCCCCAATTGGGGTCGAGCTGATAGGTATTGGACGGGATAACAATTCCGGCAGAAGTTACCACGGGCGGAACAAGGTTTATGTCGTCGCCGGAGACAGACAAGTGTACTGAGCGGGATCCCACGTAGCCAACAATCGCCGTCCAGCGAGGAGCGATCTCTCGCTGAATATTAAAGTTCCAATTCAGCACGTCGGCGCGATGCGGGTTCTGGTCCACATACCGGTTTCTGATGTTATTCGGATTGAAACTGATATTGGGGTCGACGCCACTGCCCAAAGTCCCCGCAGGGTCAGCGCCGATAATCTGGAAGGGCGCCGTCGCCGCGGTGTTGAGGCCAAACTCGTAGGGCAGGGGCAATACATCAAAGATGCCAAACCCGCCCCGCACCGCGGTCTTCCCATTCTTGAATGGATCCCACGAGAAACCAATGCGTGGTTCGAAGTTCTTGCTGGTGGGATTGCTGGCGATAAAGCTATTGACGTGAACTGGTCCGCAGGGACTGGTGGGCCCAGGTGCCACCCCCGGGGTAGCGCAGTTAACGAGCGTCGTGATTTCCTGAATTCTGTTGTTGGCATCTTTCGGAAGTGTCGTGAATTCATAACGCACGCCCATGGTCACCGTGAGGTTGGGGCGGAAGCGCCAGTCGTCCTGAACGTATCCGGCGAAGAGGCTCTCCCGGATGGCCACCTCGTTGGATCCTCCAGGTGCCAGCGCATTGAGTCGGTCGGGTGCGTTATTCAGCAAGGCATTCAAGCTCGGATAGTTATTGAACCGGCCATTGGGACTCAGTTTTTCGGTGATGTTGTAGAGCATTCGCTCAAAAGCAAAGCCCACCTTTATTGAGTGCGTGCCCCGAGTAATGAAAGCATCATCGTAGAATTGGCCGGAGGTCCAGCGGTGAAGAAATCGATTGAGGCCACCCAAACCAATGGCGGTTGTGAGAACGCCGGGCACGCCAATTTGTGGCGGTCCGATTGCCCCTGGCGCAACGGCGAGTGCACCGGCTGTCGCAACACTATCGCCCGACACAGGATTATTGATGTCGCCGCGCACCCGGCTCAGGCCGGCGCGAACGGTGTTGACCAAAGTTGGGCTAAAAATATGTGTATCTTCGGCGCTGGCTGACTGTCTGCGCGAGAACACTTGATGAATAGCGTTGAGCAGGGGATCCGGCTGGGATTGAGGTCCGGAATCATAGAAGTAGCTGAACGAAAGATTGTCCTTCGCAGATGCTCTTTGATCGACTCTCACTGTGAAATAATTCTCGTTCGATATTGTGGGTAGAGCGACATTGAAAGTCTGTGTGATTCCGTTGCTGTCGACCGGAGTCCCGCTCGGAGCCTCGGGCCACAACTTTAAATAAGGAGCGACTGCGGGAACCGCCAGCGCGCGCTCCGCATCCGTGGGCACATGAATGGATTGTGACCCGGGACGGTTCTGACGAACACCTTCATAGGTTCCGTAAACGAAAGTCTTGTCCTTTACGAGCGCAGTCCCTCCGGCTGCGCCGAACTGGATGCGCCGGAACGGTGAAATGGGTCCCGCAGGATCAAAGAAATTCTTGGCGTCAAAAATCTTATCGCGATCAAAAAAGAATGCAGTCCCATGTAACTCGTTGGTGCCGCTCTTGGTGATGGCGTTAATGACTGCGCCAGAAGTACGTCCGTACTCCGCGGTGTAGTTGCTGGTCAAGACAGAAAATTCCTGAATTCCGTCCACACCCAAATTCAGACCGGACGCACCTCCCGGTGCGCCGTTCGAGTAGTCATTGATGGCGACACCGTTGACGCGGTACGTGTTCTCGTTGGCGCGGTGACCGCTGTTGCTCAATTGGTTTCCGAATCCACGGTTACCTTTATTCGCGCTAAATCCTGTTCCAACCTGATTGGGAATATTCGAGACTCCAGGCTCGAGGGCGGCTAGGGAGGTCCAATCCCGGCCGTTCAGTGGCAGCTCGCGCACGGTTGTGGAATCCACCGTCGCGCTTATGGTGGAAGAGGTCGTTTGCACCGACGGTGGCGCGGCACTGACCTCCACAGTCTGATTGAACTGGCCGACTTTCAAGGCAAAATTGAGGGCCTGTGTCGCCCCGACGGTTAGCGTGATTTCCTTTTGCACCACGGACTGAAATCCCTTCGCGGAGACGGTTACCTCATATTTGCCGGGGAGAAGGTTCGGCGCCGAATACAGCCCATCGCCATTCGTACTCACCTCACGAACGCCGCCGGTCCCCAGATTCTTAATTGTCACCGTCGCATCAGGCACTCCAGAACCCGATTCGTCCGCAATACCGCCTGTAAGCGTTGCTCCAGAAACCTGCGCTTTCGCAGGCACCGCGGCGACCAGGCAAAAAAGGAAAAGCATGCATGCGACAACTCCAAAAGCGTCCCTGCTAATCTTTTCAAACATCTTCACCCCTCCTCAAATTCCTGACTTGCCCGGTCGCCCTGAAAAACTGAAATACGCTGACAGTCTTAGTTGCCGGTGATCTGCCTGCCCCCGCCGGAAAACCCGTTCGGATTCGAGCCCTAAAATGGAGTTCGCCCAAATGTCGGGCCCCATCGGGCTCGGGTTTCCTGCTTGCATTCCCTGAAAGGAGTCGCGCCTCAGAGGTCTCCCCGAAGACCCGGCATCCGCCCGGCCGAGCCGGACGCAAACAGTAACTCACCCCCTGGAACTCACCGTTCTAATCCGATTGTGGGCGCACTCTGCAACAGTGCGGGATAGCATCACAATGCTCTATCCGTCACATCGAAAACATTTCTGGATAACATCCTTATCCTTTGAAACCGAGGGACTTAAGAGCTGGAATAACTCGTGAACTGGCTTTGGCCCCACCCAGAGTGGCGATATACTCTGCTAACGGCTTCGCTAAAGGGATATGAAACACACTTTTACTCCGTCCAAGCTCGTCCGCTTTGGTGTTTATGAAGTCGATCTTCGCTCCAGCGAACTCCGGAAGCAGGGCCGGAAGATCAAGCTTCAGGAACAGCCGTGTCGAATTCTCGCTATCCTTCTGGAGCAGCACGGTGCGGTTGTAACTCGCGAAGAACTTCGGAAGCGGCTGTGGTCCGACGATACGTTCGTCGATTTCGACCACAGTCTGAACACCGCGATCATGAGGCTTCGCGAAGCTTTAAGCGATTCATCGGACAATCCGCGCTTTATTGAAACTTTGCCTCGCCACGGCTACCGGTTTATTGCACCGGTGGAAGAAGTTGTCGCCTCTGAGCCAAGCAGACAACTCGACGGCACGTATTCGCCTGCCCCGGAATCAAAGTCTGCAGTTGCCGATTCCGCCTCGGTTTCTCCGCCGCCCCTCCAGGAAGCCCCGCTCCAGCCTAAAGGCAAACAGATTGCCTTGCGCCGTGCGGTCGTCCTGGGCGGTTTCCTGGGAGCGGCAGTGTTGACTCTGTTGGCGGTATCGTTCCGCTATGTACGGAACGCACCGAGGGCTGCGGTTCAGCCAAGCCTGATCAAGTCCGTGGTTGTGCTGCCATTTGAAAACCTTTCTGAAGACAAGGACCAGCAATACTTCACCGACGGCATGACCGACGAATTGATCGCCAATCTCGCGAAAATCCGTTCATTGAGGGTAATTTCGCGTACCTCCGCGATGGGATACAAAGGTACACACAAGACACTTTCAGAGATTGCACGGGACTTGAACGTCGACGCCGTTGTCGAGGGTACCGTTCTGCGCTCGGGAAACCGCGTGCGAATCACTGCTGAACTGGTGCAAGTGGCTACAGACCGTCATCTCTGGGCGGATACTTACGAGAGTCCGTTCGGAGATATTCTCACCTTGCAGAGCCAGGTCGCGACTGCAATCGTCAATCAGATCAGAATCAATTTGACTCCAGAGGAGCAACAGCTTCTCAGAAGCGCGCGCCCTGTGAGCGCGGAGAGTTACGAAGATTATTTAAAAGGACGGTACTACTGGAACAAGCGATCCGAAGAAGGACTTACCAAGGCCATTGAATACTTTCAAAGCGCGACGCAAAAGGACCCGCACTCCGCGCTCGCATTTGCTGGCCTAGCTGATTGTTACAGCATCATCGGGTCGGCCATCGTCGGAAGCGTGCCCTCCCAGGAGGTAGCTCCAAAGGCCAGAGCCGCGGCGCTCAAAGCGCTGGAACTGGATAACTCTCTTGCCGAGGCTCAAACCTCTCTGGCGACCGTACGATTTAACTATGACTGGAACTGGGCCAGCGCGGCTAGCGGATTTCAACGTTCCATTGAACTCAACCCTAGCTATGCCACGGCCTACCAACGCTATTCACTCTATCTCATGGCCATGGGTCGCACCCAGGAGAGTCTCACGCAGATGAATCGTGCGCGCGACCTTGATCCTCTCTCCATCAGTATGAATTTTAGCCTCGGTTGGCGCCTGTATATGGCGCGTCAATACGACCCGGCGATCAATCAACTCCGCAATACCCTGGAGATGGATCCCAACTTTGCGCTCCCCCGCATGGTCCTCGGACAAGCCTATGAGCAGAAGGGCTTATATCCCCAGGCCATCGTAGAGCTCCAGAAGGCGGCTAGTATTTCCCATGACAGCCCGCCAATGCTCGGATCTCTTGGCCATGCTCTGGGTGTTGCGGGGAACAAGGCGGGGGCGGGTAAGATTCTCGACCAAATGCTAGGGCAATCGAAGAAGCAGTATGTCTCCCCTTTTTACATATCGCTTGTGTATGCAGGTCTCCATGAAAATGAAAAGGCCATGGATTGGCTCGAGAAGGCCTTCGAGGATCGGTCCAACGCCATCGTCTTCCTTAAAGTCGACCCGAATTTTGACGGCCTACGTTCTCACCCCCGCTTTCAAGCGTTACTCCGTCGGCTCGCTCTCCAGGACTAGCGGTGTTGGACGCATTGCCTTTCTTTGCTCTCCATTTCCTTCGCCCAGATAATGCCAAGCTCAAGCGTCATTCGGAACTGCGTGGGTAGAGCCGGGATTCTTCGCGTTCCTGAACCCGCAAGATGAAGTTTGCGATCTTTAGTCAATTTGATCGGGGCAACGTTACAATTCTCCCTTTAAAAATTCGGGTGGCCCCCGATTCAAATCCAGACACCCTGCCAATCGCTCCCATATTCATTAAAAGAAAAGCTGCGATGAATCAGTTTTGCTTATGCTAAAATCCCGCCGTTGAGCCACTACCAAAGAGGGACGATCCAGGGCCACGGCCAGGGGGAAAGTACAACTAGACCATAGACCAGATACCACCCAGGCCGTGACACGATGGCCGATCCCTGCGCCATCCGATGGAAGCGTCTCTCACCAGAAAGGGGGCTCTCAAAAATGCATCGGTTCCCTATTCCCTCTACGGAAATCACCCAGGTAGGCTACCAGGAAGATTCGGAGACGCTCGAAATCCAGTTTGTGAAGGGCGGGGTCTATCAGTTTTTCAATGTGCCTTCCAGTGTGTTCGATGAATTCATGAGCGCCCCTTCCAAAGAGGGATACTATCACTCGAAAATTGGCGAGCGCTTCCCGTGCTCTCGCGTTTCGTGATGGCGATTTAGTTTGCTGGATGGCATGCGGGAAGGACCGCCGTGGCGGTCTTTCCGGCGCATCTAGAGCCTGGCTCAACTCATTTGCCGCCGCAGGAATCCGAACTGCGCTAAGTTGGTTGAGGTTTACTTCGTCCGTTTTCCACCGAGCAGGGCACTCGCGGTTCTTACCCAAAACAGGTCGTTCAGCGGTTCTCTAAATCCCGCTTCTTTCCATATCGAAACGCGAGCCCAACGCCAAGGGTCATAAATCCGATCGGGGGGACTACCAGCACTAGAACGCCTATACTGATAGCTTTCTGCCCGTCCTTGGAGGTTGCGGCGGCGGAACTGCGGCACATCGCGCAACCCTGGCTGAACGCCGGCGTGGCCCCCAGAAAGAACGCTAGTAGAAGAAGCGCGGAACGAACTCTCATTTCACTCCCAGATAGAGTATCCGAAAAGCATCCGGAAAGAAAAAGATCGTCATCAATATCAGGCAACCGACCACCGAACACATGGTAAGCCACTTCATCCTCGATACTTCATATTTTAAATGCATGAAGTAACCGATGATCAGCGCGGCCTTCACAAACGACAGCCCGAGCAAAATGGTTAACATTTTCCCCGGCTGCATATTCTGATAGGTCAGGTAGACTTCGATGGCGGTCATCACCAGAAGTGCTCCCCATACCCAGAAGAACAGCGCTTTGCCGTGATGGCGTTGCTGTTCTGCAGCGCGTTCCGCGAGTGCTTGCTGAATGGTATCCATGTCCCTCCGGCTCCTAGTGAAGAATCTTGGCGGACATCAAATAAACCAACGGGAAGATGAACATCCACACGAGGTCCACGAAATGCCAGTACAGGCCGGCCACCTCCACATCGGACGAGTCATATACCTTGGGCTTCAGCCACAGGATGATCCCGCACACGATCGCCGCGATCAAGAGGACGTGTGCGCCATAGTGGAAGGGGCTATACACCGGCGTTCCCAGCCACGCAACCAGCCAGAGCACCAGCAGGATGGGGATGAATTTACGCCGCAGCGCGACCACGCCGAGGTAAATCACACCCAGCGTCACGTGCAGCATGTGCATTCCGGTCAGCCCGAAGAACGTCGCCGCAAACTGCGGCACGGTTTTTGATACGTTCATGAATTCGGTCGCGGCTTCGTGACCCGGAACTTTGGGGAACATCGGAAGCGTCAAGCCTTCTGCGATCAAATTGCTCCACTCGCGGCCGTGAAGAACGATGAATCCCGTGCCGCATAGCATGGTCGCGAGCAACCACAGGCGCTGCCCTCTGGCATCGCCATGCACGGAAGCCCTGACCGCCAGCACCATCGTCAGCGAACTGGTAAGGAGAAACGCGGTCATGATCGTGGCGTTGACGATGCTCTCGGAATGGAAAGGCGTCGGCCAGCCTTCCGTCGAAATGCGCCCGTAGCTGTAGGCATACAGCAAAGCTCCAAACGTCAGCGAATCGGAGAGCAGGAACAGCCACATCCCGATTTTCTTGGAATACGTGCCGAACAGCGATGGCTCATAGACCGACGGGATGTCGTGAACTGCGGAATCAGCCATGCGTTCGGCCTCCTGGTCTGAAACGTGCGATTAGCTGGCAAACTCTAGCAAACACAAAATGTAAATCCACAGCCCGGCCATGAAATGCCAGTACCACGCGGTCACATCCACCACAATGCTGCGCGTTGCCACCGATCGGCGCAACAGTGAAGCGATGCCCGCGACGAACAAAGCAAGAACTCCACCCATCAAGTGAACGGCATGAGTGCCGGTCAGCAAATAAACAAACGAGCTGCTGGGCGTGGTGGCCACATAGAAGCCGTTCGCGGCCAGTTGCCGCCACGCCGTCCACTGGCCGAAAAGAAAAACGAGACCGAGCACGAGCGTCATCGACAGCCAGGAAACCCTCATCTGGTCACCGGCGAAGACTCCCGGATCGGATGTTGCTTTACTTCTAATCTGCCGGCGCGCCAGCTCCATGAACACACTGCTCAAGATCAGTACACCCGTATTGATCAGCAGCAGCTTGGGAAGTGTTACCGGAATCCAGTCGCGCACCAGGGCATTGGTCCGCGGGTCTAGCGTGGGCAGTCCCTGTCGAACAACGTAGGCGCTGCTGAAGGAGACAAACAACATAATGACCGGAGTCAGCGCGACCAGTAGCCCGAGACGCGCCCGCCGCAGCCTCGCAGCGTAATCCGGCAATCCCGGGCCGGAACCATCGTCCCCGCCGCCGCCCCGGACCGGAGGCAGAACGCCATCATCGTCCAGCAATATTCTGGGATCCTCTACCGTTGCGGTTGTGGAGAAACTTGCCATATCGTGATCAGTGTGCCGGCTCGATTTCCGGATCTGTCTGCATCACGTAATCGCGGGGCGCCCCGGGCACGTTGTACTCATAGGGCCCGTTGTGAACAACCGGTGTGTGTCCGCCGAAATTGTCGTGAGGAGGCGGCGTCGCTGTAATCCACTCGAGTGTGGTCGCTTCCCACGGATTGTCGCTGGCCTTCTTCCCCTTGAACATGCTCCAGAAAAGATTCACGAGGAAGATCAACTGGCCGGCGATGGTAATAAACGCCGCGTAAGTGATGAACTTCTGCAGCGGAATCAAGTCGTGCAGATAGGCGACTTCGGTCATCTGCGAATAGCGCCGCGGCATTCCCGCCATGCCGAGATAGTGCATGGGCATGAAAATCGCGTAAGTGCCGATGAAACTGAACCAAAAGTGCCAGCGCGCCAAAGATTCGCTCATCATGCGGCCGAACATCTTGGGGAACCAATAATAGGTCGCCGCAAAGATGCCGAAGATCGACGCCACCCCCATGATGAGATGAAAGTGAGCCGGCACGAAGTAAGTGTCGTGCAACTGAATGTCCAGTACCGGCTGCGCCAGGAACGGACCGCTGATTCCCCCGGTAACGAAGAGCGAAACGAATCCGATCGCAAACAGCATCGGTGAAGTAAAGCGGATCCGCCCGCGCATGAGCGTACCGAGCCAGTTGAATGTTTTTATGGCCGAAGGGACTCCGATGCCCATGGTCATGATGGAGAAAGCAAAAGCGGTATAGGGACTCATGCCGCTCATGAACATGTGATGGCCCCAGACCATGAAGCCAAGGAATCCGATGCCAAGGATGGCGTACACCATCGCCTTGTAGCCGAAGATCGGTTTGCGAGAGAACACGGATAGCAACTGCGAGGCCATCCCCATGGCCGGTAAGATCGCGATGTAAACCTCCGGGTGCCCAAAGAACCAGAACAAGTGCTGCCACAAAAGCGGAGAACCGCCCTTGTGACCCGTCAACTGGCCGTTGATGGTAACCAGCGGCACGAAAAAGCTGGTCCCAAGGTTGCGGTCCATCAGCAGGAGAATCCCGGCAGAAAGCAGCACGCCGAACGCGAGCAGCCCCAGGATCGCTGTGACGAACCACGCCCAAACGGTGAGCGGCATGCGCATCATCGTCATGCCCTTGGCCCGCATATCTAGCGTTGTGGTGATGAAGTTCAGCGCACCCATCAGCGCACCAATGCAGAAAATGGCGATGCTGATGATCCACAAGTCCGCCCCCAGCCCCTCCCCGGGTCCAGACGATTGCAAGGCGCTCAGCGGCGCGTAGCCGGTCCAACCATGCAGCGGCGCTCCTCCGGCAACAAAGAAAGCCGCGATCATCACGATGAATCCGAGAAAAGTTGTCCAGAACGAAAGCATGTTCAGCACCGGGAAAGCCATGTCCGGCGCGCCGATTTGAATTGGCAGGAAGTAATTGCCGAAGCCGCCCTGCGGCGCGGTGGTGAGCACGAAGAACACCATGATAGTGCCGTGCATGGTCACCAGCGTGAGATACGTCTCCGGCTTGATGTCTCCCAAAATCGGTAAGGGCAAAGTAGGCCAGATCAAGTGGATGCGCATCAGTAGCGAGAGGAACATGCCGACAAACACCGCGGCCAGCGCGAGGAAGTAATATTGCAGGCCGATGACCTTGTGGTCCAGACTAAAGACCCACTTTCGAATGAACCCCTGCGGGGCCCCATGCGCGTGAGATTCCTGGGCAGCGAATTCGTGAGTAGCCATGTTATTGCTTCTCGGCCTCCCGTGCCGCCAACCATTTATCAAATTCTTCCTGACTGACGACTTTTAACATGCCGTGCATCTTGTAATGACCGAGCCCGCAAAGCTCAGCGCAAAGAATTTCATACTCTCCCGTTTGTATGGCCGTGAAATGCATGTGGATCGCCAGCCCGGGCACCGCGTCCTGCTTGAACCGCATGGTGGGAATAAAGAAGCTGTGGATGACGTCGTGTGCGCGCAATATCACTTCGATTTCGCGATTCACCGGCACCACCATTGTGCCCGTCACGACATCGTCTTTGGATGCGGGATCTTTGGTATCGAGCCCCAGAGCCGCTTCGCCCCCGGCCGAAGCATCCTCAAGCTCCGGGTTCGTTGCGCCAAACTTGCCATCCGGCCCGGGATATCGGAAATACCACGCGAACTGCATCCCCGTCACTTCCACGCGCACGGCATCTGCCTCCGCGGCGCGGAATCGCTCCGAAGCCCAGATGGAACTGCTCGCCAGGTTCAACCCCACGAAGAGGACGGTAGTGAGCACGGTCCAAACGACTTCCAATTTCGTATTGCCGTGAGAATAGTTCACCTTGGAAGACGAAGAACCGCGGTCGCGGTAAATCCAGACAAGCCCTCCCAAGGAAACTTGAGCGGCAACGAATACAATTCCCATCAGGATGAACGTCGTCGTGAAGTGGTGATCAATTCCGGCCGCCGCGGCCGAGGCCCCCACGGGTAACCACCAAGTCTTCGCGATGAAGAAGTACGTGCTGACGAAGGTGATCAGCCAGATGATGACCAGAAGAACGAGGCCCATGCAGCGCGCCCCCCGAGTTGGATTCTCGGCCTTCCCCACTAAGGCCCTGCTCGAGTTCCCTGCGCTCAGAGAAGTGGGGGAAGCAAACCGGGGCGAATATAACACAGCTTTTTCTGAGCGCAAGCAAGTTCTTGCATCTATTATTTCTTGCCGATGAAGCTTTTCTTCCGAAAGAGCTTTAAATCATTTCCGGGCAACACCGCAAAGACGCATTGACGAATTTTTTTGTTTTGAGTAATATCCGTTTCGTTTCTGGGGGGTCCAGTGAAATGTTGAGGACCTCGCGATGGTTTCGTGTCAAACTTCTCCAATCCGACGGGCCCCGGACGCTCGCAGTGACCGCGCCCTCTCTGTATAGTTTGTCCAGTCCATTCGAAAAAAAGCTCGTGGCCCAGGGACGGTCATCTTGCCTCACGGCCGGCAAATCAGAATCATTTCTGAAACGATATACGGTTCGGGACCAATCCACTTTCGAACTCGGCCCGGTCGGGGTCGAAGGGCCCGTAACCTAGAGGGGGAATCGGGCGGCGCTTTCGGGGCCGCCGATTAATTTCGAGGACCAGCAATCCAGGAGGTAACGCATGGCGGGCCCGGAATCCGATTCGGCCAAACCAAAGCCGGAAGCAACGAAGACATCTGCTGCCGGTGGCGGAGATGCAACCAGGTATGTTGGTACGCCTGCCGTGGGTACGTCCAAAGCAGCAGCGGCCGCTGGATTGGCGACAGTGGGCCCGGAAGCCAGCCAAATTAACCAGCGGCGCCGGCGGCTGGTCTGGACCACAGTCACTGCATTTTTGGGCGCCTGGTTCCTCGCCTTCTTTCGTTTCTTCCTTCCACGCACTCTCTTCGAACCTCCCACCATTTTCAAGATCGGCTATGCCTCGGACTATGCTCTGGGCGTAGACACCAAGTGGCAGCAGAAGTACCGCATCTGGGTGGACCGTACACCGGATCGCGTGTTTGTCATTTACGCCCGCTGCACGCATCTGGGTTGCACTCCCGATTGGAAAGCCAGCGAGAACAAGTTCAAGTGCCCCTGCCATGGCAGCGGCTATGACAGCGAAGGCGTCAACTTCGAGGGGCCGGCGCCTCGTCCAATGGACCGCGCGCACGTGGAACTTGCGCCAGACGGCCAGATTATCGTGGATACCTCCCGGCTCTATCAATGGCCCAAGGGGCAACCAAGCCACTTCAGCGATCCTGGATCATTTTTGCAAGTGTGACTGAGGGCGCCGCGGGAGCGCTCCTGGGGTGCGGGAGTAGGAGAAACAGATCGAGCAGTTACAGGACGGGAGAGCAGACGATGCCCGAAGAGAATACCCCGAACGGAAAAAATGGCAAATCGGTTGGCTTGGTCGAGCGTCTCAAAGCAGGCGTCAAGGAGGACCTCGACTCCCTCAAGACGGACCTGCCCGCAAAAGCAAAAGAACAGGTCGAGCTGCTCAAGAAGCCCACCAAGACCCAGGTTTTTACTTCCATTTTCCGTCACAAGCACGACGACACGCCGCGCAATCGCGCCCTGGGGGTGCTCTCCAACGTCTTCCTGCATCTGCATCCCGCCAAGATAAATCGTGACGCGGTGCGCTACAGCTACACCTGGGGCATGGGTGGCATCACCTTCTATTTGTTCATTGTGCTCACTCTCACCGGCGTGCTCCTCATGTTCTACTACCACCCCAGCAAAGTGCAGGCCTTCCGTGATGTGCTCTACCTCGAACACGACGTGCCCTTCGGCAAACTGTTGCGCAACATGCATCGCTGGGCCGCGCACTTGATGGTGATTGCAGTCGAACTGCATATGTTCCGCGTCTTTCTCACCGGCTCCTATAAAAAACCGCGCGAGTTCAATTGGAACGTGGGCGTGATCCTTCTGGTTCTCACGCTGCTGCTCTCCTTCACCGGCTACCTGCTTCCCGACGATCAGCTCGGCTTCTGGGCCGTGACCGTAGGCACCAACATGGCGCGCGCCACCCCGGGCCTCGGCAATGAAGGCCCCTTCGCTCCGTCCTTCATTACTCCTTACAACGATGTGCGTTTCGGCC
>JGI12635J15846_10003907_pt1 | contig 12908 bp, 8 predicted proteins | sample BlaSpr_A8_OM2_M2_FD_15846 | JGI IMG/M metagenome (IMG submission 15846) | reverse complement strand
GCTTTCAGTGGATCGACAACAGCGCCATCGAGATCGACCGCCGTTCCCTCGCCAACCCCGATGCAGACCGGCTCAGACGCACCAATGCGCGCGCACTCACGCAATCCACATAAAAAAAGAGAGGAAACAATCAGGATTCGAAACGCTACCGGAATGGAGTAAAGCCCACGACCCATGCGCGCCCGCACCGCTCAGGCACAAAAATGGTACTGCGCGCCACTCCGCTTGTCTAACGCAACTCAAGTCACCCGTTGCGACATCCGTCCCGGACCGAGCCTCAGCCGTACTTGACGCCGTCCTTGCTCTGTCCGACCTCAATAATGTAGCCGTCAGGATCCCGGATGTAGCAGCGCGTCTCGCCATACTTCACGATCGGTTTCGTGATGAACTCGGCGCCTCGACTTTTCCAGAGCTCATAGCTCGCTTGAATATCCGCCACGCGGAAATTCATAAAGCTGTTGATGTGATTCGGATTGGGGACGCTAAGCACTACCGTCGGCTTGTCGGGCGTGGGCCCACCTCCGACGTTGATGATCATCCATATATTCGCCAGCTGCAGATACCCAGGCGCGCCGTTGACGTCGCCTCGGCTCAGAACGCGAGCGCCAAAAACCTTCTCGTAGTAGTTGATTGATCTCTGGATATCAGTGACCGTGAGAAAATGCGCAATGCTGAGCCCCTCTTTCGGTGGCATCTCATAGCTTTTCTCTTCGATTCGTACGCTGCCAGTGCTCATTGACTCCTCCATTCCCGAAACCGCGCCTTGATTTTCAAATAGGGGTGCCTCGCGAGTTCATCGACTCAGATGCGTCAGTGAGCAGTTGTATGCAGGAAATCTTCGCCTCCGAACTAGAACAGATCGCTCCCTGACCCGCCTTAGGACACGATTTGCAGCTGGCCGGCATCGTACTGGCAGCAGGAGGACCGCAGTGACTCGCCTCAAGTATTTGTCGCTCGGTCTGCTTCCCGTCTGCCTCTTGAACGCCGGTACCCGGCAAACCAATTCGGCTGATACCCCGAGTCCAGCCAACTCAGCAAACGGTTGTCCGGTTTCTCCACGTGTCGCCGACTACCCCTCCGACGGTCCTCATGTCAATAACGCTTGGTACGCTAACGCTGACCGGACGATTTGGGCGACATTTTGGGGTTGGGATTTTGTGCGTCGTGGGTCGGATGAGCCGGATTCCAAAACCGGCTATGAACCAGGCCAAAAAGTTTTGTGNTACAAGCCAACCGACTACGCTCTGACAGTCACCGGCCGAAGGACCGACGGAGCGGCCCCTCCGCTCGTGTATGACATCGCTCGCGACCCGCGGCCTCGAGGACCAATCCAGCCGTCTCGCGTTTATTTTCCAGCCCCCGGCTGCTGGGAAATCAACGCGAAAGCCGGAAGCTCAGAACTNCGTTTCGTTGTCTTGGTGAAATCTCCCGGCCGCTAACGCAACTGCCCTGGCTCGATCCCGCTTGCCCGCGCCGCATCCAGCAACTGATCCATCGCGGCTTGCAGCGAACTTTTCTTTGCTTCCAGCGCTTTGATCTGATCCGGCACCGGTTCCATGCTGTAACGCGACGGGTCCGATGTCAGCANGCCCAGATTCTTCGAGTCTCCGTGGCTCGCGCCCTCGAGCTGCTCGATCTGTTTATCCAATTGGTCGATATTCGCCTGCAACTTCTGCAACTGCTGTCGCAATTGTTCCAACGTCTTCGGATCGACGCTGCCGTCCTTGCTCTTTGCATCCGGCGCCTTACCCGGACTTCCGTTTGTTGGCACAGCCGACTGAAAACTCGAAATCCCAGAAGGCGCTGTCAGTGTCTTTTGTCGCGGCGTACCCACCACCGAAATCGTCCCGGTCAAACCAGCCATATCGTCGTTCGTCCAGACCTTCTTGGGTTTCGGTTTGGCCGCCGATGACGTGGCCGACGCCGCCTGCTCAGCACCCTGCTGGCTCTGTGCCTCGGCGGCAAACGCGCCAACCAACGCACCGGTAGCCAGAAGCCCCATGGAAACAATGAGCGCACGAATCATAACGACTCCATTAACGAAGGTGCGATTTTGTGGCACAGGCACTCCTGTCTGTGCTTTGGCTCCGAACGCACCTGTGCGTAAACCGTGCGTTCCGACCGGTGATCTCCCGATTGAATTATAGAAACCCGGCTCTTAGGGGTCGCCGGTCGGAAGGGCAGGTTTGCTCAACTCGGCACGGATTTCCGCCAGCGCCTCTTTCGGCGGCCCGATGCGCTTGTATTGCGAATAAAAGGTCTTCTCGTGGACGGAAAAACTCATGAAGAGCCGCCGCCCATCGAAGTCGTATTGGGCATACGTAGGGAGCCAAAGCCCAGGTGCCAGCTCCCACCGCTCCTGCATGAAGTGGCTTCCCTTGTATACCTTGGCTAGAAAGCCGCCGATCGAGATGTCGTCGGTCACCTCGACCTCGACCTTCGCCAACTGATTCGCCTGCTCGTCGATCCACGCCACTCCCTGCACCTTCGCAAAGATCGCCGTCGCTCGCGACGTCGGCTTATACGCTGGATTCGGGTCCATCCTGAATTTCAGCAGCATCCGGTCGCCGCGCGGCTCCCGAGCCAGGAACGTATATATGAAGGCCGTCTTCGTTGCGTCGATCATCTCGCCCTTGTCTTTGCGGTGCTTGTCCGCCTTTTCGTAGGCCTCGCGCTGTGCTCTTCCATCCTCCGTCGCCCAAACGAGCGAATGCACTAACTTCTCGAGCTCGGCTCGATACGCGTTAACGTCAGTCGGCTTTCCGTCCGGTCCCATCGCGATCTTGTCCGTCCCGGTTCCCGCCGGAATGTTTCGCGTCACATGGATCTCGGGCGGGGCCGTCGGCGTCCCTTTATGAATTTCCTTTTTCTCGATGTGTTCGTAAACGCTGTCGCCCTCATCATTTTTCTTCTGGTTCGCGATGACCTGGTCGAGCATTGCCATTCGCCGGGCCTCGTTCCAGTTGTCGGGATTGTCCTGACCGTTCGCGGTTGGGGTTGAACCGGCCGCGGCAGACTTAGAAGTGGAGGAACCGCTTTGCGTCGGAGGTTCGGGCGACTGTGCGTTCACACTGGTCGCGCACAATCCCGCAGCAACCAGCCAGATCGAAAGAGGGACAATTCGCGATGCCCGCATAGTCAGGTTAATAGCCCGAGAGAGCTATCCGCACCATTAATAGCATTGGATTCGATCCCGTTCCCGATTGTTGCACACACTTCCCTCCGTGCCGAACCCCCTCCTGTTCCCAAGCTCTGCCCGATCGCCTGAAGCTACCAGCACCGGTAGCGCCGGCTTGCCCTGAGTCCGAAGGGCATCCTGCCGGCGCCTTTCGCAGCCCACGCCAATCATCAAACTTAAAGAGACTGTGAAACTGAGGCGTCAGAAGACGCCGAAGGATCTCAGTCGTCGCCGCGCCGCCCTCCATGTGCGCCTACAACAGTCCCCTGTACTGCTTTCGACTTTCAACTATCGACGTTTACACTTCCCTAAGTCCAATCCCTGCAACAAATTCGGCCAGCACCAGTGACCTTTAACCCTTTAGAATCATATTCTTACGTGATTTTGAGATACATCTCATTTAGAATGATATTCTTACGCAAAAACAGGGGAGGGGGGAGGCAGGGNTCACCCATTCGCGCCGCTCGTCCGATTAGACTATGCAGCGGGCAAAGCAATTTCATTCTGCCGCGTCTAAATTTGTGTATCCCTCGCATTTCCGCGAAACGAATGGGCTCCTGTATTCGTATTGATTTGTGTGCGTTGTGCGGAGGTCGGCTTTGGGTGTAACCGCATTTGACAGCCTGGGCAGTTCTGGTGGTTCGTCGGCATCGCTGCGCGAGCAGTCCGGCGCCGTCGCGAAACGTGGCTTTCGCGCCAACCTGGTCGCCTTTACGGAGACTTTTAAGCTTGCGCTCGACGCTCTTCGCGCCCATAAGCTCCGCAGTTTCTTGACTTTACTCGGCGTGATCTTGGCCGTCTTAACGCTCGTCGCGGTCATGAGTGTTGTCTCGGGACTTAACTTCTACGTCGCCGATCGCGTCGCCAATCTCGGTGCCAATACGTTCGTAGTCGACCGCTTCGGCATCATTACCAGCCGGGACGCATGGATCAAAGCCCAGCGCCGCCCGTTGGTTACCCTCGAGGAGTTCCAATTCCTCCACGACAACATGAAAACCGCCGACCGCGTCGCTGCGACCGGCTGGGTCACCAAAGACATCCGCTACGGCGACAAGCTTCTCGAAAATACCAGCGTGATGGGCGCGACTGCCGACTATGCAGAACTTCGCAACATCGGACTGCACTCGGGCCGCTACATCACGGAAGCGGACGACCTGCATCACTCGCCGATTTGTTTCATCGGCAACGATGTCGTCAAAAAGTTTTTTCCGAACGTGGATCCGATCGGCAAAACGATCCGAGCCGGATCGCACACGTACGAAATCGTCGGCGTCGCCGAAGCGATCGGTAGCGCCTTCGGCCAGTCGCAAGACAACTTCATGCTGATTCCCTTGGTCACGTACTACAAGGAATGGCATACGCAAGCGGACTGGCTGGGAATTTTTATTCAAGCTCCCAACGCCGAAATGATTCCCGCTTCCGAAGACGAAGCGCGCATGCTCCTCCGCGCGCATCGTCACCTCAGCTACGACGACAAAGAAAATTTCGCCATCCTCGGCTCCGATTCGATCATGGCGCTGTGGAAGTCGCTCACCGGAAACCTATTCGCGGTCGCTGTCGCGCTCACAGCAGTATTTCTCGTGGTGGGCGGCATCGTGATCATGAACATCATGCTGGCCAGCGTAACCGAGCGCACGCGTGAGATCGGCATTCGCCGCTCGCTCGGAGCGCGCAAGAATCACATCCTGCTGCAATTCATGACCGAATCCGCCGTGCTCGCCTCTGTCGGCGGCCTCATAGGCATCATCCTCGCCTACGGCGTCGTCGCTCTTGGCCGTTCCGTCACCTCGATTCCGATGCAGACTCCGATGAGCGCCGTGATTTTGTCGCTCGGCGTCTCCACCGGCGTCGGACTTTTCTTTGGAATCTATCCGGCCATGCGCGCCGCAAAACTTGATCCGATTGAAGCGCTCCGTTCCGACTGAGGATACCGACTCATGGCGCAGTCTCACGGCGAAAATCTCAAGCAGGCGATGGACACGCTCCGCACACACAAGCTGCGCAGCGCGCTCACCGTTTTTGGCGTCGTCCTCGGCGTTAGCGTCATCATGCTTGTCGCCGCACTGATCACTGGCTTCGATCAGCAGATTCAGGAGAACATCAAGCAATTCGGCGCTGATACCGCCTTCATTGCGCGTTGGGATCAAGGCCCAGACAACGACAGGCGGCCTCTCGAAGAGCGCCTGCGCAAACCGCTGACGCTGGACGATGCGGAAGCCATCAAGGTATCGTGCCCCGCGATTCGCAATGTAACCACCTACATCGACTGGTGGGAAAAGCCCCACATCATCCGAACCAAAGCCGGCGAAGTCACCGGCATCGATTTCCGCGGCGTGCAGCCGAACTTCGGCGAAGTCTACGCGAATGCTGCAACGCTTTCCGGCCGCTTCATCAGCGAAGGCGATGATCTCCACCGCGAAAACGTGGTCATGCTCGGAGAAAACGTCGCTCCCGTCCTTTTCCCCGATACATCTCCCATCGGCAAAGACGTAATGATCGATGGTCAGGATTTCCAGGTCATCGGCGTCGTGCAAAAGCCAAAAGGGCTTTTTGGTACCGGCGATGAGGATCGCCGCGTTCTCATCCCGTACAACACATTTAGGAAGATTTATCCCCAGTCCTACGAAAACCAGATCCGCGTGCAGGCGTATCCCAATCAGCTCGACGTTGCGGTCGATCAGGTCACCGAAGTGATGCGCCGTCGCCGCAACGTCCCGTACAACGGCAAGAACAATTTCTCGATTCAGACCGCCGAAATGCAGGTGCAGGAGTTCCACAACATTGTCGCGATGGTCGCGGTCGCCACGGTGGTTCTTAGCTCGATCGGTTTGCTGATCGGCGGTGTCGGCGTGATGAACATCATGCTAGTCAGCGTCACCGAGCGCACGCGCGAAATCGGCGTGCGCAAAGCGATCGGCGCGCGCAGTAGTGACATAACCTGGCAATTCCTGCTCGAAGCCATGACGCTTACCGGCGCCGGCGGGATCATTGCGCTCATCCTCGTCAACGGACTCGTTTTGCTGATTCGCTTGACCCTCGAATGGAAGGGCGCGGTTCCTCTGTGGGCCGCTGCCGCAGGCATCATCGTCAGCATCAGCATCGGCTTAATTTTCGGCGTCTGGCCCGCCACCAAAGCCGCCAAGCTCGACCCAGTCGAAGCCCTGCGCTACGAATAGAGCTGACTCGTTTTCTCCGAGTTCACGCGAAACGCACACAACTCCACGTCGCGCGAACTCAGCTGGAAAAATTCAGAATCCGGCCAGCGGCAAGGCGTCCAAATTGTGGATGAAAATTGTTGAGGGGCCGAGCCGTTATTTCGTTGAGTCTTTACTTCGCCTTTTTACTTCCGAGCGGCCGCGTAGTTCGCCGCGCTGATCGGTGCCGGCCCCATCGCGCTGGGCCACGCCACGTCGAGCGAATTCTCGTGCTTCACCAGCATCTTCGCCTTCTTTGAAATGTGAATCCGAAGAGTGTTTGACGAGTCTGTGCGCATCTCACCGAGCCCTTCCTTCGCTATCTGCAGGCTCTTGTCGGCGCGATAGAGCGCGACGCGCAACTGATGCGGTCCTGGCGGCAGGTTCTGCTCCAATTTAATCGGTGCTCCAGGCTGGTTCGCCTTCAAATCCGTTGTGTAGAGCAGCGTCTGGTCGGCGAAGATCGCCAGTGCGCCATCACCGACGCTCGAATCGATCTCGATCTTCAGCGACGCTTTTTCCGTCGGCCGTGATATCGGCATCGCTGCTACCGATACCGGAATCATCGGCGCAGTGACAGCCGTCGTCGCGCTTACATTTTTTGCCGCGGGTTGCACAGCGTGTGTTGTTCCGATCTTTGCGATCGCCCTGGCGCGCTGTCGCGCCANATTGACGGTCTCAGGCGTAACGTCCGCCTCTTCGTCAACCGGCACTTCGGTGTACTGCGTTTCACCAGTCAGATCGGTGGGCGCATGTGGCGCTGCGTTGGCAACCGTCGGCGCCACGGGCAATTGAAACCGTGCGCGCATCGCTCGCACCACCGGCACGCTGCACAACAGTACTGCCGCCAGTCCCGCTACGAACCACGCATCGCCCGGCTGCAACGGCCGCGACATCCAGCCACTCTTTCGCCGCTGACCTTCGCCCGAAGCCGAGGTTAGACCTGAACCCGTTGCGCCAGCCGTCGCACCAACCGCCACGCTTGCCACGTTCACGCTGGCCGTGCCTGCGTTTCCGCCATGCCGCACAAACGCATCCAGCGACGTCGCAAACGCTTCTGCCGACGGATACCGATCCGCCGAAGTCTTTGCCAGGCACCGCAAAATAATCCGATCCAGCTCCGCAGGAACCGCCGGATTCCGCTGCGACGGCGGCACCGGTTCCGCCTGCAAAATCTGCGCACACACCGCGCTCACCGAACTGCCGTCGAATGGCGCAACGCCCGTCACCATCTGATACAAAACAATTCCCAGCGAGAACAAATCCGATCGCGTATTCTGCGGCTCGCCCAGAATCTGTTCCGGCGACAAATACGCCGGCGTTCCCATCATTTTTCCCGAGCCCGAAACCTGCGTGGCAAAACGCGCGATTCCGAAATCGCTCAGCTTCACTTTGCCGTCTTCGGTCACCAAAATATTTGCCGGCTTGATGTCACCGTGAATCACGCCCGAGCGATGTGCGCGGTGCAACGCGCCGGCGAGGTCCGAAATCCACGCGCAGGCGCGCGCGATCGGCATCGGTCCCGTGGATTCGGCCAGGACCTGCTGCAACGTCTTCCCGGCGACGTACTCCATCACCAGATAGGCGACATTACCGTCCTCGACTCCAACGTCGTATAGATTGACGATGGCGGGGTGCGAAAGCTGGCTGACGATCTGCGCTTCGCGCAAGAATTGTTTTTGTTCGGTGGGCGCGCCGAAAGAATGCACGAGCGTCTTGAGCGCAACAGTGCGTCCGAGCACCGTGTCACGCGCTTTATCGACGCGGCTCGTCGCGCCGCAGCCTAGAGTTCCGAGTACCTCGTAGCGGGTTTTCGACATCACCGGGGGCCTACGACATCCTTGTCGCGAAACTTGCGTCGCGAAGATTTAGGTTGGACCGTCGCGAATCGCGACTGTCCCTGGGCACAGTATTGCTGTCTTGCTTGGCTAATATTCGCGAGAAAAACCGTTTGGACAAATGGGCCAGTGGTACAGGTGTGTCCAAACAGGTGTACTACAGCGTTTCCTGTAGACTGTTCAATATTGAACAGCGATATCAACGAGTTGTGAGGGAAACAATTTAGCTTACGTAGAGCGCAAGAACCGCGTCGCGCGGTTTCTAAGCGAGCCGGTCGCGTTCGGATTCGAGCTTGCTGTCGCCTGCGGCTCAATGCGCCGTCGGGCGAAGGGATACAAATCCAACGCCAGATCTTCCGCCGAGTTCCGCCGGCGCCCAGGATCCTTCTCGAGGCACGAAGCAATCAATTCGTTTAATCCCGCCGGCAGCGAACTATTGATCTGCGACGGCGGCAACGGCGTCGCGGACATCACCTTCTGACAAATGGCTTGCAACGATTCCGCGTCAAACGGACGCTTGCCCGTGACCATTTCGTAGAGCACGACGCCCAGCGAAAAAATGTCCGAGCGCGCATCCTGCGGCTTGCCCAAAATCTGTTCCGGGCACCAATATGCCGGCGTGCCCAGCAGCGGTGAGTCTTTCGAATCGCGGCTTGCCAGCCGCGCCATGCCGAAGTCGGTCAGCTTCACGCGGCCTTCTTCGGTCACCAAGACGTTCGCCGGCTTCACGTCGCCGTGAATGATGCCTTTGCGATGCGCCACGTGCAGCGCCGTTGCGATGTCCGCAACCCATGCGCACGCGCGCGGATACGGCAGGCTGCCTTTCTCGAGAATCCGGTCCAGCGGCTGCCCTTCGACGTGCTCCATCACGAGATAAGGAGTCTGCGTCGATTCCTCAATCCCCATGTCGTGGAGCGCCACGATCGACTGATGCGAAATCTGCCCGACGACGCGCGCTTCCTTGATAAATCGCTCGCGCCCCTCACCCTCAGCCAGTTGGGGAGAAAAAAGCTTGATGGCGACGTGGCGCCCGATCATCGGATCGAACGCGCGCACAACTTTACTGGTAGCACCCGCGCCGATGGTGCCAACAATTTGATAGCGGCCTACTTGCACAGACGACAACCTTCCCTCAGGACAGACCTGGTCCTTGCTCCCCTAACAATAGGAGTATCGTCCGCCGAAGCAAATGGGGCACCCGTCCTAAGGTTTTCAGTACGAAAGTACTCAATTAGAAACACTTAAGGTGTGTCGGCCTTCGCGTCCTGGCTGGCGCAAGCTCACGAGGCGACCTAAAGTCAGCTAAAACAATGAGATCCATGCCAGTGTCACTCCGGCGGGCAACCGGCCACCCGAGTTCGCGCCTATCTCCTGGCGCAGGGTCGCAAACACAGGGCTCAGGGCGAACTCCGCGGGGAAGAACTTTACGAAATGGCCCATCACAATCAGGTGCTTGTGAAAGTGATACGCGCGCATCTCGTTGTACGCTTCGTCCGATGTCCAATGATCCATCGCGATTCGATACGTCGCCACCATCGTTCCCGTGCGATCGTCTCCGAAATAACAGTGCACAAAAACTTTTTGATTCTGATTGTCATGCAGCAATTGTAGAAATGTCGCGACCTGAAATTCGGTCGGCCCAAAAAACGCGCTCGTCGGAATTTCGACGTAGCGCATTCCCGCCGCTTCCACTCTTACTTGCTCGCGCGTTTCTCCTCGGTCGCGTTTGACGGGTTTCGAATTTCGCAGATCGACGACGATCGAAATTCCCATCTTTTTCAATTCGTCGTAGCCTTCTCCACGCGGTTGTGCGCCGCGATAGAGAAATTCGCTGATTTTTCCCGCGTTTTCGACGCCTCGAATCGACAAGCGCTCGACAGCAACGGGCACGCGCTTCGCGTAGCGTTCCGCGATTTTGTCTTTGTGTGCGCTGTACATGCGCAATCCGATCGCGGACAAAATCACAATCGCGCAAAGAATCGCGAGCGTCAGCTTGATAGCAGTGCGTTTGAAAGCAGTGGAAAAACTGTTCATGACGATTTGCTTAAAAATTTTTTCAGCGCGAGAATTCGAGACGCTTCCGTTGGACTTCGCGGCGAAGAGTTTGGTCGCGCGATTCGCAACTCTCCGAGTCTTTTGCATTTAAGTGCCAAACTCGAATTTCTTTTTGAATTGTGTGTCCTGAAACCACACCACTACAAATAGACCTAAAGTAAAATTTTCGACGCTATCTAGTGTTTTTTTCTTGACAGCTTTTTCTGCCCAGCCGCATACTGCGGTTCCAGATTCGGGGGACGTGGTTGCGCCAGGCGGACCGGGTCGAGGAGCTGTAACACGAGTCCGCACGGGCCACGGAACCAGCCCGGGTTTTTAAAGCAAAAAAATCGAGTGCGAACCCTACTCCGCACTCGCACGCGTAGTGTGATGCGCTGCTGTGAAGGCTGCGTGATTTACACCGGCCTACGGCAGGGCGTTGCCCACGCATTGCCTTACGGCCATTTCGACCGCGTTTTCACGGTCGAATTTTTTGCTTTTTGAGCCCTCACGCCTCGGTCGGATCAGGGAAGTTCCCATTTTGGAACTGGGCAAACCTCTGCCCCGCAGAGGAGTAAAATATATGGGTATCCTCCGCTTGGAGACGATGCCCGCGCTTGGAGGATCGGGATGGCTACGGTGAAGCCCGCATTGAACGGAAAATCGCTACAGACGGGGGTAAGCCCGGAGAATACAGCTGGCGCCCAGGCCGGCCTGGTATTCGAACGCTTCTTCACCGACGGAAAGATCTCGCCATTCGACGCGGTCGAATGGGAGAAGCGCACCGCTGCCATCGGCAACGAAAAGGGCGTCAACATCTTCCGCCAGGAAGGTGTCGAGGTCCCGAAGAATTGGTCGCAGACGGCCACCAACATCGTCGTCAGCAAATATTTCCACGGCAAGCCGAACACGAGCGAGCGCGAAACTTCCGTGCGCCAGCTGATTGGCCGCGTCGTGAACACGATCGTCCGCTGGGGCCAGGAAGGTGGCTACTTCGCCGACAACGAGTCGCGCGACGCTTTCCGCGACGAACTCACCCATCTCTTGGTTGAGCAGAAGATGAGCTTCAATTCGCCGGTCTGGTTCAACGTCGGCGTGCAGGCCAAGCCGCAGTGCTCGGCGTGCTTCATCAATTCCGTGCAGGACACCATGGAATCGATCATGGGCCTGACCCGCACCGAAGGCATGCTCTTCAAGTGGGGCTCCGGCACCGGCACCAACTTCTCCACGCTGCGCGGCAGCAGGGAATCGCTTTCCGGCGGAGGCATCGCGTCCGGCCCAGTCAGCTTCATGAAGGGCTTCGACGCCTTTGCCGGCGTCATCAAGAGCGGCGGCAAGACGCGCCGCGCCGCGAAGATGGTCATCCTCAACATCGACCACCCGGACATCGTGGAATTTATCGAATGCAAGATGAAGGAAGAGCGCAAGGCGCACGTCCTCATCGAACAGGGCTACGACTCCGCGATCGACGGTGATGCCTACAGCTCGATCTTCTTCCAGAACGCGAATCACTCCGTCCGCGTCACCGACGAATTCATGTCCGCTGCCGAAGAAGACCGCGACTGGTGGACGCGCAACATTACCGACGGCCAGCCCAACGAGAAGCTTCGCGCTCGCGACCTGCTGCTCAAGGTTTCCGAATCTACCTGGCAATGCGGCGACCCCGGCATGCAGTACGACACGACGATCAATCGCTGGCACACATCGAAGAACACGGCGCGGATCAACGCTTCGAATCCATGCTCGGAGTACATGTTCCTCGACGATACGGCTTGCAACCTCGCGTCGCTCAACCTGATGAAGTATCTCGAGCCCAACGGCAAATTTGACGTCGATGCCTTCCGGCATGCCGTCGATGTGACCATCACGGCGCAGGAGATTCTGGTCGATAACGCCAGTTATCCCACACCGAAAATCGCCGAAAATTCGCATAATTTCCGGCCACTCGGCCTCGGTTACGCCAATCTCGGCGCGCTGTTGATGTCGATGGCGTTGCCGTACGACTCCGACGAAGGTCGCGACGTCTCCGGCGCGATCACTGCGCTAATGTGCGGCGAAGCCTACGCGCAGTCGGCACGCATTGCCGAGCGCAAGGGACCGTTCGCCGGTTATGCGGTCAACCGTGAGCCGATGATCGACGTCATTCGCATGCACCGCGACGCGATTCGCGGCATCAAGTCCGAAAACGTTCAGCCCGAACTCTACGCTGCGGCTCAGGATTCGTGGGACGACGCGTTGAACCTCGGCGAACAGTTCGGCTATAAAAACTCGCAGGTCACCGTGCTCGCGCCCACCGGCACCATCGGCTTCATGATGGACTGCGACACGACCGGCATCGAGCCCGACCTCGCGTTGGTGAAGCACAAGCGGCTTGTCGGCGGCGGCGTGATCAAGATCGTCAACAACACCGTGCCGCAAGCCCTGATGAAGATGGGCTTCACGCCGGAGCAGACGAGCGAAATCGTCTCTCACATCGACGCCAACGGGAAAATCGACGGCGCGCCGTACATCAAAGCCGAGCAGATTCCGATCTTCGATTGCTCGCTCGCTCCGATGGGTGGCGGACGCTCGATCGCGTGGACCGGCCACGTCAAAATGATGGCGGCGGCGCAGCCGTTTCTCTCGGGCGCGATTTCCAAGACGATCAACATGCCGGAGGAATCG
>JGI12635J15846_10003905_pt1 | contig 12909 bp, 16 predicted proteins | sample BlaSpr_A8_OM2_M2_FD_15846 | JGI IMG/M metagenome (IMG submission 15846) | reverse complement strand
CAGCTCGTGACGGTGGAACCAAGCGTCCAGCTCGAAGTGTTGGACTGGGGCGGGCAGGGATCGCCGCTCGTATTTCTCGGCGGAACAGACGCTCATGTCTTCGATGATTTCGCCCCGAAATTTACGAAAAGTCATCACGCGTTCGGCGTTTCAATGCAAGGTTTCGGAAAGTCGAGCGCGCCGGATCCAACGCCAACGAACTACACTGCAGACCATCTTGCTGATGGAGTTTTGGCAGTGCTCAGCCAACTAAACATCTCGCGCCCCGTGCTGGTGGGCCACTCACTCGCCGGTGAAGAGCTCAGCTCGATCGGAGGCCGTTACCCGGAACGTGTCGCTGGCCTCATCTATCTCGATGGCGGCTACTCTTACGCTTTTACAGTCCGTCGATCGGTGATATTGCCATCGATGCAGTGGATGAGCAGCGCCAACTCGACCTCTTCGTTTCCAAGGGCTTCCAAAGCGCCCAACAGATTACCGACTTGAAGATCGCAGCAGCTCAGCTTGAACGGGATCTGGCGCGGACAGAGAAGACCGTGTCGCTGCAGCCTCCGCGCCCCCCTGNCGCGCCTCCCGTGCCTCCGATCGGCCTAGCGCTTGGGCGTGGCCGGGAGAAATACACTCATATCGGCGTGCCTGTGCTGGCTATCTATGCCGACCCTCATAGCTTCGGAAATCTGTACAAGAACGAACCCAATAAGCTCGCCTCCCTCGTCGCGGACGACCATGTAAACGTATCAGCGCAAGCGGACGCATTTCAGGCAGGCGTTCCGTCCGCGCAAGTGGTCCGGATAGCGAACGCGGATCACTTCATTTTTCGATCAAACCAGGACGAAGTCTTACAAGCGATGAACGCCTTTATCGCGAGACTTCCTAACTAGGTCCCGGACTGTCGAAGGTGGAGATCCGAGCATGATTGATTTCGATATCTACGTTTATGAAAAGCGGATGAGGTTGGTGATTGCTGATTCTCCGGAGAGGAAGAGATGGTCTAGCATTGGCGTTAGACGCTTAGTTCGAGATTCAAAGCTGAGCCAAACACCCAACGAAAGACAAGCGTTGCCGCAATGGCCCCGAGAAACTGGGCAATTAGAAACCAAGGAACATCAGCAGGTCGGATGCCCGCGAATGTGTCACTGAGGCATCGCGCGATGGTAACTGCGGGATTTGCAAATGAGGTGGATGCTGTGAACCAGTAAGCTGCCGTGATGTAGGTTCCCACCGCAAGTGGCACGGCTGACGGCTTGAGCCGCGATGACCCCCAAATGACGCACACGAGGCCGAACGTCGCGACGAATTCGCTGAAAACTTGCGATGGGCCAGATCGAGCGTGGGCTGACAACGAGACGACCGACAAGCCGAACATCACATGTGCCGCGATAGAGCCTGCAATCCCGCCAAGAACCTGGCTCATCATATAGTGCGGAGCTTCAGCCCAGGGAAGTCCACGCTCCCAGGCGTCCATCAAAGTCACGGCAGGGTTCAGATGCGCACCAGATATCGGGCCAAACGCGGTAATCAGGGCGACGAGCACAGCACCAGTGGCGATTGTGTTCGCCAGGAGTACCAACGCGACATTGCCATTGGCAAGACGTTCGGCCATNATGCCGGAACNTATGACAGTCGCAACTAAGAATGCGGTGCCGATGAATTCGGCGACTGAACGACGTGCCAGAGTCATGCGTGACCGATCTGATCGATCTGCTTTTGGATTGCAAACTTGTCGAGGCTTGAAAGCGGCAGGCACAGAAACAGACTGATTCTTCTGTCGAGCATCATATACGCGTCCCGAAAAGCTTTCTCCACTTCTTGCGGCGTACCCTGAATCTCAGCCGGGTCCGGCACTCCCCAATGAGCGGTCATCGGCTGGCCGGGCCAAACAGGGCACACCTCTTTTGCGGCGTTATCGCAGACCGTAAAGACAAAATCCATCTTAGGTGCATCCGGCGAGGCAAATTCGTTCCAGCTTTTGCTGCGGAAACCATCTGTCGGTAATTTGGCTGACTCGATTTGTCTTATCGCAGCTGGATGCACTTCGCTCTTTGGATAGCTTCCGGCGCTGAAAGCCCTAAAGTTTGGAAAGCCTTTCTTGTTCATAATCGCTTCGGCCATGATCGACCGAGCAGAGTTGCCCGTGCATAGAAACAAGACGTTGTAGCGGCCTTGCATACTTCACCTCGACCGACTGCAATCACTACGCCCACCGCAACAGTTCTCCATCAGGAAACTCGCAAGATCGTTCACGGCGTCCAGATTTGCCGAATAGGAGATGGAACGCCCATTCTTTTCGGGACGGATGAGTTCCGCTGCGGCCAAGACATTGAGATGAAACGAAAGTGTGGGGCCGGGTAGCCGAAGACGGCGAGCAATCAACCCTGCCGGAAGGCCCTTTGGAGCATGCCGAACGAGCAACCGAAAGATTCCGAGGCGTGAGTCCTGTGCCAGCGCACCGAGTGAAGTGATTGCATCTGTTGTCTTCATGTTTCCAAAACAATGGAACTATATCTGATTGTGATACTCTAAGTCAAAATTCGGCTCATATCCGCAACCATCCGGAAACGAAATCGGCAGCGATGCGGAACGATCAGCCAAGCCTCGATGAGCCATTCATTGACATCTGTCGATGGCTGAACCATCCTTGATTTCGTCAATGCCCACTAACACGAAATGTACGACTGCCAGTTGTTGCCCTCCAGTGAAGTCTCCCAGGGTCACGGAGTCGCGTGCGAAGGAGTATGCCTGCTGCTTCAAAGCGCTTGCCGATCCTATGCGGATTCGCATTCTCAACCTACTGGCTAGCAATCACGACCCTGTCTGCGTTTGCGAGATCGTGAAGCACTTTCCCATCCAACAGTCGTCGATATCACATCATCTGAAGATTCTCCGTGGCTGCCAGTTCGTGCTTGCAGAACGGCGCGGAACATTCATGTATTACCGCGTGAACCGCAAGTGCTTGTCGGGATTTCCCCACGCCGCGCGGGTAATCCTTAACGTGTAAAACGAGAAGGGAGCGTATGCAAAGAAAACCGATTCAAATTCATCGAATATTGTCGATGTTCGATAGACGGAAAAGGGGGGAAAAGCAGCAATGCAAAATCGACTTACTAGGCGAGCTTTCCTGGCAACGGCGGGCGCAAGTCTCGGTGCCGTACACGTTTCTGCAACGGGTTTTCCGGAGGAACTAGGCGCACCGCCGCGTCCATACGGTGAACGCTCGCCGTTCGAGCACTCAGTTCGATTCCTTCCGAAATCGAGCACTCCCGCATCGAGCTACAGCAGGACACCTCTGCAAGACTTGGTCGGCATTGTCACGCCCTCGGCATTGCACTACGAGGTTCATCATTCGGGCGTTCCTGAAATCGACCCTCAGTACCACGAGGTAATGATTCACGGCTTGGTTGAACGGCCCCTAATCTTCACGATGGAGGACCTCCATCGCTTGCCGTCCATTTCCAGAATTCATTTCCTCGAGTGCGCCGGTAACAGTGGCGGGGAGCAAATCGGACGGCCCGCGATTAATCCGCAGAGAAGCCACGGCCTTTTGAGTTGCAGTGAATGGACAGGCGTGCCGCTGCGAACTCTTTTAGAGCAAGTGGGGCTGAAATCGAGCGCACGTTGGATTGTCGCGGAGGGGGTGGACGCGGGCAGGATGGCGCGAAGCATTCCGCTTGAGAAGGCAGTCGACGACGTACTCGTTGCCTACGGGCAAAACGGCGAAGCGCTCAGGCCCGAGCAGGGATACCCCGTCCGGCTCATCGTTCCAGGCTGGGAGGGCAACACGAATATAAAGTGGCTCCGCCGCGTGCAAGTCGTTGAGCAACCCTCTATGACCGCTTACGAAACGGGCCACTATACGGATCTTATGCCCGATGGAACCGCGCGACAGTTCACTTTCGTAATGGAAGCTAAGTCCGTTATTACGCGCCCTGCGGGAGATCAACAATTATCGGGTTCTGGTTTCTATGAGATTACCGGGTTGGCATGGTCTGGCAGAGGCCGAATCACAAGAGCTGAGGTCTCCACCGATGGCGGCAGAAGCTGGCAGGAGGCACAGCTCAATGAGCCGATCTTGCCGAAGGCGCTCACTCGTTTCCGGCTTCCCTGGTGGTGGGACGGGAAAGAGACTTCCCTCCAATCGCGATGTACGGACGAAACCGGATATCTCCAGCCAACGCGAGAAGAACTCCTATCGGTTCGGGGGCTCCATGCAACTGACCACTACAACGGAATCAAAATCTGGTATGTCCACGCGGATGGGAGTGTGAGCCGTGAATAAAACTGCTTTCTGTACGATCTGCCTTGTCATAGCTGAGGTCACAGCCACGCTCGGACAAAGCCAGCAATATAAATTGGGACGCCCCGCGACGCCCAAAGAAATTCGCGAACTCGATATCTCCGTGGCACCGGACGGCTCTGGCTTGCCCAAGGGAAGCGGTACGGTCACAGAAGGACAGAGTGTCTACAAGACGCTCTGCGCAAACTGCCACGGAGATCGCGGTCAGGGAATGTTGCAGTATCCTGCGCTTGCTGGAGGCCAGGGTACGCTGAAAAGCAAGGATCCTTTGCTTACTGTGGGAAGTTTCTGGCCGTACGCAACTACCGTCTGGGATTTCATCCACCGGACAATGCCCTATGCCCGGCCGGGAACTCTCACTCCAAATCAAACTTATTCCGTCACGGCGTTCGTTCTGTATCTCAACGGCATTCTCGACAAAGATGCGAAGCTGGACGAATCGACGCTGCCGCGCGTGAAAATGCCCAACCGCAACGGCTTCGTTCCGGATCCTCGCCCCGACGTCCACAACAAACCCGATTAATAGACATATAAACGCGCCGACCGGACAACTGGAAATTTGAATTGGATTCTTGCTTTTCGATTCTTACGGGAAATCTTCAATTTCATCTTTTCAGATGTGAGTTTGTGAGACATCTAACCATGCCTGCAACTAGCCTAGTTTCAGCCACTTCCGCGCGCAAGCGGATACTCATTGCAAGCGAAGTACCCTTCAAAATGTATTCTTCGCACAAATCTAATCGACGCGTGCAAAACGACGCACACTTCCGGTGCAACGGGCAGCCGCACGGTGCGAACGCGATGCCGAGGGTGTATCACTTTTCTCCGCCTTGTAACCCTATCCCCCTCCCCGTTTGACAGGCGAACCTGAGGCGGCAATACTGGCGGGCGATGATTGGCCAGCTTCGCGGACGCCTTATCGATAAGCGATCGAACCAGGTGCTCGTGGATGTGGGCGGCGTCGGGTATATCGTTCAGGTGCCGCTCTCAACCTATGCCGCGCTCGGGGAACTCCACACCGAAGTCACGCTGTTGATCCACACCCATGTGCGCGAAGATACGTTGTCGCTCTACGGATTTCTTTCCTCGCGCGAAAAACATTTGTTTGAGATGCTGCTGTCGGCGTCGGGTGTTGGGCCCTCACTGGCGCTGAAGATTTTGTCGGGCATGAGTGTTGAAGAACTGGTGCCGGCGCTTCGTGGGAGCGACCTTGCTCGATTGACGAAGATTCCCGGCGTTGGCCGCAAGACGGCCGAGCGCATGATCGTCGAGTTGAAAGATAAGCTGGACGGGGTGACCGTAGAAGTGGAGCGGCCTGCGGCCTCATCGCCGGCCGGCATTGACGCCGACGTGGTTTCGGCGCTGGTGAATCTGGGATATGAAGCGCGTGCGGCGGAAAACGCGGTGACCGAAGCGAGACGCGAAAGCAGTGGCGCTAATTTCGAGAAATTACTGCGGGCGTCGCTGCAGACTTTGAGCGCGCCTAAAGGGCGGGCGGCCAGGACCTAACTATTGAAGCGGATTTGCCACGGAGACCTGCCTGCCGCACGCGGGCACAGCGGGGCAAAGAATAGAGTCGGCGACAGAAAATGGCGGATGCTAGCGCAAAACGGATGATGGAGCGACGACAACCAGAGCGGATTGTGTCTGGAGCCGCTTACGACGAAGACGTGCGTATTGAAGCGAGCGTGCGGCCGAAGCGGCTGGATGAGTACATCGGGCAGAAGCGCGTCAAAGAAAACATTCAGATCGCGATTCAGGCAGCGCGCAGTCGCGGCGAGGCGCTCGATCACGTGCTGTTATATGGGCCACCCGGGTTGGGCAAGACCACGCTGGCGCAGATCATCGCCAACGAACTGTCGGTGCCAATCAAGACCAGCTCAGGCCCCATGCTTGAACGCAAAGGCGATCTGACCGCGATTCTAATGTCACTCGAAGCCAAAGAGGTTTTTTTTCTGGATGAAATTCATCGCCTCCAGCCCGCGATAGAAGAAGTCCTCTACCCGGCAATGGAAGATTTTCTGGTGGACTTGATCATCGGCCAGGGACCCGGAGCCCGCATTCATCCGGTGCCTTTGGGCCACTTCACGCTGATTGGTGCGACAACGCGCGCGGGTTTGATCACTGCGCCGCTGAGGTCGCGCTTCGGCATCGTGCATCGCTTGGATTTTTACGAGCCGGCGGATCTGCTGATCATTCTGAACCGCTCGGCGAAGATTCTGAATATTGAGATGGACGAAGGCGGCGCGGAAGAAATCGCCCGCCGCTGCCGAGGCACACCGCGCGTGGCGAACCGACTGCTGCGGCGATCGCGTGACTTCGCTGAGGTGCGCGCAGCACGACGCATTACGCGCGCGGTGGCGCAGGAAGCACTGGCCATGCTCGGTATCGACGAGAATGGGCTCGACGAGGTTGATCGCAACCTGATGCTTGCGCTGCTGGATAAATACGGCGGCGGACCGGTCGGAGTGGGCACGCTGGCGGCCGCGCTGAGCGAAGAAGAAGACGCCATCGAAGAGATGTACGAGCCATATCTCATGCAGATCGGGATGATCGACCGCACGCCACGCGGCCGCATGGCCACGCCGCGCGCCTACGAATACTTCGGCCGCGAACTCCCTCGCCGCCAGCCTCGCTTGTTTTAAGACGCGAGCGAATCGTTAGTAGAGGCGACCAGCTTGAAACAGCGGCGTTGATCGCCGCTGGGAAATCCCGTCCGGCTAAGATCTCGTACCCTCAGTGGATGCTTTCCTTGATTTTCCCGTGATCCTAATCTCTGGTTTCGCATTTCTGGCGAACCGACCCCGCCCAGTAACCGGGAGCCGCTCGGTCCGCTGGCTATGAATATTGGTAGTAAACAAGATGTCAACATATATCACAACGCTTACATCGCGCTCGAAAATGCGCATCTTACAAACGAGCGGACAAACGATTCGAACGCTGCAAATTGGGGATGAATATTTAGGAGGAAGTCTTGCGAGTCAGAACGATAGTAATGCTTGCGATGTTGGCGATGCTCGTGTTGATGGCCGGACCAGCGCGCGCTGACCAGGAAAATCAGGCCATTAAAGTCAAATTCAGTCAGGCGGTGCAGATTCNCGGGCAAGTACTGTCTGCGGGCACGTACTGGTTTGCGATCCTCAATACGAACGATCGTGAAACGGTGCAGGTTTTGAATGAGAACCGGTCGAAGACACTTGCCATTTTGGGGACGATAAATTGCGAGCGCCCGGCAACCGGTGGCCCCCTGGCATTTACGCTGGCCGAGCGAACTGGGGAGCCCACGGTGATCCTGGCGTGGTTCTATCCCGGTTACACGTCGGGCCACGAGTTCCTCTACCCGAAGCAGGAGTCGAAAGAACTAGTGATGGCAAAGCACGAGACGCAAGTCTCCGGCGACTGAAGTTGGCTGCCGAGAGATTAAATGGGTGACGGAGTTCGAACCGGCGCCCGTTTCTTTAGTCATCACAGAGATCGCTGTGCCAGCGACATCTCACGCGACGGACCGTCACAGCACCAGCACGATCACTGCGCCGACTACGGCAACCAGTGGGGATTGCGGGGCGGTTACGCCACTATGCCCGAGCTGCATCGATACCCTGTTGAAGATGGACGCCATGTGGGCAGGAGCCGTTAAATTGGCATTCCGCTAAGGTAGATGTTAACAAAGGTATTCTTCTACCATAAAGTACTGAGTCACGCGAGCGCGGCGCGGCGCATCCTACGTAATGAGCGGACAAATAGGAGAAACGCTGCAAGAAAAACACAGTAGTCGAGGAGGAAGTTGTGAACGTCAAAAGGCTAGCAGCAATTGCTTCGCTAGTGCTGGTGTCCGGACTGATGGCCGGCCGGGTGGGCGCAGGCGAAAACGACCAATCCATCAAGGTTACTTTCAGCCAGCCGGTGATGGTTCCCGGGCACCTGCTGTCTGCAGGTACATACTGGTTTGAGGTGATGGGTACGGGCGACAGGCAAACGGTGAGAATTTTGAACGAGGACCAATCGAGGACGTACGCCATTTTACAGACGATCAATCGAGATCGTCCGGTAACGCGCGACAGCGGCACCGAGATTACGATCGCCGAAGGCGTTGGAGGGCAACCTCCGGCCGTCCTGTCATGGTTCTATCCGGGCTGGATGACAGGCCACGAGTTCATCTATCCGAAGCATGTTGAAAAAGAGCTGGCAATGGCCAAGCATGAGACAGAAGTCTCTGGCGACTGACCGCGACGTTGTTGGGCCAAAAAAACCAGGAGGCGGCGGCTTTTTTGCGCCTCCTCCGGTATTTTCCGCGCTAGCCTGGTCACTAGACACACCGTCGATTGCAAATCGACGCCAGGTTGAGACCGCGCAAATGTTCAGACGCGTCGGATTGCGTGCCACACGACCAAGACAATCACCGCACCGACCACTGCGACCAGCAGGCTGTAGAGATTGAGACCGGTCACTCCCATGTGCCCGAACTGATTGAACAGCCAGCCGCCTACGACTGCGCCTACGATTCCGAGAACGATATCCAGCAGCATCCCTTCGCCGCTCTTGTTCACGATTTTGCTGCCGATGAACCCTGCCAGAAGACCGAGAACAAGCCAAGCTAGAATATTCATTACGTTTCTCCTTTTGATCCAAATGCGCCGAACAAGCGCCCGTTATGTCCGACCGGTTCGTGGGCGGGCACTGTAGTGGAACCGCATGCCGATGCCTATACACGGATACCTGTATTCTTGTCGGAGATGTTTTGCGGGCAATGACCGGATTAGGTGAGGTTCCGCGGTGAACTATGGGTGTTGAGGCCGTGTACCTATCATTAGGTTCGAATGTTGGCGATCGCGATGAGAACCTGAAGGCGGCAATTGCGGCCTTGCCGGCGGCAGGCGTGCAAGTGCGGCGAGTCTCCTCGTTTTACGAGACCGAGCCGGTGGATTACCTGGACCAGGCCTGGTTTTTGAATTGCGTGGTGCAGGCCGAGACAGAGTTGCCGCCGCTGGAGTTGTTGCGCCGATTGCGGGGAGTCGAGGCGCGGATGGGCAGCAAGAAGCTGATTGCCAAGGGCCCTCGGCTCATCGATATCGACATCCTGTTGTACGGGCAGGAAACAATGGATACGCCCGAGTTGCAGGTGCCTCATCCGAGAATGGCGCAACGGCGTTTCATGCTGGTGCCGCTGGCGGAGATCGCGCCGGGATTGCGGCACCCGTCGTGGCCGGGCACAGCACAGGAGTTGCTCGCGGAGACCCCCGACAAAAGCGAAGTTCGCCGGGTCGCCTGACACGTTCTCCGCGAGTCTCAGCGCACTCTGCGCCCGCCTGCAGTCAGCCAGATCTCCGCATTGTCGTCAGTTTCATCCAGTCCAATTCGAAGTACGGTATCACGAAGTGCGCTGAAGCAGCAGGCGGTGCAGCGTCAGGGGTTTGGGCTGAAGCGCATCAAGCTCGATGAGCGCTAAGCGGCCTTCGGTGATTTCCCGCCAGCGATAGACACCGGCTTCGGTCTCTTGCACCTCGCGGCCGTTCAGGCGGCGGAGGAAGCCCCGGGCGTCTTCCGAAGAGGCCGTTTCGCGGAGCGCGGGGCGCGCGACGGCTTCGACGGCATAGCTACGAAGCAGCTTTGGCCAATAGTGATCGAACAGTTCGCCGGATGCGAAGATGTCACTCCAGGCGACTTCGCCGCTGTAGGCAACTACGACGCCCACGACGCGTTCGGTATTGAGGCCGGAGGTAGACTTGTTGAAGCGCTTTTGCAGTTGTGTCACGAATTCCTCGACCGACGCGCCGACTCGGTTGCTTTCGTAGATCTTGGCGTAAGACTGCGTCGGCGCGACAGACGCGATGGCATCGGCGATCGCGGCGGAGCTCACCCGCGGCGCCGGCATGGGCCGCCCTGGACTTGCCCCCGGGCTCGTTGTCGTACCAGCGCGAACCGCATTCCAGACATCGTTCTGATCTTGCTCCAGCGCCGCTTGTTCACGGACGCTCGGGTGCACGATGGTTCGGGACGCGGCGAATTGCGATCCGGAGGACCATCGACCGTGCTCAACGCAGAAGACATCGAGCGGCAAGGGCGCAGAGTCTGGTGCGACGATACGATCTTTGGCAATGATACGGTCTTGCTTGCCCCCGCTGACGAGCTCGCCAGCGAGTAGCAGCAGTGGGCGCTTGCTGCGATTGACCAGGACGAGTTGATTGACCGCAGAACGGGCGGTGTAATCCGGTGCCGGATTCCGGCGACTATCGCGTGTGCGAGCAAGGCCTGCGGCCCCTTGTTCGCTGACGATGACCTCGCCGCTCGACAAGCCTTCGTCGAGGGTGAGGAATGAACTGGTCTCCTGCTGGTACGAGGTAACCACGGGAAAGATGGAGATGTTTTCGTATGTGACGGGCTCGAGCAGCCGCCAGCCACCTTCGCTAGGCGGAAGAGGAGTGTTCGATGAGGAGCCTGGAGCCGAGCCGACAAAGGCCAAGGTTCCCAGCGTAGTGATACCAACCAGACCGCGGACGATCGTGCCGAACAGCGAGCCTTCCATAGACAGCCTCCTGTGTGTGCGAGCGAATGAGAGAGCCACTCGGGGTTAGAACGGAGGCGGAGCGAATCCTTGCGGAGAACAGCGACGTAATGAAGTAACGACGTCAGGAGGCAACGAAAAGCGGGAAATGACAAACCAAGAGATCACAATGATCGGACCGAGAGAGCGCAGAGGAACCGGGAGACGCGGTGGGCGTTTTTTTTAACTTCATTAGGCCATTTCGCTCTACTTAGCGATTGCCGGGGTCGCCAAGGTTGGTGCGCGGCCGATTGCGTCTGCTCTTGGCGGCTTCGCCCTCCTGGCGTTCGTATTCGGCTAGTTCTTCGTCGGTGTAGGAGAACGAGTCTCGGGCAGCAAACATCGAGGTGGAGCGGGTCGTCTGGGTCTTCTTTTTTCGAGCTTGGCCGAATTCGTGGCGCACCTGCCTAAGCGGCGCCTCAATGGCCTTGATCTCCACCAGGAGATCGCTGACCTTTTCCAGGAAGTCGTGAAGATGAAACGGCCGGACGACGTAGGGAAGCCGAGCAAATTCGAGAGATCCCACGTATTGGCTGCCGGCCATTTCTGGAACGACGTAGAGCACGCGCAGGCGGGCGCCTTCTTCCGCGGAGACGCCGGAGAGTTCCCGAAGCGTGAAAAATAGAGGGCTCTCGAGCCCGATCATGGCCACGTTTGCGATGACCAGGGACCATTCGCCGGTCTTCAGCTCCGTAAGCAGGAGCTTTGTGTCCGGGACGATGCGGACCCGCCAACCTTCAGAGTCCAGAATCTGACGCAAGGCGCCTTGGCTCGGAGCATCATTGTCGAGAACCAGGATGCCGACCTGGCGTGGAGCAGGCGTGGACGTGCTGGCCATAAGACATTATACTGCTAGCGTTCGAATAGGTCCTGTAATTACCAGTACTTGACTCGAATCGGCTAACCGCCCTTCCGGCCAGCATCGAATTGTTACAAATCCTGAGGCCGTTGGGCTACTTTCCAACCACGAGGTCAGATCCTTCTATATAGCGTTTGGCATTGCCTCCGTCCCATAGGATCCGGTAGGTCTGCAGGGACGCCGCCGAAACACGCCTAGTATAGAAAACCTGGACGCCGTCCCGAGACCACTCTGCATGGCGTGCCCACTGGTCGGTCGGACTTAGAACGACGCGCCGCTTGGAACGGAGCTCGTACAGGAAAAACCCGGCCGCGAGACCCATTGCGTCGACCGGGGCCCCCGCAGGAGCCTTCACGTACGGCGCTGAAACCACAAGCAAGTCCGAATTGATGGGGTTCACCCGAAATGTATCCGAGCCGGCGACGTCGAAATCGTCACCGTAAATATCCTTCAGGGCAATGGTCTGCATTACTCGGCCATCATCGGAGATCCAGTAGGCGTTTTGCATGTCACTGGCGAGAAGGGTGTGTGCGTCCGTCCACCCATGCAAACTGGTGAGACTGTTGGCGTAGAGAGGCGATGGCTGGGTGGGTGAGCCGGCGGGAAACGTCCACAGCTGCCATTTTTGATCCTGAAAATTCAGGTACGCCACGCGGCTGTCGTCCGGAGACCAGAAGCCTTGGCGAACGCTGCCGTGGACGAGGTCCTGCGAACGGCCTGAGGTCGTGTCATAGAGAACGATGGTGCGGTCCGGCCCGGTTTTGGAATCCGAGCGGGTGAAAAGAAGTTTTTTGCCGTCATGCGAGAGCGCCAATTCGGTTCCCTCGGGCGCCGCGATCTTTCTGACCTTGCCGATCGCAACGGCAACTTTGTCGGTAGGAATCAGATAGGCGACGTCGGTTGGCGATTGAAATTTGATGATATCGGCTGGCAGCACCGGCGGTTTCTTGTCGGTGTCATCCTCTTCGTCCGGTTGGTTGTTGATCCGCGGAAACAATTCGGCCGCGATGCGTGCGCAGCCGTTGAGCGTGCCGATCTGGGAATGTTCGGCGACGACTCGAAAGGTGTACGTTGCGCCGCTAGCGTCGGCAGTGCAGGGCTCACGCGTTAAATGAACCGCGACATCGGCCCCGGTAGCGGAGTCCTTCGCGCGATACGTCCAGGCGTCGCTCGCGCCTATGCGGGCGACGTCCACGGGATCGAGCATGGCGGGAG
>JGI12635J15846_10003904_pt1 | contig 12910 bp, 10 predicted proteins | sample BlaSpr_A8_OM2_M2_FD_15846 | JGI IMG/M metagenome (IMG submission 15846) | reverse complement strand
ACAAAGCGCTCTGAAAGCGCTCGTTTTCGGCGCCGGGGGGCAGCTGGGGACGGAGCTCGTCCGCCGGCTCGGACCTGAGTCTGCGGTAATGCACGAGGAGGCGTCGATCACGGACAAGACCGCGGTCGCGGCACTGGTCCGCCGACGCAAGCCCGACGTGGTTTTCAACTGCGCGGCTTACAACGAGGTCGACCGGGCTGAGGGCGATCGCGATGAGGCGTTCGCGATCAATTCGGACGGCCCCTTCAACGTGGCGATCGCCTGTGCGCGCTACGGCGGGAGGCTCGTCCATTTCTCGACGAACTTCGTCTTCGACGGCGTGCTGGACCGCCCGTATGTCGAAGCCGACGAGCCCCGGCCGCTAAGCGTGTACGCGCAGTCGAAGCTCGATGGCGAAGAGCGCGTGCTGGAGGCCTCGAGCGGCGCCCTGGTGATCCGGACGGCCGCGGTTTTCGGTGGCGCGAGGGGTTTCCCGGCGCGCATCCTGGCGCGGGCGCGCTCGGGTGCGGAGCTCCAGGTCGTCTCCGACCAGCGGGTCAACCCGACGTACGCGCGGGACCTCGCCGGCGCGGCAGTCGAGCTGGCGGAGCAAGGCGCGAGCGGAATCGTCCACGCGGTCGCCGAAGGGTGCTGCGGCTGGGACGAGCTAGCCCGCGCCGCGCTAGAGGAGTTCGACCTGCACGTGCCAGTCAAGCCCATACGGGCCGGGGATTACGCTGCGGCCGCCCCGCGCCCGGCGAACGGCTGCCTAGCGTCGAACCGCGTCAAACCACTCCGCCCCTGGCGCGAAGGGCTGCACGAGTGGGCCGCCGAATCGAAATGAACCTAGACGGGGTGGAGCCCGAGGCCCGATTCACTCGGGCCGTCACCAAAACGTCGCCCACCAGACGCCGCCAGGCGCCGCTGGTGGAAGGAGGGGTTTCGTAGGGGAGGCCTGCCTCCCCTGCGCCGTCAGGCCCGCCTCCCCTGCGCCGTAAAAATGGCTCGGGCCGGGCGATTTCTCGACACCGGCTCCGAGCTTGGCTGCGGGGGGTGAGGTTCTAAAGAAATATGAGGTCTTTCGTTCCTTTCTGAAGGCCCGCGCGCACATGTGCGCAGTGAAAATTTTGGCACGGATTCGCCGAACAGTCTGGACGATCTCTGCACATTTTCAACGACGAAATGCCTACGCCACTCGTGGAATTCCAAGCACCTAAGTCGCCGGGGGGGACTCCCTTCCGGATATAGTGCGTTGCTCCTGCACACGTCTTGCACAGATTGATCAGTTCGAAGGATGTAGCAACTCGCCTCGGTGTCAGCCAGGCGACTGTCCTGCGTGCTGTGGCCAAGGGCCTTCTGAGCCCGGTCATGGTCACGCCGGGCGGCCATCGCCGGTTCAGCGAGCAGGACGTCGAGGCTCTGGCGGCTGTTCTGAACAAGGAATCTGATCACGCTCGCCTGCTCACGACGGGGGAGGCCGCGCGGCTGCTTGGGGTCAGCCAGCCGACACTGAACCGCGCCGTCCGCGGCGGCCGGCTGCGGCCAGCTCTCACGACGCCGGGCGGCCACCGGCGGTTCGACAACGACGAGCTCGTTGCTTCGCTGTACCGGGACCGGAGGGTCTGATGGCGGACGAACAGCCCGGCCATACGCCCAGGGCCGCCGCTCGGGGCGGCCAGCTGTTGTGGAGCGTGCTTCTGAACGCCGTCGTCGTGGCGGCCTTCGTCGTCGGCGCGATCCCGATCGTCGCGATCGTCCATGGCTTTGCCGACCTCGTCGCGCAGTCGAAGATTCGCAGCGGCGCGGACTGGCTCGGCTACGGCCTCGCGTTTGCCGGACTCTTTCTCGGGGCCGTCTTCTTCGCTTACGCGATCAAGTACTACCTGAGCACCGCGATGGTGCTCCTGACCACCCTCGTCGGCGCGCCGGGGCGCAGCAACGGCAATGGAAACGGGTCTCACACCGCTAACGGCATCAACCGCATCAACGGCAACGGAAACGGCAACGGCTACCACATCGACCTCGGGTATCACCCATTCGTCTCGGTCCACGTGGCCGCCTACAACGAGAAGCGCGTGATCGAGCGGCTGCTCACCGCGCTCGCCGCGCTCGAGTATCCGGAGTACGAGGTCGTCCTCGTCGACGACTCGACCGACGAGTCGGTGGAGATCCTGAAGCGATGGCGCGACCGGCCTCGTTTCAAGATCCTGCACCGCACGAGCCGCGCCGGATACAAGGGTGGGGCGCTGCGCGAGGCGCTGAAGATCATGGACCCGCGAACCGAATACGTCGTCGTGTTCGACGCCGACTCCGTGCCCTTCCCCGACTCGATCGAGCGCCTGCTGCCACTCTTCTATCGGGTCAGCGACGGGACGGCGAACCGTCGCTTCGAGGCTGCCTTCGGGCGCGTCGAGCCGCCGTCCGAACCGGGGCAGATCAAGCGCCGCGCGGAGGTCGCGGCCGTGCAGAGCTACCAGTGGCACGTCCTGAACAAATCGGAGAGCTGGCTGACCGAGGCGGTGCGCGCTGAGTACGCGGGCAGCTACATGATCGAGCGGCCGTTCCAGGACGCGATCGGCTCGCTGAAGATGATCGCGGGGACGGCCTACATGATCCGGGCGGACGTGCTGCGCGAGGTCGGGTGGGGCACGAGCATCACCGAGGACTGGGAGCTGACGCTCAAGCTCTACACCCGTGGTTATAAGGTCATCTACACGCCGTGGGCGGAGACGCCCGCGGAGTGTGTGAGCACCTTTGCGCGGCTGGCGCGCCAGCGGATGCGCTGGGCCGAGGGCCACACCCACAACGTGCGCAAGTGGTTCCTACCGATCATGGGGTCGTCGTTCGTCACCCCGATCGAGAAGCTCGAGTTTCTCTACGACTCGACCTATTACCTGCAGGCCGCGCTGTTCGTAGTCGGGTCGCTGAGCTGGCTGATCTCAGAGCTCGTGTTCCGGACCCACGTGCCGGGATGGACCGCGCTGCTGGGATGGTCGCTGCTGTTCTCCAACATCTTCGCCCTGCCGCTGATGAACCTCGGCGGGCTCATCCTCGAAGAAGCGCCGGCCCGGGACATCCAGGGCGTGTTCGGCGCCGTCGTCCTGTCCTTCGCGCTGGTGCCGTTCCAGGGCTGGGCCGCCTTCAAGGGATTGGTCAGCAAGGACGAGGGGCCGTGGTTCCGCACGCCGAAGACAGGCAACGTCACCGACGAGGTCCATCACCTGCGCCGCCTTTACATGCTCCGGCGCTGGCTGAGAAGAAAGCGACCCCGACCTGTGGCCGCGGCCACGGCGGGCGCCTCGCTGCCCGCTGTTCCCGTCGCCGCGAAACACCGCCGTGTGCTGGGCTGGCTCGTGGTCGGCGTGTTGGTCGCCCTGTTCGGCAGCCTTGCCATTGCGTCGACGCAGGCTCCTGTTGTGAGCGCCGCGGGAAACCCTCTGTATCTCCATGGCACCGGGGCCGCACCCAACTGCACTCCGGGGTCCCTCGATCCGACGCCCGGCGCAAGGGCCAGGGCATGCCGTCTCAGCGGCGCCGTCGGCGTCTGGTCGGAAAGCAACCTTCCCGCGCAGACCGTCGCGGCGGGCATCTGGTCGTTCACGATGTACTGGGCGCCGAACGGCAACGCAACCAGCACCGTCGTGATCAGCGCGGGCGTCGCCGTGGGCGCATCGTGTGCGGGATTCGTCGCCATCATTCCGAACGCGCTGACCACTTGGACGGCCACTTACGGGCCCGGGAGCGCCAACCCGACGAGCCCCTTCACAGTGACGACGAGCGCGGCTCAAGCCGCCCTGGTGATTCCGCCGGGCGGCTCGCTGTGCCTCCGCGTCGACGACACTCAAGGCAGCGGCAACGACGTCGACATGCTCTACGACAGGAGGGTGGGCCTGGCCGACACGCGCGTCGTGCCGCCGAGCATCGTTGTGCNTGAATCGCTCCTGCCTCTCGCAGCATTGATTCCGCTCATCCCACTACTCGCCACGCGCTTCGTGAGGAGGCGAGGATGAAGGCGCGCGAGAACGTGAACCTCACGATCATCGCCCTCGCATGCGCGCTGCTCATGCTGCTGCCGCTCGTCACGACATTCGACGACCTCCTGACAGCATGGGCGATGCAGCTGGGCGCCGACAACCCGCTGCAGGCGATCGTCCCCGCCGAGGCGCGGATGGTCGTCACGCTGCTCGGCCTGGTCGGCATCCACGCCGCGGCATCGGGCAGTCACCTCGTCGTCTGGGACGGATCCGGGGTCATGCACACGCTGTTCATCTCGTGGAACTGCATCGGCTGGCAGAGCCTGATCCTGTTCGGCATCAGCCTGGTGACAGGGCTGCGGGGTGGCCAGCGGGCCGAGGCGCGTGTCCAGGTCGTGTGCATCGGCGTCGCCGCGACGATGCTCCTCAATCTCATGCGGGTCGCCGCGGTGGCCGCGATCGCGGCCACGGTCGGGGTCGGACCGGCCGTGCTGTTCCACGACTACGGCGGCACGATCCTGTTCGTTGGATTCCTCTTCGCCTTCTGGATGTTCGCCCAGCGCTGGATTCTCGACTCTCGGCCGTCACTGCAAGTCGAGGTGAGCGCGTGAACCGCTGGCTGAGACTCGCTCTGCAGACGGCGTTCGGGCTCCTGCTGCTGTGGCTTTGGATCCGGACCGTCTCACTGCCCGAGGTACTGTCGCACGCGCGCGTCCACAACTGGTGGGCGGTCGCCCTGATGGTCGTGCTGTTCGCGGTGACCAGCGTGATCAGGGCGCGGCGGTGGCTGCTCCTGCTGCGCCCGCTCGCGCCTGTGGGCATGGTCAGGGCGTTCGCCATGAACGCCGCAGGCGGGCTGCTCAACTACGTGCTGCCCATCCGCACCGGTGACGCGGCCCGGACATGGTGGCTGTGGCGAAGGCACCGCATCCCGGCCGGGTCGGCGCTCGCCACGATCGTCATCGACAAGGCCTGCGACCTGGCGGCGGTCGCGGTGGTGCTCGCCGCGCTGGAGGTCGTCGCCCTGAGCGGTGTCGTGCGCGCGCCCCGAGGCCTCCTCGGCGCCGCGGCTTTCGCGATCGCGCTGCTCGGTGCGGTCCTGGGCACGGCGCTGCTCGGCCCGCGCGTCGCACGATCGGGCCTCGCGCGGCGTTTGCTCCCGGCCCGCATCGCCTCGGGCGTCGCGGGCCAGGCCTTCGCCTTTCGGGCCGGCGCGCGAGGGCTATGGACCCCAGCCCTTGCGACGCGGCTTGCCGGCCTCACCGCGCTGGCGCTGGTGATCGACGCGTTCAACTTCACGCTGCTGTTCGCCGCGGTTGGGATCGACGTTCCGCCGCTCAAGGCGATGGCCGCCTACCCCGCGCTGCTGCTGAGCTTTGCCGTCCCTGCGGGACCGGGCTACCTCGGCAACCTGGAGGTAGCCGGTTCGCTGATCCTCGGTGGAGGGCTCGGCCTGGGTTCGGCGGTCGCGGCAGGGGCGATCGTCCTCTATCACGCCCTCACCGCCACCTACGCGCTTGCCCTGGGCCTGGCCAGCTTCGTCCTGTTGGGAGGCCGGCGCCGCGCTCGCGCCGGTGGCCCGCGGCGCGTCGCCGTCTTCCACTGTGGCTTCACCTACTCGGGCGGCGGTGAGCGGCTGGTGATCGAGGAGGTGCTGGGCCTGAGGCGGCGCGGCTANGAGGTCGAGTGCTACGCGCCNACAGTCGATGCTTCGCGCTGCTATCCCGACCTGCTCGGCGAGGTCAGGNTCAANACCTTNCTGCCCCAGCTGCCTCGTTGGTTCCCGTTCCGCGAGGCCGTGCAGATGGCGGCGACCTCGCTGCTCATGCCCCTGTACGCGTGGCGGTTCCGCGGCGTCGACGCGATCGTCGGCTGCAACCAGCCCAGCGCGTGGATCGCGTGGTGGGCGGCGCGCCTGATGGACGTGCCCTACGTCGTCTACCTGAACCAGCCCAACCGGCTCGTCTATCCGCGCAACATCGACCGCCAGACGGGCTGGGTCTCGAACGCCGACTACCGGCTGCTCGCGGCGATCGTGCTGCGCGCGACGCGGTTTGTCGCATGGGCCGACCGGCGATCGATCCAGGAGGCCGACCAGCTGCTCGTGAACGGGAACTACATCGGGGACATCATTCGCAAGACGTACCGGCGGGATGCGGTGGATTGCCCGGCCGGCTGCCACGTGGCCGGGTCAGGATTTCCGCTGCCGGTCGAGTCGCGTTTCAGCGGCGGCCTCACGATCAACGGGTATCCGATTCGCCGTCCCTACGTGCTGCTGACGAACCGCCACTACCCCCAGAAGCGCTTCGACCTGGCGATTCGCGCAATGATCGAGGTTCGCAAGCGCAACCCACGCGCGCAGCTCGTCGTGCCCGGACCCGCCACCTCGCACACCGCGTCGTTGAAGGCGCTGGTGACCGAGCTTGGGCTCGAGGAGGCGGTGCTGTTCCTGGGCCCCATCACAGAGGACGAGCTCCAGTCGCTGTACGAAGGGGCGGCGGTCTACGTCTATCCCGCGCCGGAGGAGGACTTCGGCATGGGCGTCATCGAGTCGATGGCGAAGGGTGTGCCCGTGGTGGCGTGGAACCAGGCCGGGCCGACGGTCACCGTCGCGCCGGGGACGGGACATCTCGCCGAACCGCTGGACGTCAACGACTACGCCGCGGGGATCATCGAGCTGCTGGACAGCAAGACCGAGAACCAGGCGACTGGGGAGCGCGCCTTCGAGTGGGCGCGGCGCTTCGACTGGGAGCGGCACATCGACGTCATGGAGCGCGCGGTCCTGGAGGTCGCCCGAGCCCACGAGCAAGTCGCCCTGGAAGCCGCCACCGCGTGAGACTCCTCCCGCGACTGGCGGACGAGGACGAGCTCGATCACCAGCAGGAGTCCCCGCAGCCGGTGGAGGCCGAGGCCCGCGCGCTGCCGATGGGCGGGCTGGCCGCGGTCGTGGGTGCGGCGCTCTTCGCGCGTCTTGCTTATCTGTTCGTCTTCACCAACCCGGAGAACGCCGGCGACGGATTCACCGACGCGTATCACCACTGGCAGATCGCCTACCTGACCAAGGAGATCGGCCTGACGCACGGACCGCGCCTGTGGGACATGCGCGGCTGGGAGTACTTCTGGGGTCCGCTGCACCCGGCCTTGATGAACGTCCTTTTCTTCGCGACCGGGTCGACCGACATCGTGCTGGCGCGATTGCTCAGCCTGGCCTTTGGCACGGCTGCGGTTGCGCTGATCTTCATGCTGTGCCATCGCTACTGGGGCACCGCCGTCGCGGCGGTGGCCGGTACATTCGCCGCCCTTTCGCCGGTTGCGATCTTCAACGACACGGCCGGCATGGCCGAACCGATCGGGATCGCACTCGTCCTGTTCGGGATCTGGCTCACGCCGAAGCACGGCTTTTGGGCCGGCGTCGCGTGGGCGATCGCGGCGATGGCGAGGGTCGAGGCCTGGCTCTTCGGATTCGGTCTCGTCGTCGCATGGCTCATCGGCAGCCGGCGGTCGCGCACGCCGCTCGTGATCGGCTGGCTGATCGGCATGGTCGCCTACGCGAAGTTCCTGATCGACCAGACCGGGAACCCGATCTATCCGCTGTACATCAACTTTCAGTTCGTCGGGCTCGCTGCAGGCGGCACAGCAGGGCAGGCGTCGGGCCAGGGGCCATTGTGGTTCGTCTTCGTCCTGGGGTCGGCCGCCTGCCTCGCGGCGGCGGCGTTCGTCCTCTGGAAGCGACCGCCGTCGTACCTGCTGCTCATCTTCGGGCTCGGTTACTCGGCGCTCAGCCTTGCCACATACCTTCGCTACGCCACGGAGTGGAAGGAGCGGCGGTTCGAGTTTCCGCTCGACTTCGCCGCGATCCTCCTCGCCATTGCGTTGGTCCGATGGCTCCCAGGCGCGCGTCCGGCATTGCGCACGGTTTCCTTGGCCGCCGCTGCGGCGGTGGTGCTCGCCGTGCAGGTGTTGTGGATGCCGGTGCAGAGCACGTATGTCTCGACCGAGCCGCTCTTCATCTACGAGACGAGCCTCGGGCGCGACATCATGGCCGTCTACAACCGGCCCGAGTATCGCGGTGGCGTGATCAACATGCCCGGCGACGAGCCGACGCTGCTCTATGTGATGGTTCGCGACGGGGGTCTGCGCGGGGACCGCGTGACCAGCCAGTTCTACGATCCTTTCTATTACCTGCCGGCGGGGTATCACTACGTCGACCATCCGCAGGTCGCCGGTCCGCTGCTGCAGTGCTGGCTCTCCGGCACCAGGACGCGCCTTCTGCTGCTCCCGCCGCCAGGCCCGATCAGCTTCTCGGTGCCCGACTACAAGGCCTACATCGCCGAGCATCCGCAGTGGTTCGCCGACACGGGGGCGAACCTTCCGAACGGGTGGAGCCTCATCGCGGTCAGCGTCCCGACGCCGACCGCGGCGGATTGTGCAGTGCGGCCTAGTTGATCGACTGGGCCCACGAGATTAGCTCTCGGAGGCCACGGTCGAAATCGATCTCGGGCTTCCAGCCGAGGTTGCGCTCCGCCTTCGTCACGTCGCTGACGTAATACTTCTGGTCGCCCTCGCGCCAATCCGAGTAGCTGAACCGCGGCTTCTTGCCGGTCAGCTCGCCGACCTGGTCGATGACCTCGAGCAGGTTGCGCTGGTTCTCTGGCCCACCTCCGACGTTGTAGACCTCGCCGCGCGTGATGCCGATCATCTCGATCGTCCTCGAGTAGAGCGCGCACAGGTCACGAGCGTCGAGCAGGTCGCGCACCTGCGTGCCGTCGCCGTAGATGGTCAGCGGGCGCTCGTTGAGGATCGAGTGCACGAAGTACGCGACCCAACCCTGGTCCTCGGTCCCGTACTGGTGCGCCCCGTAGATGCAGCTCTGCCGCAGCACGACGGTGTTCATGTCGAAGCACCGCGCGTAGTCGCGGACGTACTGGTCGGCCGCGCCCTTGCTGCACCCGTACGGGCTGTGGAAGTCGAGCGGTTGGGTCTCTTTACAGGGTCCGTTGTTTTCCTCGAGCTTTCCGTAGACCTTATTCGTCGATGCAAATATCAGCGGCGCGTCGTGGTTGTGCAGGCGGACGGCCTCGAGCATGTTGAGCGTGCCGCGCGCGTTCACGTCGAAGTCCGTGTTGGGGTCGACCAGCGACGTGGTCACCGCGACCTGCGCCGCAAGGTGGAGGATGGCGTCCTGGCCCTTGACGTGCTCGGCGAGGGCGTCCGCGTTCCTCACGTCCTCTTTGACGAAGGCCGTCCGGTTCGGATACCGCGTGAGGATCCATTTGAGGTTGCGCTCGGTGCCGGGGCGGCTCAGGTTGTCGAGCAAGGTGACCTCCCAGCCCTCCTTGATCAGGTGGGTCGCCGCGTTGACGCCGAGGAAACCGGCGCCGCCGGTGATCAGGGCGCGCCGCTCGGGTCGCTTCAGCGCGGGCTCAGAGCGGTCCTCGGTATCTCGGGCGATGGGGTCCATGGGAGGGACTACGTTAGCCGGTGGAAATGCCTCTGAAGTACGCGATGGCCACGATCCACGCCGCACCCGCCAGGACGAGGGCCTCGCGCCTGTCGGTGCCGCCCCGCGAGTAGAGGTAGGTACCGGGCAGGAACAGGACGGCGAACGCGCCGTAGACCATGTGCAGCAGCCCCGCCCGCGGGGTGCCGCCGGCGATCAGCGCGGCCAGGCCGAAGAGGCCCTGCAGGACGGTGACACCGGCCATCAGGAGGTAGCTCGAGCGAAAGCCGCCGCTGACCTTGTGGTTGCTGAAGTAGAAGTAGGCGCCCCACAGGCCGAGCACCAGGGCAAAGATCAAAAGGACGCGTGCCCCGTAGCCGTGGGCGAACGTGAGCAGCCCGGTCAACTAGACGTGCGGCTTGGCGATCCGGGTGCGGAAGTAGTCGACGGTCAGGCGCAGCCCCTCCTCGAGGGTGATCCGCGGCTCCCACCCGAGCTGTTCCTTCGCCCGTGCGTTGTCGAGTGCGATCCGGTAGACGTCGCCCTTGCGCGCCGGTCCGTAGAGCGGAGGTTGCTTGTACTCGGTGAGCAGCGCGAGCTTGCGGAAGAGGTCGTTCACAGTGACCGGGATCCCCGTGCTCACGTGGTAGGTGCCGCCATCGCCGCGCTCCAGCGCCGCGAGGTTCGCCGTGGCCACGTCGCCGACGTGCAGCATGTCGCGCGACTGGCTGCCATCGCCGTCGATCGTGACCGGCTTGTCCTCGATCATCCGGCTCGCGAAGATCGCGATGACGCGACCCTCCTCCGCGTGGAAGTCCTGGCGCGCGCCGTAGATGTTGGCGTAGCGCAGCGTCGTGAACTTCAGGTGGAACGTGCGCTCAAAGGTGCCGAGGTACTGCTCGAACGCGAGCTTGCTCGTCCCGTAAGGCGAGAGAGGCCGGACCGGATGGTCCTCGTCGGCAGGGACGACGTCAGGCTCGCCGTAGAGCGCGCCTCCCGTCGAGCTGAAGATCACCTTGCGCACGGAGCTGTCCGCCGCGGCCTTCAGGACGTTCAGGCCGCCGACGACGTTGACGTGCGCGTCGTAGCCGGGGTCGGCGACGGATTTCGGAACCTCGGACTGAGCCGCGTGGTGGTTGACCACGTCAGGCTTGAACGAGGCGATGGCCTGTTGCACCTGCGGCTGGTCCCTGACGTCGGCGCGAAAGACCTTCGCCGCCGGGTTGACGTTTTCGTCGCGCCCGGTGCTGAAATTGTCGAGCACCGCGACCTCATGTCCGGCGAGCACGTAGGCGTCGACGACGTGCGAACCGATGAATCCCGCTCCGCCGGTGACGAGAATCTTCACCGAGGCGTGACTCTACTTCAAGCCGAGGTCGTCAAGGCGGTGCGCGTCCCGGTCCCGGTCTCCTTCGTCCGGGACGTGCTGACGCGTGCGGCCGCCGTGCCGGAGGTGGCGGCGCGGCTTCCTTCCTGGCCTGTGACCGTGGCGGTGAGGTTGACGGGCGACGGTGAGCTTCAACGCCTGAACCGCTCCTACGCCGGGGAAGACCACGCGACCGACGTGCTGTCGTTCGCGGGTTCGGGCGATCACCTCGGAGACATCGCGATCTCCTGGCCGGCGACCGAGCGGCAGGCGGCGCAGTTCGACCACCCGGCCGCGACCGAGCTCGCGCTGCTTTCGGTCCATGGATTGCTCCACCTGCTGGGCTGGGACCACCTGACCGCGAGCGAGCGGAAGGAGATGTCGCGTTTGACCCGGGCGGCTCTGCGCGGCTCGGGCCTGACCCTGGCTAGAGGGCGCTTGTGACTGGGTAGACTGAATTCACGCGATGGTCTGCGGCGCTCGCCGCGGGCATAGCTGTGTCTGCATGCAGGAAAACCACAGTCCAGAAAAGAAGGAACGCGAGGAGCTTTTGATCGTCGGGCTCGGCAACCCGGAGGCCGAGTTCGCCGACACGCGCCACAACCTCGGTTTCGCGTGCGTGCGGGAGCTTGCGCGCCGCATGGGCGTGTCCGTCGACAAGAAGCGGTGGCAGTCTCTGGTCGGGCGGTCCGAGGCGCAGGGCGTTTGGCTCGTCATGCCGCAGACGTACATGAACCTGTCCGGGCAGGCGGTGGCGAAGGCGTTGAAGGACATGCACCTGACGCCGCAGCAGACGTGGGTCGTCTATGACGAGCTCGACCTGCCGCTTTGCCGGATGCGGATCCGCCGCGGCGGGTCTGGCGCGGGACACAACGGAGTGCTCTCGCTGATCACATCGCTGGGCACCGACGACTTCGTCCGCTTCCGGGTCGGCATCGGCAAGCCCGCGCGCAAGGGCTCCGAGGGCGGGCGCCATTACGTGCTCGGGCGATTCACCAAGGCGGAGGCCGAGCGGCTGCCGAACGTTGTCAACGGCGTCGCCGACGCTCTCGAGCTCGCGCTCGAAGCAGGTCTCGAGCGGGCGATGGATCGGTACAACCGCCCGAACGCGCTCGGCTGCGAGGAGTTGCCATGACCAGGTTGTGGGAGGCAACGATCGGCGCCGAGCCGCAGCTCCAGCGGTGGGTCGAGCGCGGCGGATCGGAGCTGCGCGTCGCCAGGCTGCCGCGCGCGGCGTGGCCGGTGGTCGCGGGGTCGGTCGCTCGCGCCGTCGCCGCGCGTGGAAAGTCGGTGCTCATCCTCGTGCCCGCGCCGGAGCGCTTCGCGGACGAGCTGAGGCTGTGGCTCGCAGGCCTGCCGGCGACGAACGTCTTCTCCGAGGTCGCGGTGTCGTTCCTCGACCGGCCACCTGCGTTCGACGAGTCGGTCACCCGAAGGCTAGAGGCGCTCGTCGCGCTTTCCCGGGCAGCCGAGGAGCCGGCCGTTGTCGTCTCGTCCCGTCGCGCGATCACGCGCCAGACCATCTCCCGGCGCGACCTGGTCGAGACGACCGTCCACCTGGTCCCCGGCCATGGACCGGACCCGGTGGAGGTCGCCGGCCGGCTGGTCGAGCTTGGCTACACGCGCGAGCCGCTGGTCGAGCAGCACGGCCAGTTCTCGCTGCGCGGCGGGATCCTCGACGTGTTCCCCGCCGCGGCCGACGTGCCGGTGCGCGCCGAGTGGTCGGGAGATGTTGTCGACACGCTGCGCCTGTTCGACCCGGACAACCAGCGCTCGGTGATGCCGGTGCCTGAGGCGATCATCAGGACCGGCCGCGAGCTGCTGATCGGGCCCGAGCGCGGCGCGGCAGCGGTGGAGCGGCTGCGCCAATCGGTGACGTTCGAGGGCCTACGCGGGGACGTCCGCTCGGAGTGGGAGGACGAGCTGACGCGGCTTGGCGAGGGCGCCGCATTTGCGGGCGTCGAGTTTTACGCCGCGTACCTCGACCCCTCCCGCCCGTCTCTGCTCGACCACCTTCCTTCCGACGCCGTGATCGTCGATTTCGAGCCGGAGCGGCAGCGTGCCGACGCGACCACCGTGCTCGAGGAGACCCAGATGCTGGCCGCGGCCGAGGCGGGCGGGGGAGAGCTGCCGCGCGAGTTCACGCTGCCG
>JGI12635J15846_10003903_pt1 | contig 12914 bp, 11 predicted proteins | sample BlaSpr_A8_OM2_M2_FD_15846 | JGI IMG/M metagenome (IMG submission 15846) | reverse complement strand
GCGGCGAATTCCGATACGTGTCGAGTTGAGAGGCTTTGAGTCAGCATAAAGGACGCGTTCCTTCTGGCTTAGTCTTCCACGCAACGGAATGTTGCATATACGTACGGATAGTGCCGCTGGAACCAGTTTCGAAATGATGGACGCAACATGCACGCCGCAGTTCGCGGTGAGCCGCCCTTCATCACGTAATGCTTGCCGTCAAAAAAATTCGCCGAATATCCAGGGTAGAAAGACATGGCCTTAAAGCCGGGGAATGGTGCGAATTCCGTGCGCGTCCATTCCCATCCGTTGCCAACCAGGTCCTGCACGCCAAAAGCGCTGGCACCTGCTGGATGCGTACCCACCGGTGACGGCTCCCAGGAGTGAAAATCAAAATTGCCGTGGCGCTTCGTGGGCGCCTCATTGCCCCAAGGATAGAATCTTTTCGTTCCCGACGTTTTGAGGCTTCCGTATGCCGCACGATGAAACTGCGCCTCGTTCGGCAATTTTCTTCCCAGCCAATTCGCGTAAGCAGTAGCTTCCGCGTGGCTCAAGTAAACTGGCCAGTCCCGCGGCAATCGCACTTCGCCAAACATACCGCTGTATAGCCACAAATTTCCGTCGCGCCTCCAGAAGGCGGGATGCTCCACGTTGTTCGCGATTTTCCAATTCCAGGATTCGTCGTCCCACAATGAGCGGTTCTTGTAGCCACCGGCCTGGATGAATCGCAGATAATCGCCGTTGGTTACGTTGCACTTCTCGATCGCGAACGCCGGAACGTCAACCTCGTGAGCTTCCAGTTCGTTGTCCCATCCGAATTCGTGGCCGTTTTCCTTCACCAGGCCCAAGGTCGCCTGGCCTGCGGGAATTTCAGTGAGGTCGGGCTTAAGGCGCGCCTTTGCTGGCTTTCTNATAATTCGGTCGCCAATTTTTTTCTCGCTGGGTAAGCGGTGCAGCATATACGCCAGCGTTTCGGCATGCATCAAGCGGTGCTCGACGGCTACTTCGAGCATAGTTTTTAGTTGCGGGTGCCCTTTATCCGGCTTGCTTAAGGCCTCGTTTATCGCTTCATCCAACCTCTCGCGTACGGCTCCCACGTACGAGGTAATTTCATCGCGCTGCGGCCAGTCCAACGGCGTATCTGTAGGCAATCCACCGCCGACGGGATCTATGCCGAAAGAAAATAGTTGGTCGAAGGTGCGCTGGAACGGTCTTAAGCCAAAAGCTCTGTCGGCGAGAAGGTTCCAGTCAAACGCTTCCAGATGTCCAACGTAGAAAATAATGCGGTGCCGCTCCGAGATGGGGCGATCGTACATGGACTCATTTCGCACAATCGCAAACAACTGATCGGTACGTGCTCGAGCGTCAGTTATTCTCGCCGAGAGATCATGACGCAGGCGAGCTGCGCTGGTTATCGTGCCCATAGTTCGTGGTCCCTGTTATTAATCGAACTGGTCATTAGACGAGCTCTGAAGTCCTAGAGTGATTCAGATTCAGTTGCGGTGCGGGGAGTTAGATGCACTATGATATGCCCCCGATGCGGCTAGCTCAATAGGCCCCGGGGAACGAGGCTCTCATCTCTTCTTCTGCAACGGCTGACCCTATCATCGAGTTTCGGGAGGTGACATACAGCGTTAAGGGTAGGTCAGCGCCGCTGATCTCGCAGCTTTCGATGTCAGTTAACTCCCGGGAAACATTGGTCTTACTCGGCCGAAGTGGGAGCGGGAAAACGACCCTCCTACGGCTCATCAATCGAATGCTGGCGCCTTCGTCCGGCGAGGTTGTGGTGGAGGGAAAATCCACCGTGGATTGGGATGCTATTCGGCTGCGCCGCCACATTGGTTATGTCATTCAAGAGGCCGGCTTGTTTCCGCATTTCACTGTGGCAGAAAATGTTGGCTTGGTCCCCCAATTGGATAAATGGGATCCAGCGCGTATTGCCCAGCGCACCGATGAATTGCTACGAATCGTGGGCCTAGATCCGAAAGAGTTTGCACAGCGGCGTCCTGCGCAACTCTCCGGCGGGCAGCGTCAACGCGTCGGCGTTGCTCGCGGCCTCGGTGCAGACCCATCCATCCTGCTTATGGACGAGCCTTTTGGCGCACTCGATCCGGTCACGCGATCCGAGTTGCAGCGCGAATTTTCTGCACTCGCCCGTCGTCTGGGCAAAACCATCGTCTTCGTCACTCACGATCTGCGGGAAGCTCTTCTGCTCGCGTCGCGGATCGTACTGCTCCAAAACGGTCGAATTGTGGCCAGCGGTACGCCTCAGGAATTTCTGCGCATCGATCATCCGGAGGTGAAAGCGTTCGCCGCTTCGCTTCAACCAGTTCCGGGGGTACCGGCGTGACGCCCTGGACATTCTTTGTCACCCACCGCTCGGAAATTTGGAGCGCCACGATTGATCATGTCGGGCTCGTTTTGATCGCGATGTCGATAGCCATCGTGATTGCTGTGCCACTGGGCATGTTCATCGTACAGCGTCCCGCATTGCGCACTTTTTCTCTCGGGGTCGCCAGTGTTTTGCAGACCATCCCCAGCTTGGCGCTGTTCGGATTCTTGATTCCCATTCCATTTATTGGCGGCATCGGCCCGCGCACGGCGATTGTAGCGCTGGTGCTTTACGCGTTGCTGCCTATTCTTCGCAACACCTACGTGGGACTCACGAGCATCGATCCGGCGGTGCTGGAAGCTGCCGAAGCTATGGGTATGACTAACACGCAAATTTTGACTCGGGTGCGCTTGCCGCTTGCTTTGGGAATTATTTTGGCGGGCATCCGCACCGCCACGGTAATCACTATTGGGGTAGCAACCATCGCCGCAGCCATTGGCGCAGGCGGTTTAGGCACGTTCATCTTTCGAGGAGTCGCGATGGTCAGCGATGCGGTGATTCTTGCAGGTGCCGTCCCTGCGGCTCTGTTAGCGATCCTCGCCGACTTGTTCCTTGCATTGGTAGAGCACCGCCTGAGGGCCCAATAATATTTTCCTCACGGGTTGCGCAGAATACTTCCTCCTTCCTCTTTATTACTGCACATGAGAAATTAGTGCGCTAATGCGCCGACTCTTTCCCTTGATTCTGGTCGTAACGTTAGCGTGCCTCACTTCTTGTCGCGCGCCAAAACCTCAAATAGTAATCGGCTCAAAATTTTTTACAGAACAAGTTGTTCTAGCCGAGCTGCTGGCGCAGCACATTGAAGCGCACACCGGCATTCACGTGGAGCGCAAAACAAATCTTGGCGGGACTCTACTGGTCCACAAAGCCATGCAAGCGGGGCAAGTGGACCTTTATGTCGAGTACACCGGCACTGCACTCAACGCTGTCCTGAACGAAAGCCCGACGGGCGATTCCTCCGCGGTGTACCAGCGTGTAAAGCAGCTTTACGGCGAGCGGTTCAATTTTGAAGTTACCGAGCCGCTGGGCTTTGAAAACACCTTCGCCATGGTCATACGTGGCGAGGACGCGCAGCAGCTTCATCTTCGGCGCATGTCGGAGCTTGTACCGGTTACGCCCAAGTGGCGGATTGGCGTTGGTTTTGAATTTTTGGAACGCTCCGACGGTTTTCGCGGATGGAGCGAGCGTTACGGCTTGCATTTTGCCCAGCAACCCAGCGTGATGGATCTCGGCCTCATTTACCGTGCGCTGCAGGATCACAAAGTCGACATTGTGGCCGGCAACTCCACTGACGGAGTCATCGACTCGCTGCACTTGGTGATCCTGGAAGACGACCGCCATTATTTTCCTCCCTACGACGCTGTGCCCATCATCCGCCGAGCCACGCTCGAAACATTTCCGCAGCTTCGCGGCGTATTGGCGGAGTTAGGTGGCAAAATCACCGGATCAGACATGCGCCACCTGAACTACCTTGTCGATGGGGAGCAACGCGACGTGGCCGCGGTAGTCCGCGAATATCGCCAATCCCACAATCTGTAATGATGTGTTGCTACAGAGATTCGCGCCGTCTTCGCCACATTTGTGCGCGCGCAAACTTAACGCTACTATTTCCGAATCGCATGGCCCGGTCATTCATCGCTCCATTATTCTTATTCTTCGCGAGCACCGCATTGTGGGCACCGCGCGCCGCGCCTCAAATCAATGAAGGCTCCACGTACGGTCCGCTGCCAGTTTTTGAATTTCACAGCGGCTTTTGGGTCAATCTACATCACACGCTTTATCAGGAAGCGAAATTCGGCGCCCCGCAGGCCTCGTCAACAGCCGCCGACAATGACAAGGCACCCGCCAGAAACCGCCCCACGCTCAAAACATCAGCGGGCGCCAAATCCCCTTTAACGCCGGCGGAGCAGCGCGCCTGGAACGAAGCCCTGAGCTATTACGCCGCAAACTATATCGACAAGGATTTGCTATTCACCACTGAGTTGATTCTGATAAAAAATCAGCTTGGCGATTTCGACGGGTGCGATGAATTATCGGGAAGAAAAAAAGAAACCTGCAACGCCGGGCTGCCCGCAAATCTCACGCACGTATTGGAGGCCGCCGCGCCGGTCTATCGGGCGCATCAATGGCCCAGCCACGATCTGGCCAATCGGCGCTGGGTGATGCGTGTCGCGCCTCTTGTGCGCGAACAAGGGCTGGGCCTCTCGCAGCGGCTCGCGGAGATTTATCAAACTAAGTGGCCCAAGGACAAAATTCGCGTCGACGTGTGCGCCTACGCCAATCGCTCCGGTGCTTACACCACGCTTGATCCTCTGCGCGTCACGATTTCCAGCATCGACCCGCGCAACCAAGGCGCCGAAGCTCTGGAAGTGCTTTTCCACGAAGCCTCACACGGGATCGCCGAACCGGTGCAGCAAGCCATCATCCGCGAATGCCGCCAGCGTGAAAAAGGCATCCCCCGCGACCTCTGGCACGCTCTGATTTTTTACACCACGGGAGAAGTCATCCGCCCGGTCATCTCTTCCACGACCACAGACAATTCCGGGAGGGTATCCACGACGAGCTACACTCCTTACGCCATTCGCGAAGGCATCTATCAGCGGGGATGGGACCGTTACCTCCAGCTGCTTACGCAATTCTGGCAACCGTATCTCGACGGCAACTCGACATTTGACGACGCCATAGCCCACATGGTCTCTGCGCTTTAACAGATTGCGTGCTTTAAACGTGCTGAAGACAATGATTGAGCAGCTCTAAAGTTCAGTATTCCCGAGATACGTGGCCATAAACCAGGTGTTGTCGAACGCATCTTTAACTGCCGCGGAACGCTCACCGTAATCCTTAGTAGCCGGGGGCTCAACCGAAGTGGCTCCAGCGCGAATGGCCGCTGCATAACAAGCGTCTGCGTCCGGCACGTAGACGTGCAAGTAGCTCGGCGTAGGTTGGAACTGTCCCTGAGCTTCATCAATTTCAAATGTGGCATGCCCGATTCTGATCGTGGCGTGAAGTATTTTGCCTTCCGGTGATTTTGCCACGCCGAGAGGCTCCGCGTGGAAGGCCGCTTCCGCAAATGGAATCATTTTCTCCGCACCACGAAGATGAAGATAGGGCTGCACGCTGGGCATGCGGTCGGCGCTAGGCTCCCATGTCTTCGCCAGTGCGATGTACCACACATTTCCAAATTCGTCTTTCGCGCATCCCTGCCGGTCGCCCCAAAACTGGTCGTCCACAGGGTAGATCGACGTTGCACCGGCCCGCAACGCACGCTCATAGGCGGCGTCAGCATCATCGACATACAAATGCACCGTGGTTGGCCGCAGCGGATGTTGCTCGCTAGCCTCAGCCAACTCAATCACCGAATTGCCGATGCCAATCTCCGCGTGCATCACCGCGCCGTCGGGGCGGGGCACGCGCAAACGTTCGGTGCCTTGAAAAGCAGCTTTGAGGAATTCAATAAACTTCGCGGCTCCATTCACCACGATGTACGGCACGATATTGTTAAAACCTGGCCGCACAAATGACGGGACCGTCGCTGACGCTTTCGAAGATTTCGCTGTTCCCTCGTTCATAGGTTTGCTCCTTCCAGAATCGGCTTGAGACATTAAATCCAAGCGACTAGGCATTATCAAGTTTCAGATCGCTGAAGGTGGCCTCGAATCCNGGTCCCTCCGGTGCGGCACACATGATTCCGACTCGTACCTTTACTGCAGGCACAAAATATCCTTGGCGTACAGACGTGAATTTCTGCCCATCGACAGAACACAACGTCTCAATCGAATCTTTTTTGCGCACTGCTCGCCACGAGATTTCCGCCGTATCGGAGAGGTCCGGCATCGTTGACCAATCGGAGAAGTCGCGGGTAAAGACTACGCTCGCGTGGCGCCGTCCGTCGAAGAATTCCGTCCCGCACTTCATCCAGTTTTCGGCATCGAGCCGCACCATAAGGCCGGCTTGGTCATATAACGCAGCATATTGGCCATTGACCCGGGCTTGAAACGTAAAATCTCCGTTGGCCTCCAAATAGAAGAAATGTCCATTGTCCGTGATGTAGCCGTAAAAAGTTTTTCTCCAAAAGTCCGTCTTTGAGCGGCTGTGCACGACCATCGTTTCTCCCCGTATCTTGTACGATGCCGGTTCGTTCATCCACCTCATGCGCGAAAGGAGCTCTGTGTTTCGCGGGTCAGTTTCTGGAGCTGCTGCTTCAGACGTCGCCGCTCCTGTCATCAACGCCCCGGCAACCGCCAGAGACCGATTAACAAACGAACGCCGATCACAGCGCATGATGAACTCCCCGCCGCAACAGTCTGGAAAGGCTAGGCACCGAGGCGTGCTGCTAAAGGTTCGGCCGTCCTGGCCGATATCCAGGGTGAGGCACAAAGGTCCTCTTCCTATGAGTCTGTCCATCCATACCACACCTCCGGCTGCCCCGGCTGCCGATCTTGCCCCAGCCCCTGCAGTTAAATCCACCTTGGACACAACGTCAGCGGCTCCGAGTCAGAAACAGGCTTCGTCGCAGGCGGCAGTTACGCAAAGCGCCCCTAAAGACACCGTTCAAATCAGCACCGCTGCTCAGGCGGCTCTTCAGGAATCCAGGGAAACTCCCGCACAAACCGCCAAAGAGGCCGCTCACAGCGACCGCCAGGCAGTGACGTCACTCGCGAAGCAGACTGCAGGCAAGTAATTGTGGCCAAGTCCGCAATAGGTGGTAATTCGTAGGCCACGGAGGGATACGCTGGATGGAGTGAATGGCTTTGTATTTTTCACGAGCCATTCAGCAATCTCACCTGTCGGTTACTATTTTTTACCGTCAGGCGGCATTTGCCATTGGGGAACAAAAAAGTCTCCGAGTAGATCGACTTCAACGTTTTCAGGAGTGTCATCAGAGGTAGCTGCAAATGCGGCTGCTTGTTTTTTATCGCCGGCCCGAGTGTAAGCTTTGCTCAGGAGTCGCCTGGCTTGATCGTTGTTCGGACTTAGTCGGAGCGCTTCCTGAAGCTCGCTGATTGCGGCGTCGAGGCGGCCGGCACTCATTTCCGTTTTGCCCAAGCTCAAGTGGGCTTCCGCGTTATTGGGGTTTAGTCTCAAAGCATCTTGAAAAGCGTTGATGGCTTCCTCAGGTTTACCCATGCGTTCGAATGCAAGGCCGCGAAAATAACTGATCAGGAAATTCGGTCCCAATTTTTGCTGCGCGATGGCAAGTTCGGTGGCCGCCTCGTCGGCGCGGCCGGTTCTCATTAGCACCTGTGCCAATCCAACGTACCCCGTAGGCAGTGGATCGCCCGCGGATACCAGGTCGCGAAAAACTCTTTCCGCCTCGGCGTAGTGTCCGGCAGCGAGTTGGGCTGCTCCCATCCGCAAATGTAAAGCGTAAGACTTTGGGTTTGCCGCGAGTGCATCTTGAACAACGGCAATCGCGTCCGGGTGGCGGTTTAACTCCATCAACTCGCGTGTCAGGTTTAGCCAATGCTCTTCATTGTCAGGAGCAAGGATTGCCGCGTGACGAAAAGCGTCGAGCGACCGTTCATTTTGCTTCAAGTGACCAGCAGCAATGCCCACGATGGTCCAGCCTTCGGCAGATTCATCTGCTTTCGCATCGCCGCGCGTCAGGGAGTGCTGATAAGAATCAGCCTGAGCGATTGCTTGGGCATAATTTCCGGCAAGTAGATAAGCCAGTGCCAAATCGAATTGTCGCCAGGCATTATCAGGAGCTGGGGGGGTTTTACTCAATCGCTGGATGATTCCAATCGCAGAGTCGTTTTCTCGAAGAACAAGGAAAAGGGATGCCACATGAATGGACTGCCGGTCATCTAAAGGTGCGGTGGCGAGCCGCTCAAGAAGTTTGCGCGCTTGGTCTTTGTTGCCTACCGCAATATGTGCGGTCACTAGTTGAATCGAGAAACTGGTATCGGCCGGCAGCGGAACATTGGACGATTCAATTTCCCGGATAGCTTGAGCATAAAGCTGTTGATCAAGCAGGACTCGCCCGAGATAGTAGTGAGCAAAAGTATCGTTCGGAGAAAGTTCTACAGCCCGGTCCAGGGCTTCACGCGCGGGCTCAAGTCGGTGCTCGTTCCATTCGAGAAATCCTAGATTCCGGTACGCGTCTGCCATTTGTGGATCAAGGCGAACCGCCTCGCGATACTCAGACGCAGCTTCTCCGTTTTTTCCAAGGCGAACCAACACAATCCCGAGAAAATTACGGATGCGTGCGTCGTCCGGGTGTTCGCTCTTCGCTTCCGTGAGTTCCACCAGAGCGTCCTCCATGCGATTTTCTTTAAGCGCCGCAAGGCCCCTTTGAAAGGGATCTCCCTGGAGCAGTTGCGGGAGCGCGAGCCTAGCAGGAGAATTGGCAAATAGAGTATCGGCATTACAGGCAAAAATTAAAATCGCGAGGCAGCCAGAGAAGATTCGGAACACCACGTAGGAAAGTCGATTCATTTAATTTTCGGCGGGCGCCTACGGATCTTGAGTTGAATTTGTTATCGCCGCCAGCCGTTGCGTTTGCTTTTCCAATTTGCTGTGTGATTCGCGATTCAGCGACGTCGACAATGCGAATTCGCGGCTGGCATTCTCTTTCTGTCCCAATGCCTGATAGGCTCTGGCGAGTTTATAGTGCACCGAGCCGTCGTGATCGGTGGCCACCGCGATTTTCAATTCCTCTTCAGCTTTCCGATAATCGCCAAGTTCGGAATACGCTGTGCCCAAATCCCGATGTATATCGGGATTTCCTGCATCCGCTGCGAGCGCACTGTTCAGATAAGGCAAAGCTTTCTCAGGCTGGTGCTCCAGTAGATAGGAATCGCCCAGATCAGTGAGCGCTCCAGCGTGATGCGGATTGGATGCCAGTTCGGCCTCAAGTTCAACTCGCGCTTCAGGCACTTTCAGGTCCTTCCAAAGCAGATGACCCAAGCTGTAGTGCAAGTTTGGCAAGGTCGGTTTCAACAAAACTGCCGCGCGATATTCTTCTATGGCTTTTCCGTCGTCTCCTTTGGCGGCCTCAATGTCACCCATCAGTTGATGCCAGCGATAGGAGTTCGGATCCGCCTGGTAAAGTCTCAGATATGCAGCGGTGGCCAATTTTTCGTAACAGCGTGCCCGCCAGTAAGAGATTTCTAGCGATTTGGTCTCTGTCGCCGGCAACCCATCCAGTGTGCGAAGAGCCGCTTTATACTCTCCAGCTTGCAGTAGCGCATTCACGACTTGCATGCGCAGTTCAGCAGAGGCCCGCGGAGGGAGCCCGGCCTGCGCGCACGATGCAATCTGGGAAAATCGATCTTGCCGCAGCAGGCGATTCATATCGGCTTCCGAGCAGCTCTCGCTAGTTGATTTCTGCGCCTGCGAACCTGCCGGAGAATCGTCGCTAGCCACTTGAGAAGGATTGCCGCTTTGTGCCGCCAGAAATGCAAGACCCACGCGCGCGGCCGGAATATTATTGTTTCGCAACTCCGTCGATAATGGCTCTATTTTTGCAAGCACGGCGGCGGGCAGCTGTTCGCCAGAGGAATCGCCAAATCCGGTTTCGCGTAAACCGAGGACCCGTTCCACTTGCGCCCCGTCAATGGCGATGGCCTGGGTCCAATCCTTCAGCGCCGCGTCAATATTTTCCTGTATCAATTCAATTTCTCCGCGCCGCACCAGAGCGCGCAGACTTTGGGGATTGAGCTGCAATTCCTCGGCAAATTCCCGCCCTGCCTGAGTCACTTTTCCAGCGTGCATCAACACTTCTCCGAGCTCCACATGAAGTCCCGTTTGGCGTGGTGCAACCGCCAGAGCATTTTGAAAATGAATTACCGCGGATGGCCACTCATTGCTCGCGGCGTAGCTTTCCGCAAGGAACTGTTCCTTTCGAAAAGACTCCGGAGCAATTTTTTCCATACGCGCTACTTCTTGTTTACCCAACCGCTCATAAGCGTGCCCAAGCAGGTAGAGCAAATCCACGTCCTTGGGCCGCGACGAAAGCGCTTGTTGCATGGTGGCCACTTCGGCATCGATGTCACCGGATATTTCCTGCGCCGTGGCCAGCCATAACCATATTTCTGGCTGGTTCGGCGATGCTTTCAGCGCAGCTTTCAAATATTGAACGGCCTTGGGCCCTTCGCCCATTTTGCAGTAATCGACCCCCAGGAAAAAATTAGCGCCGGTAAGCGATGGTTTTAATTTCAGAGCACGTCGGAATTCGATCATGGCTTCGGGAAAACGATTCTGCAGCTGGTAAACCAAACCCAGATTCATGTGTACTTCCGCGAATTCCGGCGCGAGAGCAATTACACTTTTGTATTCCTTCTCGGCCGTCGCGTAATCGCTCTGGCGTTGCGCTTGCTGGGCCGCCGCAAAGTGCGATTGAATCTCTGCGTCCGGAGCGGGCTGTTGCGGGGCGGTTTGCGCAGCGAGGTTTAAAGCTGTAGCGGCTAGCGACGCGAGCACGAGTAGTCCCGCGAGCATTCGAAGCGCAAACCTGGTGGCTGAAGTTGATAGATGACGCATGACAGAACTTAGGTTCAATTTAGAGTTTGCCCATTCTACTTCCGTAAAGCACGCGTAAGACGACGGTTTTTCTTTGAATGGATAGGAACGCTCCGATTGGCGAAACGGGTAGGGCTGCCCCAGAGAACGCTACTGAATGCGGCGTACCGCAACGAGGGTCGTGGAATTTGGAGCTCCGGATACCGTGCGGGACCGGATGAGCGCTTCAAACCAGATATTTTGCGAAGCCCCCTGTGGAGCAGAAATTCCCAAAGCACTCATAAGCTGGTGTCGATTTTCTTCGTCGGCAAGAAAACGACCGGCCGCTTCGGTGCCTTCTTGCTGAAGTCCTTGCAGGGCCAAAACGCTGCCGTCGTGAGTAGCATTGGGAAGTAACGAAATCGTCGCGTAGTCCTCGCCTTGCGTTCCGGTCCAGCGCAGACCTTGGTATTCCGGCTGTTCCCCAGGCAAGGGATTCTTATTGACGAACACTTTGACACTTTTACCGACAACGGATTCGCTCTCGCGGAAATTCAGCTTGTCTTGCAGCAATGCTACCCAGGGATTGGAAGCTGGGCTTCCAATAAAAATGTAGTTGTTGTGATCGAGATCGCGCATGCGCAGATCTCGCGGATAGCGCACCGAGACCTGCGATTGCAAGGGTCCAGCCATTTTGTAGAGCGAAACAACATTGGCGACGTCCGCGAAGGAGGTCAACGTAGAATTCGAAATGTAATCGCTCAGCCGGGAATCGGCTGGCCCCTCTTTTCCGGCACTCGTGCTGCGTTGAAAATCGCGGCGAAGATATTGATCGAGCGATCCCGACTGGCTCGCGAGAATACGGGACATACCGTAATTACTGTCGGCCACAACAATGATTGTCTGGTGCCGGACGTCAAACAGTTGGGAAAATGGCCACGGCTCAGCAGCAGCGGCCACCGCCGTGCTTGCCAATCCGCCGCTGACCGCGGTCCGATATGCCAGTACGACGCACAGAACTGCCAGCGCGGCGCAAATCGCCCACGGCACCATCGCTCGCCCTCGCCAGGACGCCACAGGAAGAACCTTCGCGGGCAGCTCGACTTGCGGTGGAGAGGGTATTTTAGGCACTCGTCTGAAAGCTGGCGCGTAAGCGCCCTTGGGTATCTCCAGTATCAGCGATTCGTCGCGGCCATCTTCGTTGAAATACTCGTGCAGCTTCAGCCGCAGCTGCCTGGCGTGCACTCGCACGGAACTATCTTCCAAGGGACTGTAATCGGACGGTTTGTGGAACAATGCGTTGCCAATGTGCTGCTCAGTTAGTTCGTGGGCATGGCCGCGAATGGTCTGTTCAGTGACATACTGCAGCAAATCACGCAAGCGCGTGCCCTTTTGAAAGGGCGGGCTGGAGATGATCCGCTGCACCAACTGCCAACGCTCGTCGTTAAGAAGGTTGTCGGTGCTTAAGGGAGGCGAAACGGAAGTTTGCGCGGAAGCCATGCTGTGTCGATGCATTCAATTTAGGAATTGAATGCATGAATACTAACACACGCGCCCGTCAAGTCAAGCACCTAACCCTTTTTCTTACAGTACTTTTGAGGTACTTAATCGTTTTCAACTAGCCGTCGATTTTGGTGAATCACAACGCTTTCACGTGTAAGGCCCTTTCGCCGTGGCGCATAATATCGCCTATCTTAAAAAAGAAAGAATCGACCCACTTACATCATCAATGCCATAAGGAAGCTTACAAATCATGGCCGACAAAATGGTGTCGCGACGCCGTTTCATCCAGAAATCGCTGAAGGGCGGCTTGGCAGCCAGCCTCACCTCGGCTTCTGGATTTGAGATCGCGTCTCCCGCGGCTTCAACCGGTATCGCTGGACTATCGCTCTCTGTCACGGGCGATGCCAAACAAGGCTTCTATATCACGGTTCTCCACGATGGCCGGGCCGTCGCGCAGCATAACAAGGGCGGGGAATTCTCCGCATATTTTCAGAACGAAGAACGGAGCGTGGAAGACCGCATCAGCTCATGGAAGGCCACTTCATGGACCGGCAACTCCACGCACGTCACACTTCGCGGCGAATGTAGGCTGCAGAAT
>JGI12635J15846_10003902_pt1 | contig 12914 bp, 10 predicted proteins | sample BlaSpr_A8_OM2_M2_FD_15846 | JGI IMG/M metagenome (IMG submission 15846) | reverse complement strand
TCCGACCGAGAATGATGGATCAATCAGCAGCTTGCCGGTTCCCATCTGCACGGCGGATGGCGTCGGCATGAGATTCAACTTGGGCACAGGCGCCACAGTTTGTGCCATGAGCGACGATTCGCATATCAGAGCTACCATCAGGACAACCAAAGTCAATCGCATAGTTGTTTTTCTAGTCAGGAAGACTTACTCGTCGGGAGCAGGTTAGAGACTATGCCCACCACAATCAATCCCAGGAGCAAAACTCCCGCTTCCAAGCGGGTAGACCAAACGTGCAGCGCACTAAAGCTGACGCGGACAGGGTCGTTTGAGGGTAGGGAGTCGAAATCCGGAACGGAGGTTCGAAGTCTCTCCATCCGGGGAATTATTTCGAATTGCGAAACGAGAGTCAGGGCGAGCATAGACACGATGAGCACGTTGCGGACACTCCAAAGCCGTTGAGACCCTGCGTTCAGCCACTCATACGCGAGAGAACTAAACAGGAAGACTGTTCCAGAGACGATGCCCATCCAGTGCAACTCAATTAAAGCGTGCCTCACCATGAGACCTGCTAAATGAGGGGCGGGCAGCACGGAAAAAGCCGTCTGCGCAACCACGGGAAAAAAGACGAGGCCGCCGACCCACACTACCAGGGAGAGCAGCATAAAGAAACGAAGGAAGGGCACCGGCTACATTATGCCGTGCAAGATCAGAACTGACAATGCTTGGAATTAATGATGAAGGTGCCAGGCTGGTAGCCAACCTACAGCGGTATCGGCACTTCTTCCACGATCTCCATCATGCTCCGCTCGGCCTGTTCGGATTTCTTGAGCGCGGAGGCGTATTGTCCATTTGCAACTACACGATGCGCAAAGACGGGAACTATCAGGGGTTTGAAGTCTTCCGGCACGCAGAAGTTGCGTCCTTCGAGGAACGCCGATGCTTGGGCGGCGCGATAAAGCATTTGCGAGCCTCGCGGCGAGACGCCTAGCGAAAACTGCTCAGAGTCTCGCGTCAACGCAACGATTGATAAAACATAGCTGACCAACGACTCGTCCACTTCAACCTCTGTGACCGCCTGCTGCATTTCCAAAATATCACCGCCACTGAGCACGGGTTGCAACGATTCCAATTTCGCGGTGCCAGCTTCTGATCGCAGGAGCTCGCGCTCTGCACTGGAATCGGGATACCCCATGCGCACGCGCATCAGGAAGCGGTCCAACTGAGACTCCGGAAGCGGATAAGTACCGTGATGCTCGGCGGGATTCTGGGTTGCGATTACGAGAAACGGCTGAGGCAGAGAATAGGAATTCGAGTCCACAGTGACCTGGCTTTCGTTCATGGCCTCGAGCAATGCAGACTGCGTCTTGGGGGTGGTGCGATTAATTTCATCCGCCAGCAGTATGTTTGTGAACACAGGTCCACGTTTGAATTCGAATTGCTGCTCGACCGCCGAGTAGATCGAAATGCCAAGAATATCCGACGGAAGCATGTCGCTGGTAAATTGCACCCGTTGGAAGCTGCAATCGAGAGCCCGAGCCATGGCCTGCGCCAGTGTCGTCTTGCCTACGCCCGGAACACCTTCGATAAGAAGATGACCGCGCGCGAGAATTGAAATAAGAGCGAGGTGGACGATGTCGTCCTTGCCGCGAATGACCTTTTGGAGCGTGCTTTCCAGTAGAGCTGCGCGATGGAAAGCAGCCGTAGCGGTTTCGGACTTCATCAGGCTGATTTTACTATGTGGATGGAGTCGGCTTTTGGCCGAGAACGGTTACCAACGTCATAGTCGCGTCGCGCTCACTGCATGAACTCCGCTGGCCGTCCCGTCAAACGCTCAATTCGCTTTGCGATCGGCGGATGCGTCGAGAACAAGCTGCCGAAGTTCATCCCCAGGAAGGGCTGAATAATGAAAAGATGGGCTGTGGATGGAGTGGCAAGCATTGGCACCCGCTTTGAGTACGCGTCCAACTTAGCCAATGCACTGGCCAGCGCGTAAGGATTGCCAGTGTAGTGGGCGCCTGTCGCGTCGGCTTGATACTCCCGCGAGCGTGATACGGCAAGCTGGATAAGCATCGCTGCGAATGGGGCCAGAATCAGCATGAATATCCCGCCGATTCCTCCGCCCTGCCGTTCATCGCGATTTCCACCAAAAAAGAATCCAAAGCGCGAAAGGAAAGTCACCGCTCCGGCGAGCGTCGCCGCAATTGAGCTGATAAGAATATCGCGATTGTTGACGTGTCCAAGTTCGTGAGCCAGCACGCCTTCGAGTTCCTCGTCATTGAGAAGACCGAGAATGCCTTTAGTTACGGCAACCGACGCATGCGCGGGATTGCGTCCGGTAGCAAATGCGTTCGGCGAATCAGTAGGGATAACGTAGATTTTCGGCGTCGGAATGCCCATTTTCTGTGCGAGCCGCTCCACTACGTCATAGACACGTGGGAGATCCTCCCGCGAAACGGGTTGCGCCCGATAAGTTGCCAGCGCAATCTTGTCGGAGTAAAAGTAAGCAATGAAATTGGTCACGGCGGCGATTCCCAGAGCGAGAAGCATGCCGTTCTCACCCCCGACTCCGCGGCCGATGGCCATTAGCAGCAAAGTCATCGCAGTCAGCAACAATGCGGTTTTGAATGTGTTCCCCATAACAACTCTCAACACATTAGATGATTGCTGGGCACGCGGGATTCAAGCTCCAAGCGACGACCTAGGCAGTGGCTCTCTTCTTCAATGCTCGTTCGAGGGTGAGATCGAGAGCTGCCTTCGCCTTGGCGTACTCTTCTTGGGGAATGCGTCCTTGCCTGTGGTCCAGTTCTAGCTGAAACATTTCTTCTTTCAAAGCGTCGAGCAATCCCGAGCGCCGCGCGGAATGAGGTTCCGATTCGCGATCAGCCGTTTCCATGCCGGAGGCGAAGTTTGGAATCGCGACTCTCTTGGAACGTACGGTAATGTAAACCGCACCCACCACAAGCACAGCCGCAAAGCCGCCGAGAATGTACCACCGATATTTCTGCAGGGGATCAGGGGCATCGATTGGTGGACCTAATCCGCCTCCAGGTCGCGTGTCGGATCCGGACGCCGTAGGGGCAGGGGGCGCGCTTTGATTCTCGTCAGCAGAGCTGTTGTCCTGCAAAATTCCGTTGCCGGATATTTCGAAAGTCAATATCTGTCCCGGGCGGGCTTTGCTCGCCACTTCGGCAATCGCTCCGGGGGGACTCGGCGGCTGTTTGTCCTCATAAATCCCAGACTGAGATGGAGAAAACTGAATCGATTGAGGCATGATGACGACAAAATGATCGAGAGGATAAATCAGCTTGGGATCGACCGTCGCCTTGCCACTATAAGGCAAATGGTAGGAAACTTGAAACTCGGTTTGACCCGGTCTTAAGGGGAAGGCGAACGCGTAGCGTCCTTTGTCGCCCTGTGGCACGGGCGTCGAATCTACCCACTGCCCTCCGGCAGTTTGCGCCTGAGCGGAATCGATCTGCGCGCCGTCGGGAAGATAGAATTCGAAATTCTGGTCATTCATCTGCGTGCGGGGAGGCTTGGACGAATTACTGACGGCGAAGATGCGGCTGACTCCAAGCTGGCCGCGCTGCGACTGTAAGTACATCAAATCGGCGACCGCGTTGACCCCCGCAACTCTCCTGGATACGTCATAGACTTCCATTTCGACGGAGGTCGTACCGGGAGGAGCCATACGGTGGTAAGTGACTTCCTGATGAATAACGCGGATCAGATGCGGCTGACCATCATCTTCAACTGTCAGGCTAAATTTGCCCTTAGCGTCGGTCTTGGCCCGGGCAGCCTCTTCCATTCCCTGGGCCAATTTGATTAGAACAACCTCGTCGCCGGCGGAAGGCTTGCCGGTGGTTCCGTTCTTAACTGAGCCGCTAAGCGTAGCGGCAGAAGCGGCCGTGGAGAGAAACCAAATTAAAGTAATGACGGGAAGAAAATTGGCAACAGCCTTACGCAAAGAAGAGATGTGAGAGCCGTGAGCCGCTAAGGGAAATCTCAAACCGTGGTTCCTCTTATGCGGCGAGATGGAGCACCTGAACGCGCAGTTTTCTCCAGATTCGAAATTTGCGACAAGAGACCGGCAGCCTCCTCCTCTAAAGAGTTCTTCATGGATTGATAGTCAGCCTCTGGGAACTTTCCGGATTTAAATTCAAAATTGAGGTCCCGCAGATTTTCGTAGATCACTTCTTTCCGCTCCCGCAAATATTCAAGTTGGGTCTTCTCGGCTCCAAGCTGCAGGGTTCCGGGAAGATAAAAGACATAGATCAGCGTCGCCAGAGTTACGGCGAGGCAAACAAAAATTACCATGCTCATACTCCCTCTGTTTCCTTCCTCGCCTGCTCGCGATAGGAATCGAGCTCGGGGCTAGCTGTACCGCCTCCGGTCCCGCTGCCGCCCCCTGGACCGGGGCTTGCGCCGCCGCCGTTTCCCGGGCCGCCGCCTCTCCAACCACGAACAATCAACGTCACCCCCACAATTCCGCCCACCAAAGCCAAGTACGGCATGATCCAGGCCACACGATTGAAACCCTTCGTCGTGGGCGCCGCAATTACTGTTGTTCCGTATTTTTGTACGAATGATTGCAAAACCAGATCGTCGTTATCGCCGCGATCAATTGCGGCCACGAGTTCGTTTCTCATACGCGATGAATAGGCGCACCCTACGTGGTTGCATTCCATCAAAATCTGATTGCAGCCGCACACGCACATCATGCGATGGCCAAGATCGTTGACCCGCGCAGACTCGTCCCCAGCGCCTAAGAGTATAAGGAGGGCGAGACTGAGGAAGCAGAACTGAAAAATGCGGATTCTCAATTGCTTCGAATTTCGCGGCATCAGTCACCAGCTCCAACTGGAGCAGCTTCCATTCGCGCCGGAACAAGAGCTCTTGCCGGGACCGCATTTGGAATCAAAGCCACCACCGTTCCGACGATCATCACCCATACGCCTATCCATATCCACATCACCAGCGGATTCAAATGAGCCTTGATTATTGGGCGGCCTGTATCCGGATTCTGTCCTTCATAGACCACATAAAGATCTTCCTTTAGCGTCGAGCGATTGGCGACTATGGTGGAATTCTGCTGGCTGGCTTTGAAAAAACGGCGCTCCGGGTACAGCGTGTCAATCTGCTTTCCGTCTTTAAAGACCTCAAGAATGGCCCATTCGCTACCGTAATTTGGTTTGTCTTCTTGTGTATACGAGCGACATACCAGCGTGTAAGAGCCAATGTTCATTTTGTCGCCAAAGCTCATTTCCTTTTCTTTGTCCTGATTGAAGGCCGATCCGGCGAACCCAATCATGATTACGATCACGCCGAAGTGAACGATGTACCCTCCGTAACGCCGCGTGTTTCTGTGCGCGAGGTGAACCATCGAGGCGAAGAGATTTTGACCAGTGTGGCGGCGGATAACCAGTCCGCCTCGGATGAACTCCGAGATCACTGTCAGTCCCACCAGCACCGAAAGCATGATTGTCATTAGCGAGTAAACGTATGACATATCGCGCCACGGCTTCATACCAAGAGCAACAAGCAAGGCACCCGTCGCTAGAGCGCCCAACGCTGGCCAGCGGAAATTGCGCTTTAGGCTCTCGAATGAGGTCTTCCTCCACGCGAGCAGAGGGCCCACTCCAGTAAGCAGCAACAGAAGTAAAGCTACTGGAACATTCACCCGATTAAAGAACGGCGGACCCACCGTGATTTTGGTGCCATTCACCAATTCTGAAAGCTTGGGAAACAACGTCCCCCACAGGACTGTGAAGCAGGCGACGAGCAGCAAAAGATTGTTGAATAGGAAGCTGGACTCACGCGAGACAAGCGACTCGAGTCTGTGCTCACTCCGCAAATGCGAGCGGTTTTTTATGTAAAACACCAGACAGACGCTGAATATTATTGCGAGAAAAATGACGAACCAATCACCAATGGAGGACTGCGCGAATGCGTGGACCGAGCTAACCAATCCACTCCGGGTCAGCAGAGTGCCAAAGATGGAAAGCATGAAAGTGGTAAAAATCAGCCACACATTCCACGTCTTCAACATCCCCCGCTTTTCCTGCATCATCACGGAGTGCAGAAACGCCGTTCCAGTAAGCCACGGCATCAGTGATGCGTTCTCCACCGGGTCCCAGCCCCAATATCCTCCCCATCCCAGCACAGAATAGGCCCAATGTGCTCCGAGAAAGATGCCACACGTCAGGAAAGCCCACGTCACCATGGTCCAGCGGCGGGTGATGTGAATCCATTTCTCTCCGGGGTATCGCATGATCAATGCCCCGAGGGCGAACGCGAAAGGTACGGTGAATCCTACATATCCCAGGTAAAGCATTGGAGGGTGAATCACCATCTCCGGATATTGCAATAGGGGGTTAAGGCCTGCGCCGTCCGCTGGCAACTGGCCTTGAATGATCCCAAAAGGGTTCGCCGCGAAATTCATCAGCAGGAGAAAGAAAATCTGAACCGCGGCTATGATTACGGACGCGTGTGCGAACAAGCGTCGGTCTGTCTTATGACGCATTCGCAAAACCAGGCCGTAAACGGAAAGAAGCAGAGACCAGAAAAGAAGAGATCCCTCCTGTCCAGACCAAAGAGTCGCAAACTTATATGGCGCCGGAAGATCACGATTGCTGTGATGAAAGATATAGGCGATGGAAAAATCGTTCTCGAAGGCTGCGGTAACTAATACTGTGGCGGCGAGAGCCACCAAGCCGCAAGTGGCTATTCCCGCTCTGCGCGCAGTTTCACCCAGACGCTCAGAGCCTGAGCCCTTAAGCGCGAGGGACAAGATGCCAGCGAGAAAACTGTAAACGCTTAGAGCAAGAGCAAGCAGAAGCGCAAAACTGCCAATTTGCGACATGGGGGCCTCACATATTTTTTCAGAAACAGCGCACGGAGGCAACTGCGAGCGGGATCGCCCATCCCCAGGCTCGCGAACTGCGCACGAGACCAACAGTTAGGATTCCGCTGAGCGCAAGCCGGTTGGCCGCAAGTCAGGCGCTCTGCTTGTGATTGTCCACGCTGGCTAGAATTTCCAGCTCGGCCTGAAACCAGTCTTCCTGATCGCGCCCAGTTATTTGGCCTCGCTCCACATATAGCTCGTAAGCCCTCTGGCGGATTTTGCTTTCCAAGTCGTTGGCCGAAGAGCCAGCCGGGGCAATTGGTGAAGCGGCGCTCCTCTTAATCGGAACGGAACCAGCTTCTGGCATCGTTATTACTTGTTTGTCGGCCTTGGTTGTGGGACGGGGTGACTTCGCTTTTGCCATTTTGAATGCTCCTTAGAGTTCAGCAATAAGACACAAAATGAATGGGGCAGCACATACGGTGGCTTACCCAGATTAGGGTTACAGGGTTACGGCGGATAATGTTCTAATCATAAACCTAATAGCCGCGTATGCGTGCTACTGAATAAGAAAAAAACCTATCCGGAGGAACGCTTTTTTGATGCATGCAAGGAACCGTAAGTTCCATGGAAGACTGTGATTCCTGCGTTAGTGGAAATCGTGGGAACTGGTATGCGCGCGAGTGATGGAAAGTGCGCCTACATTCGCGGCTTTCACGGAAATAACATTATCCAGATTTTGCAAAGTTCCCTCAATCATCAGGAACTGTTCGGAAGTTATCAGCAGCCGGTTCTTCTGAAACAGTTGAGGATTGATGATTGCATTAGCAACTCCGGTTTCATCTTCCAGACTTAAAAAAACAAAACCCTTTGCTGTCCCCGGGCGCTGCCGGGCGATCACGCAACCTCCAATTCTTAAATATTGACCGTTAGGGATTCGGCTGAGTTCGCTGGCTTTGTGAATCCGAAATTTTTCCATCTGTGCACGGTGATACTGCATGGGATGTGGTCCAACCGTCATTCCAGTCCCCCGGAAATCGGCGATTAAACGCTCTTCGGCATTCATGGCGCGTAACGGCGATTTAGAATCCGGTTCGGATATTTCATCGAGCAGTGGGCCAGAATGGCGAACTGCGCGTTCTACTTGCCAAAGCGCATCGCGACGATGGAGCTTCAGTTCATCACGAAGGCACCTTATTTGATTGTCATCCTGAGGGGCTTGAGCCCCGAAGGACCTATGCACTTCGACGCCGACAACTGAATACATAGGTCCTTCGCTGTGCTCAGGATGACAATTAAGAGAGTCTTCTCGTGATGAATGAATTGAATTCAACGCTCCAATCTCCGCCAAAGTATTCAGCTCGTCTTTGCGTAACTCAGGCACACGATGAATCAAATCCCGAATGGAAGTGAACGGCGCAATAGTGCGTTGCTGCACTAATGCCTGAGCTGCTTCTTCGCGAAATCCACGAACGTAACGGAGACCAATACGCAGGCCAGGTTTCGAGTGGGTAGCTTTTGAAACTGGAAACTCGAACCCCGAACCCTGTTCCAGCGTGCACAACCAATCCGATTTCATCACATCAATCGGAAACACTTTTAGGCCATGCCGCTGCGCATCCTTCACTAGCGTTGCGGGACGATAAAATCCCATCGGCTGATTGTTCAGCAGCGCGGCCGTAAAGGCCGCGAGATAATGGCATTTCAGGTAGGCGCTGGCATATGCGATCAGCGCAAAGCTGGCGGCATGGGATTCAGGAAATCCATAGAGCGCGAAAGATGTAATTGAAAGAACGATCTGCTCCTGAGCTTCGCGCGAGATTCCATTGCGTTCCATCCCCGCTCGAAGTTTCGCTTCGATCTCGATCATCCGCATTCGCGATCGCTTGAATCCCATGGCCCGCCGCAGTTCTTCGGCTTCGCCCCCGGTAAAGTTAGCGGCAATCATCGCCATCCGCAGCAATTGCTCCTGAAAGAGCGGGACACCCAAAGTGCGTTTCAGAACAGGCTCAAGCGATGGATGCGGATAGACGACTTGCTCGCGCCCCTGCCGCCGCTGCAAATAAGGATTCACCATCTGCCCCACAATCGGACCGGGGCGGATGATCGCAACCTGTACCACAATGTCGTAAAACGTTCGTGGTTGCAGGCGTGGTAGACACGACATCTGCGCCCGGCTTTCGATTTGAAACATGCCGATGGTGTCGGCTTTCCGCAAAGTGGAATAGACTTCGGGATCATTCGCAGGCAGGTGGGCGAGATCTACTTCTTCCCCATAATTGTCCCGGATGAGCTTAAGCGAATCTTCCAGTACCGCCATCATCCCAAGGCCGAGCAAATCCACTTTAATAATTCCTAAATCCTGGCAATCATCTTTATCCCACTGCACGACCACGCGGCCGGGCATGGATGCAGGTTCGAGCGGAACTACCGAATCAAGCTGTCCCTGGCAGATGACCATGCCGCCCGAATGTTGGCCGAGATGCCGCGGCAAGTCCTGCACCGCCACGCAAAGCTCGAAATATTTGCGCAGCCGGGGATGATTCAAATCCAACCCAGCATCGCGAAAACGGCGATCGAATGTGTCATTCTCATCCCGATATTCCCAATTGGCGACGGCGGCGGAAACTTTGTCGAGAGTCTCAGGATCGAAGCCCAGCACTTTTCCCATTTCGCGCGAGGCCATGCGGCTACGATAGGTGATGACGTTTGCAGTCATTGCCGCTCCCCGCTCGCCGTATCGCTTATACAAATATTGGATAACTCGTTCACGCTGATCTCCGCTGGGAAGATCCAGATCGATGTCAGGCCACTCGCCACGTTCTTCGGAAAGAAAGCGTTCAAAGAGAAGATCCATGCCTACGGGATCGACCGCAGTTATGCCAAGCGAGTAACATGCGGCGCTGTTGGCGGCGGAACCGCGTCCTTGAACCAGGATGTTTTGCTCGCGGCAGAAACGGACCAGGTCCCAAACAATGAGGAAGTAGCCAGAGAGGTCAAGCTTCTCGATCAAAATCAGTTCCCGCTCAACCTGGCTACGGGCACGGGTTTGGAGGTCGACAGCGGCTTTCCCATAGCGTTGCTGAAAGCCTTCGCGCGTGCGCTCCCGCAAAAACGACATCATGCTCTCGCCTTCGGGAACCGGATATTTCGGAAATTTGTATCCCAGATCTTCCAGTGTGAACTCAAGCCGCGATGACAATTCCACGGTATTTGCAATAGCTTCCGGCAGATCGGCGAAGAGGTCTTGCATATCTTGTGAGGATTTCAAATGCCGCTCAGAATTTCGCGCCAATAAGCGTCCAGCGGTGGCTAGCGTGCAATGATTTCCAAGCGCGGTGAACACATCACATAGCTCGCGCTCTTTCTCACGCGCATAGCGAACATCATTGGTCGCCAGAAGCGGAAGCTTTAGCGAACGGGACAGGCTGATCGCGATATGGTTGCGGGCTTCCTGCTCCCGATGGAAATGCCTTTGCAACTCCACATAAACATTCTTATGACCAAAAATAACAATTAGCCATTCGAGGCATTTCCGAGCTGCCTCAGCGCCGCCAAGGGCAAGAGCCGTCGCCAGCGGGCCATCATCGCCGCCGGTTAAGCAAATTAGCCCAGTTGCATGCTCTGCCAGTTCATTCTCGCGGACTGCGCCTTCACCTTTCTTAGAACGCAACTTCATCCGTGTAATCAGGCGGCAGAGATTCTGATATCCGGAGCGGGAAGATATGAGAAGAGGAAGGCGAAAAGAATTGCGATTGCAGATTGATCTGGATTGTTTTGCAGTTAAATCTGCAATCTGAAATCTAAAATCTGAACTCTCGCAAGTGATCTCCGCACCTACATGCGCTTTGATCCCTGTTTTTTTCGCCGAACTGTGAAAACGTGCCGAACCGTAGACGCCATCGCGATCCATCAGCGCCATTGAAGGCATGTTCAGCCTGGCGCAAGCCGCAATCAGATTTTCTGGCAGGGAAGCGCCTTCAAGGAAGCTGAATGCAGAGCGGGAGTGCAGTTCGACATACATAGCGGATAGAAGATTGAAGATTTCAGATTGGAGATTTTAGAATTGCAGGATTTACAAATTGTCGAATTGCTAAAAGAAAATCGGCGGATGTTCAATTCGTAAATCCTAAAATTCTTCAATTCTTAAATCTGAGATCTTCAATCTTCTAGTCATACGCTCCCTCCACAGACCATCTTCCGGCAAGCAAATCCCGGACCAAGCGAAATAACATAATCTCCGTTTCCGTTTGCACCGCGATATCCCATTCGTCTCTGGACCATGCTTCCTGCTCCCACCAATCCCCGGAAGAACGCCATGGGCCGGCTGCCCACAGAATCTGTCCTTTAATTTCTTTGTCTTTACCTTTGCGCTTGGGACAGACAATGTGAGTCGGGTTGCCATCTCGCAATGTCACGGTTGCCGGCACGGTGGGACGGAAAATACGCAGCGCAGTTAGTGTGGCAGTATCGTTGTCGTAAGATTTGCTTTTAAAACTGCCCTGAGAATTTGGATTAAACCGTTGCATTCGAAAACCTTCGGTTCGGTACGTGTCCAATAACTCCAGTGACCCAATTTTTTCTTCGCCAACAATCCCCGCAATACGCGCCAATGTGAGCTCAAGTTTTTCAGGCTCTGGCGAGGGAGGAAGAAAGAGGCCGCCTTGCGCCGCGCGCGGCCGCACCGGCTCCGCCCGCAAATGAATTTTGAGGATAGGCGCTCCCGGCGGATGCGCGTTCAAATCAAGCTGCAACAGCTTGAGAAAAACCTTGGCATCCAGAAGAGGCACCGGTAAACGGAGGATGCGTTCAAAAGTCTGTACGCTCTCGCTCGATTCAGTCGATCTCGATTCTGTTTCTTCTTCATGGCAACCACTGTCCAACTCAAATCTCAAACGCAATTCCTGCGTGGCTAATGCATGCATGGATAAACGAGTGCACAGCTGTTCCAACAAACGTCCCAGCAAAAATGCCAGCGGCTCGAGCAACACTAAGGGATATTCCAATTCAACTGCTTCTTCAAAAGTCAGTAGCGGCTCAACTGGCGTCAACGTGCGGACGGTCGCGCCGCGAGCCAGTTTCTGTAGCCACACGCCTTGTTGCCCCAAACGCTCGCTCAAAGCTACTTCTGGCAAGTTCGCTAATGAATGTAGGTTGCGCACTCCCCAACGATTCAATGTTTCTAAGACTTGTTTGGCTTGGTCGGGCTCGTAAATTTGGGAGAGGGAAGCTTGCCGAAGAACTGAACGCGCAACGCTTCTACCGGGGAGGGACCGACTTTCAGTCGGGCCGATAGTTGATGCAGCGGTATTAGCGGCACGACTGGAAGTCGTGCCCTTCCCGGTTTCCCGGTCATCCCCGATATTTTCTACGATCTGTTCCACATGTGCTTTTGAACGCGATGTCTGCCCAGCAAATAAAACTTCAATAGGCAATCCTCCCAAACGTTCCGCCTCTTTTCCATGTGGAATTAGAGTGATGCCAGAAAACCCTCGCGCCGCGATAACCGCCGTATCTGGATTTGCAGCCACAGCCACATTCGATTCCAGCCCTAGATCTGACGTATACTGCGCCAGGTTGCGAGCAATTGTTTGCAGTGGACCAAAAAGTGGTTCCAGTCCAGAAAGGTCAATAAGGACGGTATCGCACGCGATATCTTCCACCCGTGGAGAAAACGATTGCGCGCAATCCAACAGCGCCGCATGTGCGGCATCCTCCTGTAATTGAGAGCGGCATCGCAGAACAATATCGCTGCATGCTTCAACCTCCAACTTGGCCATCCCCGCTTCCACGCCGGAGCGACGGGCGTTTTCATTCTGAGCAAAAACTTTTTTTAGCGGAGCTTTGCCATCGAGAACTGCAACCGCCTGCGATCGCAACTCAGGTTCCGAACGCAATATCGCTTCAACGGGAAAATCGGGAACGAAGATGCAGGCGAAAAACATGAAGACTAGCTCTTAGCTAGTTAGCTTTTGGCTTTTAGCTAAAATCGCAACTGTTTAATTTTGGCATTGGAAAAGCAAGAGCTAAAAGCTAAAGGCCAAAAGCCGCTTTTTATCCCGCCCGCACCGCTCTTGTAACGAATCTC
>JGI12635J15846_10003901_pt1 | contig 12924 bp, 2 predicted proteins | sample BlaSpr_A8_OM2_M2_FD_15846 | JGI IMG/M metagenome (IMG submission 15846) | reverse complement strand
TCTTATACGCTTTCAAGCTGATTGTGCTATTCAAACGTACGATCAAATCATCTTTTACCCATTGATTAGCAAAGTCGACGGTTTTCTTTGTTCTTATTTTCATCTATCATGTCTACTCTTATCCCCAAAGAAAACAGTAAGGTGATTCTCAATTCACCCCAGGATTGGGAACAATGGCACACCGACTTCAAATCCATGGCCATCATGTGTAAGGTCTGGGACTACATTCAAGGAAAGACGACTCTTCTCCTTGAACCGATTAGGCCTCCATTCGAAGATTTTGCGGTGAAGAGGACTGCAGCTGTAACACGCTCTCACTCTGCTGGACCTTCTCGTCAACGCACTTCGACTACTACTACTCAGGAGGAAACACAACAAGATTCTTCTGAAACATTGACACTTGGTCCAGAGACTACAGGTTCTGTATCTAGGGACATTCCACCCAGTACTAGACCTCTCGCGTTTAAAGACCTTACTGCGGAGGCACAGAGAGCGTACCAAGGAGCGTGGACAATCTATCAACATGACACAAAAACCTATAAAGATCAGGAAGACCACATCTACAAATTCAAAGAATGGCTCATGACCTCTATCTCACCTCACTACAGACAGACATGCTTGGAGCCCACTGAGTCCCTCCTGAAATGGTACAAAAATCTCAAAGATGCTGCTGGCCTCGACACATATATCGAAACCAACAACGCCAGGCGGCAATATCGAGACGCATTGAAGCCTCCGAGGAACCTAAAAGAATTCGGCAAATGGATTGACAACTGGGAAAAGGCAATGAGTATTGCCTTCAGAAAGAATATCGCGGTAACCAAAACAGCAGTGGAGTGGTTTTCGGATCTAATCGGCACACTCGAAAAGATTCTTCCCAGTTGGTCTGAAGCATATGAACTAACTAGGACTCAGGAAGTAGAGAAGAACACCCTGGCCTATCGAACAGTAGCAAATGATCTCCGTAAGGTTCTGGAAAAGGAAAGACACAAAGGCTGGAAGCTAGCCAAAGGGTCTTTCGGTCCGACCTTTGCTGGTGAAGCTGACCAGTATGCTGCAGCGGAAAGCCCACCAGATGCTGAGGACAGCACTGGAGTCAGCGCGAAGAGACGAGCCCGGGATGACGGGAGAGGTATAGAGGCCAAGCGCCGAAAACGCGAGGAAGCTTCGCGGGATGAGGAAGCTTCATCCACCAATCCCACCAGTCGAGACCAGAGAAAGGATTCTTCGGAAGCCAGAAGAGTCTGTCGTGGTTGTGAAGGTTTTCATTCCACGAAAAAGTGTTACTATCTTCTTCCTGATCAATCCCCTGAAGGTTGGACTCCTAGAACTCATACGCAGAAGATAGTGGATAGAAATCTGAAGAAAGATTCATCTCTTAAGAGAGATTTGGAACGGTGGATGAAGGATCTGAAGGAGAAAAATCAGGATTGACTCTTAGTGAGGAGAGTTGGAACGGTCCGATCCTCATTCTTCGTCAGAGAAGGGAAGGACAGCGATTACGCCTCATTTTCAACTGACGCTTACCCCCTTAAGAACTCCGCCATCCTAGATTCGGCAACGACTATCCATATCTTTAACGAAATAACTCGTTTTCTCGACTTTAAAACCGCTAACCCTGGTGATTACGTGTGGGCAGGCGAAAGGAAGGTCCCGATTAAGGGATATGGAACTGTCGACGTTATCATAAAAGCCCCTAACAAAAATCAAAAACTCACAGACAAAATCCTTCGTATTCGCGATGTCGCTTTCTGCCCGAATTTTGCAGCTAATCTAGTATCTCTTCAACAACTACACAAACGAGGATTGTGGTGGGACAACAGACCTGGCTACAATCACCTAAGGCGTTCTGATTTCTCGGTAGTGGCCGTCTTGGAGAAGCACTACGATCAATTCGTGCTTGAATACATCCCCGAAAATTTGTCGAAAGCCGCCTTTTTTAGTCGTCGAAATAAATACAACTCATGGACGAAGAGAGCTCCTGCGTACGGGGACGCTTTTAAATGGCATCTTCGAATGGGTCATCCGGGACCTAGAGCACTGGAACACTTAGTAAATTGTTCAACCGGAGCAAAAATCAAAGGTCTCTTCACGTACGAATGTGATGCTTGCGGCCAAAGTAAAGCGAAACGACGAATCCGACGAGCACCCAGAGATCTCCACGAGGGTCCAGGATATCGACTAGCCATCGACTTTCATGATTTTAACCCGGGAAGAGGCTACACATCCCTAATGATAATCACCGACAGATGGTCTGGGTTATGTTGGGATTACTATATGTCCAACCGGGAAACAGAGACTATTATCGCAGCCCTCACGCATTTTTTCGGCATGCTTGACCGTCAGTACGATATTCAGCCGAAAGTAATAGAAGTTGACAACGAGCTTACCACACAAAAACCGAAGGTCAAGGCCTTCCTTGAGAAAGAATGCGTTAAGCTGGAGCCTTCAGCACCCTACACTGGAGCTCAGTTAGGGGGCGCTGAACGCCCAGGGGGTGCGATAAAGGACAAGATCAGGACGATGGGAATTGGAGCGAACTTACCGGCTCACCTTTGGTCAGAAATTTCGCGGGCTGCAACATACCTTCATAACCGTACGCCAAAATACACATATAACTGGAAGTCACCTTATGATAGGTTTCATACCCATGTTGCACACAGAGATGGCGTAGTCGTCGAAGATAGAAAACCGCAGCAAGCCCATCTAAAAGTGTACGGTTGTAAGGCATTTGCAATGACCTCTGATGCACAGAAGAAGGTAAAACGACTGCAACGCCTGAAGCCCAAAGCCTGGATTGGCTATCTCGTTGGTTACGATTCAACGAATATTTACAGGATCTGGAACCCAACTCTTAATAAAGTCTTTAGAACCCGGGATGTGATATTCAATGAAGATGTCGTCTATGGTGGCAAGACGGAGCCTTCTGAAATCAGCGTGGCACAACTTCGTGACTTAGTCAATACTGTCACGGAACCAGATCCAGTCCCTCAACCCGAAGACAGCCAAGGCTTTCAAATTGTTATCCCAGCATTTGAAGGCGATATGGATGAGTATGATCCTATAGAGGAAGAAGATGAACCAACCAATGAACAAGAAACCGAAGAAGCACCTGACGAAGACCTTGAACATGAACTGACAAAGGCCTTTGAGAATCCCGAGGATTACTATCCCACGCCTGAGGCTTCTCCACCTGCTGCACTAATGGCAGCTACGATCAGCCAACCAGAGCATGACGAACCCCAATTATTCGATCCATCTCCGAAATTTGAACCCTGGAAAGCTTCATTCTATGCCGGCACGCAAGTGCAACCTAGTAAGACTATGGCTCAGAGGCTTCCAAAGAAAGGACGGAGAGTTAGGACAATCCCACAAGAGAAACAGGTCAACAAAGCAAAAATCAGGCGGCTTCTGGCTCAACCGGATGGATGGAGGAGGATCCACAGGCGTGAGTTGCCTCCAGAACCAAGAACACATGAGGATTTGGATATACATCTTTTAGGTGACGAGTTCCGGAAAGCCGAGCAAGATCATTTAAAGAGTCACATCCCCATGAACTCATGGACTGAGATCTCTAAATTTGACCCGGAAGTGAAGGGCCACCAAATCCTTGATTGTATGTGGGTGTATGTCTATAAATTTGACAAGCATGGTCGACTAGCCAAGTGTAAAGCACGTTTGGTGGTAAGAGGGGATCAACAAGATAAGTCAAAGATTGGAGACACGTATGCAGCAACTTTGGCGGCACGATCCTTCCGAGTTTTCATGGCTATCGCTGCCCGTTTCGATCTAGAAATGATTCAATATGATGCAGTCAACGCATTTGTACACGCCAAACTAGACGAAAAAGTGTTCATGAAAATGCCACGAGGATACTCAAAACGTGGTGTGGTTTTGAAGCTGAACAGAGCTTTGTACGGTCTGCGGAAATCGCCAATACTTTGGCAACGTTCCTTTTATTCATCCCTGTTGGATATTGGTTTCAAACCTGTTCCTCATGAACCCTGTTGCTTAACCCTTGATGGAATCTTGATTTTCTTCTATGTTGACGATATAGTGGTTGCGTACAGGAAGCCTGCGGAACCCACTGTCCATAGATTGATAAATAAGCTGAAGCAGCACTACAATCTAGAAGGGGGAAATGATTTACAGTGGTTTCTAGGAATCGGGATCTTGAGAGACCGTGAAAAGAGAATCATCTGGTTGAGTCAATCCTCTTACATTGACAAAATTACAAACCTTGCGAAGTCCACTCAACCAGATGAAACACCCATGAGTCGAGATGAACTGATACCGTACGAAGACCGCGCCTCTTATAGCGAAATAAACCTATACCAGCGAAAGATCGGTTCCCTACTGTATGCTGCAGTAACCACCAGGCCCGACATTGCCTTCGCAACCTCTCGTCTTGGTCGATTCCTCATAAATCCCAGTCCAAAACATCATGCGGCTGCAGATCGTGTACTGCTATACCTTAAAAGACACAGAGATTATGGATTGCGGTTTGGAGGAAAGGCGGATGATACATTCACCGTAGCAAGTGATGCATCATTCGCCGACAATACTGTCGACCGCAAGAGCTCACAAGCTTATGCGATGAAGCTATTTGGGAGCGTTATCGGGTGGAGAGCCAACAAGCAAAATACCGTCACCACTTCCACAACGGAGGCGGAGCTTCTCGCCCTTTCCCAAGCAGCTAAAGAAGGTCAGTATGTCAGTCGGCTGCTGCGAGAACTAACGGTCGAATTGGACGACCATCGGATAGAGATTCAATGCGATAACACCCAAACTATCCGCTTGGTCAATGAGGAGATCGCCAGATTGCAAACGAAGCTGAGACATGTGGACATACACAATCATTGGTTAAGACAAGAGGTCTTCCTCAAAAGAATCAATGTGGTCCACACAAAGTCGAAGGATATGATCGCCGATGGACTCACGAAAGTCCTGCCGAAAGAAGATTTTGGACGGTTCAGGGATCAAATGGGACTTGTGGAGATCGGTGAAAGAATTAAGGAACAAGAAAAGGAACAGGAGACGGATTATAGCTTCCTTTTTGAGGACGAAAAGGCTCCTGTGCATGACTAGGGCATTTCCTTTATTTCAACGACTTGGACCGGTTCTTACCCTCGCCATCAAGAATGCATACGCAATCGTCCCCTTATCTACAGAGCCTCTGCATGGCTTCAGTTAATTTACCCGATCAACTCAACCGATCGTGGCTAAGGCACTCTTTTCCCCGTCTAGTCTTTTTGCCTATGAGGTTTTTGGCTATACTGGTGGTTTTTAATGAGGCTTTAGTAATAAAAACTGAATGACGATGGCGGAACTGAAAGAAAACACGCAAACTGCCGAAAACTACCTGTTGCAGATGTTGCCTCAGGCACATCTGGGGGGGTGTGTTGAAACGAGTGTGATAAGCACTAATTTCAAAATAGCTCAGTAGTGCTTATACACTGTGTCATGTATATATAGTACTCTGTTTAATGTAGTAGTGCTTATGCACTACCTCACTGATTGATCAGTTCCCTAAAAAGGTGAACATAGAGAGATCTACAGTGAGCCCTTGAGTGTATATAAACCCCTAGATGTATTCTGGAGAAAAAGACAAGTTCACAACTCTCTTTGACATCTCGATCCTCGTACGTTTTATCAATTAAGAGTCTTATACGCTTTCAAGCTGATTGTGCTATTCAAACGTACGATCAAATCATCTTTTACCCATTGATTAGCAAAGTCGACGGTTTTCTTTGTTCTTATTTTCATCTATCATGTCTACTCTTATCCCCAAAGAAAACAGTAAGGTGATTCTCAATTCACCCCAGGATTGGGAACAATGGCACACCGACTTCAAATCCATGGCCATCATGTGTAAGGTCTGGGACTACATTCAAGGAAAGACGACTCTTCTCCTTGAACCGATTAGGCCTCCATTCGAAGATTTTGCGGTGAAGAGGACTGCAGCTGTAACACGCTCTCACTCTGCTGGACCTTCTCGTCAACGCACTTCGACTACTACTACTCAGGAGGAAACACAACAAGATTCTTCTGAAACATTGACACTTGGTCCAGAGACTACAGGTTCTGTATCTAGGGACATTCCACCCAGTACTAGACCTCTCGCGTTTAAAGACCTTACTGCGGAGGCACAGAGAGCGTACCAAGGAGCGTGGACAATCTATCAACATGACACAAAAACCTATAAAGATCAGGAAGACCACATCTACAAATTCAAAGAATGGCTCATGACCTCTATCTCACCTCACTACAGACAGACATGCTTGGAGCCCACTGAGTCCCTCCTGAAATGGTACAAAAATCTCAAAGATGCTGCTGGCCTCGACACATATATCGAAACCAACAACGCCAGGCGGCAATATCGAGACGCATTGAAGCCTCCGAGGAACCTAAAAGAATTCGGCAAATGGATTGACAACTGGGAAAAGGCAATGAGTATTGCCTTCAGAAAGAATATCGCGGTAACCAAAACAGCAGTGGAGTGGTTTTCGGATCTAATCGGCACACTCGAAAAGATTCTTCCCAGTTGGTCTGAAGCATATGAACTAACTAGGACTCAGGAAGTAGAGAAGAACACCCTGGCCTATCGAACAGTAGCAAATGATCTCCGTAAGGTTCTGGAAAAGGAAAGACACAAAGGCTGGAAGCTAGCCAAAGGGTCTTTCGGTCCGACCTTTGCTGGTGAAGCTGACCAGTATGCTGCAGCGGAAAGCCCACCAGATGCTGAGGACAGCACTGGAGTCAGCGCGAAGAGACGAGCCCGGGATGACGGGAGAGGTATAGAGGCCAAGCGCCGAAAACGCGAGGAAGCTTCGCGGGATGAGGAAGCTTCATCCACCAATCCCACCAGTCGAGACCAGAGAAAGGATTCTTCGGAAGCCAGAAGAGTCTGTCGTGGTTGTGAAGGTTTTCATTCCACGAAAAAGTGTTACTATCTTCTTCCTGATCAATCCCCTGAAGGTTGGACTCCTAGAACTCATACGCAGAAGATAGTGGATAGAAATCTGAAGAAAGATTCATCTCTTAAGAGAGATTTGGAACGGTGGATGAAGGATCTGAAGGAGAAAAATCAGGATTGACTCTTAGTGAGGAGAGTTGGAACGGTCCGATCCTCATTCTTCGTCAGAGAAGGGAAGGACAGCGATTACGCCTCATTTTCAACTGACGCTTACCCCCTTAAGAACTCCGCCATCCTAGATTCGGCAACGACTATCCATATCTTTAACGAAATAACTCGTTTTCTCGACTTTAAAACCGCTAACCCTGGTGATTACGTGTGGGCAGGCGAAAGGAAGGTCCCGATTAAGGGATATGGAACTGTCGACGTTATCATAAAAGCCCCTAACAAAAATCAAAAACTCACAGACAAAATCCTTCGTATTCGCGATGTCGCTTTCTGCCCGAATTTTGCAGCTAATCTAGTATCTCTTCAACAACTACACAAACGAGGATTGTGGTGGGACAACAGACCTGGCTACAATCACCTAAGGCGTTCTGATTTCTCGGTAGTGGCCGTCTTGGAGAAGCACTACGATCAATTCGTGCTTGAATACATCCCCGAAAATTTGTCGAAAGCCGCCTTTTTTAGTCGTCGAAATAAATACAACTCATGGACGAAGAGAGCTCCTGCGTACGGGGACGCTTTTAAATGGCATCTTCGAATGGGTCATCCGGGACCTAGAGCACTGGAACACTTAGTAAATTGTTCAACCGGAGCAAAAATCAAAGGTCTCTTCACGTACGAATGTGATGCTTGCGGCCAAAGTAAAGCGAAACGACGAATCCGACGAGCACCCAGAGATCTCCACGAGGGTCCAGGATATCGACTAGCCATCGACTTTCATGATTTTAACCCGGGAAGAGGCTACACATCCCTAATGATAATCACCGACAGATGGTCTGGGTTATGTTGGGATTACTATATGTCCAACCGGGAAACAGAGACTATTATCGCAGCCCTCACGCATTTTTTCGGCATGCTTGACCGTCAGTACGATATTCAGCCGAAAGTAATAGAAGTTGACAACGAGCTTACCACACAAAAACCGAAGGTCAAGGCCTTCCTTGAGAAAGAATGCGTTAAGCTGGAGCCTTCAGCACCCTACACTGGAGCTCAGTTAGGGGGCGCTGAACGCCCAGGGGGTGCGATAAAGGACAAGATCAGGACGATGGGAATTGGAGCGAACTTACCGGCTCACCTTTGGTCAGAAATTTCGCGGGCTGCAACATACCTTCATAACCGTACGCCAAAATACACATATAACTGGAAGTCACCTTATGATAGGTTTCATACCCATGTTGCACACAGAGATGGCGTAGTCGTCGAAGATAGAAAACCGCAGCAAGCCCATCTAAAAGTGTACGGTTGTAAGGCATTTGCAATGACCTCTGATGCACAGAAGAAGGTAAAACGACTGCAACGCCTGAAGCCCAAAGCCTGGATTGGCTATCTCGTTGGTTACGATTCAACGAATATTTACAGGATCTGGAACCCAACTCTTAATAAAGTCTTTAGAACCCGGGATGTGATATTCAATGAAGATGTCGTCTATGGTGGCAAGACGGAGCCTTCTGAAATCAGCGTGGCACAACTTCGTGACTTAGTCAATACTGTCACGGAACCAGATCCAGTCCCTCAACCCGAAGACAGCCAAGGCTTTCAAATTGTTATCCCAGCATTTGAAGGCGATATGGATGAGTATGATCCTATAGAGGAAGAAGATGAACCAACCAATGAACAAGAAACCGAAGAAGCACCTGACGAAGACCTTGAACATGAACTGACAAAGGCCTTTGAGAATCCCGAGGATTACTATCCCACGCCTGAGGCTTCTCCACCTGCTGCACTAATGGCAGCTACGATCAGCCAACCAGAGCATGACGAACCCCAATTATTCGATCCATCTCCGAAATTTGAACCCTGGAAAGCTTCATTCTATGCCGGCACGCAAGTGCAACCTAGTAAGACTATGGCTCAGAGGCTTCCAAAGAAAGGACGGAGAGTTAGGACAATCCCACAAGAGAAACAGGTCAACAAAGCAAAAATCAGGCGGCTTCTGGCTCAACCGGATGGATGGAGGAGGATCCACAGGCGTGAGTTGCCTCCAGAACCAAGAACACATGAGGATTTGGATATACATCTTTTAGGTGACGAGTTCCGGAAAGCCGAGCAAGATCATTTAAAGAGTCACATCCCCATGAACTCATGGACTGAGATCTCTAAATTTGACCCGGAAGTGAAGGGCCACCAAATCCTTGATTGTATGTGGGTGTATGTCTATAAATTTGACAAGCATGGTCGACTAGCCAAGTGTAAAGCACGTTTGGTGGTAAGAGGGGATCAACAAGATAAGTCAAAGATTGGAGACACGTATGCAGCAACTTTGGCGGCACGATCCTTCCGAGTTTTCATGGCTATCGCTGCCCGTTTCGATCTAGAAATGATTCAATATGATGCAGTCAACGCATTTGTACACGCCAAACTAGACGAAAAAGTGTTCATGAAAATGCCACGAGGATACTCAAAACGTGGTGTGGTTTTGAAGCTGAACAGAGCTTTGTACGGTCTGCGGAAATCGCCAATACTTTGGCAACGTTCCTTTTATTCATCCCTGTTGGATATTGGTTTCAAACCTGTTCCTCATGAACCCTGTTGCTTAACCCTTGATGGAATCTTGATTTTCTTCTATGTTGACGATATAGTGGTTGCGTACAGGAAGCCTGCGGAACCCACTGTCCATAGATTGATAAATAAGCTGAAGCAGCACTACAATCTAGAAGGGGGAAATGATTTACAGTGGTTTCTAGGAATCGGGATCTTGAGAGACCGTGAAAAGAGAATCATCTGGTTGAGTCAATCCTCTTACATTGACAAAATTACAAACCTTGCGAAGTCCACTCAACCAGATGAAACACCCATGAGTCGAGATGAACTGATACCGTACGAAGACCGCGCCTCTTATAGCGAAATAAACCTATACCAGCGAAAGATCGGTTCCCTACTGTATGCTGCAGTAACCACCAGGCCCGACATTGCCTTCGCAACCTCTCGTCTTGGTCGATTCCTCATAAATCCCAGTCCAAAACATCATGCGGCTGCAGATCGTGTACTGCTATACCTTAAAAGACACAGAGATTATGGATTGCGGTTTGGAGGAAAGGCGGATGATACATTCACCGTAGCAAGTGATGCATCATTCGCCGACAATACTGTCGACCGCAAGAGCTCACAAGCTTATGCGATGAAGCTATTTGGGAGCGTTATCGGGTGGAGAGCCAACAAGCAAAATACCGTCACCACTTCCACAACGGAGGCGGAGCTTCTCGCCCTTTCCCAAGCAGCTAAAGAAGGTCAGTATGTCAGTCGGCTGCTGCGAGAACTAACGGTCGAATTGGACGACCATCGGATAGAGATTCAATGCGATAACACCCAAACTATCCGCTTGGTCAATGAGGAGATCGCCAGATTGCAAACGAAGCTGAGACATGTGGACATACACAATCATTGGTTAAGACAAGAGGTCTTCCTCAAAAGAATCAATGTGGTCCACACAAAGTCGAAGGATATGATCGCCGATGGACTCACGAAAGTCCTGCCGAAAGAAGATTTTGGACGGTTCAGGGATCAAATGGGACTTGTGGAGATCGGTGAAAGAATTAAGGAACAAGAAAAGGAACAGGAGACGGATTATAGCTTCCTTTTTGAGGACGAAAAGGCTCCTGTGCATGACTAGGGCATTTCCTTTATTTCAACGACTTGGACCGGTTCTTACCCTCGCCATCAAGAATGCATACGCAATCGTCCCCTTATCTACAGAGCCTCTGCATGGCTTCAGTTAATTTACCCGATCAACTCAACCGATCGTGGCTAAGGCACTCTTTTCCCCGTCTAGTCTTTTTGCCTATGAGGTTTTTGGCTATACTGGTGGTTTTTAATGAGGCTTTAGTAATAAAAACTGAATGACGATGGCGGAACTGAAAGAAAACACGCAAACTGCCGAAAACTACCTGTTGCAGATGTTGCCTCAGGCACATCTGGGGGGGTGTGTTGAAACGAGTGTGATAAGCACTAATTTCAAAATAGCTCAGTAGTGCTTATACACTGTGTCATGTATATATAGTACTCTGTTTAATGTAGTAGTGCTTATGCACTACCTCACTGATTGATCAGTTCCCTAAAAAGGTGAACATAGAGAGATCTACAGTGAGCCCTTGAGTGTATATAAACCCCTAGATGTATTCTGGAGAAAAAGACAAGTTCACAACTCTCTTTGACATCTCGATCCTCGTACGTTTTATCAATTAAGAGTCTTATACGCTTTCAAGCTGATTGTGCTATTCAAACGTACGATCAAATCATCTTTTACCCATTGATTAGCAAAGTCGACGGTTTTCTTTGTTCTTATTTTCATCTATCATGTCTACTCTTATCCCCAAAGAAAACAGTAAGGTGATTCTCAATTCACCCCAGGATTGGGAACAATGGCACACCGACTTCAAATCCATGGCCATCATGTGTAAGGTCTGGGACTACATTCAAGGAAAGACGACTCTTCTCCTTGAACCGATTAGGCCTCCATTCGAAGATTTTGCGGTGAAGAGGACTGCAGCTGTAACACGCTCTCACTCTGCTGGACCTTCTCGTCAACGCACTTCGACTACTACTACTCAGGAGGAAACACAACAAGATTCTTCTGAAACATTGACACTTGGTCCAGAGACTACAGGTTCTGTATCTAGGGACATTCCACCCAGTACTAGACCTCTCGCGTTTAAAGACCTTACTGCGGAGGCACAGAGAGCGTACCAAGGAGCGTGGACAATCTATCAACATGACACAAAAACCTATAAAGATCAGGAAGACCACATCTACAAATTCAAAGAATGGCTCATGACCTCTATCTCACCTCACTACAGACAGACATGCTTGGAGCCCACTGAGTCCCTCCTGAAATGGTACAAAAATCTCAAAGATGCTGCTGGCCTCGACACATATATCGAAACCAACAACGCCAGGCGGCAATATCGAGACGCATTGAAGCCTCCGAGGAACCTAAAAGAATTCGGCAAATGGATTGACAACTGGGAAAAGGCAATGAGTATTGCCTTCAGAAAGAATATCGCGGTAACCAAAACAGCAGTGGAGTGGTTTTCGGATCTAATCGGCACACTCGAAAAGATTCTTCCCAGTTGGTCTGAAGCATATGAACTAACTAGGACTCAGGAAGTAGAGAAGAACACCCTGGCCTATCGAACAGTAGCAAATGATCTCCGTAAGGTTCTGGAAAAGGAAAGACACAAAGGCTGGAAGCTAGCCAAAGGGTCTTTCGGTCCGACCTTTGCTGGTGAAGCTGACCAGTATGCTGCAGCGGAAAGCCCACCAGATGCTGAGGACAGCACTGGAGTCAGCGCGAAGAGACGAGCCCGGGATGACGGGAGAGGTATAGAGGCCAAGCGCCGAAAACGCGAGGAAGCTTCGCGGGATGAGGAAGCTTCATCCACCAATCCCACCAGTCGAGACCAGAGAAAGGATTCTTCGGAAGCCAGAAGAGTCTGTCGTGGTTGTGAAGGTTTTCATTCCACGAAAAAGTGTTACTATCTTCTTCCTGATCAATCCCCTGAAGGTTGGACTCCTAGAACTCATACGCAGAAGATAGTGGATAGAAATCTGAAGAAAGATTCATCTCTTAAGAGAGATTTGGAACGGTGGATGAAGGATCTGAAGGAGAAAAATCAGGATTGACTCTTAGTGAGGAGAGTTGGAACGGTCCGATCCTCATTCTTCGTCAGAGAAGGGAAGGACAGCGATTACGCCTCATTTTCAACTGACGCTTACCCCCTTAAGAACTCCGCCATCCTAGATTCGGCAACGACTATCCATATCTTTAACGAAATAACTCGTTTTCT
>JGI12635J15846_10003900_pt1 | contig 12924 bp, 8 predicted proteins | sample BlaSpr_A8_OM2_M2_FD_15846 | JGI IMG/M metagenome (IMG submission 15846) | reverse complement strand
ATCTTCTCTTCGAGTTCCGGCGTGAGATGGGCAAACGTTCCAACCGCGCCCGAGAACTTGCCCACTCGCAGATCTTCGGCGGCGGCCTTAAAGCGCGCGATGTTGCGCTGAGTCTCCGAATACCAGTTGGCGATTTTGAATCCAAAGGTGATCGGTTCGGCGTGGATGCCGTGGGTGCGCCCGATCATCGGCGTGTCTTTGAACTCCCAGGCGCGGCGTTCGAGCACCTCGGCCAGACGGTCGAGATCGCTCGCAATCAAAACGGACGCTTGCTGGATGAGCAACGCCTGCGCCGTATCCACCACATCGTTCGAGGTGAGGCCATAATGGAACCAGCGGGCGTGCGGGCCCACGATCTCGGCCACTGCCGTGGTGAAGGCAATGACGTCGTGTTTCACCTCGGCCTCAATCTGGAAAATGCGGTCAACGCTGAAGTCGGCGCGCGCATGAATCGCCTTGGCGGCTTCTTTCGGCACGATGCCGGCGGCGGCCAAAGTTTCGGTCGCGGCGACTTCCACCGCCAGCCAGGTGCGGAAGCGGTTTTCGTCGCTCCAGATGCGAGCCATCTCGGGCCGCGTATAGCGTGGGATCACGGGGCTCTCTCCAAAGGGGGAACTGGGGATTGTAAATCAGGCGGGCGACGGCGTGTTGTTCGTGGAGGATTGGGCGTACCCGCCCGCCCGGACAACTCTAGGCCGCACTAGGACGGGCGAGTGCGCCCGTCGCTCCACCGTATGGCCCTCTACTCCACCTGGTGCTTCGCTGTGTAGCCTTCTCGCGCGTAAACGATGACCTTTAACTCCTTGCCCTTCTGGTCGCGAATCTTGAGAGGACCACCGTCCGGCGCATGGAGTTCGACTTTCAGCTTGCGGTAGGTGCCATCAAGCTTGGTATTGCTGGGGTGGTAACTGATGCTGTACTGGTTGCGGATGTCGGCCGCAATGTCGTGAAAAATCTCGGGCAGTTCGCCTTCGAAGCGGGGAAAGTAGGCGCGCCCACCGGTCAGGCTCGCGAACGTCTTCATCTCGTTATCCGCTTGCAGGTAGTCCATGTTGCCGACCGGTATCCCCATACCGTGCGGTGCGGCGCGTCCATGGGATTCCCACCATTCCCGTTCAGCCCAGCCAACGCTGATCGGATAGATCGTGACATCTTTCGTAGTCTTGACTTTCTTAAGGATCTTGTCCAGGGTGAGCTTGCTGAAAGTGTCGACTCCGGTGGAGATCAGAATGATGTATTTCTTTCCCTCAATGCGATCGACCCGGTCGAGTGTGTCGAACAAGGCGTCGAACAGGTTGGTTTCCGCGAAACCCGGCATGCGCAACTGGTTTAGCGCGGCTTGGACCGCGCGCTTGTCTTGGGTAAAATCCGCGAGAATTTGGGGTTTCATGTCATACGAAATCACCGCTACCCAGTCATCCTTCTTCAGGGTGTTCGCGAACGAGTACGATGCATTTAAGGCCTCGACAATGAAGTAATAATTGGTGGATGCAAACTCCACCAGCAGCACGGCCGTGATCGGAGCCTCGGTCTGATTGAACGTCGAAATCTGCTGTGGCGCGCCATCCTCAATGATCTTGAAGTTTTCTTTCTTCAGCCCGGGGATGGTCTGGCCGTCCTTGGTGGTGACCAGCACATCCAGACTCACGAGCGGCACGTCTACCTTGATCGAGTAGTCGGGCATGTTCTCAATCTTTTTCGGTTTTTCGGGGGCTGGAGGCGGCGGTTCTTCCTTTTTCTTGGGGACGACATACGGTCCGACGTCGTTTTGTGGTCCTCCGGCAGCGGGCGGAGCCTCCTGCTTATTCGGATTCGCCGGGGGTTGCTGCGACGTGTCTTGAGCCTGCGCCGAGAGAGTGGTGGCTATCGTCCAAAGAACAACAAGCGCCAGCAGGATCACACGCTTACGGGAAGCCGGCGGCACGGGGTTTTGCCTGCTAAATACACCAGAAAACATTGGAAAATCCTCGAAACTCCTATGCTAGTATAGATGCAAGAACTCTGCGGTTGGGATAATTTGCGCGCCTTAAAAAACGCCGCCTCCCCTGGCAAAAGCCCTTCTGAAGGTAAGCGGAGTCTGAGCAAGCAACAAGGTCGTTCTGTGACCTCCGGGGCTATTGATGGGTAAAGCTGCAGTCTCACTCGCCGTCCTTTTGTGTCTCTCACACTCCATCTTCGTTGCTGCAGAGGAGAGGCCAGCGCCTGCGACGATTCCTCCTGCCATCATGCCGCTCGATCAGATCCATGAAGGCATGAAAGGAACCGCGCTCACTGTGTTCCAGGGCGTGAAACCCGAATCGATGGACGTGGAAGTTCTGGGCGTGATGCACAACGTGAACGGTCCCAAGGGCGACATTATCCTGATCCGGCTGCATGGTACCAAGCCGGAATATACCGGCGTGGTTGCCGGTATGAGCGGGAGTCCGGTTTATTTCGACGGCAAGCTGGCGGGCGCGCTTGCCTTCCGCATCGGTGAATTCTCGAAGGAACCGATTGCGGGCGTGACGCCGATCGAGGAGATGCTGGAGATCAATGCGCTGGATCATCGTCCGGCCCCCGTGCGCGTCAATGCCCCGGCCGCCAATCCTCCTGCCAATTCTCCGAATCAGGGCGGAACCACTCAAACCGCAAGCCCCGGCGAAGGCTCTGCGCTCCCGGCTCAGAACTACAGCAACTATCTGAAGCCCATCGAAACTCCTCTTGTGTTCAACGGTTTTTCTAACGAGACTTTGCAGCGCTATGCGTCGCAATTCGCCGCGGCGGGCATTGTTCCGGTGATGGGCATTGGCTCAGCGAGCGATCGCAAACAGCCGGAACCGATCGAGGCTGGATCTGCGGTCAGCGCCGTGCTGGTTCGTGGCGACATGGATATCGCCGCTACCTGCACCGTGACCTACGTCGATCCGCAGCGACTGCTTGCCTGCGGGCATCCGCTTTTGCAGTTTGGTGAAGTGGACCTGCCCATGACGAAGGCTACCGTGCTAGCCACGCTGCCTTCGCCGCTGAATGCGTTCAAGATCGTCAACACGACTGAGACCGTCGGCGCGTTTGTGCAGGATCGCCAGAACGGCATTATGGGCGTTCCGGGGCGGGCTTCGAAGATGATTCCCGTGACCATCGCCATGCACAGTGGACCAGGAACGGCGACGAAAGAATTCCATTACGAGGTTCTCAACAACGCGCGGCTCAGCCCACTGGCCATGATGGCCACCGTCTTCAATGCGCTGCACGGCACTAACGAATATGGCGAGGACCTTACTTACCGCATGAATGGCGTGCTCAGCGTGAAGGGGTATCCCGACGTCACATTGCGGAATATGTTTGCCCCGCAAGACAATGGTCAGCCCGCGGCGGCTTTGGCCGCCGCCACTATCGGCGATCGTTTTGGACGTATCTATACCAATGCCTTCGACGTTCCCGACGTTCAGGGCGTGAAGCTCGATTTCGATCTGGTGCGCGAGCGCCGCTCCGCTCGACTGGAAGCTGCGCGTACCGACATGACGGAAGCCCGTCCCGGCGACCAGTTTATGGTTGAGACCGTGATTCGTCCGTACCGTGGCGAGCGGCTGGTCCGCCAGATTGCCATACGGATTCCGACCTCCACTTCGAAGGGAACACTACGCATCCTGGTCAGCGACGGAGACACGCTCGACCGCATGCACCGCGGTACGCCGATGATGAACCATGGTCTGGGCCTGGCGCCGACGATCGCGTTGNTGAACAAGGAGCGCGCCAACGATCGCGTGTATGTTTCACTTCTCGATTCCGGTCCCGAAGCGATGGTCGCCGACAAAGTGATGCCGACGCTGCCGCTTTCCGTCATGAACGTCATGGACAACATGCGCGGCACACAGGACATGGTCGTGCTCGGTGAATCGTCGGTCAGCGAAGCTTCCACCGAACCGCTCGACTATGTCGTNTCCGGNGCGCAGATGCTGACGATCAGTATCAAGTAGCTGGCGCTTANGTGGAGCGACGGGCGTCTCGCCCGTCCGCCGGGCNGGGACGCCCGGCCCTCCACTCCCTTAAAATGAGGTATGACTTTGGCTTGTAAGACNCTCGCCCTGCTATCAGCATTGATTCTTTCCACCTTCGCCCTCGCCGAGGGCACCCGCACCTGGGAGCAATCCAAGTTCGAAGAACTGACCAAGGGCACTGCCAACGGCATCGCTCTGCGCAGTGAGGGCGGCCTGGAACTCGCCCCGGCGTTCAAAGCGCTCGCGACCACGCCTTCGACCTACATCTGGTCGATCGCATCCGATCCCGGAGGCAACATCTACGCCGCCGCCGGATCTCCGGCCCGTGTCTATCGCATCACTCCGGATGGTCAAAGCGCGACCATTTTCGAGCCGCAGGAATTGCAGGTGCAGGCTCTCGTCGTCGACAAGAAAGGCATCGTCTACGCNGCCACGGCCCCCGACGGCAAGGTCTATCGTATCGAAGAAACGAAAGCCGCACCNGCCAAGGCCGGAGCGAACCCTTCCTGGAGCGCGACACCTTACTTCGACCCCGGCTCCAAATACATTTGGGACATCGTTCTTGATCANGCCGGCGCGCTATATGTCGCAACCGGCGATCACGGCGAAATCTACAAAGTCAGCGCCAACGGCCAGCACTCGCTCTTCTTCAANAGTGATGAAGTCCACATTCGCGTTCTCGCTCTCGATCCCAAAGGAAATCTCATTGCCGGTTCCGATGGCAGCGGGCTTGTGTATCGCATTGCGCCGAATGGCGAGGCGTTCGTTCTCTACAGCGCGCCCAAGAAAGAAATTACCGCGCTCGCCATCGACGGCGCCGGCAATATCTACGCCGCCGCTGCCGGAGAGAAGCGCCCCGGAGGCACGACCCCGGCAATGGGGATCTCTCTCTCCACTCCAGCGCAGACCGCTCCCGCCCCCGGCGGCACACTGAACGCCCCCGCAGCTTCGACCACGCCCACGTCTCCGTTTCCCGCTCCCGGACTTGGCGCTACCGGAGGCTCTGAGATTTATCGCATCGCGCCCGATGGCGCGCCGTCACGCTTGTGGAGTTCCCACGAAGATCTCGTCTACGCCCTGGCCTTCGATCAGCACGGACGCCTCGTCGCCGGCACTGGCAATCGCGGTCACATTTTTGCCATCAACGGTGTCGACGATTTCACCGACCTGATTAAAGCCAGCGCCACACAAATCACCGCCTTCGCCGCGGCGCCCGGCGGAGGACTCTACGCCTCCGGCAGCAACCTGGGAAAAATTTTCGTTCTCGGCCCCGGCCCCGAGCCGGAAGGCACGTACGAGAGCGATGTCTTCGACGCGCGCATCTTTTCGCTCTGGGGACGCGTCAGCGTCCGGAGCGCCGGCAATTCCAACCTCGAGCTCTACGCGCGCAGCGGCAATGTCGACAATCCTGACCGCAACTGGAGTCCCTGGACACGCATTAATTTCGCTTTCGCCGCCGACTCCGAACTCAAGATTCCGCCGGCGCGCTTCGTGCAGTGGAAATCCGTGCTCCACGCAGGCAATCCCGCTCCTCGCGTTGACGCCGTCTTGCTGAACTACCTGCCCAAGAACGTTGCCCCGGAAATTGACGACATCACGGTGCAGCCCGGCTATCGCTACCAGCCGATTTCCCATGTGACCGGGACCGACGCGCCCGCTCCCGGGCAGCCGCGCTTCGATCCTCCACCTCCCGCCGTCCGCGACCGCGATTCGATTGGCATCCGGTGGTCGGCGCATGACGACAACGACGATCAGCTCGTCTACAGCGTCTACTACCGCGGCGACGGCGAATCGCGCTGGCTGCTGCTGAAGAACAACCTCTCCGATCGCTACTATTCTTTTGACGCCAGCCTAGTACCTGACGGCGGCTACACCGTGAAGGTCATCGCCTCCGACGCGCCGTCGCATTCGCCCGGAGAAGCCCTATACGCCGAACGTGTTGGCACCCGCTTCGAGGTCGACACTACTGCTCCGGTGATTGACAACCTGACTGCCGCAATCGATGTCAGGCAGATCGGTGGCAAGCAGATTCACGTGCATTTCCGGGCCAGCGATTCGTTTTCATCGATCAAGCGGGCGGAGTACTCGCTGGATGGCGGCGACTGGCAGTTCGTCGAGCCCGTCGGCCAGTTGTCCGATGCGAAAACGGAAGACTACGACTTTCACGTGGCCGTGCCGCAACTCGAAGCGGCGCCGGCTCTGATGGCCGGAAGCACGGCAAATGACCACGTCGTCGTGGTCCGCGCCTATGATCGCTTCGATAATCTCGCGACGGCTAAGACTGTGATTCGAGGGAAATAGAGGAACCGCGGAGATGGCGGCCGCAGGGCTGAACTGCGCTCGGCTTGGACGGGCGATGACGCCCGTCCCCACACGAGCTCTTCGTTTTCTTATTCCTCCGCGAAAATGATGGACGCCTTCGGATTCGTATTGTCCACATCCATCATCAGGAAGTCTTGTATCGCGCAAACAGGGGTTTGGCCGGTGCAACCTGAAGTGTCAAGAACGTAGATCACGTAATTCTGGGCCGACGGAGCAGTCAGCGCGATCTTAAACACACCGACATTGCCGGAGGGGCTGTTCAAGTCTAACGTCCCGGTCATCGTCTGACTGCCTGGGTACTGCGTTCCGGAGACGTTGAAGACTCCGCCTCCAGGGAACGTCAGGAGCAGATTTGCCGCAATCGGCCCGACGGCGGAGCTGCCGCTGCTGGTGGTCGCCGCACCAAACGTACCTGGCAACTCCGAACCAGCGAAAGACCCGCCCCCTTTTCCCTGCGGATTCATGGTTCCGGTCATCACAGACGAATTGGATTGATCGAGCAAAAATCCGCGGTTGGCGCCACTGGCATAGAGAACAAACGGAAGCGGCGCGACCACAGGGGTTACGTCCGGATTGCCCAGCATCTGGAAGGTGTAGCGTCCGGTGGTGCCACTGGCCGCATATGTGTAGGAGAAGGACGCCGCCGTCAGCGACGACGGGACTGAAACAATCGCACCCGCATTATTCTGGTCAAATTGACCGGAGAAGTTCCCTTTGCCATCAGTCGTGCCCAGCGTCAGCGACACATTGGCGCAAGGTGGTATGGCACACGTGGCGTTCGTCCCTGTCACTGTCCCTGTCAGAGCGGAGACGGATGTGCCTTTGAAGTGTGCGATGTCGTAAGTCAGCGAAGAATCCTGGAGCACCATCGTTCCGGAAACTGCTGGGTGCGTCGCGACGGGGTCTTTGGAAATGGCATAGAAAGTCAGCGGATTCCCCTTACTGGTCGATCCAGAAGCAATAAAGAAATCGAAATTCATGGGCGCCGCCGTGCCCGGGGTTAGTGTCATGTGCCACAACCCGCAATTGCACGTGTCAGCGGAGTAAGTGCCTGCAACGCTGCAAGGTCCGGCGCCACAGATATCGGTGTCGTTTCCGTTGTCGTTCACATCCATCTGACCACCGACTACCATTCCACTGCCATTCATCGGCAAGAGTCCTACATACCCAACGCGGTTGCCGCCGGCGTCCACACCCGTGAAGCCGAACGCGTAAGTCTGGTTGCCGGTGAAAAGGTTGGAGTTGGATGATTTCTGCGCGATGCCCGAGCCGGTGCCCTGGCCGTCGGATTCAATCATCTCGATGTCGCCAGCGCCGTCGAGAACAACCTGAAACTTGTCCGGGAAAGCTCCAGTAGTGAGCGTTAGAGTGCCCGCGTTGTTTGAGTTCGGATCGGAGGCAGAGATGGGATTATAGGAACCAGCGGTAATCGAATGTGGTACGGTGCCGCCGCTCGAAGTCATTTCGTCTTCCACTCCCGAGATGGTGCCATTCGAAGCCACTGTGAACGTTCCGACCACGGCTGTGGCGTGGTTGCTGCTGTCATACCCTGAAAACCGGAATGCGTACGTGCCGCTAACGCGGGATGTGACCAGGGAGGCTTTGGCGATTGTGCAGTTCTGGGGGTTGGGCGAGCAGCCCGTCGGATCGAGTGTGGAAGCCGCCGATATCTGGACACAATTGTTGCCGCAGTTGTCCTGCGCCGTGTAGGTTGCCAAGCCGGACACATTTGAATCTTGAACAAAGTTCACGCAGTCCACTCCGTTCGCCTTGCAGGACCACGTGAAAGTTTGAGGCGCAGTGTCGGGGACTGCTACGGCGGTAAATTGCTGGGTCAGACCCTTGCCCACGCTTAGTGTCGACGGCGCTACATCGGTGGTGATGTCAACGATGGTCAGCGCCAGCGAACCCTTTACCGTGGTGTCGGCCGTCAATGTCGCTGTGATTGTCGCCGGCGAACCGGCCGTTCCTGGGGCCACGTATGTCGCGGTTGCCGGGGTTGTTGGCGGCGTGACTGGCGTGAGCGTCCCCGCCCCGCTCAGGCTCCAGGTAACGGCGGTGGTCGGTGCGTTCGACACCTTGGCCTGAAGCGTCAGAGACTGGGTCGGGTAGATCGCGCCGGAGTTAACGTTTTTGGGCGAGGTAATGGTAACGTCAACAGTCGGTTGAGGAGGAGGCACTCCGTTGCCGCCCTTCGCGCAACCGCCGGCCAGCGCCAGACTCAGCAAAGCCATCGCAAACAGACAATTTTTTATCACTATCATAATGATCGGATCTCTCTCTCCACTAACTCCCACGCAACCTATTGAAAACACGGATCGGGTATCGATGGGAGTTTGTGGCTCTCACAACCACCCCAAAGGGGTGGCCGGTGCTTAGAACTAACTCTATTTGAACGTAGTCTTCCTGAACCCAGTCTCGCCGTATCAGCCTCTTTAAACCCGCCAGTAGGGAATCCGTTGCTCGAAAAACATCGGCTGGAAGACATTGTCCGAAAACGCGGCTTCCATCAGGGACTCATCCCAATGTCCAAGCAGCCATAAGGCCAATTTGGTATTCAAATCAGCAGGTTACAAATGTACCTGAATCCAAGGTACTTTGTCTGTGCGGGAAGACCTTTCGAAGGGATGGCAGCGGCGCTGCCTGCGCAAAGAATTGCAGCTTTCGGGATAGGACTTCTGCCGCAGATTCCAGCAGGCTCTCTGTTCCAGGTTCTCAGTTCTCAGAGGAAAGCTGCTACGTCTACCTGACAACTGAGACCTGAGACCTGACACCTGATTCTTGAGCGGCCGTCTCCAAAACCGTGCGTTTTGCGGTTTCCAGCAGTGGACGCAGCTCAGCGGCGGTGATCCCCAGCGTGCCTCCGGAGAAGCCGTCGATGTAGGCGGAATTGATGCCCACGACTTCGCCGCTCAGATTCAGCACCGGTCCGCCACTGCCCCCACGTGCAGTGGGCGCGTCATAGATCAGCTTGTCACCGGTTACGTCGCCGATGTGCCCGAACGTTGCCGAAGGCCTGATCAGCGACAACGCCGCCAGCTCCCCTGCCGTTTCGGCATTATCCGGATGCGACGAAAGCCGCTCATACACTACCGCTGGCGACTTCGCCACCATCCCCGTCACTCCCATCGGATAAGCCAGCACGCTCACCGACTCGCCCACATGCGGCAGCGCCTGGGACAGAATCAAGGGACGCAACTTCTTCGTGAAGGCGGTGGTTTCGAGGCGCAGCACGGCCAGATCTCCGTGTTTGGCCAACACGGCTGTCTCCAGGTTGACCGGAAACGGCGAGCCGGGGAAATATGCGACCAGTGTTTCCAATATCGGCGTTCCGCCCTGCCGTAATGCCACCGCGACTTCGCGGTCGCCATACCAGGGCTCGGCTACATGGCGATTGGTGGCCAGCAGGCCCGGCGCGACCACAAACCCTGTACCTGCCACGCGCGCGCGAAAATCTTGCCCATGGCCGGACACATGATAAATCCCGTAGATATAAGCGACCGAATCGCGGGCATCGTCGACCGCCGCGGCCGAAACCGATTGCTCCCGTTCCAGCTCCGCGACTTGGCGGGAGAGCAGGTGCACCTGCTGCTCCAGCCCGGTCGTGTCCCGGGGAGCGTAGTAGTGCGCCATCACTCCGGCGCCCACCAGCGCCAGCACTCCCAGCAGCCCCTGCACAAAGCGCTGCCAGGTTTCAACCACTTCGCTTTCCCCACTATCGGAATTGAACATGAGCCGTCAGGCCCGGAAAGAAGGATATGTCCGGGTAGCCACTATCCTGACGCATTTGGGCCACGGCGTGTAGGGTACAGAAGTCGGGTGGCAGAAGGCCAAAGGTAACTGAAGTCAACCCATAGAGACGCGGCTGGCCGCGTGTCGGCGGTGCCTCGCTGCCGGAGACGGGGCAAGCCGCGTCTCTACGGGAGCTATTATTCGATCCCCAACCTTTTTGCCATCTCTTCGTAGAGGAAACCTTCGCCGGGACGGTAGGGCTGGACCCATTCTCCATCAATTACAAACTGCGGGATGGCGCGCTTGCCCGTCCGCTTGACGACCTCATCGGCGGCTCCCGGAGTGGTCTCGATGTTGATGTCCGTGTACGGAAGCTCGTGCCGGTCGAGAAAGCGCTTGGCCTCCCGGCAATCGGGACACCAATGGGCGGAATAAACGGTGATTTCCATGAAGTCAGGTATTCGGGTTTCGCTGGTTCGAAGTTTAGCAGGCTGCGGAAAAACTCCGGTTCGCATCCACGTATCGTTTCAGAACTACGGTAACTTCGTTCGGAATCAGATGCCGTCGTTCGCTCCCGCAATCTGATCCCTTCCGTTCTCTCAGCAGTCTCGCCAACCGGACGATATAATGGCTGCCGCATGCGCACTGTTGCTTCGCTTCTCGTTTGTTTTTCCCTGTTCGGTCTGGCCGCCTGTGGTGGAGGAGGAAACTCCAATCCCATGGGCAGCCTGTCGCTGTCGTTTTCACCCGCTTCTGCGCTCGTGTTTTCCGGCCAACCCTCGGCCACGGTCAACGTCACGCTCAACCGTCAAGGTACCACTGCAAACGTCACGCTCAGCGTGCAGGGATTACCAACAGGCGCGGCGGCGACCATCCAGTCGCCCGGTACTTCGAATAGCGGAAGCATCACCCTCTCTGCCGCGTCGGCCGCGTCGGCAACGTATCCTTTGACAGTGACTGCCAGCGATGGCACCTTGAGCGGTTCGGCGGCGTTGTCGCTTGTGGTTGGAGCGGTTGCCCAGATCGGCATCACGAAGAACGGCGGCTTCCAAGTTGCCATGTCCACGTCGTTCCAACCGGCGGAGTGGGATTATCAATTCTTCACGCTGAATCCAAACGCCACCGCGCCTCTAGGCAACCTGCAACCGGCACACATCCGCTTGCAGGGTATTTCGCAGGGGGTGCCGCAGACGACGGCCAACACGTGGGATTTCACTGTGCTGGACGACGTTACGCAGCCGGTGCTGGGCGTCGGTGACCATAGCCCGGAGTTTCAGATCGCGGTAGCGCCGGCATTCATGTACGACGCAAATCATGACTTTCTCGATCCGACTTATCAGGGCTTCGCAGCCTACACGCAGAATCTGGTGCGCTACTACAATACGGGCGGCTTTACTTCCGGCGATGGTTTGTTCCACGTTTCGTCGAGTTCTTATCCAATTACGTGGTGGGGCGTATACAACGAACCTAACTTCAACAACCTGGATTCCACGCAGTACACCCAGCTTTACAACGCGGTAGTACCGGCGATGCAGGCAGCGGATCCATCTCTGAAATTTGCGGCTCTGGAACTCGGCGACTATACCGGATTGGCGAATACGTTTATGCCGGCCTTCGTCACCGGTGTGACCGCTCATGTGGATGTGCTGGCCACGCACTTCTACTCGACCTGCAACCAGAAAGACAGCGACGCCCAGCTATTTTCGACGATCCCGGACTTCGTAAGCGAGGTGGGAGACATCTACGCGCAAATGCAGACGAACCCAGCGCTCACCTCGGTTCCGGTATGGGTCACGGAGAATAACGTCAATGCCGACTTCGATAAGGGTGGCGGCATCAGCGCCTGCAACGGCGGTACTTTTGTCACCGACCAGCGCGGCTCCAGCGCGTTCTTTGCCGCTTGGCGTCCTTACGTTTTTTCGCAGCTGGGCAAGGCTCGAGTGCAGGCGCTTTATCACTGGGACTTTGACGCCGACAAACAGTTCGGCGAGGTCGACTATTCCACCGGAGCGCTGCAGTTGAGTTACTGGGTGGACTATTGGCTGGCGCGGATGTTCCCTTCACCATCGGGCGCGGAACGATTGACCTATACGAGTACGGACACGTCCGACGTCGAGATTCTGCCGGTCGTCAATGGCGATGGCAGCCTTGTCGTGATGGTCGCGAACTACGCTGTCAAATCATCCGGCGACAACAATGGCCCCGGCGCCCCGCGTACCATTCTGATCGACACTACAGCTTGGGGGAACTTCAGCTCAGGCAGTCTCCTGACGATCGATGCCAACACCAACGTGGCCGGCGGACCGGTAGCCTCCACGGTTNCACCCGCGTCTCAAATTTCCGTAACTCTCAATGGCTACGGTGTCGCTTTCCTGACGTTGAAGTAGCAGGGTAGAGCGACGGGCCTNCCAGAGAGACTAGGCTCGCTCCAGCTCGTGCACCGTNAANTCGTTCTCCACGTTACCGGTATTCAGCGTTGTGGCCGGTTCNAACAGGACGACCCAGCATTCTTCCTCTCCCACTGGACGGTGTTCCACCCCGCGCGGCACTACGATAAACTCACCCTCCTCAATCCATTCATGGCGGTCGCGGAAATCCATGCGGAAGCGGCCTTTGACTACGAGGAACATCTCGTCCTCATTCTCNTGATGNTGAAAGACGAACTCGCTATTNAGCTTGACGAATTTGACGTGCTGGCCGTTGAGCTCGGCGGCGATNCGGGGCTTGTAGTATTCGGTGATCTTGGAAAACTTCTCGGCAATGTTGATCTTGGACATGGAAACCTCAGGTCGGTCTGCTGCTGTGTTTAATGGATGGCGCATCTCGCTTGGGCGTCGCAGGAAAATTCCGACGGCTGAAAAGGTGCCGAGCTTCGCTCGGCTTGGACGGACGA
>JGI12635J15846_10003899_pt1 | contig 12931 bp, 9 predicted proteins | sample BlaSpr_A8_OM2_M2_FD_15846 | JGI IMG/M metagenome (IMG submission 15846) | reverse complement strand
GCGTCGGCGCCTTGCGTCGTTGCGATTACATCGCCTGCTTCGCTCGCGACTTTGACCGCCTCTTCGGTGTCGAGCGTCCAGATCAGGGCGAGGCCCTGGCGCGCCATTAGTTGGGGCCGGCGCGGGTCATCACGCGGTAACAGGTCGAGCGCGATGCGGAGAAATGCTGCGACTTCGGCGTGAGCGTAAGCGACCTCGGCGTTGTCCGCGGCAGCGATAGCGTAATCCGCTCCCCGATTCCCAGGGCCCAAAGCGGACGCGCCGCGCCAGAATTGGTACGCGACCTCGGCCGCATGCTCCGTCGCGCGTTCGCCCCAAGTCAGTTCCATCGCCTCGGCGATCCTGCGATGCAGTCGCACGCGGCGTGGCGTGCTTAGTTCAGCATACAGCGTGTTGCGGATTAGCGCGTGAGTAAAATCGAAGGTTTCGGAGTTCCCGCCAGGGCGCAGGAGGTGCGCGTCGACGTGGATCCCGATACGGATCTCAAAGCGCGCATGGCTGGCCGGCTTGCCGGCAGTCTGTTGAATCTGGATTGCGCAGCGAACCGCGTCAGCCGAGGAGGAAAATGCTGCGAGCACGCCGTCGCCCAGCCACTGCAGTTCCTCACCGCCGCAGGTGCCGATCGCGTCGGCGGGAAGCTTGTGGTGAGCGCGAAATAGATGCTGTCCAGCGTCATCGCCCGCCTGCCGCAAGTGTACGGTCGAGTTGACGAGGTCCGTGAACAAAAGCGCGACGGTGGCTGATTCGGGCATCGAAACGATTACCTCGAGTGAGTGGAAGACCTCAGTCGCTCTCCAGCCCGACGCTCAGCTGCCAGAGTCGAAACGCCGATCCGCTGATTCGGCGGTCAAAAGCGACCCTTTTAGCTTTCTTTTGAAGCTTTTTTATCATTTGAAATTAAGTTTGAGCTGTTTCAATTAGTTATAATACTCTTTTCTACACTTAGTGAAAGGATTCTGGCTACAAGTTCCTCTAAAGTGATCTTTTCTCTACTATTAGTTTCAGACGCACTAGATTAAACAATCAACCCGGTCTGCAAGAGAGCGTCGGAGTGAAATGAAAGATCGCCTTCATCTCTACATCTTGACAAAGTTTGCGCTCAATTGTTAAGTTTACTAGCGCTTACTTAGTTGCTGTTTGGGTTTATCTAGTTTATCGGTTCATTTGATATTTTATAAGCACGATTCGGACGCGAAAGCTTCAGTAATGCTGTGTCTGGCCTGCAAGTGCGAAAATCCTGAGGACAAGACGTTCTGCGGTAAGTGCGGCGCGAAGCTTGCCGCTCGTTGTCCGAAGTGCGGGGATAGGAACCCGCCCGACAACAGGTTCTGCGGCGCTTGTGGTACGACGCTAGTCTCGGCTGCACCAGCCAAAACACGAACCGTCAGCTCCGTTGGGCCCTTATCTGCCGTTTCTTCGCTGCATCATGGCCGGGAACAGGACTCCGCGATTCTCGAGGGGGAGCGCAAGACCGTCTCGCCACTGTTCGCCGACATCAAAGGGTCAATGGAACTGATCGAGGATCTCGATCCCGAGGACGCGCGCGCGATCGTCGATCCCGCCCTCGCGCTGATGATGGACGCGGTCCATCGCTACGACGGGTACGTCGCGCAGTCCACTGGAGACGGGATCTTCGCACTGTTCGGCGCACCGGTAGCTTATGAAGACCATGCGCAGCGGGCGCTGTACGCCGCGCTGCGGATGCAAGAAGACCTCAGACGCTACTCAGACGAGTTGCGCAAACAGGGGCGGCCACCGGTAATAATTCGAGTGGGAGTCAACACTGGCGAGGTGGTGGTACGCACGATCAAGACTGACGAGACTCGCAGCGAGTACGCGCCGATCGGCCATTCAACCAGTCTGGCATCACGCCTGCAGTCGCTGGCAGGCCCTGGTTCAATCGCGATCAGCGAACCGGTGCGCAAGCTGGTCGAGGGCTATTTCACGCTGAAGCCGCTTGGCCCGGCGCGGATTAAGGGCGTCAGCCATCCGGTCAATGTTTACGAGGTGACCGGACTGGGCCCGATCCGTACCCGGCTACAACGCTCCGCCAATCGCGGGTACACCAGGTTTGTCGGCCGGCAAAAGGAAATGAGCGCCCTCCAGCACGCGGCCGAAGAGGCGCGCGCCGGGCACGGACAGATTGTCTCGGTGATGGCGGAGGCAGGGGTGGGCAAGTCGCGGCTGTTCCATGAATTTAAGCTGACCTCACAGTCGGGCTTTATGGTGCTGGAGACGTTCTCGGTCTCGCACGGCAAGGCCAGCGCCTATCTGCCGGTGCTCGACCTGCTGTGGAACTATTTCGGGATCACGAGTGAAGATGACCATCGCACCAGGCGCGAGAAAGTGACCGAACGAGTCATCGCGCTGGACCGCAGTCTTGAGGACATTCTTCCCTACCTGTTCGGCTTGCTGGGCATCGTCGAAAGCGACGATCCGCACGCGCAAATGGACGCGCAAGTGCGCAAGCAGCGAACGCTGAATGCGATAAAGCGGTTGTTGCTGCGCGAATCGCTCAACCAGCCGCTGATGATGATCTTCGAGGACCTCCAGTGGATTGACGGAGAGACCCAGAAGCTTTTTGACCTGATCGCCGATTCGATCGGCGGCGCGAAGATCCTGATGGTAGTGAACTACCGGCCCGAATACTTCCATCAATGGAGCGGCAAGGCGCATTACACGTACTTGCGGCTGGATCCGCTGGGCAAAGCGAGCGCGGCGGAAATGCTCTCACACATGCTTGGCGACGGCGACGAGGTGGCAGCGCTCAAACGCATCATCATAGAGAGGACCGAAGGTACGCCCTTCTTCATTGAAGAAACGGTGCAGGTGCTGCTGGACGAGGGTTCATTGGTGCGCAACGGCACCGTAAAACTCACCCGGCCGCTAGCAGAGTTGAAGATTCCCCCGACCGTGCAGGCCATTCTCGCCTCGCGCATTGACCGCTTGCCGCCAGACGCAAAAGACCTGCTGCAGACGTTGGCGGTAATCGGGCGGGAATTTACGCTGTCTCTAGTGCGTGCGGCTGTTGGACACTCTGACGACGAACTCAATCGGCTGCTCAATGACTTGCAACTGAGCGAGTTCATCTACGAGCAGCCGGCCGTGGGCGACGCGGAATACACCTTCAAGCACTCGCTGACGCAGGAAGTCGCCTACAACTCAGTGTTGATCGAACGGCGCAAGCAATTGCACGACCGAATAGGCGCGGCACTCGAAGCTCTCTACGCAACTTCGCTCGACGACCATCTGGCCGAGCTTGCGCATCATTTTGGCCATGGCAACAATCTCGAAAAGGCTGTCGAATACTTAGCCGGGCGGCGCAACAAGCGGCGTCACGTTCTGCATTGGGCGAGGCCCTAGCCTATGCTCGCGCCGGCCTCGCAATCGTTCCCACGTTGGCGGCGACCGCCGAGCGCGGCCGGCTGGAGTTCGATCTGCTTTCTACGCTGATACGCGGCGCGATCGCCGTCGAAGGATGGGGCTCGCCGCAGACGACGCAGGGATGTCAGCGAATGCTCGAACTCGCGCGCGAATCGGGCGATGATGTGGCGCTTTTTACAGCGTTGCAAGGGATGTGGCTCGATCACCACATAGCCGCCCGTTATAGGGAAGGAGCGGAACTGGCTCGGCAAATGATCGAGCTCGCCGAGCGCCGCGAGAACCCCGGCGATCTTGCCAATGCGTTCTTCCTGCAAGGATTGACACGGTATTTCAGAGGCGAGCTCGGCAATGCTTTGACGGCATTCAATCAGGCGGTCGCGCTCTGCCCCGATGGCGCCGGACGAATCAGCTTTGACGGGAGCGATCCACAAGCAGCCACACTCTCTTTTTCGGGGCTCAGCACCTGCTTCGTAGGTTATCCTGACCGCGCTACCAATTTGTTTGAGTCCGCGATTAAGCGGTGTCGCGAGCTCAAGCAGCCATTTTCACTAGCATACGTGTTGTTTCATCAGACCTGGATTTGCGCCGCGCGNGGCGAAGTACTTGCCACTCAGCAGGTGTGCGAACAGCTTGAAGCAGTGTCCGAGGAAGGTGGATTTACGGCGTTTTCCGGGCTGAATCGCATCTACCANGGCTGGGTCGCCAGCATGCAGGGAGAACATGAGCGGGGAATCGCGATGATTCGCGACGGCATCGCGAACTGGGCCAATCCGCTATTCACTACAGTCATTAGTTCAATTCTTGCCGAGGCCTGCTTGAGGGCCGGCCGCTACCAGGAAGCGATCGATGCAGTTGTCGCCGGCCGCGATCATTCATCGCGAACGGGCGAGCATTACGCGGAATCCGAGATTGAGCGAGTGGCGGGCGAAACTCTTATCCGGATGGATGCGGAAAATGCCGCGGAGGCTGAGCAGTGCATACGGCGAGCAGTCGCTCTGGCAACACGACAAGGCGCGAAGTGGTTTGAGTTGCGCGCAACGATGAGCCTTGCGCGTTTGCTTGCGCAACAGGGCAGGCGCGAGCAGGCTCGCACGATGCTCGCCGAGATTCACGGTTGGTTCACCGAGGGCTTCGACACCGTCGACCTGAAGGACGCGAAGGCGCTCCTCGATGACTTAAATGGTCGAATGAGAGTCTCTATTCAAAACCTGCCTGAACAGAGTGAGCGTAGACCGCATTGAGTAGCTGCTACTCAGTTTCCTGCTCTTGGCCGGGACCGGAAGGACTCGATTGACGGGCTTCGTGCGCCCTGATAGCTGCGGCACGGTCTTCCGCCGCCCTCGCATCCGCCGCGGCCTGCTCAGCCCTGCTGTGCGCAGCCTCATTGTCGCCGCTTCCGGGACCAGTCTGGACGGGCGGAACGATGGGCGAGACCACAGCTGTCGAGGTCGCACTCGACGAAGTGTTCCACTGCTCGATATTGTGCCACTTCTCGATGACCGTTAGGATTGCGCCGACGCCGGTCGCGAATGCAACAATCGATGCGCCAATTGTCGAAAGTTTCATATTGCTTGCGCGGTCTCCTTCGTCGATTCGCGTGCGCTAAGGGTCATATCTCTCGAAGGGGTTAAATGCAAACTAGTTGCTCGCTCTCTGAGGAGCTCTGACTTATGCCGACGTCATGTGCCGCGGGTCGCATATCGCCTCCGATGGCTCGCTACTCGAGCCGGAGACAACGTTTTGAGTCGCGACAGCCGACAACGTTTTCTCGCTCATGCTAAGATCAGGGACTGCTTTTTGTTGGTACGTGACGAGGCCCGTCTGGGAATAGTCTTTCAGACATCCGCCGACGGGACGCTTCTATGAGATCAGCTGCGCAATCGATCAACTTCCGCAGGCAGACGATTCGAGTTGTGCTTGGTCCCGGCGGTCGCGACAGTCTCCCTAGTCACTAGTCATCGGAGTCCATCGCCTTGAGCGGATGGAATGTACTTGAGCAGCGACCTCTACGGATCATACGAGACGGAAAGACCCGAGCAGCGACAATCGAAATCGGAGAACGCTCAGAGGAAGGCCCAACCCGGTGAAATCAGGCACCTTGCCCGTCATCTTAGGTCTGGAGGTGTCGAATTTCGAACACGAGCAACCGGACTCCAAAAATGTCTGGGTAGGCCGCCGCTGCGGTTGGTAGTGTCAGGCGCGGCATCTGCGCAGTGCGCAAGTTTTTACTCCAGATTATTGATGTACTTTTGCCTCGTCGTTGACACTCCCGCTGCGAAGTAGCACGCCGCGCGCCAGATCATCTGACTCCAGCTCTCAAGCGTGAGTACATTTTAATTCAATCATCGGAGAGCAAAGACCTCTTGATCCTTTCAAAGGCAACTCGAGGAGAGACAGGTCTTCTCCGCAGGACGAGATCCATCGAGGGCACGTATTCCATGAGCAGCGCTCGAAAACGATTACTCCTACAAAGTTCTGGCAACGGCCGGTGGCGGCTCAATGAAGTCGCTGACCAAAGACGCACACATCGACCAGCAGGTTCTGATCCTGGCCTTCGGCGACCAGTGGCAGTCGCAAGTCTCCGCCTTCGGCCGCGGCCTCAACCAGAGCAGCCCAAGCCCGTAAGGTATCGAAAAGCGCGCTGCCGTGCGTTTAACACCCTACGTAAATGCACCAGTCATTTGTCCACGAGACTACGGCTGGGCTCTGTCGCCACTTGATCATGATAGAATGCCGAGCAAGTATCTGCGCCAGCTTCAACCCTGCAGGGGGCAGAACGGTAGAATCGTTGACGACGATAGAAAATCCGTGCACCTTTAAGTCGACATCGGTCTCAAACCAATCTACATCCCATCCGGATCGTTGGAGCAGTTGAAAGAGCCAGACGTTGTTTATAGATCCTGCACTGAACCGATCCCTTCCTTGCTTGTACAATATTGCGAAATACACCACCGTGTCGGGATGGAACCGAGAAAGGTCCGCCGATAACGAGCTTATAGTAAAAGCAGTCGGTGCTTCACAGGTTTCTGAGTCGCGAAGAATAATAGTTCGACGAGAAACATATCCACCGACGACTAATACTAGGAGGAGCACCACAGGCACCAGAACTTTGAGCTTTAATCTTGTCTTGCAATTCATAAAACGAGCTTGCAGTAAAACTTTCAGTTTTTTCATTTCTTCCCCAAGCATTACATTGCATTGCAGTTGTCATGGGGTGGGCTCCCATAAATGAAATCCCGCCAACCCCGATTAAGGGGCTGGGGTCGAGGCAAAATGTAGTTCGGGATAGGTTGTAGTCCAAATGGAGTCCTTTTTCTTGGATCGTACGGCTGATTATACCCAGGAAAAGGCTTCTCCGGATGTTTCTTCGCTTTTGGGACTACAAACGTCCCAAATTCTAAGACACCGTCCTGCATAGACGGGTAGCCGTCGCCCAGTCCGCCGTCTGTTGATAAGTTTTGCGCCGCCCGGAAGCTTCGTCAGGAATGAGCCCGTCAGGAACCCCACGGATCGCCGGGTACAACGGGTGCCGCTGGTGGCGCAGCTGGCGCGGAATCGGAGGGCTGCCGCCACCAAAGAGATCCCCGAACAAGAAGTTCACGATGTCACCGGCAATAGCACCTACTGCCGCGCCTATGAAAGCGCCAGCTAGTGGATTGCCGACGGCAGCTCCAACGACTGCACCAATAGTAGCACCCAGCGCGGTAGCCCCGGTTACGCTTATCGCAGTTCCCCCAGTCTGACCCTCGCTCGAAGTTTCAGGTTCGGCTCCGACGCTGCTCGGAAAGCTAATACCGAAGCCTGAACTGCCAGAACGCGCGCCGATAGCATTACCAGAGGGGCAGGCNCCCTGGCTGCTGCTGGTTTCGCCGACTTCCGACAGCGATCGCGACAACTGCGGACTGTAGAACTGCTCGCCACCGCTATAGTAGTACGTGCTAGGATCGGTGAATTCCTTCTCCATGCCATTGTATTGGAACGGCCAATCGTTTGCCGTCCCGGTCGCCGAGGTCGGCGAAGGTTAGACTCGGCTGGCAGAAGCTGATTTGTGCTCGATTCTCTCTGTCGAGAATTGAGCCGGTGTCGCTTCGTTCCTCCGTCCGTGTCCAATGTTGACCTTCAACCGGAGTTGCCTTGGTAGGGACCGTTCCGGTACATCCGATCCGGAAGTCGACCAACGAAAAGCGACCGTCTTTCTGAAAAGATTTGTCGCCCGGCAATCGAGGAAAACGGAGAAGTCGAGATGACCGAAGATGAAAAACAAGTGGAAGCGCATCGATTGCTAAAATCGGCAGGCTTTAGCGCCAGTCACATGAAGGAAGATTGGTTCAATCACGAGCAAAGAAAATTCTTTACGAGAAGAGTCGTGCGGGATATGCCGTTGGTGTGGCTTCGTAAGAGACTGAAGGAAGCCGTGCCAAAAGGTGAATATTGGTTCTTCAGTTACTATAGTCGTGCATCCGGAGCGTGGGAGGTCATCTTCGCCAACTTCGAACTCCTAGATTTGAGGCCAGTCCCGAAATCCGTGGAAATCCGACGTGAGCCAAGGCCGACTTGATGCCGGAGCAACCGTGGAAGGATTTCAAAAGAGTCTTCGGCTTGCTTCCGTGGGACAACTTGGAACCGGCGTAGGCTCCCTAGCCTGCCATCGCCACCTTGCCCCCGACCGAGGTCACGTTGACAACCGTTCCGCGGCTCTCGATGAGCGGGGCAGGAGTGCTTGCGTCATCGCGACGTGGCCGAAGAGGTTGCCGTCGAACAGGCGGCGCCACTCGGAGAGCGGCAGCGGCTCCATGGGCGCGTTGACCTGGATTCCGGCGTCGTTGACGAGGGCGCGCAGCGGACGGGCTGAATTTTCTGATTGAGGACCACGGCTGCTTGGGCGCTCGTGCGCCACACACGGATTACGAAAATCTGACGGATTGTCGTCATCGCGACGCTCAAGGGATGAACTCCGGGCGTTCAGCTACGAGGCGGGATTTTATCGAGCAGGGCCCGGGTCATCTCGATATGACGCCGCATTCCGATACTCCCGTAGGTGTCCGTCGCTTCGCCCAGCAGCTTTCGCGCTTTTTCGTAATCGTCCCCAGCGGCGCGATCGATCAGCATCATCGCGTGGAAGCGGCGTATCTCCGCCTGTTCGAGCTGATCGGGAAAACTCTCGGCCTGTTGCATCGCGATTCGAAAGTGCTCTTCAGCGTTTTCATACTGACGTGCCGATGCTGCGGCAATCCCGGCGATCGTTTGCGTGAAACGCGCGAGGCTCCAAAGCGTTACCGTACCGGTGGCGATAAATTCACGTACCAGCGGATAGAGCTGGCCGGCTTGCGATCGTTCGCCGATGATGTATAGGCCCTCGACTACCAGAGCCAGCATCCACCACGATCCCCGAACGTTCTTTTGACCGAGGACAGGCAAGCATTCGCGCCGTTCATTGAAAATCGCCAATGCGCCATCGCGATCACCGGCGTAAGCCATCTGTCGAAAAAGCGTTCCCTCACCGAATCCCCGAATAGAAGCACTGGGTTTGAGGCGACAGGCGGCTTTTGCGTGCGATAGAGCGCTTGCCCAGTCGCCGCGAATATAATCTATGAGATTTAGCTGGATCTCGGGCAGAATTTGCCAAAAGGGAAACCGCGAGTTTTGAATAGAACTCGATACCTGCTGGAGGCCAATCTCGAGTTTCGAGACGTCGGGTCGCCTACCGAATTCGTACTGGACTCGAACGCTTAAGCAGAGTGCAACCGAATAGGGTTCTCCGATCCTGGTCGCCAACGGCTCGAGCTCGTCGATGACCTTGAGTGACTCAGTCAAGCGCCCCAGATACACCAGTGACTGACTCAGAACTCGTAACTGGCGCGCGCGTTGCCAGGGAGACGCGTCGGATCCGCCGAGTTGTTCGCTGCGAAGGCCATCGTTCGCAGCTTCTTCCAATTGAAAGAAGTGTAAATTTACGATCGACCGCGCATCGAGCACTCTGGCCTCAAGCTTTGGATCAGCGAGCTTCGATGCAATGCTCGAGGCCTCCCGCAACGCTTCAAACGCGGCATCAGGGCCCGACCCTACTAGCGCCTGTCCGAGCACTGCGAGCAGCCGCACACGATTGGCGCTGAGTTCTCCCTCAAGGTAGTTGAGACCGCGACGAGCCGTTTCGGCTGCTTCCCGCGAACTGCCAACCCAGATGCAGGCTTCGGCCAATTCGGTGAACCTTCTCGCCGCCATCTCTCGATCGCCGAGATTGATATAAGTCTCCAGCGCCTCACGGAAATTGGCCAACGCCGCATCCCATTGCTCAAGCCCTAACTCGGCCATCGCGAGATGGCCCAGCAACTCGGCGCGTGCTGCCTCGTCGTTGACATTTTGATGTTTCAGCGCGGACCCGAAGCTGCGCGCCGCTTCGTCGAATGCTGAGGCCTCGAGCGCAGTCATGCCGGCAACTGTCAGATAGTCGGCAAGTTTGCGATCGTCAGCAAATGATCCCGCTTTGAGGAGGTGATCGGCGATGAATCCCGCGGATTCCTTGACGGCGCCGGGGTCGAGCCGGGCGATCGCGTCAGCTGCCGCAGCATGCAATCGTTGTCGCCGCGGAGTCGAGATGGCGGTCAGCAGAGTTTGCCGCACCAGCTCATGTTTAAAAGTAAACGGCCTCTCGGGTCCCTCGGAGCTGGAGATGACTATCCGCATTCGCTGGGCCTTCTCGATGAGCGAGAAAAGTTCGTCAACTTCGACCTGGCTGATTGCGGCTAAAAGCTGAAAGCTGAAACTGCGCCCGATCACTGCGGCGGCTGCCAGCGCGCGTTTCTCATTGTCGTCGAACCGCTCGAGACGGCGATTGATGATCAGCCGCACGTTTTCCGGAACGTCAGTCTCCTCGAGATCGAGATCGGTGCGGAAACTACCTGCCGCATCGAAGATTTTCCCTTCTTCGAACAGGTGGCGGTATATCTCTTCGACGAAGAACGGATATCCCTGGCTCTCCTCAAAGATCAGGCTTACCAGACTTTCGGGAGTCTCGCGCTCGCTTAACCCTTGTAACATTTGCGCCACGCCATCCTTCGATAGACCTTCGAGCTTCTGCGGGCGTACGCGCAGCCGAATCAGCTCTTCCAGGGTTCGGACCAAAGCCGGATTGTCGTCCGCATATCCACCGCGGTAGGTCCCGATAATTACGACTGGCAGTTGGGGAATGCGATTGGCGATGTGAACCAGAAGGGCAAGCGTTGATTCGTCGGCCCAGTGAAGGTCCTCAAGGATGTACAGCTGCGGACGTGTTTGAGCCGAGCGCGCCAGCGTCTCGGAAACACTTTGGAAAAGATAGCGACGCCGCTGTGCCGGAGGCAGTTCCAGCGGTTGCGGAATATCCGGAAAGGCTCGTCGAAGACTTGGGGCAATCTGTGCGAGTTCGGCCGCGTTGTCCCCCATCCGCCTTCGAAAATCATCCAAGCTCGGCGCCCGCGCCAGATTACCTTCTATGATCTCAGCGAACGGAAGGTACGGGACGGGTTCGTCTCTTTCGTAGCAGCGCCCGACGGCGCATCGGAAACCCTTGCTCGAAGCGTATTCGGCCATCTGCATTGCCAGACGGGTCTTGCCCACGCCGGGTCCGTCGAAGAGCATGACCAGCGATCCGTGGCCGTCCTGTGCACGATCGATGGTCGCGCGAATCGCGCTACATTCGGTTTCACGCCCCACAAAAGCGGTTCCTTCCGGTGAGAATGCAGAAACTTCCAACATCGGTAGGGATGTTCCCGGATGATCGATCCTTACGGCAGCGGTGTCGTCAGTTGACGAAGAGTCTTGGTCCTGCTCGACGGTCGATGGACCGAATTCCCACGCGACCGGAAAATCAGGCGCGGGTTGGTAGGAGCAGAAGGTGCCGGTTTTGACGCATCGCGAAAAGAAATCTCCGAGCGCGGTGTCGCTTCGCGCGATTCTTTCCACCACCGCTTTGATCGTCTTGGTGACGCTCTGGCGGGCTCGTTCCGAGGCTGACGCCGACCTCCGATTGCGTCCGCCGAGACCGACGGCGCGAGAGAGTTCGTGCGTCAGCGCGTCGATCTCGTTCTCGGCCTGTTCGGCCCGCGCGACGTTTCCGGAGTCCTTTGCTTCTTCCAAATCTTCGCGGAGCTCTGAGAGCCGGCGTCGGTACTCTGCTTTGGCCTGTTCGTCGAGCATTTCGCCCGCGTCGCCAATGCCGCCAACATGAATCCCGGCCGCTTCGAGGTCCTCGCCCCCGCGGGGCAGACCGATCCGATGGTTTCTTCTTTGATCGATCTCGGACGGAATTCCCCCAACCAGATCGAGCACATGGAAGGACACGTCGGGACGACGGAGCAGATGGGCGATGTACGCCAGACCTTTTGAATCTTTCAGGCGGTACGATTTCTCCCCATACCCGACGGTCCAGTAGTCGCCTTCTCTGCGGAACGTTCCCTTGCGGGAAGCATGGACATTTGACGGCGGTGAACCAGCGGCGCCGCCAGAAGGAGGATTTCGCGCATCCGACATCGGAATTCTTCGCGGCTTTTGAATTGAATCTGTTCGTGTCTAATTCGGAAGCTACCATACGCGTCACCCAGCGCACACCCCCCGATTGCGAAACTGACTGGAGCGACCCGTCGGATTCGAACCGACCAGGTAGTACGCGGCGAACCGGCTAGATGCGGATTTCGTCTTGGTCGCCTTCCGCGGCGGTATCGCCCAAGGTCGGGCACGCGTTTGAGCATTCGGCGCATGACGAGATAACAACTTCGCCGGCTATGGGCCGCGCCGGCATGATCTACTTTGGCGCCAAGCTCAAAAGTGAGTCTGACTCTAGGTTCCTCGTCGCGCTCAAGCCGGACGGACGACTGAAATGGAAGTTCGACTGTGGGATTGGCTGGAATGCGTCCCCGGTCATTGGCAACGACGGAACAATCTACCTCGGCTCTGGTTATGGGACATTCTTTGCGGTACGTACCGACGGCAAACTGAAATGGTCTTTAGATGCCAAGGCAGATTCCCCAGCGGTCATAGGATGCGACGGCACAATCTACGTGGACGCTCACGATCGTTACTGTCTTAATTGGGACTCGGCTAGCTTGTCCCGGTCGGCCCGGGAGATCTTCTGCGAGGACGCGAGAACAAATACCCACTATAGTGTGGGCAGGTCGAAGAGCTGCCTGGGCGAACCTTGGAATTAACTGCGGCAAATTGAGGTTGAGGTGGCAGCCGATTCCGACCACAGTGCTGATCTTTGCCTTCCCTCGTTGTTGAGATAGTAGAATAGCTATCTGTGGACGCCCGCTCACCATCGGCATTAGCCGCGCCAGTTGAACTCCGCGGTCTTACAAAAACTTTCGGCGCTTTCACCGCTGTCAAAGACCTCGATCTGTCAGTGTCGTCGGGGCAAATTTTTGCGCTGCTCGGTCCGAACGGCGCCGGCAAAACCACGACCATCCGGATGCTGATGGGCATTCTCGCGCCCACGTCGGGTTCGGCGCGAATCGATGGCCTCGATTGTTTCCGTGATCGGGTCCAGGTGATGCGGCGGGTCGGATACCTGCCC
>JGI12635J15846_10003898_pt1 | contig 12931 bp, 13 predicted proteins | sample BlaSpr_A8_OM2_M2_FD_15846 | JGI IMG/M metagenome (IMG submission 15846) | reverse complement strand
TCGATAACGGCGTGAACTGGCCTTCGATGTACTTGAAAAGCAGCCACTGCTCAATTATTTTGGGTATTTGAAATTTATAGCACGAGCTTCAAAGTGTCCGCTAGGCAGCGGTCGTCCGTGCCGCTTGTGTTAGACTCCCGCCATGACCCACTGGGTGAATTGGGCAACGAAAGTATTCGGTTTTTTACGCGAAAAGGTTGGCTTCAGGGATGTGTCCAGAATCGTTTTGCAGAGCGAAATCCTCAATCCGTTTTCCGATTAGGAGTATCTCCTCACGATCCAAAAGCTCGCGCGCAGTCTCTATGCTCCGTTCCACAGAAGCTCCGACACTTGCTATTGACTTTCTATCGCTGACCGATCCTTCTGGATCGTAGGCACCAAAAAGCATTTCCTCGGCGGCCATTCCTCCCGCACTGAATATGGGATTCTCCATGTCACTTTCATTAACCACACCTGTGGCCAATCCGCCTTCACCAGCGGGATGACCGTCCGCGAATCCAACACCCAACAGAGGGATTTTGAGTTTCTTGGCAACCAAGGCGTGTCCAGCTTCATGGTACGGTGCTCTGCGGTCTCGAATCACTCTCATATCTTCGGACTCGACTTCTCAGTGGTTTCGGTGAGAACTTGCCCGGAAACGTAGCCCAAATAGTAGCCCAAATATGAAAGGGTTTTGCACAGTCAAACTACGCCGGTTCAACGAGATATTTGGCTGGGAGACCTGGACTCGAACCAGGATAGCCAGATCCAGAGTCTGGAGTCCTACCAATTGGACGATCTCCCAGCCGGGGGAGAAAATTGCCCGCAGCGCCGCTAGGCAAGCCTTCGCACCACCACTGCAATCTTTCTAGGGTAAAACGTCCTTCCACTCTCCGTCAACTCGCACCTTGCACCCGCATTCGACCAATATCGCCCGATTCGATAGAACTAGTTGCAGGACCTCGTCGCCCCATGATACGTTGCCCCTTCGTCTCGCATCAAAACGTGGACGTCTCGCATCAAAGCGCAGACATGTCGCCTCGTTTTGGCCGGGATGAACCGCATCAATTGGCAATATCGTTGTTTGCGCAGGCAGTCGGGCGATACGCGGAACACCAGCGAACCAAGGCCGATCACTTCATTCCATTCCACGGCGGACATCCAGGGGGAAATTATGTTGCTTAAAAACGCGCTTCGCACTCCACTTTTCTTTTCTCGCGCTCTGGCCCTGTGCCTTGCCGCCCTCGCCATCCCGGCTCTCGCTCCCGCGCAGCAGCCCTCCGGCGCCGGCGCTCCTAATAACTCCTCCACGAAGCCGGATTCCCCTCAGGCTAAGCAGGAATCCTCTCCGCAGGCCAGCGGAGGAACCAACCGCTTCATCGGCTACGTCACCAGCCGTTCGATCGTCTTTCCCGACATCGCCACCAACCCCTTGGCACTCTCCCCCGCCGGAAAATTCAAGATCTTCGTGAACCAAGCCATCTCTCCCGCTTACATCCTCGGCTCCGGTGTTAGCGCCGCGGTGAATCAGGCGAACAACTCTCCTGGCTCCACCGGCCAGGGCTGGGAAGCTTACGGCACGCGCGTCGGTTACTCCATGGGTCGGGCCTCCTCGACCTCATTCTTCGGAACTTTTGTCTTCGCCTCGATCCTCCGCCAGGATCCGCGCTTCTTCCCCGAGAGTCATCCCGGCTTCCTTCACGCCATTAAGTACTCCGCGGAACGCATTGTTGTCACCCGCAATGACAAGGGCAACGACGTATTCAACTCTTCTGGCTTATTGGGGCCGCTGGCCGCCGAGGCCCTCTCAAACGCGTATCTTCCACGCTCCGAGCAGACTGGAGCCAGAACCATGGAGCGCTACGGCAGCGATCTCGCTTGGCGTTTCGCGGCAAACATATTCAAGGAATACTGGCCGACCATCTTTCCCCATATGCATCTGCAGAAGGTTATGCCGAACCCCGGCAGCGGCCAGTAGCTCTGATCCGTTGATTGTTATTTGATCCCCGAGGCAATCAGCTTTCTTCGCGCTCGGCACGCCCACTCTACTCTTTTTCCAGTTCCTTGCGCGCCATCTTCAGCTCGGCCAGTTTTTCTTCGCTCACCTTCGGATATTCCAGATTCATCTCCGAAAGCGCGTCCACCACGGTGGCCACCACCAGCAGACGGCTGAACCACTTGTTGTCCGCAGGCACCACCACCCACGGCGCATGTTCGGAAGCTGTGTTCCGAATCATCTTTTCATACGCCGACCGGTAGGCGTCCCAATATTTCCGCTCTTTGACGTCCGCCGCTGAAAATTTCCAATTTTTCTCCGGGTTGTCCAGCCGCTCCAGGAACCGCCGTTTCTGTTCCTTTTTGGAAACGTTGAGGAAAAACTTGCGAATCGCGATCCCGTTTCGCGTCAGGTATTTTTCAAACGCGTTGATATCTTCAAACCGGTGCTTCCAGAAATGTTCCCCGCGAAGCTCCTTCGGAATCCGCTGCTTTTCCAGAATTTCCGGATGCACGCGCACCACCAGCACCTCTTCAAAATAAGACCGGTTGAAAATCCCTATCTTTCCACGTGCCGGAAGGCAGCGGTTCGTCCGCCACAAAAAATCATGCGCCAATTCCTCGCTTGACGGCTCCTTGAAGGAAAAGACCTGCACTCCCTGCGGATTCACGCCGGACATCACATGTTTGATCGTACTGTCTTTTCCAGCCGCGTCCATCGCCTGAAAAATCAATAGCAGCCCCCAATTGCTCTGCGCATAAAGCTTGTCCTGCATTTCGTTCAGCAGCACGACTCCGTTGTCCAGCATTCTCTTTGCTTCGGGCTTATCCCCTGATTTCAATTGATGCGTGTCCCCCGGATCATGATCCTTCAGCCGAAACTCCTCTCCTGACTTCACCACGTACGGCTTGATGAACTTGTGAACGCGTTTTGCCGTCATCTTTTCCATCGCTGCCCCTCGCAATCACCCTCGCCGTCTCTCTTCCTTCTTCCATGTGGCACAGCCATTCCTGCTTGCCCTGAGGGAAGTTGAACGGGCTGTGCTCTTGGGTTCCTCTGCATCCTCTCCGCGTTTCCTCTGCGAACTCTGCGTTAAATCTTTATCTTTCTTCGCTCTCCACTGTGTTCCTAAACTCAGCGTCGCGCATTCTTCAGTCCCCTGCTGACCTGACTTCCCTCATCTTCCCGCCCTCAATCGCATACTCTACCCCGCCCCACTTCACCCGATTCGACGTAAATCCCGCCAGCCACACCGCAAAGTGAATCGCATCCCTCACCGGCACCAGCCACAATTTCGTGCGCAACACCTCGTCTTGAACTCCCCACACGCCCACCACCCACGCCATCATCCATCGCAGCGCAAGATACGCCGCCACAAATCCTGCGCCAATCCACGCAGCCGGCGCCACCACTGCCGCCAACACGCACCACGGCAATCCATGCGTAATCAGCAGCCCGAAAAACGACACCGGCCTCACCAGACGCACCGTTCTCGCCCACCGCACCTGATGCTCCCAGAAACCCTTGAATGTCTGCGCCGGATACATCGTCCACACCGCTTCCCGCGACAACAGCACCTTGCCCCCAGCCCTGTGTACGCGGTTTCCAATCTCGTAATCGTCCGCCAGCAGGTCCGCCAGCGCCTCGTATCCGCCAATTTTCGCAAGCCAGGTTTTCGTCGTCGCCACGGATGCGCCCAGCGCAAATGTCACCACGCCCGGCAAGTTCGCCACCAGCGCCCCCGCAAAAAAATCGCTCGCGGCTCCCACCGCCTCCACTTCCGCCCAGAAATTCCTCTCCGCCACGCCGCGGTAAAAACAGCTCACCGCGCCCACCGCCGGCTCCGCGAACGGAGCCACCACTTCATGCAGATACTCCGGCCCCACGCGCACGTCGCCATCGCTCTGTACCAGGATTTCGTGCCGCGCCTCTTTCGCCAGCAGCACGAGGTTATTCACTTTGCGGTTTGACCCGATCTGCTCCGCACCCGATAAGATCCGGATCGTCCGCTCGGGAAACTCACGCTTCACCCGCTCGATCACCGGCACCGCGGGATCGCTCATCTCATTCACGCAAAAGAGAATTTCGTAGTCCGGATAATCCTGCATGCAGAAACTCTTGAAATTTTCGTAGGAACCGAAGTCCACCCCGCGCACTGGCTTCAACAAACTCACCGGCGGCGCAAAATCCGGCAATCGCCGCGCGCGTTCCCTGCGAAAAAACCGCACCGCGGCAAAAATCGCAACCAGATAATAAGCAAGCGGCGCACCCGCCAGCGCCAGCACACCCATGCGCCAGATGGAGAGATGACTCATGATTCGAAATTTGGCACGCGGTCCTTGCGGCGATTCATGCGTGATCTAGGAAGGATTGCCGGCATCCTTCCGCAGCACCATCCGCTCGCCTTGTAATTCAAACCGGCTGCTCCGCCACGCAATCTTCGTACCCGAAAAGCTCAAGCACCACACCACGAACCCCAGCAAATCCCGCGTGGGATAAAGCCATATCTTTCGCAGCAGCGGCCGGTCGCGCAACGCCACCCATCCAACCGCGAACGCCATAATCAACCGGTTCACCACCGCCCACACCAACAACCCCGCTCCCAACGTCCAATGTCCCAACAATCCCGCTGCCAGCAATCCCAGAATCCCAAACGGCATCGCGAAGATCAGCCCCATGCCCAGATACCCCTTCGGGCGGCAATACCTCTCCGTAACTCTCCACCGCAACTGGTTCTGCAGCATTTTCCGGAAGGTGCTCTGGTTCACGATGTGATCGATCACATGGCTCGACAGCACCACCTGGTAGCCCGCCTTGTGAATCAGGTTCCCCAGAATAAAATCGTTCGCCGAATAATCGTAAAACTTCTCGTACCCGCCAATCTCTTTCAGCACTTCCTTCCGCACCGCGATCGTCGGCCCCAGGCCGAACTTCATTCCCTCCAGCAGATTCGCCACCAGTGCGCCCGCCGGTTCCTCCACCGACATCAGCATCGCCGTTTGGTTCGACCAGAAATCCCCCACATTCTTTCCGCGGTACAGGCATGTGGTCATCGCAATTCCCGGCTTCAGCAGCGGCGCCACCACTTCCCGCAGATAGTTCCCCGCCACTTCCACGTCGCTGTCCGACGCCACGATCACGCCGTACTTCGCCTCTTTCGACAGGCAATGCAGCGAATACGTCTGCGGATTCGGCCACGGCGGCACGCCATGCACAATGATCCGGCTAGCCACCTGCGGATAATGCGCGCTCACTTCCCGCACAACCGCCAGCGCGGCATCGTCCGCCGTGTCCGCCCCAAACAAAATCTCAAACTGCGGATAATCCTGCCGGAAAAAACTCTCAATATTCTCCCGAAGCTGCGGCTCCAGTCCATGCACCGGCTTTATCATAGACACCGCAGGCAAACTCACATCCGGCGGAGGCGGTTGGAGCAATTTCCGCGAATCCCCGCGAAACTTCGCCACCGCCGCCAGGACCAGCCCCAAATACACCGTGGAACTCAACGTCCCGATCAGCGCCACCGCCATCAAAATGTATCCAATAATCTCCAATATCAACCCCTGTAGCGGCCACCTTCAGGTGGCCCCTCCTACTTTGGAGTGCGGTGGCTCTGCCACCGCTTTTGCGATCTCAACCCAATCACCCAACCTCACCTCTGGCACAGCCACCGCCGCTCCATCCCGCGTATTTGCGGGATGATTCCTGCTTGCCCTGAGCGAAGCTGAAGGGGCTGTGCTCTTGGATTTCTCCAATTTCTCTCGCTCTACGCCTTCTGGCTCGCATAAAGCAATTCCGCATCCCGTATCAACGCGTTCATCGACTCCCGCAGCGCCTCTCTCGAATTCCTCTTGTTCTTCCAGCCCAGCCCGCGAATCCGTTCCGTATTCAGCCGCACCACCGCCACGTCGCCCTTCCATCCGCGATCGCCCCCGGCAAACTCAAATTTCACCTTGCTTCGATCCAGTCCCACGCACTCAACCGCCAATTCCGCAATCTCTTTCACCGTGATGTAATCGCCCGTCGCCACGTTGTACGTCTGAAACTTCTGCGCCGTCTTCTCATGCGCCGTCAGCACCGCCGCGATCACGTCTTCCGCGTAAATGTACGATTTGCTCTGCCCGCCATCACCCAGAATCCGCAATCGCCCCGGCTCTGCCCGCAGCGAGCGCACGAAATCAAAGCCCACCCCATGCGTCTGCCGCGGCCCCACAACATTTCCAAACCGGAAAACACACGCCGTCATGTCAAACATGTGGCAATACGAACTGATCAGCACCTCGCCCGCCAGTTTGCTCGCGCCGTACGTCGAAATCGGAACCAGCGGGCCGTAATCCTCTCCCGCCTCCACCATCCCCAACTCGCCGTAAACCCCGCTCCCCGACGCGTACAAAATCCGTTTCGCCGAAGTCAGCCGCATCGCCTCCAGCACCCGCTCCGTCAAGTACGTCCCTTCGCGAAAATCAATGTCCGGCTCCGTTGCCGCCCGCGCGATATCCGGATTCGACGCCAGGTGAATCACCACCTCGCTGCCGTCCATTGCCCGCTTCAACGTCTCGAAATCCTTTATATCGCCTTTTACAAATTTGAATTTCGAATTGCCCAAATGCTTCGCAAAATGCCATTCCCGCCCGGACGTTAGGTTGTCGTAAATCGTTACCGATTCGACCCCATCCCTCGCCAGCAGCACATCGGTAAAATGCGACCCGATGAACCCCGCCCCGCCCACAATAAAAAACCGCCCCATCCTCATATTCTTCTCCGTACTCTCTGTGCTCTTCCCTCTGCGTCCTCTGTGTTAAAATCTAACTCTTCATCCGCGCCAACAGCACATCGCTGCTCGCATAAAATCATCAGCCAAGCGTGCTTTCAAGCCTGCCTGTCGAAAAGGAAATCTGTGTTCATGCTGGATATAAATTAATGATAGTCGAAGCCCTCCCCACCGTCGACCTCAAAACCCTCCGAATTTCTCCCGGTCATGCTCTAATAGAGAAAAGAATTCTTGGAGCATAGTGCATGTGCGCTGTCCCAATTTCGCCGCAGTCGACCCGCGTTCTCATCACCGGCGGCAGCCGCGGCATCGGCCTCGAAGTCGCCCGCGATCTCGCCGTCTCCGGCCACCGCCTCTGGCTCGCCGCCACCACCGAAAAGGTCCGCGAAACCGCAGTCCAACTCGGGCTCCTCCACCGCGCCTCTCGCGTGGATGTCGCCGACCCGAACTCCGTCGCTTCCCTCTTCAGCGAAATCCGTCGCGAGTGGCAAGGCCTCGACGCCGTCATCCACTCCGCCGCCGAACTCGGCCAAACCGGCAATTTCTGGCAACTCGACCCGGAAAAATTCGCTCACACTCTCCGCGTCAATTCCGCAGGCGCCTTCTTCATCACAAAAGCCTTTGTTCAGACTTGGCTCGAGACCGGTCACCAAACTCCGTCCCGCCGCGGCAAAATCGTCCTCTTCGCGGGTGGCGGCGCCGGCTACGGCTATCCGCAATTTCTTCCCTACGGCACTTCCAAAGCCGCCGCCGCCCGCATGTGCGAAACCATGTCCATGGAACTCCATGCCGCCCACATCCCAATCGACGTCAACATCATCGCCCCTGGCGCCAACGAAACCTCTATGCTCGCCGCCGTTCGCGCCGCTGGCGGAGAAGTTCGTACCGTAGTCCCGTTTTCAAAGCCCATCGCCCTCTGCCGCTGGCTCCTCTCTTCCGACTCCGACGGCATCTCCGGCCGCTTCCTCCACGTCAACGATCCCTATCCAACGCTTTCGCCAAGTTCTCTTCGCGCGGAAGCTCTCAAATTGAGGCGCATCGACCTATGAAACTCCTCGTAGTTGGCTCCGGCCTGATTGGCGCGCAACGCATTCAAGCCCTCACCAAACTCCCCACCGTTTCCGAAATCGCGGTCTTCGATCCCAAAGTCCCCGAAGGCACGAAACTCTCCGCCAAAGCCGCAGCTGTCAACGAACGCTCCGCTTTTGCCAACAAATATGACGCCGCGATCGTCGCCACTCCTCACGACACATCGGTCGAACTCCTTCCAAGAATCTTCCCGCTCGCCCACTCCGTCCTCGTGGAAAAGCCGCTCGGCCGCACCGGCGCCGAAACGGAACACCTCATCGCCGCGGCAAAACAATCCGGCAGCCGCGTCTTCGTCGGCCTCAACTATCGCTTCCTGAAAAATGTGCAGCACCTCCACAAACTTCTCTCCTCCGGCGAACACGGCAGGATCCTCGGTGTGGACGCCATCCTCTCCCATGGCGCGCAACCCGGCTACGAAAAAAGCTGGAAGACCGACCCCATCCGCTGCGGCGGCGGTGTCTGCATCGACCCCGGCATTCACCTCTTCGATCTCTTCCAATGGATGTTCGGAGGCGCCGAACTCGCCGCAGGTCATCTCAGCCGCCAGTTCTGGCCGATTCAGGTCGAAGATCACGCCAGCCTCGTTCTCACTCTCCCCGGGGGCGCCGCCGCAAACATCTATCTATCGCTCTCCAGTTGGCAATCCCGCATGGAAATCACCGTCGAAACTGAGAAGGCACAGTTCCTCCTCCGCGGCCGCGGCAAATTCTATGGCGCACAGCGCCTGACCATTGTCACCAAATGGCCCTGGCTGCAGCCCGATCAGCCCCGCGAAACTCTTTTTGACTATGGAATGGAAGACGTCTCCCTGCAGCAGGAGACCGAGGAATTCATCACAGCCTGCACCAGATCAATCCCAAATCTAACAATCGCCACCGCCGACGACGCCCTGCGCTCCATGCGCATCGTCGACGCCTGTTATTCCAACCTTCCGCAAAACTTAAAATAATCTTTGCTACGTCGTAAATCGAGTAGATCTAGTGAGGCCGCAGGATAGCGCCGACATCATGCCGGCCTACCGAGGCATTGTCATCCTGCCTGCCCGCCGCAGGAGGGAGACTATCCGACGAGGATAGGCGAAGGACCTCAACGTAAGAGTAGGCTACAGGATTGAAGATGGATTAGTGTGGGCACGACTTCTGACTTAGAACTAACAACTCACAACTTACTCGACTTCGCTCCCCGCGCAGTCGCCGCCACGTCCAGCGTATACCCCGCCTTCGCCGCATCGTTATGGAACATCTGCACCGTATCCAGCGAATAATCTCCCAGATCCTTCCCCACCAGCTTCAGCTTCGCCAGGACATCGTTCGTCACCGTAATAATGTGGCATCCAATCTCATCCGCCTGAAATATATTCAGCAGCTCCCGCGGGCTTGCCCAGATTAATTCCGTCTTCGGATTCCCCCGCAAAATCTCCAGCGCCTCGCGCATCATCGGCACCGGATCTCGCCCCGTGTCCGCCACGCGCCCAGCAAACACCGACACATTCGAAGCCGCTCCGCCGTCGAGCGCCTTCCCCACCTCGCGCACCTGCTCCAGCGTCATCATCGCCGTCACATTCACCTGAATCCCCTCATGGCTCAGCCGACGGATCAGCCCGTACATCGGCTCCCGCTTCGTGTTCGTCACCGGGATCTTCACGTACACATTTTTCGCCCAGCCGGCAATGTGCTTCGCCTGCGCCTCCATCGTCTCTTCGTCGTCCGCGAACACTTCGAACGACACCGGCTGCGTCTTGATGTGCTTCAACACTTCCGCGGCAAACTCCGCATAGTCCGGCACGCCCGCCTTGCGCATCAGCGTAGGATTCGTCGTAAACCCCTTGATGTACGGCAACCGGCTCAGCTCCAGAATCCCCGCCAGGTCCGCCCCGTCGCCAAAAATCTTCACCTTCAGTTCGGAAACCGCCTTCATTGCGCCACTCCCTTTCGGCACGCCTGCAAGATCCAGTCCGCAGCCTCTTTCAATGAATGTACCCGCGCATCCGCCGGCCGCGCAGGCTGCCTCTCCTCATACCCGCCATCGATAAAAACCGTCCGGCATCCCGCGTTTTGCCCTGCTTCCACATCCCGCCAGCGGTCGCCGACCATGAAACTTCCCGCCAGATCCACATTGTGCTTTCGCGCGCCTTCCAGAAGCATCCCCGCCTTCGGCTTCCGGCAATCACAATTATCTCTGTCCTGGTGGTAACACACAAAAACATCATCCACCGGCAGCTCTGATGCCAGCTTTCGATTGATCTCTTCCACCGCCGCCCGCGTCGTAATTCCCTTCGCCACGTCCGGCTGGTTCGTCACCACCAGCAACAGAAATCCCTGTGCCTTCAATTCCCGCAGCGCCGCTTCCGCATTCGGCGCCAACACCAATTCCGCTGCGTTCGCCGGCGGATATGGCTGTCCATTCCTCACCACCGCCTGGTTCAGCACGCCGTCGCGATCCAGAAACACAGCCTTGTTCATCACCGCGTCCCCGCCGTGGACTCCCACTTTGTCTGCTCCACCTTCACCGCCGGGTGCGACACCAGCAAGTGCCACACCACCGCCTGAAACGCCTCCGAGTGCGGCGTCACATGCACCGGATTCACCACCGGAATCAAAACACACACGTCGGCCACTTTCGCCGTGTATCCGCCGTCCCTTCCCACCACGCCGATAATCTTCGCGCCCGCCACTTTCGCCAGCTTCAGCGCCGCCACCAGGTTCGGGCTCACGTTGCGCTCCACATCGCCGCCGCCCACCGAAAACACCAGCACCGCGTCGCGCGCCTGCAATTTGCTCGTCTTCAGCCAGCCTTCAAAAACCGTCGCCCAGCCTTCATCATTCGTCCGTGCCGTCAGTTCCGACACATTATCCGTCGGCGCGTACGCCTCAATCCCCGCAATCTTCCGGAAATCATTCACCGCGTGCGACGCATTCGCCGCGCTGCCGCCCACTCCAAGGATAAACAGCCTGCCGCCCGTCGCGCGCAATTCGCCGATCATCTTCGCGGCCTTCTCCAGGCTCGTGCGATCCAACTGCGCCACAATCTGCGCCGCCTCGGCCAAGAACTTTTCCGCGAATGTTCCTTCGCCGCTCATGCCTTCCCCACTCCCTGTGACGCAATGAACCGCGCCGTCTCTTCCAGCCCCACGGGCGATCCAATCTCATAAAATCTCTGTTTCATTTCCATTCCCACAAGCTCTCCATCCGCCAGAATTTCTCCGTACAAATCCGCCAGGTCAACTGCCTTGTCCGCCGGCACCCGCTCAAATGCCTTCGCCGTAAACCCGCCCAGCCCATAGTCGATGAACTTCATCCGCGGCGTCCTCTCCGTCTTGTTGTACGCCAGTAGGACGCCATCCTCGAACTCTACGTTGCTCGTATCCCACTGCCCCTCGTTGCGAAAGACGGTCATCAGCGCCTGCTTTCCCGACGCCTCAAATTCCCGCCCCACACCCGCATAATCGCACAACAAATACGAATCGCCGTACAACGTCAAAAACGCCTTCCCCAGCGCCGGCAGCGCCCTCTTCAACGCCCCCGCGGTCCCCAGCAGCGCCGGCCCGTCAAACGAATAGTGCACCTCCAACCCAAATGAGTGCCCGTTCTTCACCACATCGCGGACCATTTCGCCCAGAAATCCAACGCACAAAACCACCTGTGAAACGCCGTTCGCCTTCAGCAACCTCAACTGGTGCGCGATGAACGGCTCTCCATTCACCTCCAGCAGCGATTTTGGAATCTTCTCCGTCGCCGGCCGCAGCCGCGTCGCCAATCCCCCCGCAAGTATCGCCACCGGCAGCATCCATTCCCTTCCTTCTTCTCTTCCTCAGCGTCCTCTGCGTCTCAGCGACCTCTGCGTTAACCTCTTCCTCTTACGAATGCGCCACAATCGTAGTCCCGCCAAAATCGAAGCCAAGCCGCACTTCCCGCAATCCCGCTCCGCGCATCGCTTCCCGCACCCGCGTCTTCTGCTCCGTGTACAGCAGCAAAAATCCCCCGCCGCCCGCGCCCACAAGCTTCCCGCTAAGCGCCCCATTCTTCCGCGCCAATTCATACAGCTCATCAATCGGCCCGTTGCTCATCCCCGGCGACCGCTTCTTCTTATGCTCCCAGTGCACCGCCATCAACTCCGCAAACTTGCGCAAATCGCCTTTCACCAAAGCATCGCGGCTCTCCACCCCAAGCTGCTTCGTGAAATGCAAATTCGCAAGCATCTCCGCGGCGTTTTCTTTGCTCTTCGTATCCTGATCCCTCAAGATCTCCGAGGCCGACCGCGCCGTCCCCGTAAAAAATACCAGCAAATTATCTTCCAAATTCGCCAGCGCCTCTGACGGCAGCGTCAAGGGCTCAACATTTACCTTCCCGTCCGGCAAAAACTCAAAACTAGTAATCCCCCCAAACGCCGCGATGTACTGATCCTGCTTCCCCACCGGCTCCTTCAAAATATCAATCTCGATTCGGCAAGCCTGCTCCGCCAACTCCTGCGGAGACACAAACCTCCTCTTCAGCGTATGCAGCGCGCTCAACAGCGCCGTCGTAAAACTTCCCGATGAGCCCAGCCCAGTCCCCGCCGGAATGTCCGACAAACTCACAATCTCCAGGTACGGCCCCGTTACCCCGGTCAGCTTCATCGCCTCGCGGATAATCGGGTGGTGAATTTCCTCCACCCGCTCCACATCTTCCAGCTTCGAATATTTCAGGTGAATCCGCGGCCAGAAACCGTCGCTGATCGTGATGTACACGTATCGCGTGATCGCCGCCGACACCACAAATCCCGTATGTTTCGTGTAATACGACGGCAAATCCGTGCCGCCTCCGCCCAGCGAAATCCGCATCGGGCTGCGCACAATAATCACACCCAGGCTCCCTTGTCCCTCTTCATTCGTTCATCCAACTGCTTTACTCCGGATTGCCGCGCGCCAAGCCACTGCGGATTTGTTTCAATTTCCCCCAGCATTCCGCCGCACTGCCGTCCCCGCTAAGCGAAGTTCTAAAATCTACAATATCACGACTTCTCAAAGTCTTCCCTGTGTCCGCATTCTTCTCTGTGCCCTCTGCTTGCGCTGAGCGCATTCTGCGAAGCGTGCTCCCACCTCAGTGTCCTCTGTGGTA
>JGI12635J15846_10003896_pt1 | contig 12933 bp, 13 predicted proteins | sample BlaSpr_A8_OM2_M2_FD_15846 | JGI IMG/M metagenome (IMG submission 15846) | reverse complement strand
CCGCTCCCGCGCGGCCCTTCAACGACGTGCTGGCCGTCGTGGTCGGCCTCGCCTTGTACGCGTTCTTTATCGGCTGGGCGCACGTGCGCCTGTTCGGTGTGTCGCCGCTTGGGTAGCGCAGGACTGCCGACCTACGCTGACGTCGAAGCCGCCGCCCGGCGGTTGAAGGGGCACGCCCATCGCACGCCGGTCATGACCTCACACGGTGTCGATCAGGCGCTGGGCGCCTCCGTGTTCTTCAAATGCGAGAACTTCCAACGCATCGGGGCGTTCAAGTTTCGCGGCGCGTTCAATGCGCTGTCCTGTCTTTCCGCCGAGGCGCGCGCGCGAGGAGTGATCGCGTTTTCCTCTGGCAATCACGCGCAAGCCGTGGCGCTTGCGGCGCGTATGCTCGGCATCGAGGCCACCATCGTCATGCCCGAGGATGCGCCGGTGTCGAAACTGGCCGCGACGCGCGCTTATGGCGGCCGGGTCGTCACCTACGATCGGTATCGGGAGAACCGTCAGGAAATTGCCGAAGCGCTTGCCCGGGAGCGCGGTGCTCCGATCATTCCCCCCTACGATCATCCCGCCGTCATCGCAGGACAAGGCACAGCCACTGCAGAGCTCCTCGAGGAAGTCGGACCGCTCGACAGCCTTTTCGTTTGTCTGGGCGGGGGTGGCCTGCTGTCAGGCTCGCTGTTGGCCGCCAAGGCGCTCTCGCCTGGGTGCAACGTGTATGGCGTCGAGCCGGAGACGGGTAACGATGGTCAGCGCTCGCTGCTGCAAGGCTCCATCGTGAGCATCGACGTACCGAAGACCATCGCGGACGGCGCTCAGACTCAAAGCCTGGGGAAGATCACGTTCGAAATCATTCGTCGCGATGCGGCGGGCATTTTCACCGCGACCGACGCGGAGCTGGTCGACTGCATGCGTGTGTTTGCCAATCGCCTGAAGATCGTCGTCGAGCCGACCGGGTGTCTGGGCTTTGCAGCGGCCCGCAGCCGAGCTGCGCACCTCACGGGTCAGCGGGTGGGCGTCATCATCAGCGGCGGCAATGTGGACGCGGATCGTTACGGAGCACTGCTCTGCGGTGGCTAGTCGCGAAAACACCGCGTAGTCGTCAATACGCCGGTAATCGGGAAGACGCGTAGCTGGTATGTGCGATGGCCTCGAGCCTCGGCAGGGCTCGACGCCTCGCGAATTTGCAACTAGAGTGGCCTGACCGAAAAGGGAGATTTCGATGCCCATGTCAAAGCGTTTGACCGCCGAGTTCATAGGGACCCTTTGGCTCGTGCTCGGCGGTTGCGGGAGTGCCGTGCTCGCCGCCGCATTTCCGGGCCTCGGCATCGGTTTCGTCGGCGTATCGCTCGCCTTCGGCCTCACCGTGCTCACCATGGCCTATGCCATCGGCCATGTGTCCGGTTGCCATCTCAATCCCGCGGTCACCGTGGGACTTTGCGTGGGTCGCAGATTTCCGGCCAAGGATGTCGTTCCATACGTGATTGCTCAGGTACTCGGCGGCATCGCCGCAGCGGGAATCCTGTATGTAATCGCGAGCGGCCATAACGGCTTCAATCTGGGCGGCGGGTTCGCCTCGAACGGTTATGCGGAACATTCGCCGGGCGGTTACAGCCTCGCATCGTGCCTGGTCACCGAAGTCGTCATGACCTTCGGCTTCCTGTTCGTGATCTTGGGATCGACGCACGGGAATGCCCCGAAGGGTTTTGCTCCCCTCGCGATCGGGCTATGCCTCACGCTGATTCACCTGATCAGCATTCCGGTGACCAACACCTCGGTCAACCCGGCGCGCAGCACCGGGCCCGCGCTATTCGTCGGAGGTTGGGCACTCTCGCAATTGTGGCTGTTTTGGGTGGCACCCATCATCGGCGCCGCGCTCGCCGGACTCGTCTATCATTGGGTCGGCGGGGATGAGCCTGCGCCGGTGCCAGTGACCGGAAAGCCGTAGAGCGCGGCGGGCAACGTTACCTACGCCCTCGCCTGACTGAATAGCTTGGTGATCTCGCGATTGAAGGCGGGCAGATCATCGGGCTTGCGGCTCGTCACGAGCTTGCCGTCGACCACCACCTCTTGGTCGACCCACTGAGCGCCTGCATTGGTGAGATCGGTCTTGAGCGAGGGCCAAGAGGTCATCTTGTGACCGCGGGCGGTGCCCGACTCGATCAGCGCCCACAGTGCGTGGCAGATCACACCGACGGGCTTGTCGGCGTCGAAGAAGGCCCTGACGAACTTGACCGCCTTCGGCTGTAGTCGAAGCGCATCCGCGTTGATCACACCGCCCGGAAGCACCAGCGCGTCGTAATCTTCGGGGTCCGCGTCGTCCAACGCCTGGTCCACGGAGACCTCATCACCCCAGTCCTTCAGTTTCCAGCCTCGCACCTTACCCTGCTTCGGCGAAACGATCTCGGTGTCGGCGCCGGCGGCGTCGAGCGCCTTGCGCGGCTCGGTGAGCTCCGCCTGCTCGAAGCCGTCGGTTGCCAGGATCGCGACTTTCAAACCTTTGAGTGTGTCTTTAGCCATGAATAGCTCCTGAAATGAACAAAAATGAATCAAAGGGATTCGACCAACGGGGAGAGAACGATGTTAGGCCGCGCCGCTCGACCGAAACGTCGGACGCGGCGCGCGATTCGAGTCGGACGACGCCGACCGGGGGAACCCCGAGGACGCGGGGGCGGCATTCGGGGCCGGCGCCGCTATACTCGTTCGGGCGGCGCCACATCTTCCCGCCGTATGGATGGCTTCCGGCGGCCCCGGTGGGAATGCCTCGCGTCACAGGTGGATAATCCGGTGAAATACATCATCGTTGCGATCTCGGCGGCCGTCGTCCTGGCCACGCTCGTTTTCGTCGGCAGCGGCTATCTCAGCACCCGCAGTGCCGATCGCAAGGCCGACGATCTGCGGGGGAAGGTACATGCGATGACCGCGCAGGACCTCGCCGCCGCCATCGCCCGATGCGATGCGACCCCCAGTCCCGACGAGCCGCGTGGCGGTGCGGTGCGGCACGATGCGGCCTTCTGCGAGGACGTGGCACGGGAGGTGGATAACCGGCCGCTCGAGATCGTCAACGTCAAACCGGCTGCCGCGCCGGTGCTGCCGCGCTAAGCCTGCTTCAGCCGCCCGCGCCGAAAGTCCGAGATGATTTCCCGCGCCGCGTTGTGGCCGGGCGCGCCGGTCACGCCGCCGCCGGGATGCGTGCCCGAGCCGCACATGTACAACCCTGGAAGCGGACCGCGGTAATCGGCGTATCCCAGCATCGGCCGTGCGGAAAACAGCTGATCGAGGCTCAAGGCGCCATGAAAAATGTCGCCGCCGATGAGACCGAAGGTCCGCTCGAGATCGAGCGGACTCAGGATCTGCCGTCCGAGCACCGCAGCCCGGAAGTTGGGCGCATGACTGTCGACCAAGTCGATCATGAGATCGGCCACTTCGTCACGGTGCTCGTCCCATGACGCACCATTCGGCAACGTCGGGGCGACGTGCTGGCAGAAGAGGCTTGCGACATGCTGTCCCGGCGGCGCGAGACTGTCGTCCAGGGTCGACGGTATCAGCATCTCGACGACGGGCCGTTTCGACCAGCCGCCGGCCTTGGCGTCCAGATAGGCCTGGTCCATGTAGGCGAGGCTCGGCGCCATGATGATGCCGGCGGTGTGATGGTCCGCCGGCGAGCGCCCGGGCAAGGCCGTGAAATCGGGGAGCTCGGAGAGCGCGACATTCATTCGGAACGTACCCGAGCCGCAGCGCCAATGGGCGATTCGCTCGCGAAATTCGTGGTCGAGGACGGACGGGTCGATCAATCGCCCGTACAGGAGCTTGGGGTTCAAATTCGAAATGACGCTTCGGGCGCGAAAAATCTCGCCGGTCTCGGTCACGGCGCCGACGGCGCGTCCCGATTCGACCAGCACTTCGCGCACCGGGCTCGACAGCCGGATATCGACGCCGCGCTCGGCGGCTGCCTTGGCCATGGCCTGCGTGATCGCACCCATGCCGCCGATGGCATGGCCCCAGGCTCCTTTCTTTCCGTTGACTTCGCCGAACACGTGATGCAGCAGTACATACGCCGAGCCCGGCGTATAGGGACTTGCGTAATTTCCGACGATGCCGTCGAAGCCGTACGCGGCCTTGATCGGTGCGCTCTCGAACCACGTGTCGAGGTAATCGCCCGCCGACTTCACGAACAAGTCCAGAAGCTCGCGCCGCATTGCCATGTCGAGTCTCGAGATCCGCCGCCCCAGGCGTGCACCGCGCAGAAGCTCGGGGAGGGACTCGATCCAACCGGCCGCGGTCACGTTCGGCGGCGTCTCGAGCACCATGTCCCTCAGCACATCGGCAATGACATCGAGGCGCTGGGCGTAGGCCGCCAGGCGCCCGGCGTCGCGGGCCGAGAATTTCGCGACCTCCGCCTCGGTCTTGCCGCCTCCCACCTTCAAATAGTTTCCTTCGTCCAACGGCAGGAAATTGGAGATCCTGCGCTCCACCACGCGTAAGCCGTGGCGGGCCAAATCGAGGTCGCGAATCACTTTGGGGTTGAGGAGCGACACCGTGTACGAGGCCACCGAATTCCGGAAGCCGGGATGAAACTCCTCGGTCACCGCTGCGCCCCCTGCGACCGCCCGGCGCTCGAGCACGGTGACCTTGAGTCCCGCCGCTGCGAGGTAGGCGGCACAGACTAGTCCGTTGTGGCCGCCGCCGATGATCACCGCATCGCGCGAGCCTCGTTCAGCCACGCGTCGCCCTCGCGCCAGCCGCCCTCGCGCGATTCGTCAGCAGGCGAGGAAACGAGCCGTTGCAGAGGGCGTTGACCCAGTCCTCGCAAAGCGCAATGGCTTCGCGCGGTTTGAAGTTCGTCGGGCTCAAGCTCAATTCAACCCACAGTCCGTCGAGCAGAGCCGATAATGCGATCGCGGCTTGGCGAAGCTTGAAAGGCGGAGCGGCTCCGGACTCGGAGAGCTGTCCCAGCATCGACTCGAGGATCGATCGGTACTTGCTATAGGTCTTGTCGTGTACGGCGCGGATTTCAGGGGCGTGCGCCACCATGCTCCAGAACACCAGCCACACATTGAACAGCTGCGGATCGAGCAGCTCGGGAGCGAATGAGGCTCGGAAGAATCCGCTCAAGCGATCGCGCGGCGATACCGCCTTGTTTTCGGCCTGAGCCCGGATGGAGTCCTGTAACGACAGCGCGAGCGTTTCGTACGCCACCGCCACCAGCCCGGACTTGCTCGGGAAATGATGGTTGATCAATCCAATGGATACGCCGGCGGCGGCGCTGATTCGCCGCACCGAGACGCCCTCGTGCCCGTACTGCTTGAGGCAGCTGAGTGTGGCCTCCACCAGGGCCTCGCGGCGTACTGCGGGTGTGGCTCGACGAAATTTAGGTACCGGCCGCTTGGTCGCCATCGATGCCCCTTTTGTTCCTTGTTCACCGCCCCAAGCGTCTTGAGCCGCAGTGGTCCTGTCCTTCGTGGTGTTTTATATCACGACCGCTTTGATTGAAGCTTCCTCGAGCGCCACAGCGGAAAGACGCGCGCGTGCACGGGACGTCCTCGCGCGCTCTTTCGCGCCTGTCTCCGTGAAGACCGCNGAGAGTAATTGATCGGTCGTATAGTAGCAACCAACGCCCGGCCAGGCTGGAAATCAAGTCTTCCAGAGACCAACCTGTTCACGACGAACCATGGCGGGGGATCGCGAAAAGCCGGCTTCAGGCGGCGCGGTATTCCCGGAAGCCGATTCCGAGCGCGCTCGCGACGGCCTCGTGCGTCAGCTGCCCGGCGTGCACATTCAAGCCGTGCGCGAGGCCCGCGTCCTTGGCCAGGGCACTCTTCCAACCGTGATCGGCGAGCGCCTTGACGTACGGCAAGGTGGCATTGGTCAACGCGAACGTGGAGGTGCGCGGCACCGCGCCCGGCATATTGGTGACGCAGTAGTGAATCACGCCGTCGAGCACGAAGGTGGGCTCTGCGTGCGTGGTGGGGCGGCTCGTCTCGAAACAGCCGCCCTGATCGATGGCGATGTCGACGAGCACCGCACCGGGCTTCATGGTCTTGACCATCGCGCGCGTGACGAGCTTGGGCGCGGCAGCGCCGGCGATGAGCACCGCCCCGATGACGAGGTCGGCGTCGCGCACCAGCTCTTCGATCGCATGCGCGGTGGAGTACACGGTCTTCAGCTGGCTGCCGAAGATCGATGATAACTCGCGCAACCGCTTCACCGAGCGGTCGACCACGGTCACATCGGCGCGCAGGCCCACCGCCATCTCCGCCGCGTGCGTGCCGGACACGCCGCCGCCCAAGATCACGACCTTCGCGGGAGAAACGCCGGGTACGCCGCCGAGCAGCACGCCGAAGCCGCCGTTGGCTTTCTGCAGGCAGTTGGCCCCGACCTGTACGGACATGCGGCCGGCGACCTCGCTCATCGGCGTGAGCAGTGGAAGCGACCCATCGGACGCGGTCACCGTCTCGTACGCGATGGCGGTCGACCCCGACGCCATCAGGGCGTCGGCCTGCTCCTTGTCGGCGGCCAGGTGCAAATACGTGAACAGGGTTTGTCCGGAGCGAAGCATCCGGCACTCGGCAAGCTGCGGCTCCTTCACTTTCACGATCAGATCCGCCGCCGCGAAAATATCCGAAGCGCGCGTGGCGATGGTGGCGCCCGCCGCCTGATAGTGAGAATCCTCGAAGCCGATCCCGGCGCCGGCGCCGGTCTGCACCACGACCTGATGCCCGCCATCGACCAACTCCCGCACTCCGGCGGGCACCAGCCCCACCCGGTATTCATGAACCTTGATTTCCTTGGGCACGCCGATTTTCATGGATCGCTCCTGCGGGTAGGGTTTCGAGGCGTATGAGAGTACTCCGGCAACACGTCAGAATTTTGCAAAAAGTCCGCTGGATGCGTGCCTCCACGACAGAACATGCCGTACAATGGCACCATGACGCAATAAAATGCCGTCAGCCGGAAGGCGCAGGAATGAAACTCGACCGTTACGATCGCGCCATCGTTCAGGCTTTGCAGCTCGATGGCCGGATGACCAACAGCCAGCTCGCGGATAAGGTGAGCCTCTCCGAGTCGGCATGTCTGCGCCGTGTCCGGGCGCTGGAGGAGTCCGGATTCATCGAGGGCTACACGGCGCTGATCAGTCAGCAGAAGGCCGGATGTCCGGTGAACGTGTTCGTGAACATCACGCTCGATCGGCAGGAGCAGGCGTACCTGCACGCCTTCGAAGAGGCTGCGCGCAAGGTGCCGGAGGTCATGGAGTGCTACCTCATGTCCGGCGAATACGATTATCTACTGCGGGTGGTACTCGCGGATACGGCCGATTTCGAACGCTTGCACAGTCAGCACCTCACCCGGTTGCCGCACGTGGCGCGGGTGCACTCGAGTTTTGCGCTGCGCACGGTGCAGAAATCGCGCGAGCTGCCGGTACGCTGAGCGGGCGACCGGCGTGCGGGTCCGGCCGGCGCGCCGGTCTCGGCCTCAGGTTTTTGGCTTGAGATTCAGCGAGAACGCGACTTTTACCGCGTCCCCGACCCACTCGGTGCTCTTCCAGTCGCCGTGACCCACACCGAAGTCCAGGCGCTTCAACTCTGCGGTACCGGAAAGATTCGCGCCGGCCGCGCTCGGCGTGAACTTGAACGTGATGGGGACATCCTTGGTCACTCCATGCAGCGTCAACGAGCCGACCGCGGTGTAGCCGGATGCGGTCTTGGTGAAGACCTTCGTCACGTAGTGCGCCGTCGGGAAATGCGCCACGTCGAAAATGTCCGCGCCGCGAATCGTGTCGTCCCGGTCCTTGTCGCCGGATTCCTCGGAGGTCAAGTCGATAGCCACATCGAAGTGTGCATTGGCAAGGGCGTCCGGCGAGAAATCGACGGCCGCAGAGAACTTATGGAACACACCCTTGAATTCCGCTCCGGCTTGTACGCCGGTGAATTCGAGGCGGCTGGACGCAGGGTCCGCCGTAAAACTCGTAGCGGGCGCCGCCGCCATCGGCGCGCCGGCACCCAGCATCGCGGCGATGAGCGCCGCCGACATCATCATTCGTCTCATCGCTATAACCTCGCGACAGCTACCGCGACTCAACGCTGCCGGTTAGAGGGGAGCATCCGAACCAGCACATCGTCGCGGTCCCAGAAATGGTGCTTGAGCGCCGCCAGTATATGCAACACCGCAATCGCGAACAGCACATCGCTCAGTATGTCGTGCGTGGAGCGCAGGAAGTTGAATGCGTGCTCGTTTTTTCCGATGAGGTTCGGCCACGTGAATAGGCCGAACCAGCTGACCGAGTAGTTCTTCGCGGAGGACATCATCCAGCCGGTGAGCGGCATGGCGAAGAGGAGCACGTAAAACGCAGTGTGCGTGGCTCGAGCCGCCCAGCGCTCGAACGGCCGCATCGTGGACGGCAGCGGCGGAGCTTGATGCCGCAGCCGCCACGCCAGGCGCAGGATGGCCAGCATCAAGATGGTCATGCCGACGCTCTTGTGGCGTGCGAGCAGGGCCAGCTTGCGCGCGCCCAGGGGCAAGTTCTCCTGCAATCGTGCGAGCACGAATTGGGTCACGATCAGCGCGGCGATCACCCAGTGAAATAGCTGGGCCGGAACGCTGTAACGCGCCGGCTCGATTCGATTTGGCATCAGGAGGCTCCGCATGCACACTGCTGGCATCCGAGTTTACCAAGAGAGCGTAGTGCGCATCCTCATCAAACACGCCGCGGCCGTCATAATTTCACTGGCGCTGGGCGCATGCGGTGCGCCTTCACCCAAGCCCGCGACGCACCCGCCGGTGCCGACGCCGGCTCCGTCCGTGACGCTGCCCGCTCCGTCCGTGACGGTGCCCGCACCGCCGGCGCCGGTACCATTGCCGCCGTCGGCGGGGGCTGCACCACCTTCCGCTGCACGCTATCGCATCGATCCGGCGCAATCGGAGCTGCGGCTGCTGGTCTATCGCGCCGGGCCGATGGCATCGCTGGGTCACAACCACGTGATCTCCACGCATTCGCTGCAAGGATGGGCGGCGTTCGAGGGGAATACCGCCTCCGCGGCGTTCGCCGTGACCGTTCCCGTGGCTGATTTCACGGTCGATGATCCTGCGTCTCGCACGGAAGAGGGATCCGATTTTGCGGACGCCGTCACCGACGAAGCGAAGTCGGGGACGCGGCACAACATGCTGGGTCCCGCGGTGTTGAACGCGGCAGATTTCCCCGTTCTCACGATCCGAAGCGTCGCCGTCGCCGCGGGCGAGACCTCCGGGTCGTATCGGGCCCGGGTGGTGCTCGAAGTGGCCGGCCACGCATCGTCGCTCGTGGTTCCGCTCCAGCTCGATGCCGCGCCTCACCGGCTGATCGCGAGCGGCGAGCTGACGGTGAGCCAATCGTCCATCGGCCTTACGCCCTTCAGTATTTTCCTGGGCGCGCTCAAGGTTCAGGACGATATGCGCGTGAAGTTCAAATTCGTGGCGGTCGCAGGCTGAGCCTACCGTCAAATCTCCGCGTCCGGCATCAACAGGATGGGCGTGCCCTCCGGCGCCATCAGCATGGCCGCGGAGTGGTGAGGCAGGATACGCGGGAGCTGCCTCGGCGGCGACACGCCCGCATCGGCAAGCCGCCTCAGGGTGTCGCGGATGTCGCCGGCATCGAACACCAGCGTCGGCAGCGGCAGCTGCGTGGCCTCGTACAGGCCGATATCGATCGAATCGCTGGTGCAGGAGACGTGCGGCAGCGGGGCCTCGAGCTCGTCCATGCCGACGAATCCGAGCGTCTCCCAGTATTCCTTCGCGGCCTGCATGCCGGCGCAGGGCAGCGCGATCTCCGCGAAATAGCCGCAGAGGGAAATTTGCGTCGCGAGGCGCTTGCTGGGACTGAAGGTGCGCGCTTCGACCATCCGAACCAAGTGTCCCGACGGATCGAGCCAGCCGAGTTCGTTGAACACATCGTTGCCTAGGCGCCGGAACTCGAACTGCACACCGAGCTGCTCGAGCGCGGCGAGGTGCCGGAGCAGGTCGGATTTGACGAAGGTCAGGGCGGATGCGGCCTCAGGAAGACGATGCAGTCCCAGATGAATCCTGCCGTCCGTGACGACGGCATAGGGATGGGGCCAGGTCTCTCCGACCTCGGCCTGCGAAAACCCGAGCTTGGTATAAAAATCGAGCGACGCCCGGATATCCGCCGTGGGAATGGAGTATTCGAGAAAACGCCCGAGCACGGCGGTGAATTACGCTGAAGACGCGTGTCGCGCGGTGCGCCGCTCAGCTCACGCCGCCCACGCACACGTACTTGATCTCGGTGTAATCCAGAATGCCGTATTTCGAGCCTTCGCGGCCCGTGCCGGATTCCTTCACGCCGCCGAAAGGCGCGACCTCGGTGGAGATGATGCCGGTGTTGAGCCCCACGATCCCGTATTCGATGGCCTCGGATACCCGCCAGCTGCGCGCGAGATCGCGCGTATACAGGTACGCGGCGAGACCGAACTCGGTATCGTTGGCCATCTTGATGGCCTCCGCCTCGGTCTTGAATTTGAACAGCGGTGCCACAGGTCCGAAGGTCTCTTCGCGGGCCACCAGCATCTGAGGCGTTACGCCCGTGAGGATCGTGGGCTCGTAGAAGGTGCCCCCGAGCGAATGCCGTTTGCCTCCTGCGGTCACCTTGGCCCCTTTGGACACCGCATCCGCGACATGCTCCTCCACTTTGGCGATGGCCTTCTCGTCGATCAGCGGACCCTGATCGGTCGCGCCCTTCAGGCCGTCGCCGACGCGGAGCTTCGCGACCGCGGCCGAGAGTTTCCTCGCGAATTCATCGTAGACGCCCTCCTGCACCAGCAGGCGGTTCGCGCATACGCAAGTCTGCCCCGTATTGCGGTATTTGCTGGCGATCGCGCCTTGCACCGCCGCATCGAGGTCGGCATCGTCAAAGACGATGAAGGGCGCATTGCCGCCCAGCTCGAGGGACAGTTTCTTGACGGTTCCCGCGCACTGAACCATCAATTTCTTGCCGACCTCGGTCGATCCGGTGAAGGTGACTTTGCGCACGGCGGGATTGGTCGTCATCTCTCCACCGATTGCGGAAGCCGAGCCGGTGATCACGTTGAACACGCCGGCCGGAATCCCCGCGCGGACGGCGAGCTCCGCGAGCGCGAGCGCGGACAACGGCGTTTGAGTCGCCGGCTTCAGCACCATGGTGCAGCCCGCTGCGAGCGCAGGTCCGGCCTTTCGGGTGATCATCGCCGACGGAAAGTTCCAGGGCGTGATCGCCGCCACGACGCCGACCGGCTGACGCAGCACGAGAATCCGCTTATCGGCTTGGTGGCCCGGAATGATGTCGCCGTACAGGCGCTTACCCTCTTCGGCGAACCACTCGATGAACGAGGCTGCATAGGCGATCTCGCCCTTGGATTCTGCGAGCGGCTTGCCCTGCTCGGCGGTCATGAGAGTTGCGAGATCCGCTTCATTCTGGACGATGAGATCGAACCACCGGCGCAGCACCCCCGCGCGGTCCTTGGCGGTCCTGGCAGCCCACGCCGGCAGCGCCTCGGAGGCGGCAGCGATCGCGCGCTGGGTCTCCGCGCTTCCCATGTTTGGAATGACGCCGAGCTTCTCACCGCTGGCGGGATTGTTCACCGCCAGGCTGCCGCCGCCGTCGGCCGAAACCCACTGGCCGCCGATCAGACATTCCTGGCGCAACAGCGCCTTGTCCTTGAGTTTCAAGGGGTCATGACTGGTGTGCGATCGTTCTGCGGTCAACTCGGTTGAATGTGCCATGGCGTGTCGGTCCTACGAAGGTGATATCGCGAAAGGGGGCCTGAAAGAATAGCGCCGTTGCGCAGCAGTGCTCAACTGCACGCGCGTCAGCGTTCGAGTATGGCGGTGACTCCCATGCCGCCCGCCGTGCAGACCGAGATCAGCCCGCGCTTTGCCTTGTTCTGGTCCAGGATCTTGGCGAGGGTGGCGACGATGCGGCTGCCGGTGGCCGCGAACGGATGGCCGATCGCGAGGCTTCCACCCTTCACGTTGAGCTTGGCTCGATCGAGGGTGCCGAGCGGGGCGGGAAGCCCCAGCTTGTCCCGGCAGAACGCGGGGTCGTTCCACGCCTTGAGGGTGCAGAGGACTTGGCCTGCGAACGCTTCGTGAATCTCGTAGAAATCGAAATCCTGAAGCGTCAGCCCGGCATCTTTCAACATGCGCGGCACCGCGTAGGCCGGAGCCATCAATAGCCCCTCTTTCTTGTCGACGTAATCGACGGCGGCCACTTTTGCATACGCAAGATACGCCAGCACGGGAAGATTTCGCTCCCGCGCCCAATCCTCCGACGCAAGCAGCACGGCCGACGCGCCGTCGGTCATGGGTGTGGAGTTGCCGGCGGTCAGCGTGCCGGCGCTCGAGGTATCGAATACCGGGCGCAGCTTCTGAAGCTTCTCGAGGCTCGTGTCGGCGCGGATGTTGTTGTCCTGCGAAAGCCCGAGATACTCGCGCACCAAATCCTTGTAAAAGCCTTCCGCATACGCGGCCGCCGCTTTCTGGTGGCTCTCCAGCGCGAGCTGATCCTGCTCCATGCGACCGATGCCCCAGGTCTTGACCATGAGCTCGGTGCTTTCGCCCATGGATAGGCCCGTTCGCGGCTCGGCGGTTCCGGGCAGGACGGGGCGGAAATGTTTCCAGCGCAGTCGGAACCACGGGCCGATGCGCTCACCCGCGGTCTTTCCTCGATAGCTTTTGAGCAACAGCTGCTGGAAGGCTTTGGGGTACACGACCGGCGGATCGCTGACCGTGTCCACGCCGGCGGCAATCGCACAGTCGATTTGTCCGAGCGCGATCTTGTTGCCCATCGCGATGGCGGCCTCGAGACTCGTGCCGCAAGCGCGCTGCAGGTCGAGTCCGGGGGTCTCCGCGGCGAGGCCCGAGCCGAGCACGGATTCACGCGTCAGGTTCCATTGGCTCGAATGCTTC